>Ga0136653_10002081_pt1 | contig 10955 bp, 10 predicted proteins | sample LakKivw275mmetaG_FD_94866 | JGI IMG/M metagenome (GOLD analysis project Ga0136653, IMG submission 94866) | Anoxic lake water microbial communities from Lake Kivu, Rwanda to study Microbial Dark Matter (Phase II) - Lake Kivu water 275m metaG... | ecosystem: Environmental > Aquatic > Freshwater >... | reverse complement strand
GGGTCAGCAGAAAAAATGGGCGATTACGAAAATAGCTTCAAAATCAGTAAAATAATTTCGTATGCGTAAATGGGGTTCAGGTGGTCGTCGGTTCAAATCCGACCACCCCGACCAATTACTATAATCAACCGACAAACAGACTGCAATAGCTTTTTAAGTGCGCAAAGTGCGCTTTAGGTACAATATCATCTATCAGTCTATCCCCCACCAGCGAGAAGGAAATGCTTCCTTGAGGAATTTATCGCCCTTGCCAACAGGCTTCAGGCCGAGGGCGCGCATATCGGCATCCACCATGATCATGATCAGCTCCCCAAAACCAACTTTAGGCTGCCAGCCCAGCTCCCTGGTCGCCTTTGAAGGATCGGCCTGCAACTCATCCACCTCGGTGGGCCTGAGGAACCGCGCGTCCTGTCGGACATGCTTATGCCAGTCCAGGCCTGCGTAAGCGAATGCACTCTCGATAAACTCCCTGACCGAGTGTTTACGGCCCGTGCCGACCACGTAGTCCGCCGGCCCTTCCACCTGCAGCATTTTCCACATCACCTCCACATACTCGGGGGCATATCCCCAGTCGCGCTGCGCATCCATATTGCCCATGGAGATATGATCCGTTTTACCGGCCAGAATCTGTGCGATACCGCTGGTGACTTTGCGGGTAACAAAATTCTCGCCCCGGCGGGGAGACTCGTGGTTAAAGAGAATGCCGTTGCAGGCAAAAAGGTTGTAAGCCTCGCGGTAGTTGACTACAATCCAGTATCCGAAGAGTTTGGCAGCAGCATAAGGGCTGCGCGGGTAAAAAGGCGTCCGCTCACTCTGAGGTTTCTCGGCTACCTTGCCGAAAAGCTCGGAACTGGAGGCCTGGTAAAACCTGGTCTTGAGTCCGGTCTCGCGTATAGCGTCCAGCAATCTCAATACGCCGATACCGTCTACTTCGGCGCTGTACTCAGGTACCTCGAACGATATCCGCACATGGCTCTGGGCGGCCAGGTTGTATATCTCGTCCGGCTGAACCTTCTCCAACACACGGTTGAGATTGGAGGAATCGGTCATATCCCCGTAATATAGGAAAAGACGCTCTTTCTTATCGTCGGCGCCGAATTTGATATGGTCCAGACGTGTAGTATGAAAAGTACTGGCGCGACGCACTATACCGTGCACCTCATATCCTTTAAATAGTAAAAGTTCGGCCAGGTAAGATCCGTCCTGACCGGTAATGCCCGTGATAAACGCCTTCTTAGCCATCTCTCTCCTTATATTATTAGTAGATATATCGTATTTATCGTACATCCCAGGGAAATAGCTCTCCGCTCAGGTGGCGCTTCCAGCGTTTCATATCCTCCTCAACCATAATCTCCACCAGCTTGTCGAATTTCACCCGGGGCGCCCACTTCAGCCTGGCTCCGGCTTTGGCAAAATCGCCTTTCTGCATAACAATATCGGACGGGCGCAGCAAACCGGCGTCGGATTCAACATAGTCGGACCAGTTCAGCCCCACCACCTTGAAAGCCCTGCGGGCAAAGTCCTCCACACTGTGCGCCTGTCCCGTAGCGATAACATAATCATCCGGAGCGTCCTGTTGAAGCATCAGCCAGGCCGCCTGCATGTATTCGGGCGCATATCCCCAGTCTATCTTTGCGCTTATATTGCCCAGCGCCAGACGGCTCTCCTTTCCCATAGATATCCTGGCCACGGCATCGGTGATCTTGCGAGTAACGAATTCGATTCCGCGCAGCGGAGATTCGTGGTTGAACATGATACCATTGCAGACATACATGCCGTAGCTGTCGCGATAGATCCGGGCCATCCAATGGGCGTAAAGCTTGGCAGCTGCGTAGGGATTGGATGGTTTGAAGGATCGATCTTCATTATACGCACCGCCATCGCCTACACCGAAGAGATCCCGCGTCGACGCCTGGAAAATTTTAGAATTAGGACTGGCCTCCCTGGCCGCTTCAAGGAGGCGGCTAAAACCCAGACCGGTTATATCGCCACACTCAACAGGAAGCCGGAAAGAACTGCCGGGTGAGCTGTGCGCAGCCAGATTGTAGATCTCGCCGGGACTGCTCCTTTTCACCGCATGCAGCAGGGCTTTGCTGTCGGTCATATCGGCCTTAATCAAATTGACTTTATCATATATATCCAGATAATGCAGGCGCCAGCAGGTTTGTGCATCCACATCTACATCCAGGCCAAATACTTCATAGCCTCTTTCAAGCAGCAGTTGAGACAGATAGGCCCCATCCTGACCGCCGACGCCTGTTATCAAAGCCCGTTTTGTCATAGCTGTTTTCAATATATGGGGACGCGGCTTATCATATCACGAGCGATTTAAAAGGGAAACCCGCTTAAATAAAAAAGGGACGGTAAATACCGTCCCCCCTTATAATCCCGAAAAAAGGGTCAGTTCAGCTGCTTGACCACCCGCACAACCTGCACGATCAGGGCAAAGATATCCTCTTTCCTTTTATACGGGGCTATAACCATCCGGTCGCCTTCCATCTTGAGGCAAAGGTCACCAAGCGCCGGTTCCATGTCTTTACCGCAGATAATGATGTCACCCTTGTGTACAACATTATCGTACTCCAGGTCGCTGGATTTAATGCCTATCAGCTTCATCTCTCTACCTCCGCTTAAGGCCAACTCCCTCGGCACGAATACATATTCAATTATCTGCCTGCTATCGATCGCCGCGTAAACAGGAACCACGGCCGGCAGCGATAATTGTAGTTCATTCATTATCTCATAGGGTGTTTTCTTTAGCAAATCTTCCCTGTGACCCTTTTCAAGCACAAAATTGCTCAGCTCATTGATAGGAACCTTGAGTGCACGAGAAAGCTTGTTCAAAGAAGCCAGCGTGACCGACTTATAATCCCCCTTCTCTATGCGGCAGATAAACGACGGAGAAAGATCGGCCAGCTTGGCCAGCTCGGCTTGCGATAATCCCCGTTTTGAGCGCGTTCCTTTTACATATTCACTTAACATAGCTTTTATCCGCCCTCCACAAGACTAAATATGTTTACCATAGTAAATATTTTGTGCAACTCAACCAAAAGGTCCGAAAACCTATTGATTTTAGTAAATTATTCGTTTAATATAGTAAAAATGAAACTTCAGGCTGAGCTTTACAGGATAATGCAGCAGGAGAAGCTGACCAATGCCAGGCTGGCATCCAAGCTGGGCATTTCCCCATCGATGCTGTGCCTGGTACTGATCGGAGATAAGAAACCCGGGCGCCGCTTCCTGCAGGGGTTGGCCACGCATTACCCTGATATATGCCTGAAATATTTACGGGATCAAACACCGGCCCAACCGCAAGGCGGTTAGAGAAGATGAATTTATAACCCCCTGTAACAATACGGCATATTTCTTTACCCGAACGTGTCTTTACTAAAGTGAATAGAGTTATTACAAGGGGACGAATCCCCCGGAGTTGACAGGGGAGTGATCCAACGGTCCCGGGCCGACGATCTGGCCAGGGCGGCCCGTAGGCCGTGGAAATTATATGTTGGAGGTTTTTCATGGAAAGTGAAGGTTGGACCATTGGGCTCGTGTCTGCGTTCATTGCCGTAGCTGTCCTTACCGGTATCATAGCGGCATTCTCAATGCTGACCTGGGTGTTAGGGCAATGCTAAAGCGATTGACAACCATCAAGATCGGCACACTGGAATTTCTGTACAAGTTCCTCCTGGTACTTTTTATTATCATGCCGGTATGCATGGGCGGATGTTTCTGGATAGGAGTGCAGGCCGACGCTGCGCTTAATATCCACCTGTTGAAGTTCGTTATGCCGTTCGTCGGTTCGCTGGTAGGCCTGTTCTTCACCGCCCTACTTCTCCAGGCCGGACACAAGGCAGTTCCTGCAACGGTCGAAGAACCCGTTAAATCGTATTCCGACGGCCTGGTCACCAGCCGGTTGGATGTCGCGGACACTGCTTCACAGCCGAAGCCGTCCATCCCACGCGCCGGTCTTGCCACGCCGTATTCTATGCAGGGAGGTAAGTAGGTCATATCATTCTTCTACAGGGTAGCCTGCATCCACCCATGCGCCGAAATTGCCCTTGAGGGCGTATACACTCTTAAAACCTGCGTCCTTAAGCAGGCCGGCGGCTGACAGCGGAGCACCCGTCCAGTGGCTGTAAACTAAATATGTAGCGTTCTTGTCCCAACTTGACATAGCCCCTGGAATAGTACTCTTAGGATAATTGATTGCGCCGGGCAAATGGCCCTTATCATAAAGACGGCTCGACAGATCTATAACGACCACGTCAGTAGTCTCGTCCAGTAGTTCTTTGGCCTCCTGGGGAGTAAGCCACAAAGGCGAGACACCTGACGTGGTCTGTTTGTATGTAAAGCCTGCTATCACTACCGCCACAATTGTGAAAAAAACCGCGTAGAATACCATTGCATGTGACGCTTTCACTGATGTGCTCCTTTATTTTATTTCCGGTGTTTCGACCACAGTTCGCTTTTCAACCGGAGAAACCGGCGCCTTTTTCCGGGAAACAGTCGGCCTCGCGAGTACAGGCTGTTTCCGGGACAACATCTGGACTATTTACATCCGGCAAGCAGAAAAACCTTTATTCAAGCCCACAATGTCTTTATTAAAGTAAATCATATGAACTCCTTTGAAACATCGGCTGTGGCCTTTATTTTTTTACAGAAATCAGTAAGGAAAAGGCTTACCGCAAAATGCTTAGTCGCGGCAAGGATTTCCATTATTTACCTTATTAAATCGGTTTTATCGTAGCTGTTTCAGAAATATACGATATGCCCGTTTGCCGCAGTAACGAGTCTCAAAGATGGGCAACCATTGCCCCAAGTATTCTCTGGATTCACGATTTCATGCAGTATTGTAAATACCGCACCTTGAATGAAATGAGGTTTAATCTGTTTCGAATTAGAAGGATGGGCTGCTCCGCCCGCTAAAGAAGGTACATGTTCTCCGCTTCCCGCAGTAATGATTCGCGGAAGCGAGGATGGGCAATGCGCATTATGTCCAGCGCACGGTCCCTGGTCGATCTGCCCTTCAGGTTGACCACACCATACTCGGTCACCAGATAGTGCACATCCATCCTGGGCGTAGTAATTACGGCGCCGCTGCCCAATCTCGGCACCACCCTCGATACCTGCCCGTTTTTAGCTGTGGAATAAAAAGCCAGTATGGATTTCCCTCCCCTCGAGTTATATGCCCCGCGCACGTAATCAAGCTGGCCACCCGTGCCGCTGTACTGTGAACCTCCCAGTGATTCAGCATTACATTGCCCCAACAAATCAACTTGTATAATGGAGTTAATTGATATCATATTATCGTTACCGGCAATGACAGCCGGGTCATTGGTATAGCTGACCGGATAACTCTCCATGCTGGGATTATCGTGCATAAAGCGATACATCCGGCTTGTGCCCTCAGCAACGGTGAAAACATGCTTCCCTGTGTGCAGGTTCTTCCTGCGACCGGTAATCACGCCCTTCTTGATGAGCTCGACCATGGCCGGGCCGAAAACCTCTGTATGGACGCCCAGATCCTTGTGATCGACCAGCTTCCTGGCGATCATATTGGGCAAGGCACCGAATCCCAACTGAAGGGTTGCTCCGTCGGGGACGAGGTTGGCGACCAGGCTGCCGATGGCTTCGTCCTCGGCCCGGGGACCGGGCCATTTGAATTCGATCAGCGGGGATGTATGCTCCACGATGGCATCTACATCTGAAATATGCAGAAGGGAGTCGCCGAATACGCGCGGCTGATTCTTGTTCACTTCAACGATAAGACGCCTGCAGCACCTGGCTACAGTGGAAGTGTAATCGTTGGCAGTCCCGAAACTAAAGAAGCCGGATTTATCCATGGGTGATACCATGGTGACGACCACGTCAATATTAAGGTTTTCACGCATCAGCCTCGGCACCTGATGAAAATGGTTGGGAACGTAATAATTCAATCCCACCTTGACGGCCGAACGCGAGGATTTACTGACGAACCACGAGAACGCCTGCACGCAATCGCTGATGTCGGGTGAAAGCAGGCTTTTAGAAACGTTTTCTGTAGGCAACAATGAATGCACTTTGAGATCACATAGTTCGCCTGAGCGTACCCTGTCGGCCAAAGCCTGTAAAAGAGCGGGCGGCTCGGCGGCGGCCAAGCCGTGCACGATAGTGCTGCCGTTTTGGATGCTGCTTACCGCCCGTTCAGGCGTTGTAAGCTTGCGCCTGTACTCTGATTTGGGCGTCAGCATAGTCAGGCGCTGAAGCCGGCAATGGCTTCAGATTCATCCCCGACGATATTGAATAGTTGTGTAAATCCGGCGATATCGAAGACTTCTTTGATATTCGGTTTCATGCAGCAAAGCTTAATATCCCCCTGCTGCTTGCGTGCCTTCTTGAGCTGTGCCAGGAAGACTCGCAGGCCCGAACTGCTGATATATTCCAGGTTATCCAGGTTCAGTACAATCTTTGCATTTCCTGTTGAGATCAGCGAGTCGATTTTTTTCTCGGCCTCAGCGGCGCTGTAGGCATCCAGCCTCCCACCAACGCAGAGAACATTCACATCACCTGTTTGCTTTTCGGCCAAATCCAATGGGGCCTCCTTCCAATTACTTTTGTTTTCTATACACCTTCAATACTGGAAAATACTCTCTCAAACCTGGCAAGTCCATCGTCAATCACGGCATCTGTATCGGCCATGCTTGTATATACCCTTGAGCCGGCCAGCGTTATCAATCCGTTAGCCATGTAGGCCGCGCCCATCTCTTCAATCATATGCTTGCGCGGCTTCATCTCCTTTAAAAGCTTCAGGGGATTGCGGAAATCAAGCAGCATTACACCTGAGGTCTCAAGATGAACGATTGAACCCTGATTATAAACCACAAAAGGCAGCTTATATTTGGCTATTATAGCTTGCAGGCCCATGGTCAGCCGGTCACCCGCTCTTCCGGCAATCACCGGCGCGTTGGTTCTCTCCATCTCAAGCAGGCTGAAATACCCCGCAGCGCACGACAGAGGATTGGCTGAAAGCGTACCTCCCACATATGCCCGCTCTGCCGAGGCCCCGCCTATGCCGGCTGCGAAACACTGTATTATATCTGCCCGACCTCCAACTCCACCAGCCATGGGGTAACCACCCGCCACACACTTGCCGAAGATGGTCAGGTCGGGTTTTACATTGAAATAGCCCTGGGCGCCACCCATGCCCAGCCTGAATCCTGTCACCACTTCATCGAAAATGAGCAGCGCACCGAACTCGGTGCAAAGCTCCCTTACCTTCTTATTAAAGTCTGCCGGCACCGGGCGCGTGCCGCTTTCAGGCCCAACCGGTTCCACAATGACGGCGGCCGTCCCGCCGAACAGGCGATTCCTGGCCAGCAGGCGCTTCAATGCGCCCACGTCGTTAGGGAAGAACTCCTGGGTGTTCGAACTGCAGCCGGGGGGAATGCCCTTGGCTTCAAACCTACCAGTCCCAGGTATGTGCATGCCAAAGACCATCTGGTCACTCCAGCCATGGTAGGCGCCGCCGACCTTGATGACCTTCATCTTCTTGGTAAACGTCCGTGCCGCGCGGATAGCCGCCATGACGCTCTCTGAACCTGTTCCCAGCATGCGGAACATCTCCACGGCCGGCATAAAGCGGTTGATCAATTCGGCCAGCTTCAGTTCATACTCATGAAACAGCCCGGTTACCGGCTCGCACGTCTGCAGCAGCTCGATGATTTTCTCTCGCACCGGCGCGTAGTTGTTACCTAAAACTATAGGACCCCCCGCCTGTAGAAAATCGATATATTGGTTGCCGTCAACATCCCAGAGGTATGGGCCATCCGCTTTCTTTATAGCAATTGGGAATGGATGATTAAAGGCCAGGTTGTGCTGAACTCCACCCGGAATAAAACGTTTGGCCTCATCGGTCATTGCCTTCGATCGTTTGCATTTGGACTCGAAATAATCAAGATACTCCTGCATTTTTTCCGGCCGTATCTTTCTCATGGGCTGGCCTACCAGGGCATACAGACGACGATAAATCTCATCCACGTCATGATACTCAGAAATCGCATAACGTTGTTCTTCCGTCATGATTGTCCTCCATGTTTAAACATGCTATCAGCGCTGTTCTTTTGTCTGACGGTAACCGTGTTACACGCCCTTTTTGAACGGGTCGCCCCACAGGTTGACTATGGCTGCCAGCTCCTTGTGCGTCTTGGCATATTCTTCGAGTGAAATGCCCTTCATGGTAGCATCGATAGCCTGGCGGAAAGCCTTGCCGCCTGCTACCGGACCCTGCGGATGGGCGTGAATGCCACCGCCGGAGCCGATAACGATGTCGTTGCCCAGAACTTGCATAACCTTGGGTACCATGGTAGGTGTTATACCGCCGGACGCCATCGGCCATGTGGGCTTCAACTGGTACAGCGGGTATGTTAGATTCCTGGCCATCGTTTCGAATTTATCAGAGATGACAGGAGCCTTTCCATACGGGGCGGGTATAACCACTATATCCGCGCCGGCCAGGCGCGGCAATTTACCAAGCACCAGATGCGAGCTTATGCCATGCAGAGGCGACATATAAAGTGCGCCGGCAACGTCCATGTGGGCCAGAATGGGCACGTTGATCTTCGGATCCTCTGCAAGAGCCTGCAGAACGGTCAGACCAACGGCCACGTAGTTCAGCATGATGGCGTTCGCGCCCAGCTCCACAGCCCGCCGGGCATTTTCGAAAACCTTGGGCACACTGTCGCTCACGTTTACAGAATAAAGGGTATGTTCGCCCGTCTTCTCGTAGACCTGCTTTTCGATCTGCATATAGCGCTTGACACGTCCGGCCATAGAGTTGAACGAAGCATCTGCTATCAGTTCGTCGTCTTTAATGATATCGCATCCACCCATCGCAGCCAGTTTGAAAAGCTCGGCGCCCACCTCCAGCGGATAGCCGGTGCAGGGTTTGACCATGTTATTGAGCAGGGGCCTCTTCTTGACGCCCAGCAGTTTACGTATGCCGTCAATGCCGAACTTGGGCCCCTTGAAGCCAGCAACGTATTTCCTGGGGAACCTTACGTCGACCAGCTTGATCTGTCCTGCCATGGATATGTTGCCTACAACGGCGGTCAGCATCATGGGAATCTGTGAGCCTATGTTGACTAGTGGGAACGCCATCTGGACAAACCAGCTCCTTTCCTGCAATCCGGCCGGCAGGCCGAACTCATAGTCTGGCAGCTCATATACACCTATCACCTTGGCCACGTGTTGTCTGCGAACCTCGGGCGTCTCGCCCGGCACAGCCACCCAGGTGCCTGTGCTCTGCTCGACAGCCAGGAAAGGCGCCACCTTGGCCATGGGTAATCCGGCTGGACCTGTGACAACGTAGGTGCCGATGATATATTCATCGTAATCCACCCCGTCGGGCAGTGCTACAGGCTGGCTCAGCATATCTTCTCTGTTCATGATCGCCCTCCTTCTTTATACCTTTTCGCAACGATCTTTATTAATCCTGGTGTAGAAGCCCTTCAAATCTGTGTAAAGCTCTTTATAGAGAGGATAGAGAAAATCGTATATCTCCCGGTTGGCAGGCCTCGGCTCAAACGTGAACTCAGCGGAAACCACATCCTTCAGGCTCTCAAAGTCCTTGTAGATACCCAGTCCCACCGCCGCCGTCATGGCGGCTCCGACCGCCCCGGCTTCCTGCGGATTCCGCACAGGCTGAATCTTCTTTCCGGTCACATCGGCAAGTACCTGCATCCAGGGATGTCCCAGGGCCCCGCCACCTATAACGCGCAGCGAAGGCAGCGGGAATTTGAACTTTTTCTCGACCACCTCTATTATCCATCTCAAATTGTAGGCTACACCCTCATAGACCGCTTTAATTAAATGTTCGCGTGTATGTTCCGGAGTCAGGTTATAGAAGCCGGAACGGATAAAAGCATCGGCCACCGGGGCTCTTTCGCCATACATCCAGGGTGTAAATATCAGGTAATCGGACCCTGCCGGCACCTGTTCCACCCTGGTGTCCATAAAACCGAATATATTGGTCATATTTGCATCGGATTTCTCCAGCCTGCACATCTCATCACCCAGCCAGCGGAGACAACCCCCGGCCAACTCCATCTGACCCAACAGAAGTATCTTGCCTGGATCGGCCGATTGCGTGCTGACAACGCCGCTTTTACCCGACAGGATTTTCTCTGTCACCACACCCACCCAGGCCGAGGTGCCCATACTGATATGCCCTCCACCCTCACCCATAGCGCCTGAGCCCACCGCCGCCGATTGTATGTCGCCGGTACCTCCCATAACAGGTGTACCCTCAATCAAACCCATCAGCGAGGCGGCCTCGCGTGTCAATCCGCCTATCTTATCAGTTGAATCGCACAGCGGAGCCAGTTTCCTGGTATCGAAACCGACATAGCCAAAAATCATTTCCATCCAGTTTTTTTTCTTCAGGTCAAGCCCGAATGCCGAGGCGTTGCTCCGGCTCATAAGCATTTTGCCTGTGCACCGGTAGTTAAGATAACCACTCACATCCAGGAAATACTTCATCCGCCTGTACACGTCAGGCTCGTTCTTTTTAAGCCAGAGCAGCTTGGGAATTCCATCCTTGCCGGTGATAGACGCGCCGGCTATGGCGGTAAAAACGGCGGGCCCGAGGAATTTATTCATGACCCACCTGGCCTCCTCGGGAGCCCTGCTGTCGAGCCAGATTATACCCGGCCTAAGCACGGCACCTGCATCGTCCACAGGCACTATACCGATTAATTGTGTGGAATTGATGACGCACAATATATCAGTCGGGGATACGCCGGTCTCAGCCATGAGCTGTTTGGTTGAGGTGATCATGGCCTTCCACCAATCTTCCGGATCCTGCTCGGCCCAGCCGGGTTTGGGATACTTAATATTGTAAGGGCTGACAACCCTGCCGTGTACTTTACCTTCTACATCCACAAGTACAGCCTTGCTGTTGCTGGTGCCGACGTCGTGCG
>Ga0136653_10002079_pt1 | contig 10963 bp, 12 predicted proteins | sample LakKivw275mmetaG_FD_94866 | JGI IMG/M metagenome (GOLD analysis project Ga0136653, IMG submission 94866) | Anoxic lake water microbial communities from Lake Kivu, Rwanda to study Microbial Dark Matter (Phase II) - Lake Kivu water 275m metaG... | ecosystem: Environmental > Aquatic > Freshwater >... | reverse complement strand
GTGTGATTCGTTCTGAAAACAAGGGAGGAGAATCGTTATTCCCTCTCTATCTCTACCCTGACACCACCAAAAAGGACCTTTTCAGCGAGCTTGAGCCAGACGTAGAGAGGCAGCCCAACCTCAACCCCAAGGTCGTGGCGGTCTTGAAAGCAGCCTACGGGGAAGAGCCCGCACCGGAGGACATCTTGCACTACGTCTACGCCGTCCTCTACGCGGACACCTACCGCGAGAAGTACGCTGAGTTCCTCAAGATAGACTTCCCCCGCATTCCCTTCACCGCCGACTTCGAGCTCTTTCAAACCCTTGCCGCGCTGGGCAAACGTCTGGTGGCCCTGCATCTCCTGCGGTCAGCAGAGCTCGACCTGCCAGCGGCCCGCTTCCAGGGCCAGGGGGATAGCCGTGTGGCTCGCACCCAAAGCCAGGGGCTTCGCTACGAACTCCAAGAAGAGCGCGTTTACGTCAACAAAACCCAGTACTTCGAGCCGGTCCCCCTGGAGCTGTGGGAGTACCAGATCGGCGGCTATCAGGTGCTGGCGAAGTGGCTGAAAGACCGCCAGGAACGCCAACTCACACTGGAAGAGATCAAGACGTACTGCCGCATCGTGACAGCCATTCAGCGAACCATCGCCTTGCAGGAAGAGATTGACGCTCTGTACCCGGAAGCAGAAAACCAGGCCATCGAAAAATAAGCTGAATGCCATCGCGCAGGCTCGGGGTCAGACGATGGCGCAGATGGCCCTGGCGTGGAACCGGCGTCACAAGGGCGTGACCTCGGCACTTGTGGGCGCGAGCCGAGTGCATCAGGCCGAGGAGAACATCGCAGCGCTGAAGAACCTGGAGTTCACGGAGGAGGAGTTGAAGATATAGATAGAACCCTAGCAGAGTGAAACCTTTCTCACTGGATAAGGAGAAGCCTGCATGACGTCTTACATTGCACAGTTTACTGACATTTCTCAATCGCTTCAGTACAGTCTTCAGCGTCGGGCCGACAAGCTGGAGCGCTTTACGGCCCAGCTCAAGTTGGCCCATCAGCTCTGTGGAGCATACCCAGACAGAGCATCGGAGTGGCAGGAGCGGATCGTCGAGGCCGGGCGAGTTGTGCAGGAAGGTCTGAGGAGCGAGAGTGTTGCACTGGGAGAGCGGGTAGCCAAAGCAGAGGCGATATTGCAGCCCATCGGTCGGGTGGCCAAGGAGTACACATTGCTCTGCATCAGCCACGCGCATATTGACATGAACTGGATGTGGTCGTGGCCGGAGACGGTCGCCGTGACCAACGATACCTTTCAAACCATGCTGACCCTAATGGACGAGTTCCCAGACTTTATCCACTCGCAAAGCCAGGCTTCGACCTATCACCTGATCGAGACATACAACCCCCCTATGTTTGAGGCGATCCGCCAGCGCGTGCAAGAGGGTCGCTGGGAAGTGACAGCCAGTCAGTGGGTCGAGGGCGACAAGAACATGGCCTGTGGAGAAAGCATCAGCCGCCACCTGCTTTATACCCGCGAGTATTTCCAGAAGGAGTTTGGCCTCTCTCCAGAGGATGTGAGCATTGATTTCGAGCCAGATACCTTTGGACACCCAGCCACGCTGCCCAGCATTCTGGCTCGAGGGGGCATCAAGTACTTCTACCATTGCCGGGGCAGCCGCGGTCCACACCTATACTGGTGGATCGGGCCGGATGGCTCTCGAATCCTGGCCTTGAACGATATAGGATGGTACATGTGTGCCATCGAGCCCAACATCGCCGACCCTCTGGTCGAATTCTCGCTGGCAACCGGCATGAGGGCCATGCCAGTGCTCTACGGCGTGGGAGACCACGGCGGCGGCCCCACCCGACGCGACCTGAAGCGGCTGATCGAGATGAACACCTGGCCGGTGTTCCCCAACTTGGAGTTTTCCACCCTGCATCGCTTCTTCCGCCTGGCCGAAGAACAGGCGAAGAACATCCCAGAGGTGGTAGGCGAGCGCAACTCCGTGTTTACGGGATGCTATACCTCCCAAGCTCGACAAAAGTGGGCTAACCGCCACGGCGAGAACCTGCTATTCACCGCAGAAGTCGCTGCCACACTCGGTGACCGGTTGGCAGGCGTCGCGTATCCGCAGGAGAACCTGGAGGATGCATGGGAACATCTATTATTCGACCAATTCCACGACATCCTACCCGGTTCTGGTACGCGGGACACGCGAAACTATGCGTTGGGCCGCGCCCAGGAAAGCCAGGCCGCAGCCAGCATGGCCCGCACTAACGCCCTCCGTGCCTTGAGTGCGCAAGTGGACACTGAGGCGTTGCGCCGCTCCTTTGAAGAGGGCTCAGAGAGGGCTTACAAGGACGAGGCCGAGTCGGGACGATCCCTGGGGGCCGGGGTAGGATACGCCACGGGGACCGGTGGCGAGTCAGCGTTTAGCGTCACCCGGACGAGTGATCGGGTGTTTCTGGTGTTCAATCCCCTGCCGTATCCGCGCACCGACGTGGTCGAGGTCAAGCTGTGGGATACGAAACTGGACGAGAATCACCTAGTGGTGACGAGCGAGGGCCTCCAGCCACAGCGCGTCCAAGTGTTGGATAAGGGTCGCTTCTGGGGGCATGAATACCTGACGGTGGCCTTCCCAGCCGAGGTCCCCGCCTTGGGCTATCGCACCCTTTGTGTCTCCGACCGCCTGGCGGAGCTGGGGCTGTCGGTGGACGAGGAGGGTGGCCTCTGGACAAGAGGTGGTATGGGGGCCTGGCGTACAAGCCCCCGTCCAGATCATACGCTGGAGAACGAGTTCCTCAGAGTGCAACTCGACCCGGCTTCGGGCGGCATCGTCAGCCTGCTGGACAAACACAGGGGGCGGGAATGGATTCCGGAAGGGAAGCAGGCCGGCATCCTGCAATACTGCGTCGAGGCGAACCTGACAATGACCGCCTGGGTGATCGGGCCGTTTCTCAAGCGGGAGGATCTCTTGGATGGCGGCATGTTGAAAAAGGCGCACAATGGACCGTACATCCAGACCTTCCGCTGGACGCGCATGGTTCACGACACCAACCTGGAGCTGAACATCACCATGCGCCAGGGCGTGCCCCGCGTCGAGTTTCGGCTGCGCGTGGACTGGCGCGAGATCGGCCATCCAGAGCGAGGCATTCCACACTTGAGAGTGCGTTTTCCGCTGGCGGTCCACAATCCACAGCCCAGGTACGAGATCCCCTTTGGCTCCATCCGCCGCGACCGGTTCAACGGTGAGGAGGTGCCTGCCCTGCGGTGGGCCGACCTGTCTGAGGCAGATGGTCAGGGCGTGACCCTGGTGAACTCGTCCAAGTATGGGTTCAGTCTGGAAGGGGACTCGCTGAATATGACCCTCTTACGGGCTACCATTGATCCAGATCCCCTGCCCGATCTGGGGGAGCACACGATCGAGTACGCGCTGGTTCCCCACGGCGACGAGTGGACCGTGGGTGACTGCATGCGAGTCGGGGAGGAGATGAACATCCCGCTCGCGGTGACGAGTGGTGGCTTCCAAGATGGAGAGCTGCCGAGTGTCATGTCCTTTGTCCTCATCCAAGACAAGAACGTTCGCCTAGCGGCTATGAAAAAGAGCCAGGATGACAAAGCCATCGTCTTACGCCTGGTCGAGGTGGAGGGTAAGGAAACCGAGGCTGAGTTGACGCTGGCCCCTGCACTGCTGCCGGAGGGGGCGACTGCCGTCGAGGTGGACACGCTGGAGCGCTCGCTGGACATCAACAGTGCCCGCCTTGAGGGAAGCACACTGACAGTGAAGCTGCCCGCGTTTGGCATCACGACGGTCCGGATCAGCGAACAGACGGCTAAACTTGAAACCTGACATTCTTCTGCGTGAAGGTCATCTTTTGAACCAAGGAGCAACGATTGATGAACATAGATGAACAGGTAGCTCTGCTGATGCAGGGCACAGAATACAACGAGGAACAGATTAAGCAAACAATGGCTGCAGAGCTGCGGGAGCGGCTACTGGAGCGCCATCCCCTACGCGTGTACTGCGGCTACGACCCCCGAACAACCGACCTGCACCTGGGGCACACCATCACCATGCGCAAGCTGCGCCAGTTTCAGGAACTGGGCCACGACGTGACCTTCTTGATTGGCACGTATACCAGCCTGATCGGTGACCCATCGGACAAAGATAAAGTCCGGCCGATTCTGACCCCCGAGGAGGCGGAGCGCAACGCCCAGACCTACGCTGAGCAGGCCTTCAAAATCCTCGATCGGGAGAAGACAAAGATCCGCTACAATGCCGAGTGGTTGGCCCCACTCACCTTCGGTGACCTCATCAAGCTGGGGTCGGCCTTCACCGTGCAGCAGTTCCTGGCCCGGGATATGTTCCGAAAGAGATGGGATCGGGGCGACCCCATCTACCTGCACGAGACCTTCTACGCGCTCATGCAGGGTTACGACGCCGTGGCCCAGAAGACCGACATACAGGTGGGCGGCACCGACCAACTCTTCAACATCATCGTCGCTGGACGCAAGCTGCAGGAGGCCTTCGGCCAGAAGCCGCAGGTGGCGATCATCATGGGCATCCTGCCCGGCACTGATGGCGTCGTGCGGATGTCCAAGAGCCTGGGCAACCACATCCCTATCCTGGCCCCACCCGAGGACATGTACGGCAAAGTGATGAGCATTCCCGATAAGGCCATGCCCCAGTACTTCCGGCTCGTCACCCGCTGGACGCCGGCCCAGATCGTGGAGATAGAAGGAGCAATGAGATCGGGACAACTCCACCCCATGGAGGCCAAGAAGAGACTCGCCTGGGAGATCGTGGAGGTATTCCACGGCAGCGAAGCGGCTGATGAGGCGGCGGAACACTTCCAGCGGGTCCATCAACAGCGCGAGTTCCCAACCGGCATGCCCGAGTTCACCCTAAGCGAACCGATGAACATAGTGGACATCCTCAGTGGGTCTGGACTGGCCACCTCCGGGAGCCAGGCCCGGCGGCTGATTCAGCAGGGAGGCGTCCGACTGGATGGGGAGCGGGTGGAGGACATCGGGCTGCTCGTTCCGGCAGAGGAGGCCGTGCTACAAGTCGGCAAACGACGCTTTTTGAGATTGGTGATCAGGGAATGAGGTGAGGAAATGACAGAGACAAGGACAGACGTTCTCAGTCCACGGGTGCGCGAAGTGACAAAGGTGATCCGGGAATTCGACCGGGCAGAGATGTTGGAGCTGCTCAACGTTTTGCTTCAGCAGCTAAAGGGCGGTGGTGAAGAAAGGGACTCGCATCTGCGGCAGCAAGCCCTGGCGATCAGGGAGAGGCTCCTGGAACAGGCCAGGTATGAAGCGCATCCCCCTTTAGCAGATGACACCCCTTTCCTGGCAGGTCTGACATGGGGCGAGTATATGGCTTTGTCAGAGGAAGAGCAGGAGCATATCTGGAATGCTCAATTCACCATGGACATAGATGACTTCGAGGAGCATGATGTCAGACCTGACGCCTACATACCTGCTCGACAAAAACATCGCTCGTAAGTTCATCACCTGTCTGTACGAGGGTGCTTTCATGGATGATGCGGCCGTGGCTGTGCTGCTGTTCTGGGACCGGAGCCGTGCAGCAGGTGCTCGTCTTCTGATATCGCCAGAGACGGCGAACATTCTGCGTCGAGTGGATGCCATCATCACTTTGGATCAGGGATTGGTGAACAACTATCAAGTCCGACTGTCCGAAATTCAGGCTCGGTTGTCCGACATGACGGCGCAACTGCCCCCTCCTTTCTGTCATGCTTCCTTGCCAGAGGTGCTGGGACCGGAGGACATTCTGGAGCGGGAGGGATAACGATGAAGGTACGACGCTGGCCCTGGTTTCTACTGGGAATGGCCGTGAGCCTGGCCCTGATGGGCTCCTGCCTGGGGGGAATGATGGCCTTGTGGCTGGTGACAGGCGGGGGATTGATGGGGCTGGGAGAGGGAGTGGCAGTCATCCCTGTGGAGGGGACCATTGTGAGCGGCGAGCCACCCTCGGGCCTTACACGGCCCTCCAATGCCTACTCCGCCGAAATCGTGCGCTTCATCGAACAGGCCGAGGCCAATCCGGCGGTGAAGGCCATCGTGGTACGGGTGGATTCCCCCGGCGGCGGCGTCGTGGCCTCCGACGAGATCTACCAGGCTCTGCGCAAGGCGGAAAAGCCAGTCGTGGTCTCCATGGGCTCCGTGGCCGCCTCCGGAGGATACTACATCTCCTGCGGAGCCGATGAGGTCTTTGCCAACCCCAATACCCTCACCGGCTCCATCGGCGTCATCACCCTCGTGCCCAACATCGAGGGATTGCTGGACAAGCTCGGAATCAAGATGTATGTCATGGAGAGCGGACCCCACAAAGAGGGCGGTACTTTCCAGCCCTTCACCGAAAAGGAGCGGGAGATTTGGAAGGGGATCATCGAAGAGACCTACGATAACTTCGTGCAGGTGGTGGTTGAGGGGCGGGAGCTGCCGGAGGAGCGGGTGCGGGAGCTGGCCGACGGGCGGATATGCACGGGTGAGCAGGCATTAGAGGCCGGGCTGGTGGACACACTGGGCAACCTGCCGGAGGCCGTGGCTCGGGCGGGAGAACGGGGCGGCATCGGGGGCAAGCCCCGCATCATCCCCTACCGGCCCACGCCGTCGCTCTTCGAAGGGCTGTGGGGCGCATTTCTACCGGCGAACCCGCTGGCGGCTTGGCAGGAACTTGCGGGGCAGCCCTTCACCGTACAGTATCTCTACCTCGGGCCGTAGGCGAGGCTACAACCTACCCAAAACTTGGTCGGGAGCAGTAATCATCGTAGCAGGCGTCATAAAATGACGCCCCTGTCCGCCAAGCCACATCAAAACTTCAGCCCGCTGTCGAGCTGGACAGCGGGCTTTTTGCAGGATTATCGCTTGGTGTACTGCGGGGCTTTCCGGGCACGCTTCAGGCCGGCCTTCTTGCGCTCCTTCACTCGGGCGTCGCGGGTGAGAAAGCCCCCTTGACGCAGCTTGGGACGCAGGTTGGGATCGGCCGCAACCAAGGCCCGGGCGATACCATGTCGGATGGCTCCCACCTGCCCACTGAAGCCTCCTCCCTTGACCAGCACGGAGATATCGAAGTCCCCCGCTGTGCCAGTGGCCTCCAGTGGCTCCCGCAGATGCAGGATATCTATCTCTCGAGCAAAGTATTCCTCCACAGGCTGGCCATTGATCACGATCTGCCCCTCCCCGGTGAAGAGGCGTACCCGAGCAGTCGCGGTCTTCCTTCTCCCCACGGCCTCAAAATAGTGTCCTTCCACGATCTCCTCCTAAAACTCCAAGGGTTTGGGCTGCTGGGCCTGATGAGGGTGCTCCGGGCCAGCGTATATCTTCAACTTCTTGAGCATTTTCCGGCCCAGCCGGTTTTTGGGCAACATCCCCCGTACCGCAGCATGCAGCACCCGCGTGGGATGCCGCTCCAATTGCTGACGCAAGGTCACGGCCCTGAGGCCCCCTGGGTAGCCGCTGTGGCGGTAGTATATTTTCTGGTCCAGTTTGCGCCCCGTGACCACCACCTGACCCGCGTTGGTCACAATGACAAAATCACCCGTATCCAGGTGGGGGCTGTAGATGGGCTTATGTTTGCCCCGCAGGAGGTATGCAATGCGAGAGGCCAGACGTCCTAGGTTCTTCCCCTTGGCGTCCACCACCCACCACTCCCGCTGTATATCCTCTGGTTTCGCCACATATGTTTTCGTCTTCACTCCAACTGCACTCCCTAGGCTTTCATCAGCTAAGGTCAAGGCCAAGGCTAAGCCTCAGCCGGGCCCCACTGCCACTCGTAGACGACCTGGCGGAGACACAAGCCCTGAGGAGGCACTGCAGGCCCTGCCCTACCTTCTGCCCCTGCGGACAGGAGGGCTGCAAAATCGGCGATGGAACAGCGCCCCTGGCCGACCCAGAGCAGAGTCCCCATCAGCCGACGTACCATGCGGCGCAGAAAGGTGTTGGCCTCGATTTCAAAGCGGATCAGTGGACCCTCGCTCCAGCAACGGGCAGCCAACACGTGACGCAGGGTGGAACCGTCTTCCTGGGCAGGCTGCCCAAAGGCGGCAAAGTCATGAAAGCCAATCAGTCTCTGAGCTGCTTCATCCATCGCCACCACATCCAGCGGCTCGCGCAGGTGATAAGTGACCCGTCTCAGCAGCGGATCCCGCCAGGGCTGATTCAGAACCGTATAGCGGTATATCCGGCTCCGGGCGTCGTAGCGGGGATGGAAATCCGAAGGCGCACCCTCCAGCCTCCGCACCACGATATCGGCCGGCAGCAGGGCATTGAGTGCCCGGTGGAGGTCCATCACTTCGTGGGGCCAGACCACATCAAAGGCGATCACCTGCCCCGTGGCATGCACCCCGGCATCTGTCCGTCCCGCGGCCAGGAGCCGTACCCTCTGCTGGGTCACCTCCGCCAGTGCCCGCTCCACCTCCCCCTGAACCGTCGGGGCTCGGGGCTGCCACTGGAACCCCTGATAGGCCGTCCCCTCATAGGCTAGCAGGGCCCGATACCGCATCCCCTAGCGCCCCCATCGCTGGCCTTACACCAGTTCCAGGATCACCATTTCAGCCCCATCGCCCTGTCGCGGCCCGAGTTTCAGCATCCGCGTGTAGCCCCCCTCTCGGGTCGCGTAACGGGGAGCCAGCTCTTCGAACACTTTGCGCGTCACCTCTGGATTATTGAGCACGGCCGCCACCTGGCGCCGGGCGTGCAGGTCCCCCCGCTTGCCCTTGGTGATCAGCTTCTCCGCCTCAGCCCGGATGCTCCGTGCCTTGGCTTGAGTGGTTCGGATTCGCTCGTGGCGGAACAGGGCGGTGATCAGGTTTCGGCGCAGAGCCCGGCGATGGCCGTGGGGACGGTTCAGTCTGTAGCCCGCTACCTGATGCCTCATCTCTCACTCCTCCTTCACCGGAGCTACAGGGAGAGAGAAGCCCTGGGCCACCAACTTCTCCTTCAACTCCGCCAGGGACTTCACACCGAAGTTACGGATGGCGAGTATCTCCTCGTCTCCGCGGGCCAGCCTATCCAGCACCTCCCCTGCCTGGGAGATACCCGCTCGCTTTAGACAGTTGTAGACACGAACGCTAAGCCTCAGGTCCTCAATAGGCAGGGCTCGCCTTTTCAACTCCTCCTCGGCCTCCGCCTTTTCTTCGGGCACCTCCAGCTCTACCAGCGACACTGCCTCGCCGCCGATCACTGCAAAATGGCGCATCAATATCTCCACCGCCTCATTCAGCGCCTCCTGAGGGCCGATGGTGCCATCGGTCCAGATATCCAGGGTCAGGGCATCGTAGTCCGTTGATTGTCCCACCCGGGCCTGTCCCACGTCATAGCTCACTTTGCGGATGGGGCTGAACACCGCATCCACCAGGATCTCGCCGATAGAGGGGGTGTAGTTCCGCTCCTCGACAGGCAAATATCCTACCCCCTTCTCCACGACCATTTCCATGTACACTTCCGCGTCATCTGAATCCACAGTGAACAGGTATAGCTCCGGATTCACGATCTCCACGCCCAGCGGACATTCCACATCCGCCGCGGTGACCACACCCTGCCCCCGCACACTGAGGTGCAATTGGGCGGGCGATTCGTCCTCCATTTTAAACCGCAGACGCTTCACATTGAGAATCAGCTCGATCATGTCCTCCTGGACGTGGGGAATATCGGAGTACTCGTGATACACATCGCTGACTCGAATTGAGGTCACGGCCGCCCCAGATAGCGAGGAGAGCAGAACCCGTCGCAGTGCATTTCCCATCGTGGTCCCATACCCTCGCTGCAAGGGGCTGATAATGAAGCGCCCGTACTCCCGGGTGCGGATATCGCATTCCACTTTGGGCAGTACTAAGCTAGCCAAAGATCCTTCCTCCGAATTGCGAATGGTATCTCGCCATTCGCTTATTTCAGCGGCTGTAGTACCCCACGATCAACTGCTCATGGAAGGGCACCTGCAGCATCTCGCGGGAGGGCAGAGCCAGCACCCGAGCTTCCATGGCCTCCGGGTCGAAGGAGAGCCAATCCGGGGGAATCACATCTTGCAGGCTCTGCCGGAGGCTGCGGAAATAAGGCCGGCGGCGGCTGGTGGGATGCACACGGAGCACATCGCCCGGTTCCACCAGGTAGGAAGGGATATCTGTGCGTTTGCCGTTGATATCGAAGTGGCCATGCTGCACCAGTTGGCGCGCCTGAGCCCGGGAGTCAGCGAGCCCCAGCCGGTAGACCACATTGTCCAGCCGCGTCTCCAGGATGATGACCAGGTTCTCCCCTGGCAGACCCGGGCGCCGCTCCGCCTCGCGGAAGTAGCGTTGGAACTGACGTTCTAACACGCCATAGACACGCCGCGCCCTCTGCTTCTCTCGAAGCTGCATGGCGTACTCCGTCTCACGGCGACGGAAACGGCGCACCTGCCCATGCTGTCCTGGTGCGTAGGCCCGCCGTTCCATGGCGCACTTAGGGCTGTAGCAACGCTCCCCTTTCAGAAACAACTTCTCTCCTTCGCGCCGGCACAACTTGCACGCCGGCCCGATATATCTCGCCATCTTACCTCCTGGTTGGCTGATAGCCGATAGCGGATGGCCGATGGCTTCCGTCTACCATCTGCTATCTGCCATTCGCTATCTGCGATGGTTACAGTCGTCGCTTCTTAGGCGGACGGCACCCATTGTGTGGAATGGGGGTGACGTCGGTAATAGAACGCACTTTGAGCCCTACTTCCTGCAGAGCCCGGATGGCCGCCTCCCGGCCGGGGCCTGGGCCCTTCACGAAGACATCCACCTCCCTCATACCACTATCCACCGCCTTCTCCGCCACCGTGCGCGCTGCTATCTGGGCCGCGTAGGGTGTGCTCTTGCGGGAGCCCTTGAAACTCTGCCCTGCACTTCGCCAACAAACTACGTTCCCCGTTTGGTAGGTAAACGTGACGATCGTATTGTTGAACGTGGATTGAACATAGACGCGACCATAAGGGGCAATCCGCT
>Ga0136653_10002076_pt1 | contig 10969 bp, 9 predicted proteins | sample LakKivw275mmetaG_FD_94866 | JGI IMG/M metagenome (GOLD analysis project Ga0136653, IMG submission 94866) | Anoxic lake water microbial communities from Lake Kivu, Rwanda to study Microbial Dark Matter (Phase II) - Lake Kivu water 275m metaG... | ecosystem: Environmental > Aquatic > Freshwater >... | reverse complement strand
CATGGGATGGGGAGACGTTAAACTGGCAGCCCTCATCGGCTTTGTCACAGGATTTCCACTGGTTATTCTGGCCATTTTTCTGGCCGTGATTCTCGGAGGCATAGTCGCCGCAATTTTGTTGCTACTTAAAATAAAAGGTCGCAAAGACGCTATACCCTTCGGCCCTTTCCTGTCCGCCGCTGCCATGGTCACTCTGTTCTGGGGCGGCAATATAGTTAACCTGCTGTTCCCGTCTTAAACTATCAATATCTTCCACTCATACTAAAGTATGAGCCCATATCGGCACGAAGTCTGAGTTATATTTCACCCCCTTTTTCCCGATAAAACCAACCATAATCTCGATTACTAAAGTGCTGTATTACTCTACAATTTGACCGTGGTCTTTTCGGACGGATTAGTTATGAAAGAAACAGCTACGCCGGAAATCAAAGAATTTCCAGTCATTTTTGGAAGCCACGGACTTCAGTTAAAAGGTAAAATTCTGCTTCCCGCTGAAGCCAGTCCTGATGAACCGGTCCCCGGAGCTGTGCTATGCCATGGCTTTGGCTCCGCCCACCGTGTTATGGAACCAGTTGCTCGAATAATGGCTGCTCAAGGCGTGGCTAGCATAGTTTTTGATTTTCGCGGTCACGGAGGCAGTGAAGGCGCGGTAGACGGTAAGATGTCGGATGATGTTGTCGACGCCTGGAATACATTATGTCAACTACCCGAAGTAGACAGCCGGCGCATTGGTATTGCAGGACACAGCCTGGGAGCCATGTCGGCGGTTATGGCAGTGGACAGGATCGACAATCCCCGAGTCCTGGTAGCACTGGCCTGCCCTCCTGAAATGGAAAGCCCGGTACCCGTAAAAGAGTCAAAAAATTTTGGCCGATGGGGACGCGAATTCAAAGCCGTTGTGGAATATCCTAAGCAAGGCGCTTTCCCATGGTTAAAAGGCCTGGCTGCGCTTATATGCAGAGTATGGATGTACCTGGGCTGTTTCAAAGTAAGAGTGGACTGGCAGAAATTCATGGACGCTTTTCCACAAATGCAGATGTCCAGGGTCCTGGGAAATCTAGAAGACTGCTTAAAGCTCTTTGTTTTTTGTGAAGGAGATAAGGTAACTCCTTATAAGAAATATACTCCCGTTTTCCAGGCAGCTTGTCAACCCAAGGAACTGATTCTGGCCAAAGGCGGTTTTCATACCACCCCTCTGCTGCCAGGAAACCTCCGTTCACAGTGGACAAGCTGGATGGTAAAGAATCTAAGCGATGCTATCTAACAACTTTAAGGAGAACAACATGCGAGTATTAATTACAGGCGGAGCCGGACGGCTGGGTATAAATATCGATAGAGCTTTTATAAAAAATGGATTCAATGTACGCGTTTTTGACCTGAACACGCCTCTGAACAGGAAAAGCATAAAAAGGCTTGGCGGCAAGGCCGAGGTCTACTGGGGCGATATCACACAACCGGATTCGGTGCATAAGGCACTGGAAGGAATTGATGCTGTTGTCCACATGGCCGGAATACTGCCGCCCGTAGCCTATGAAAAGCCAGAACTGGCGGAGAGAGTCAATGTAGGCGGCACCAGAATAATTGTTGACGCTTTGAAAGAAGCAGGAAGGCAGATTCCATTTGTATTTACCTCTTCAGTGGCTGCTTTCGGCCCTACACCTCATGCCACAGAGCCTCTATGTCCAGACGAACATAAGCCTAATCCTCGAGGCGCCTACGGTGAGACCAAGCTTCAGGCTGAAAACATCATAAAAGAATCTGGTATAAGCTATGTGATATTGCGCCTCACGGCAACTATGTACCTTAGTTTTTCGTTTAGCGATATCAAACGTATGTTTACGGTGCCGTTGAATAATAGAGTGGAATATTGCCATCCGGATGATACTGCTACGGCAATATTGAATGCAGTTAAATACTTCGATCTGGTGAAAGGCAATACTCTGGTTATAAGTGGTGGCCCTGAACAAAGGATGCTGTATAAAGATATGTTAGGCCGAATACTCGGTGTCATGGGCTTGCCGGTGCCTCCAGCTCATAAATTTACCAAAAATCCCTATTACCTGGACTGGTACGATACGGCCAAGGCACAGAAGCTGCTTAAGTTCCAGCATCGAAGCTTTGCCGACTATATCAAAGACTTTTCAAAGCAACTTACTACCAAATATGGACCGGGATTTATACCCTTTATGCGGAACTTCGTTAGTCCAGTATTCGGCAAAGCTATCGTTCAATTTTTCTAGTAGACATTGTTGCATTTAATTGCCCTGGTGTGATATACTTCTAATTCGGTGAGACCTTTAAGTCAGTCCAGAGAGGCTGGCAAGGGAAAAATGAAGGATTATTGTAGCTCCACAAAGCTTCCGGTTGAGGTTGCTTTTTTCCAGACCTCTTGCCAGTTCCAGGCAGGAGGTTTTTTTTATGTCTGAAAGAACCCTAGTGTCCGCCGAGGACATGCAGCGGGCTCTGGTTCGTGTTGCCCACGAAATCGTGGAAAGAAACAAGGGTGCCCGGGACCTCATTTTAGTAGGCATGCAGACCCGTGGAGTTCCCATCGCTAAGAGACTGGCTGCCACTATCCAGAGCCTGGAAAACATAAGCGTACCCGTCGGTTCACTCGATATCAGTCTCTATCGTGACGACCTCTCCTCACTGTCATTAAAACCCGCAGTCCATCGGACGGACATTCCTGTAGATGTCACCGATAAACAAATAGTCCTGGTTGACGATGTATTCTACACGGGACGCAGCATCCGTGCCGCCATGGATGCGCTGATAGATTTAGGTCGGCCGCAATCAATACAACTGGCCGTTCTCGTTGACCGTGGGCATCGCGAACTACCAATCCGTGCTGACTACGTCGGCAAGAACATCCCGACGGCCAAAAACGAGGAAATAAAAGTCGAAATCAAAGAGGTGGATGGCGAGGACAAAGTCGTTATAGTCACGCCTGATAAGGGGGTGAGTAATGAAAACGATTGAAACCAGTGCGGGTACGGCGACTCCGGATACGTTGCCATTGGCATCAACGGCTGTATGGCAGCATAATCACGTACTTGATCTGGATGACTTCACCCGGGAAGAGATAGAACTTGTACTGGAGACGGCTGATGCCATGGCTGAAGTGCTAACCAGAGAAGTGAAAAAGGTGCCCACTTTAAGGGGCAAGACGGTTGTTACCCTGTTTTACGAACCCAGTACCCGAACACGGGCCTCCTTCGAGCTGGCAGCCAAGAATCTAAGCGCCGACACCGTCAGTATCGATGCTTCCAAGAGCAGCGTCGTCAAAGGGGAGTCTTTAACCGACAGTTTGCGCACTATTCAGGCACTGGGCGCCGACATCATAGTTATGCGTCATTCGCAGTCAGGCGCACCTTACCTTGCCGTTAAGGAGGTAAATTCCAGCATCATAAATGCCGGCGATGGCTGGCATGCCCATCCATCTCAAGCTCTTCTGGACATTTATACTATCCGAAGTCACCTGGGCAAGCTGGAAAATCTCAAGATAGCCATAATTGGCGATATTATGCATAGCCGGGTCGCCCGGTCAAATATGTGGGGTATGACCAAGATGGGGGCAAAATTGGCATTATGCGGCCCTACAACCCTGCTGCCGAGAGGGCTGGACGCATTTATAGAATGCTGCCAGCTCCCGAATATCATCGTGGAGAACAGAATCGAAACGGCGTTAGAAAATGCCGACGTCGTTATGCTCCTCAGGCTGCAGCTGGAAAGACAGCAGAGCGGCCTGCTGCCCAGCCTGAGAGAATATATCGAACAATATCAATTGACAGCAGAGCGGCTGTCTCTGGCCAAAGCTCATGCCCTGGTCATGCACCCCGGCCCGATAAACGAAGGCATCGAGGTCAGCCCCGATATTGCTCACGGAGCGCAATCCGTAATCGAAGAACAGGTAGCCAATGGCGTAGCCATAAGAATGGCTCTGCTCTACCTAATCGCTGGAGGTAAGAACAAATAATGGCTAGTGCCCTACTAATTAGCGGCGGCCGCATCCTGGATCCCGGTCAGGGTATAGACAAAGTTGCCGATTTGCTCGTCTCCAAGGGCAAAATAGCCTGGCTGGGAGATAAAGGAACGGCTACGAGTCACTCCGATTCAAAGACCATCGATGCTTCCGGTTGTATTGTCTGCCCTGGTTTCATCGACCTGCACTGCCATCTTCGCGAGCCCGGCTTTGAAGATAAGGAAACTATCGCCACAGGCACTAAAGCCGCAGCCAGGGGCGGATTCACTACCGTTTGCTGCATGCCTAACACAAATCCGCCGCTTGATAGCCAGGCTTCTATAGATTATGTAAAGAAGGCAGCCGAAGCAGTCGGCTCCGTTCAGGTATTACCCATCGGCTGTATAACTAAAGGCAGGCAGGGTAAGGCGCTCACGGATATGAATGAACTGGCTGAGGCTGGAGTTGTAGGTTTCAGCGACGACGGCGACCCTGTCGCCAGCTCTCGCATAATGTCCCTGGCCATGGACTACGGCCGTAATCTCGGTTTGCCGATCATTGACCACTGTGAAGACAAGGAGCTGTCCGACGGCGGACTGATGAACGATGGCTGGGTATCTGCACGTCTGGGATTGAAAGGTATGCCTGGAGCCGCTGAAGAAATCATCGTTTCCCGTGACATATCGCTGGCGGAAATGACCGGTGCCAGACTTCATATTGCACATGTCAGCACGGCTGGCTCGGTGGAGCTTATTCGGAGGGCTAAACAGCGAGGCATTGCCCTCACCGCGGAAGTTACGCCCCATCACCTTACACTGACCGAAGAACGAATAATGGGAATTGACCTGGGGAAGAGCGAACGTATGGTATATGACACCAATGCCAAGGTTAATCCGCCGTTGCGGACCGAAGAAGACATTTCATCTCTCATTCAAGGGCTGCAAGACGGCACCATAGATGCCATAGCCACTGATCACGCACCGCACACACTGGCTGACAAAATCTGCGAATTCGGCCTGGCAGCTTTCGGCATTAGCGGGCTGGAAACGGCTTTGGCCTGTCTCATGAGCCTGGTACATAAAAACCGAATAACTCTTGAGACACTCATATCCAAACTGACAATAGAGCCGGCCAGAATTATCGGCTCTGTATATGGGGAACTTGGAACATTGAAGACGGGCGGCCGGGCCGACGTCACAATTTTTGACCCGCAGAAAGAGTGGACAGTCGACGTGAGACAATTCGCTTCCAAGGGCAAGAACACACCCTTTAATGGCTGCCAGTTTAAAAGCAAAGTGCGACTGACAATCGCCGCCGGACAGATTGTCTATAAATCGGAATGAATAAGATGGAGGTTTTATTTGCCCAGACGTACTGATATTAAGAAAGTAATGATCATCGGTTCGGGACCCATTGTAATCGGACAGGCCTGCGAGTTCGACTACTCGGGAACTCAAGCTTGCAAGGCGCTCCGAAGTCTGGGCTATGAAATTGTACTGGTAAATTCAAACCCGGCGACCATTATGACAGACCCGGGAATGGCTGACGTGACTTATATAGAACCTTTGAACGTGGAGATGATGGCTCAGATAATTGAAAAAGAACGCCCCGATGCGCTATTGCCTAACCTTGGTGGTCAGACCGGCCTCAATTTGAGCGCTGAACTGGCGCGTTCAGGTGTACTTCAGAAATACGGAGTTAAGGTGATCGGGGTCGATGTTGACGCTATTAGGAGCGGCGAGGACCGTACCACATTTAAGGAGACGATGAATCGTCTGGGTATAGATATGCCTCGGAGCCAGGCCGTGTACAGCGTCGAGGACGCTGAGACTGTAGCCGCTGAACTGGGTTATCCGGTGGTTATCCGGCCTGCCTACACACTGGGCGGTACCGGAGGCGGACTTGTCTATAACGTAGAAGAGCTACGGACGGTGGCCAGCCGCGGCATATCGGCAAGCTTGATCGGCCAGGTGCTGGTAGAAGAATCCGTTCTGGGCTGGGAAGAACTGGAACTGGAGGTGGTCCGCGATTCTAAAAACCAGATGATTACCGTTTGCTTCATCGAAAATGTTGACGCCATGGGGGTCCATACCGGCGACTCTTTTTGCGTGGCACCTATGCTTACCATCGATAAAGAGTTACAAAAGCGGTTACAGGAATACTCATATAGAATCGTTGAAGCCATACGCGTCATAGGTGGCACCAATATACAGTTTGCACATGACCCCAAAACAGGTCGTGTGGTGGTAATCGAGATAAACCCCAGGACTTCACGGTCGTCAGCGCTGGCTTCCAAGGCAACCGGTTTTCCCATTGCCTTTGTTTCAGCTAAATTAGCCGCCGGCCTGACACTCGATGAGATCCCCTACTGGCGTGACGGAACTCTCGAAAAATACACGCCATCGGGTGATTACGTAGTTGTTAAATTCGCCCGTTGGGCGTTCGAAAAATTCAAGGACGCCGACGACAAACTCGGCACACAGATGCGTGCCGTTGGCGAAGTTATGAGTATCGGTAAAAATTACAAAGAAGCTCTGCAGAAAGCGGTTCGTTCCCTGGAAATCGGACGCTACGGTTTTGGTTTTGCCAAGGACTTTAACAAGAGAACCCTTAATGAACTGATGGCCATGCTCAATGAGACCACCAGCGAACGGCAGTTCATTATGTACGAGGCGCTGCGTAAAGGGGCCGGCGTTCAGGAATTATATGAGAAGACATACATAAAACCCTGGTTTATCCAGCAGATGAAGGAACTGGTTGAAACTGAACAGGAAATCCTCAAATACCGGGGTAAAATGCTGCCGGATGCCTTGCTTATTAAAGCCAAGAAAGACGGTTTCTCTGACCGCTATTTAGCGCAAATTCTACGCCTGCCGGAAAAAGAGATTCGGCGCAAACGCACGTCAGTTGGCGTGGTCGAAGGCTGGGAGCCGGTACCGGTCAGCGGCGTGGAAAACGCAGCCTACTATTTCTCCACCTATAATGCACCTGACTCTACGTCAAGCAGCCGGAGAAACAAAGTAATGGTATTAGGCGGCGGGCCAAATCGTATCGGACAGGGCATAGAATTCGACTACTGCTGTGTTCATGCTGCCTTTACTCTGCGTGATGAGGGCTACGAGACTATAATGGTCAACTGCAATCCCGAAACGGTGTCAACCGACTACGATACTTCGGATAAGCTGTATTTCGAACCTCTAACCGTCGAAGATGTACTGAGCATTTACCAGAAAGAAAAACCAGTTGGCGTTATTGTCCAGTTCGGCGGCCAGACGCCGTTAAACATTGCCAGGGAACTATCCGATGAGTGCGTTAAAATTCTAGGGACATCACCCGAAACGATAGACCTGGCTGAAGACAGAGACCGTTTCCGCCAGATGATGAAGAAGCTCAAGATTCCTATGCCGGAGTCCGGCATGGCCAGCAATTTAAAAGAAGCACTCAGTGTAGCCAAAAAAATCGGTTATCCTTTAATGGTCAGGCCATCCTACGTATTGGGTGGCCGTGGCATGGAAGTAGTGCACGATGAAGATATGCTGAAAGAATACGTGGCAGCGGCTGTGGACGTAACACCCGACCGCCCCATACTGATTGATAAGTTCCTTGAAAACGCTATCGAGACGGAGGCAGATGCCATAGCTGACGGTACCGACGCCTTCGTACCTGCAGTTATGGAGCACATCGAACTGGCAGGCGTTCATTCAGGTGATTCAGCCTGTGTCATACCGCCTGTCACCATACCGCAGAATCACATAGATACTATCAACCAGTACACGAGAACCATCGCCACCGAGCTTAATGTAGTAGGTCTAATGAACATTCAGTATGCCATTGCCAGGGATATTCTATACGTTCTGGAAGCCAATCCGAGAGCATCAAGAACCGTGCCGCTGGTATCCAAAGTCTGCAACGTTTCCATGGCACGTCTGGCAACCAAAATAATGCTCGGCAAAAAGCTTTCGGAGCTTAATCTCAAGCAACGCTATATACCGCATTTCGGCATCAAGGAAGCAGTGTTTCCGTTTCCGATGTTCCCCGAAGTCGACCCAATTCTTGGCCCGGAAATGCGCTCGACCGGAGAAGTACTAGGAATCGCTAATTCCTTCGGCCTGGCCTTCTTTAAAGCGCAGATGGCGGCGCAACAGACACTTCCTGCGGAAGGCATTATGCTCATTAGCCTGCTGAGCAAGGAATTGCCTGCAGCGTTGGAGGTGGCTAGACGGTTCTCCGAGCTTGGTTTCAAAATAAGGGCAACACGCGGCACTCACAGATTTTTGTCAAAGCATGGAATTAAGTCTGAGCTAATACTCAAGATGCACGAAGGCCGCCCCAATATAGCCGACGGAATTAAAAACAAGGAAATTCAGCTTGTCATCAATACGCCCAGTGGCAAAATGAGCAAGTTCGATGACTCGTATATCCGCAAAACAGCAATAAAGCATAAGGTGACGTATATAACGACACTGGCAGCTGCTGTGGCGGCCGCCAAGGGCATATCTGCATACCGCAATGGTAAGCTGGAAGTTAAGTCGTTACAGAGCTATCACGCTGACATCCAGTAAAAGTTAAAGAGAGGCGTCGAACCATTTGCAGCAAGTTCTGGCGAACGTAATCTCCAACCAGGAGCTGATTCCAGGACATTTCCTGATTCGTCTGGAAGACCCGGTCATTGCAACAGAAGCCAGGCCCGGACAATTTGTTACCATAAGCTGCGCCCAAGAATTATTATTGCGACGTCCCCTTAGTATCCACCGGGTCGAAGGACAGAAGCAGATTGACGTCATCTTGGCAGTCGTCGGTTCGGGCACAAAATGGCTTTCCGAACGGGAAAAAGGCGAAAAGGTAGACTTACTGGGTCCTCTGGGAAATGGCTTTTCTATGTACCCGTCCTCAAATAAACTGCTGCTCGTAGCCGGAGGCATAGGCATTGCGCCTCTAGCTTTCATGGCGCAGGAAGGGGTCAGAAACGGCAAAACAGTTAAGCTGCTTCTGGGTGCACGCAGTAAAAACCGCCTTTATCCCCGTGAACTTTTACCTGAGGGCATAACGACAGTCATTGCTACCGAAGACGGCAGTCAGGGAGAAAAGGGCAAAGTAACCGATATCTTGCCTGGATACATCGACTGGGCTGACCAAATCTTTGCCTGTGGACCTATAGCTATGTATCAGTCTATCTCGAGACAGACCAAACATTGGCAAAAGCCCAAACCTGTTCAAATATCGCTTGAGGTGACCATAGGCTGTGGCGTGGGAGCCTGCTTTGGCTGCAGTATAAGGACTGCAAAAGGCATGAGGCGGGTCTGCCGCGATGGGCCTGTTTTTGATCTGGACGAAGTCATGCTGGAGGAGGTGAGAATATGACCATATTAAGCAAGACCATTCACGTCAAGACCAGGGGAAACTGCGATATGATAGATATCACTGAACAGGTGGCCAGGGAAATAAATGATTCTGATATCCAAAGCGGATTGGCAACTATTTTCATTACCGGGTCAACCGCCGGCATAACCACTATCGAATACGAGGGCGGTGTGCTCAGTGACTACAAAGAAATGTGGGAGCGAAACGTCCCATCAAACATAAAATATCAGCATGACCTGAGATGGGGCGATGGTAACGGTTACTCCCACGTGAGAGCGTCGCTTCAGAGCCCATCGCTGGTCATTCCGTTTACCAACAAGAGAATGATGCTGGGAACGTGGCAACAGATTATCGTGGTAGACTTCGATAATCGGCCCAGGTCCAGGGATATTGTGTTGCACCTTCTGGGTGAATGATGTGATTTGCTGCCATATTCTCCCATCCTGGCAGCCATCTCGATAATATGCCTGAATTAGACATTCTTTCCGTACTGCTTATAGCTTTGGCCTTATCTGCTGATTGTTTCGCTGTAGCTGTCAGCAGTAGCTTTCATACCAAAACCACTTCTTTCGCTCCAATGCTGCGTACAGCTCTTACCTTTGGTGTATTTCAGGCCATCATGCCGGCCATTGGATGGCTGGTAGGTCATACTGTGGTAAACCTTGTCTCAGCATACGACCACTGGGTGGCATTTATCTTATTGGCGTTAATAGGTGGCAGGATGATATGGGAATCCTTTCGTCCGTCGGAAAAATCAAGGGAAATTGATACCAGCAGGGGCCTCATGCTGGTGACTCTGGCAGTTGCTACCAGCATAGACGCACTTGCCGTCGGATTATCATTTGCCTTCCTTAAAGTAAATATAATCATTGCTTGTCTGGTTATTGGAGTGATTGCCTTCGGTGTTACCATAGCCGGTTTTGTATTAGGCAAACGGGTCAAAACCTATCTTGGCAAGTACGCCGAGGCAATAGGAGGCACAATACTTATAATCATTGGCCTCAGAATCCTCTTGAGTCATATACTCTGAACACCTCCAAAATATGTTACACAAAATTCGCTCAAATTGATTAACGTTGGATTCGCAGGTAAAATGTCACAGATTTTTACACCCTTCCCTTTTTTCGATAGGTTAATATAGATGCGTATCTGTTTGCTCAGTTACCGAAGCTACCGCTACTCCGGAGGTCAGGGCATATATCTACGCTACCTCAGTAAAGCGCTACATGACCTGGGCCACGGTGTTGACGTTGTATCCGGACCGCCGTATCCGGAACTGGACGAGGGAGTGCGGCTGATAAAGTTGCCAAGCCTTGACCTGTACGCGATGTCCTCGATTCGACGGCTGTTTATTGATCCCAGGAAGCTAAATACGCTGGCCAGTCTCATGGAATGGGCCGGTACCATGAGTGGTTATTTCTCGGAACCTTTGGCCTTTGGTATGAGAGCTTATGACCTTATCCGCATGTGTAGAAACAGATATGACGTTATCCATGACAATCAGACCATGTCATATGGAATACTGAAAATTCAGGAGCTCGGGCTACCGGTTGTTGAAACGATCCACCATCCCGTTACCATAGACCGCGACCTGGCTATCGAATCAGCAAGGTCGCTAAAAGATAAACTGGGTCTCAGGAGATGGTT
>Ga0136653_10002074_pt1 | contig 10980 bp, 8 predicted proteins | sample LakKivw275mmetaG_FD_94866 | JGI IMG/M metagenome (GOLD analysis project Ga0136653, IMG submission 94866) | Anoxic lake water microbial communities from Lake Kivu, Rwanda to study Microbial Dark Matter (Phase II) - Lake Kivu water 275m metaG... | ecosystem: Environmental > Aquatic > Freshwater >... | reverse complement strand
GTATCTAGATATATGATATAAATGATATAATACGAATGTACGAATAATAGATATGAGCCAATATAAATATTATTTCAGAAAACCTAGATCGGAGATTGTCAAAGACGTTTTGAAAACCCTACTTTTAACTGGGGTGGTTTGCGTCGCCGCCACCTCGCCGTATTTTGGGATAAACCTGGCGCGTGCTATTAGATATGCCGGCAAGAAAAAGCATAATACAGAGCAGAAAAAGAGAGTTTATAACGCCTTTTATCGTTTGAAAAAAGAAGGTTATATTAATTTTGGTTTTAGCAATCATCAGCTTTATATCAGTTTGACTTCCGAGGGGCGTAAAAAAGCGGGCCGTTTCCAGATTGATTTTTTGGAAATAAAAAAACCGGTAAAATGGGACGGAAAATGGCGGGTGGTAATTTTTGATATTCCCGACAAATACCGCGTTAAAAGGGAGGCTTTTCGAGGCAAACTTAGAGAATTGGGATTTTACCGATTGCAAAAAAGCGTTTGGGTTCATCCTTACAATTGCCGCGATGAAATAGAATTGTTGAGGAATTTTTTTGGTTTGGATAAAAAAGAACTCTGCGTGATTATCGCCGACGCTATCGAAAATAGTGATTTTATCAAAAAAGGGTTTTCTCTGGCATAATCTTTTAAAGATTATTTATTTCGTTAGTCACAAAAAGCGACTTACTCGTTAACATTGCGGTCGCAATCTTAACGAGTATTGGAGAAGTCGAGAAAACAAGGGTAAGATTTATAGGCGAAAAAAGTAGGTTGAAAACAAGAGGGGGAAATGCTATCTTGTAGAATATGCGGTTAAAAAATCATTATTTTCTGTTGCGGCACGGCGAGCCGACTTGGGGGTACAAAGAAATAATCTACCCTAAAGGCAACGAACATTCTGTCAGTTTGACGGAACTGGGGAAAAAACAGATAAGGACTATTGCCCGGAGATTAAAAAGAGAAAAAATCAGCCTTATCATCTGTTCTCCTTACCGCCGAACTAGAGAAACAGCCGAGATTGTTGCTAAATTTTTAAGACTGCCCATTATTTTTGACAAAAGACTAATAGATCAAAAACTAGGAGTTTACGCTGGTCGGCCCAAAACCGAATATTACCAGGATTTTTCCAGAGACCCGAGAAAAAGGTTTAAAATGAGGCCCAAAAATGGCGAATCATGGCAAGATGTCCAGAAAAGAATAAAAAGCTTTTTAAAAGACACGGAAAAGAAATATCAAAAAAAGACGATTCTTATTGTCGGTCACGGCGACCCATTATGGTTTTTATGGGGAGGGCTGAAGGGGTTTGGCAACAAAAAACTTTTGGAATTAGATTTCATCAAAAAAAACCATATTAAAGTCGGCGAATTAAAAGAAATAAAATGATTTTCAAGGAATTTCCATCAAAAGTTGATTTTCCCGAATTAGAAAAGGAAATTTTTGAATATTGGGAGAAAAATAACATTGTTTCTAAATACCTTACGAAAAACAAAAACTCTGGCAAGAGATTTTCGTTTTTAGACGGCCCGATTACCGCTAATAACCCCATGGCCGTCCATCATGGCTGGGGCCGGACTTTAAAAGACTTTTATCAGAGATACAAGAATATGAAAGGTTTTAAGCAGAGATTCCAGAACGGTTTTGATAATCAAGGTCTTTGGGTTGAAGTTGAAGTGGAGAAAAAACTGGGATTTAAAACAAAGAAAGACATTGAGAATTATGGTATTGATAGGTTTGTTGAGAAGTGTAAAGAGCATACTTTGCATTTTGCCCAGATTCAGACCGAGCAGTCAAAAAGGCTTGGATATTTCATGGACTGGGACCACAGCTATTACACTTTGTCTGACGAAAACAATTACGCCATTTGGCACTTTTTGAAAGTTTGCCACGAGAATAACTGGCTTTACAAAGGCCAAGACGTTGTTCCTTGGTGTCCTAGATGCGGCACTGCCATTTCCCAACACGAGATTTTAACCGGAGATTACGCCGACATTATCCATAAGGCAGTTTATATAAAATACCCTGTTTTAAATAGAGACAAAGAATATCTTTTAGTTTGGACAACCACTCCTTGGACTTTGCCGGCCAATGTTGCGGTCGCCGTTAACCCCAAGATCACTTATGTTAGAGCCGAGACTAAAAACGGCGAGGTTTTTATTCTTGCTAAATCTAGGCTAAATGTTTTTGATCAGGCCCAGGCCCCGGAAGTTTTAGAAAGTTTTTCCGGCCAAGAGCTTTGCCACAAAAACCTCCGTTACCTTGGCCCTTATGACGATCTGCCGATTGTCAAAAAAAGTTTGTCTGAACACTTGCTCGTTGGTTGGGAAGAGGGGGTGGCGGAAACAGAAGGCACGGGCTTGGTTCATATGTCGCCAGGATCTGGCCCTGAAGATTACGACGTGGCCAAAGAACAAAACCTGGCAATTTTCCCAGTTTTAGACGAAAGCGGGTTTTACTTGCCAGGTTACGGTTCTTTTTCCGGGCAAAACGCGGCCAAGATTGGTCCGACAGTTATTGAAGATTTGTCAAAAAGGGATTTCATTTTCAAGACCGAGGATTTTTCCCACCGTTATCCTTTGTGCTGGCGGTGCAAAACCGAGCTTTTATTCCGTTTAGTTGAAGAATGGTACATTAAAATGGACGATCTTCGAGAAAGAATGATTGAAGCGACCAAAAAAATCAGATGGATTCCTGATTTCGGGGAAAAACTGGAATTGGATTGGCTGAAAAATATGGAAGACTGGTTGATTTCCAAGAAAAGATACTGGGGTTTGGCTTTGCCGATTTGGGAGTGCCAAAATTGTCAGAGTTTTGAGGTCATCGGTTCAAAGCAAGAATTAAAGGAAAGAGCAGTTGAGGGCTGGCAAGAATTTGCCTCCGCAGAGCATTCACCGCATCGTCCTTGGGTAGATGGAGTGAAGATAAAATGTTCAAAATGTCAGAAAACCATTTCAAGGATTCTAGACGTTGGCAATCCCTGGCTAGATGCGGGCATTGTTTCTTTTTCCACTATTTCTGACGATAACCGTTCGGAAAACATTCCTTACTTTCACCACAACAGACAAGAATGGCAAAAATGGTTCCCAGCCGACTTGGTTTTAGAGTGTTTTCCCGGCCAGTTCAAAAATTGGTTTTACTCTTTGCTGGCAACGGGAGCGGCTTTAGAAAACACCAACCCCTTTAAAACCCTTTTAGGGCATGCTTTGGTTCGCGATGAAAAGGGGAGGGAAATGCACAAGTCAGCCGGCAATGCGATTGAGTTTAACGAAGCCGCAGGGAAAATGGGAGCGGATGTTATCCGCTGGCTCTACTTAAGGCAAAACCCAGAGTTTAATCTGGAGTTTGGCTATGGGCCGGCCGAGGAGATAAAAAAGCAATTCTTGATGATTTTATGGAATTGCTACAAGTTCTTTCTTGACTATGCGAGAACAGATTTTGCCGATTTAGACCAATTCTTAGCCTTGTCAGACAAACCGAGCAATAATTTTCTAGATAAATGGATAATTTCCAGACTGAACAGTCTTTTAAAACAGATTGAACAGAGAATTGATGATTTTGACCATTCAGCAGCTGCTTTGGCGATACAAAGCTTTGTTGTCAATGATTTATCCACTTGGTATATCAGGCGGAGCCGGCAGAGAATAGGGCCGAGAGCAACCAATACCAACGATAAAGACAGCTGCTACTTAACCTTGAAAAACGTTTTAATTTCTTTGACCAAAGTTTTGTCTTGTTTTACTCCGTTTTTAGCAGAAAAGCTTTGGCAGGAACTGGGAGGCAAAGACACTGTTCATATTCAGGACTGGCCAGAGTTAAATTCAGACTTAATTGATCGAGAAGCGGAGGAAAAAATGACTTTAGTGAGATCGCTTTGCAGTTTGGGAAATGCTTTGAGGAAAGAAGTGGGGATTAAGATAAGGCAACCATTAGCGAAATTAAAAATTAAAAATTCAAAATTAAAAAATTCGGATAAAGAATTTTTAACACTAATAAGCCAGGAGTTGAATGTTATAAATGTTGAAGTTGTCAGCGAGATTACGCCGGAAATGGGTTATCTTATTAAAGAAGAGCGGGGGATGAAAATTGCTTTAAATACGGAAATCACTCCCGAACTCAAGAAACAAGGTTTTGTCAGAGAATTTGTCAGGACGGTTCAAGAAAAACGAAAAGCAATGAACCTGACTCCTAAAGACGAAATTCAAATCAGGTATTCCAGCGGCGATCCAATCAAGGAACTTATCGAGCAAAGCAAACAAGATATTATTAAAAAGGTCATTGCCCGGGATCTTCGTTTTCAAGACAAAAATGATTTTTCTTTGGACAGGGAAGAAGAGATCGGGGGAGAACAGGTTTTTCTGGAGATAAACAAAATAGAGAGATAGCGTGTTCTTGGAACATTACACTCAAGGGTTTGTCCTTGGAGAAAAAAACATAGGCGAGGGGGATCAAGTTTTCACGGTTTACACCAGAGATTTCGGCAAGATCGGGATTCTCGGAAAAGCCATCAGGAACATCAATTCTAAATTAAGGGCCGGGATCAATCTTTTTTACTTTGTTGAGATTGGTTTTGTCCAAGGCCGGGTTCAGAAAACTTTAATCAGCGCTTTTGCTCTTAATAAATACCGGAATCTTAGGCAGAGTATTTTAAAGTTTCGCCTCGCCAAGCGTTTTGCCAAGACTTTTCAGGAATTGACCAGGAACGGTCAATCAGATAAAGCGGTTTGGGAATTGATCGGACAGTTCTTTTTTCAGCTCAATCTGCTAAAATTATCATTGAGGAGCTGGGTTGCGTTTTACTATTTTTTTGTCTGGCGACTGGTAAAGATTTTAGGATTTTGCCCGGGGATAAAACAGTGTGTTGTTTGCGGCAGGAAACAAGGTTGGTTACAGAACTTTGACAGTCTGGCCGGAGGCCTGGTTTGTCAGAATTGTCTGAAATTAAGATCTCGAGAAGCGGCAAGAATCTCTAAAGAGACAATCGTCTTTCTTAACCTGGTATTTTCTGGCAATTGGCCGGCAATCGAAAAAGCGGAAATAATCAACACTGTTTTTAAAGATTTACAAGTCATTACCAAACAGTATTTAAATCACCTTAAAAGCAGAACAAAATTATGAGAGTAAAACTTTTATACCTGATCGTTTTCGCCTTTTTGGTAATTTTGGGGTTTGGTCTTTGGTTTTGGCAAAGGAACTCTTTTTCCAAAGAGGTTTTAAAATTAGAAATTCTTGCTTCGGAAAACGTTGATGTCGGCCAAGAAATCGTTTACGCCGTTAAATACAAGAACAACGGCGACATTACTTTAACTGACGCCAAGCTTACTTTTGAATATCCGGAAAACTTTCTCGGCGGTGAAAATAAAGCGAGAGTGGAAAAGGCTCTTGAGGATATTTATCCCGGCAAAGAAGAAACTTTTAATTTTAAGGCTCGAGCTTTTGGCAAGGAAGGCGAGTTTGGCAAAGCCCAAGCTTGGTTGGACTTCCAACCCAAAAACCTTAAAGCTCGGTACGAGGTTTCCACCAGTCAGACGGCAACGATTAAGTTTTCTCCACTAACCTTTGAATTGGATCTTCCTTCAAGAATAGAACCGGAAAAAGACTTTACCTTTTCTCTAAACTATTTTTCCAACATTGATTATCCTTTGTCAAAATTAGGGATTAAAATCGAGTACCCAACCGGTTTTGAGTTTATTGAAAGCACTCCTCAATCTTTGGATAAGAACGAGTGGGATGTTGCCCTTTTAAACAAAGCCCAAGGAGGGAGAATTAGGGTTACCGGAAGAATTACCGGAGACATTGGCGAGCAGAAAGTTTTTAAGGCCAGTTTGGGCATTTGGCAGGACAACGGCAATTTTGTCCTTTTGAAAGAGATGAGCAAAGCTTTTGAGATTATCAGACCAAGTATTTATCTTTCCCAACTGGTAAACGGCCAACTTGACTATATCGCCAACCCCGGGGAGGTCTTGCACTACGAAATCTTTTTTAAAAACATTGGTAATTCTCCTTTTGAAAACTTGTTTCTCGTTGTTGGTCTGCAGGGTTCCTTGTTTGACTTGGATACTGTCAGGGCCGAGGGGTCAACTCCGTCTCAACAAAGCAATTCTTTGGTTTGGGACTGGAAAAAGAATTCTCAATTAAAGTTTCTTGACGAAAACGAAGAAGGCAAGGTTGATATCTGGGTTAACTTGAAGGACGATTTGTCTAATAGTCAGGATCTCGGCCAAAACATGATTTTAAAAGACACGATCAGCCTTTCGCCTGTTTCCCAAGAGTTTACAGTTAAAGTCAATTCAAAATTATCTCTTAGCCGGCAAGTCTTTTACAATGATGAGGTTTTTGGCAATAGCGGCAACTTACCTCCTTTGGTTGGTCAACCAACAACCTACACTATAATGTGGAAACTCAACAATCTTTACAATAATTTGCGAGACGTCAAGGTAAAAGCAGTTCTTCCTTCTTGGGCGAGTTTAACTGGTCAGGTTTTTCCGCGAGACGCTTCGTTCGCTTTTGATTCTCAATCAAGAGAGATTATTTGGACAGTTGGGGATTTGGCGGCCTGGCAAAATGCTGATTTGTCTTTCCAGGTTTCTTTTACCCCGAGTTATTTACAAAGAGGGCTTTCGCCGGAAATCTGCGGCAAAATCCAGGGGTCTGGCGAAGACGTTTGGACGCAAGAAACGCTTACCGTTGAAGCCGGCGGGGTAAATACGAGTTCTTTAAGCGATCCGGAATTTGTTTCCAGTCAAGGGATTGTTCAATGAGTTAAAACTATAAACTATAAATTATAAACTTTAAACTATGAGAGATAACTTAATGGAGAAAATCGTTAGTTTGTGCAAAAGGCGGGGTTTTGTTTTCCCGGGGAGCGAGATTTACGGGGGTCTTGCCAATACTTGGGATTTCGGCCCCCTGGGTTTGGCTTTGAAGAAAAACCTCAAAGATCTTTGGTGGAAGGAGTTTGTTGAAAATGAAGAAAATATTTTTGGCATTGATGGCGGAATTATCCTTTCTCCCAAGGTTTGGGAAGCGTCTGGTCATGTTGAGAATTTTACCGATCCTCTGGTTGAGTGCAAAAAATGCCATAAAAGGTTTCGAGTCGACCAAATCAAAGATTTGAAAAAATGCGAGGAATGCGGCGGCAGTTTAACCGAGCCGAAAAAGTTTAACGGTATGTTCCGGACTTTTTTGGGAGCGTCGGAAGACAAGAGCGCAACCGCTTATTTGCGACCAGAGACTGCCCAGGCGATTTTTGTCAATTTCAAGAACATTATTGATTGTTTCCACCCGAAACTTCCTTTCGGGATCGCTCAAATCGGCAAAGCTTTCCGGAATGAAATTACGGCCGGCAACTTTATTTTCCGCGATTTGGAATTTGAGCAATGTGAGCTAGAATACTTTATTTCTCCTGGCGTTTGGGAAGAAAAATATAGTTACTGGCTGAAGAAAATGCGTAATTTTGCTGAATTGATCGGTTTGGCAAAAGAAAAGATTCACGAGCGCGAGCATGGGGATTCTGAACGTTCGCATTATTCCAAGAAGACAATTGATTTGGAATACGATTTTCCCTTTGGTCGGAAAGAGTTATGGGGCTTTGCTTACCGAACAGATTACGACTTAAAAAATCATAGTCAAAAATCAGGGCAAGATCTGTCTTTTGCCGACGAAGAAAACAAGAGATTTTTTCCCCATGTGATTGAGCCGTCAATGGGAGTGGAGCGGACCTTGTTAGCGGTTTTATGTGAAGTGTATTTTGAAGACAAAGACAGGGTTGTTTTGAAGTTAAAACCCCAACTCGCCCCCTACAAAGCGGCGGTTTTCCCGCTTTTGGCGAATAAACCAGAACTAGTGAGAAAGGCGCGAATGGTCTTCGACGAGCTCAAGCCGACCTTTCAGGTCGCTTGGGACGATCGGGGAAATATCGGCAAGCGATATTACTCTGCCGACGAGATCTCAACCCCTTTCTGTATCACGATTGATTTCGAAAGCTTAGAAAAAGACGATGTTACTATTCGCGACCGCGACACCACCAAACAGCAAAGAATTAAGATTTCAAATCTCGTAGAGGTTTTAAAAGATAAGCTTAAATGAAATGCTAAAGGTTGAGACTTTAAGCAATGGTTTGAAACTGCTTGTTTTCCCTATGACAAACACTGAAGCTTGCACTCTTTTGCTTTTGGTAAGGACCGGCTCTAAATACGAAACGAAAAACCTTAACGGCATTTCCCACCTTTTGGAGCATTTGCTTTTCCGGGGAACAAAAAATTGGCCAGATCCCTCGGCCATTGCCAGGGAACTTGATGCTGTTGGCGGGCTTTACAATGCTTTCACTGACAAAGAAATGCTTGGCGTGTGGATAAAAACAGACAGTAAAGATCTTTGTTTAACTTCCAAGATTCTCAAAGACATGACCTCTTGTCCTTTATTCGAAGAAAAGGAAATCCTCAAAGAGAAAAAAGTGATTGCTGAAGAGATTAATATGAGGCAAGATACAGCCCAAATAATGGTTTTAGACCTTTGGGAAAAGCTTCTTTACGGCAATCAACCGGCTGGCTGGGAAGTGATTGGAACGAAATCCAGCCTGGACGCGATTTCCCAAAACGATTTATTTAGGCATTTAAAAGATTTTTTCGTTTCCAGGAACGCGGTCTTGGTGTTGGCTGGTAAAGTTTCAGAAAAGCAAGTTAGAGACGTTAAGGCGCTTTTTTCTGACTTAAAGGATTCCTCGGTCAAGAAAAAACCGTTAGTCAGGGAAAATCAATCAAAACCAGAGATTCTTTTACAGTTTAAACAAACTGATCAGACTCACATTTGTTTAGGGGTGAGGGGTTTTGGCGTTTTTTCGCGAGAGAGATATGTTTTGGCAGTTTTGGCCACTATCTTGGGCGGAATGATGAGTTCCCGGCTTTTTGAAGAGATTCGGGAAAGGCGGGGATTAGCCTATTATTTGAGGACAACAAGCGAACATTACACCGACACCGGTTTTTTAACAACTCATGCCGGTCTTAGCAATAGCAAAGTGGCAGAAGCGGTTGAGATAATTTGCCAAGAGTACAGAAAAATAAAGTTGCAAAAAATCAGTCAAAAAGAGCTGACAAAAGCCAAAGAAAATTTAAGAGGCCATTTATTTTTAGGGCTGGAAACGTCAGATGAATTCGCTTCATTTTACGGCGTCCAGAAGATTATGGAGAGGGAGGTTTTAACTCCCGAGCAAGAGTGGCAAAACATTGCGAAAGTTTCCCAGAATGATATTCTTAAAGTAGCCAAACAAGTATTCAGGCCAAACAGGTTAAACTTGGCGATAATCGGGCCACACAAAAGCAAACAGGATTTTTTAAGAAAACTTAAGATTTAAAATGGAAAAAGTCGGATTTGAATTATCTTGGGAAACTCTTTTTAGAGTCGGAATAATGGCAGTCGTGTTTTACGCTCTTTTTCAGTTAAAACAGGTTTTGCTCTGGGTTGTTTTTGCCTTGGTTATCTCTCTTCTTTTCGAACCTTTAATCGGATATCTTCAAAAGAAAAAACTGCCCAGGTTTTTAGCTTCCCTCTTTGTTTATCTTTTGGTTTTTGGGTTTTTCGCCCTTTCGATTTACTTGTTCGCCCCTTTGATGATTAACGAAATCAACCGTTTTTCCGAAGGCTTTTCCATGTATTTCGAAAAGGTTTCTCCCGGTTTAAGGGGGTTGGGATTTGAAGCTTTTGATAATTTGGAAAGTTTCGTGGCTTTGGCGGAGAGAACTCTGTCCCAGGTGGCCCAGAATATTTTCAGCGCTCTTTTTTCGATTTTCGGCGGCATCCTGACCACTATTTTCATTATTTCTCTGGCCTTTTTCTTGTCTTTGGAAGAGCGTGCTTTTGAGAAAGCTTTTTCTTTACTCTTTCCTTTAGAAACCGAGGATATGGCAATGAATCTTTGGCAGAAATGCCAGAAAAAGGTAAGCGGTTGGTTCTTAGCAAGTGTTTTAAGTAGTATTTTTGTCGGCACTTTGGTGTTTTTAATGCTTTCAGTCCTTAAAACCGGCTATCCTCTTTCTTTGAGTTTTTTGGCCGGGATTTCCAATTTGGTGCCGATTGTCGGCCCTTTGCTCGTGGGCTTATTGATTTTCTTGATTATCTTGATAAGCAGTCCGGTCAAGGCTGGCTTGGCCGTGATTATTTTCATTATTATCCACCAGATAGAAGGCAACCTTCTCACGCCAGTTTTAAGCAAAAAGTTTATTGGCTTGAGCCCAAGTTTGGTTTTGATTTCTCTGGCGGTTGGCGGGGTTTTGGGCGGGGTTTGGGGAGCGATTCTGGGCATTCCCATTTTGGGGATCGCTTTTGAGTTTTTGAGCGATTTTCTGAAGAAAAAGAAAGAAATAGAAGCTTCTTAGCACTAAATACCAAAATCTATCAAGTTCCAATTTCCAAACCCAATTTCTCCCCCTACGGGGGATCTCCAGAAGGGAGACAATGTTCAAAACTTTTACAATTGATAATTGGTAAGTATTGGCAGTGTTGGAGTTGGTCATTGGCTTTTTGATGTTTATTGAATATGGCAACCTTATATATCGTTGCTACCCCAATTGGTAACCTTGGCGATATTTCCTTTCGAGCGATAGAAACATTGAAAAGGGTCGATTTGGTTTTGGCTGAAGACACCCGAGTGACCAAAAAGCTTTTCCAGCATTACAACATTACAACCTCCCTTATTAGCTATCATCAGCACAGCCAACTTCAGAAAGTGGATCATATCTTGAATCTGTTGAAACAAGGAAAAAACCTGGCTTTGGTTTCTGACGCCGGCACGCCTGGGATATCTGATCCGGGAAACCTATTAGTGGCTAAAGTGGTTGAGTGTTTAAGTGATAAGGTGAAAATTATGCCTATTCCCGGCCCCTCGGCTTTGGCGGCCGCGGCCAGCGTCTGCGGTTTTCCTATGGACAGATTTTTGTTTTTCGGTTTTCCGCCGACAAAAAACAAGCGGCAAAAGTTTTTTAAGGAAGT
>Ga0136653_10002072_pt1 | contig 10988 bp, 7 predicted proteins | sample LakKivw275mmetaG_FD_94866 | JGI IMG/M metagenome (GOLD analysis project Ga0136653, IMG submission 94866) | Anoxic lake water microbial communities from Lake Kivu, Rwanda to study Microbial Dark Matter (Phase II) - Lake Kivu water 275m metaG... | ecosystem: Environmental > Aquatic > Freshwater >... | reverse complement strand
TATAATTGTCTTTGGGCGCCTGAGCCGGATAGAAATATAAATCACCTCTCGGATTGATTCCCAGCTCAATTTGCCAATTAGTGTCAATTACCAATCTTTGATATTTCCCTGATTCTGCATTATCGGGTTTGACCCAAATTTCAATAGAGCCCTGCGATTTATCAAAATCTAATCCCCGGGCAGGTAACTCAAAATAAGCGTCGGGTATATCGGTCCATTCCTCTCTTTCCCCCCAATTATCCAAAAATATAAAACATCTATGCTTATTTTCGCAAAGCAGTTTCATCTTCGACGGCCAGTCATAAGGAGAGAACTCTGCAATATTTCCATCATTTTTATTCATGGAAAGATCCGTCACTGCCCTACGTTTTAATTCATCAAAATAATACCAGCCCAATAAATCGTCGTTGGTTTTAAAAACTTCGTCAAAATTTGAAGCGGAAGGTTTGCTTTCATTGCCGTAATAAACATAAATGGATTTTTCTGAATCGGGCAAAATTTCGGGTACTCTTAGCCAGATTTCGGTGTCCTTTTCTCCGCAATCTCCCTTTATCCAATAAGGAATTTCTGTTTCTTCATCGGAATCTGTAAATCTAATATTTCCGCAATCAAGAGATAATTTTCTCTCCCTTATTAAAGATAAAGTATCTAAATGTAAAGAAATTTGGAAATTTTTGAGAACTTCGTCGTTTTCTAAGTTAAAAACAATTTCTCTTCGGTATTGTCTATTTTCCAATTCAGCCAGTTCTTTTTCTATTAGCGGTTCTCTTTCTTTCAATAATGACCAATAATACCAACTAATAGCTCCGCCAACAATGACTGATAGAGTTACCACAATTAAAATGTATTTCCAGTTTGTTTTGCCTTGGACTAAAAGATTCATATTATTTCAGTCTACCACAAAATAAAAAAGAAACAAATTGCCTATGGATAAGTTTCTGATGTTTTAAAAACCCCCATTTTTGAACAGGAATTAAGGGCGAGGGAGCGAGCGAAAGCGAGCGACCGAGCCCGATAAAAGGTAAAAGGATTTGACCCCCAAAATGTATATAGTCGGGGGGTAGAGTTATCGGTTTAAATCCATCTTCTTTGACTTGTGGATTAAATTTGGTAAAATAAGAGAGAAAGTTTGAAATCGCTTAATGCTTCCGCATAAGTCATTAGACGCGAACTCTTTTTGTTGAGGGGGGAACGAAAAGAGTTCGCGTCTAATGACTTATGCGCCCCCGGAAGGACTCGAACCCTCACAAACCTAGTTCCGAAGACTAGTGCTCTGTCCAGTTGAGCTACGGGGGCTCAAAGCAATTTTATCAAAAATATTGAGGAAAATCAAGTTTTAAGATATAATGCAGAAAATGAACGTTCCAAAGGAAATAAAAATCATAATTTCAGCGCTCAAAAAGGAAGGGTTCCAAGCATACATGGTCGGCGGATGCGTCAGAGATTTTTTGCGTGGTAAAGAGCCCAAAGATTGGGATGTGACCACGAACGCCTCTCCGGAAAAGATGGTGAAGCTGTTCCCGAAAAGTTTTCTGGACAATAAGTTCGGCACCGTATCAGTCCTCACAGGATCTCAAAATCCTTCTCTGGCGGAAGTGGAGGTCACTCCTTACAGGATAGAGTCGAAATATTCCGACAAAAGGCATCCTGATAAGGTCAAATGGGCGAAATCCCTGAAAGAAGACCTGGCAAGAAGGGATTTCACGGTGAACGCCATGGCAGCGGACGAAAAGATGAAGGTGACTGATTTTTTCAAGGGGAAGGAAGATCTTGAAAAGAAGGTCATCAGGGCGGTGGGAGATGCCCAAGAAAGGTTTTCCGAGGACGCCCTGAGAATGATGAGGGCCGTGAGGCTTGCTGCTTCCCTGGACAAGGAGGCTTGGAAGATCGATCCCAAGACGAAAAAAGCGATACAAGAGAACGCCAGATTCCTTTCTCTCATTTCCAAGGAGAGGGTAAGGGATGAGCTGATGAAGATAGTGATGTCAGACAATGCCAGCCAAGGCATAGATCTTTTAAGGGAATTAGGCCTTTTAAAGCACGTTATCCCTGAATTGGAGGCGGGATACGGCGTTTCCCAGAACAAGCACCATATTTACGAAATTTACGAGCACAACCTCAGATGCCTGCAGTATGCCGCAAAGAAAGACTACAACAAGCATGTAAGGCTGGCAGCCCTCTTGCACGACATAGCCAAACCCCAGACGAAAAAAGGGGAAGGAAAAGACTCCACTTTTTACGGCCATGAAATAATAGGGGCGAAAATGGCCCAGACAATTCTTGAAAGGCTGAAATTTTCAAAGAAGGACGTGTTGAAGGTGAGGAAGCTGGTCAGGTACCATTTGTTTTACTACAATGTCGGGGAAGTTTCTCCCGCTTCTGTAAGAAGGCTTGTCAGGCAAGTGGGGCAAGAAGACCTGGACGACCTTTTAAAAGTCAGATATTGTGATAGAATCGGTTCAGGATGCCCCAAGGCAGAACCTTACAAATTGAGGCACTTGAAATATTTGATTGACAAATCCTTGCAGGAGCCTGTTTCCGCAAAAATGCTCCAGGTCAACGGCAACGACATCATGAAAGCCATCAATGAAAAGCCTGGGCCGAAAATAGGGCAGATCCTGGACATCCTGCTGAGCGAAGCATTACAGGATCCGGATAAAAACAAGAAAGAGACCTTGATCGCGAGGACAAAGCAGATATCTTCGATGTCTGCAAAGAAGATCCAGGGAATGAGCCAGAAGACGAGGAAGGAACTGGAGGAAATAGAAACCAAAAAGGATGAAATGACCAAGAAGAAGTACTGGGTAACTTAAAAACGGGATGTAGTGTAGCGGTAGCACGAGTCCTTCGGGAGGATTTAGCCCGAGTTCGAATCTCGGCATCCCGACCAAAATTTGTGGATATAATAAGCAAAATAAGATCGATAAGGGAGATAGAAGAGAAGATAAACAGGAATCTTTTTTTTATTTGCGGAGTGGTCACCGTAGTCATCATGGCTATGTATCTGATTGAGTTTTTCAGCAGAGGGAGGTTTTCCCCTGCTGACATGAGCCTGTTCTATCTAGGCATACTGGTGATATATTCCTTCCACAAGGAGCTGATAAGATGGCTTGGAAAAAGGAAAGCAGAAAGGCGGGGCGAGTACTTCGTTTACGGATGGATAGCCTTGACCACCGCCTTGTATCTGGTCAATTTTTTCAGCATGAGCTATTTTGACATAGGGGCTGACGGCACGAGGCTCACCACCTTGAGAGAGCTTTCAATGATAAGCGTAGAGGTCCTGGCCATTTTCATAATGACCAGGTCCCTTAAGATATTGAAGCTCCAGCTGGAAAAAAGGAAAGGAAAGAGCATCCTTTCTTAACATGTTTCACGTGAAACAATGATATTCGAAGTAAAAAAGACCAGAGACAACTTCATATACCTTTTAAGGAGCGCTGGATACACTTTCCAAAGGGAAGACAAGAACAGCAATCAGTTCTCTTTTTACAGGTTTCTCGGGCCTTCAGCCTACCCAAGGTTCCACCTTTTCGTCACTCCTGGGAATGAAGCCTTGTCATTAAAGCTGCATTTCGATCAGAAGATGCCTGCCTATTCTGGAGTGGCCGCCCATAACGGAGAATACGACGGGAACCTGGTGGACAGGGAAATATCGAGGATAAAGAATTTTTTCACCGCTTAAGGGCCCGTAGTTCAGCTGGTAGAACGCCGCATTCGCATTGCGGAAATCGTGGGTTCGAATCCCACCGGGTCCACATATCAGTTGATATAATTCCGTGCCCAAAAGCATGGTTTTTTGTTTTAACCTTTCTTGATAAAAGGTATAATTCAATAATGACAAGGAAGATACTTATTTTTTCAATCCCTTTTTTTGCGCTCCTTGGCTCTTTTATGGCCGGTTTCTCTTTTTTAGGAGACCCCGAATCTCCTTTTTTTGAAAAAGAAAACATTCCAAAGTTCCGTCTCTCTTCCAATGATCCAGAACAGGGGGATACTGTTGTAATAACAATAGACTACCCTCCAGAATCATTTTCAGGGGATGTGAACGGAGAAAAACTGGATTTTTTCAGGACGTCAGCTGGGAACAAAGCCTTTGCTTTGATAGGGTTTGATGCGAAAGACGAGCCTGGAACATATGTTCTGACAGTGGATTTTTCCAATAAAGAGTTCAAAGAGGAAATATCTCTTCACAAAAGAGATTTTCCGGAAACAGTACTGATCATCACTCCTGACCTTGAAGAAAAGGGCTATACTCCGGAAACCATTGCCGAGAACATAGCTCAAACGGAAAACATCGCCTTGAACGAGGCCGTTTCCGTCTATACTGAGAAAGCATATTTTACAGAGCCTTTCAGCTACCCTTTGGATGATATAAAAGACGTGGGAGCTTTCGGGAACATAAGAAAAAACGGGGAAATACGGCTCCAGCATCTTGGAGTTGATCTTGAAGCTGAAGAAGGAGACTACGTTTACAGCATAAACAGCGGCAAAGTATGTTTTGCAAGAGAGATGACTAATTACGGAAAAACCATAGTCATTGACCACGGCCTCGGCATCTTTTCCATATATCTGCATTTGAGCGAGTTTGAAGCTGAAACAGGCCAGCAGGTCTTGAAAGGAGAGGTCATAGGTCTTGTCGGCAGCACCGGATATTCTTTGGCTCCCCATTTGCATCTGTCTTTGAAGGTCAAAGGGTCTTCAGTGGATCCTTTGAAATTCATTGAAGCCACCCAGGAGGAGATATTACTCGAAAAAGGCAGAACCCTGCTCTTCAGCGTAGGAGACATAATGTTGGACAGGGGGGTTGAGGCAAAAGTAAGGGAAAATGGAAGCAACTGGCAGTGGCCGTTTTTAGAAATAGAAGACGAGCTTGAAAAAGCTGATATCTTGTTCGGAAACCTTGAAAGCCCTATATCCGACAAAGGGGTCAAGGTCGGGAGTATATATTCTTTCAGGGCTGATCCTGGAAGTATTGAAGGATTGGCATCTTCCGGTTTTGACGTATTGTCCATGGCCAACAATCACATGCTAGATTATCAAAGCACAGCCTTTGAAGATACCATGGACGCCCTGAATGAGGCAGGAATACAATACGTGGGTGCCGGAAGAGACAAAAAAGAGGCGTTCGGACTGAAGATAGTGGAATCCAACGGAAACAAGATAGGATTTCTGGCATATACAAATCTCGGGCCTGAAGCCTGGAAAGCAGAAAAGGGAGCAGGCATGGCCTGGTTGGGAGAAGACTATGAAGATCTGCTTCAGGACGCTGTTAAAAGAGCTAAGAAAATGGTTGATGTTTTGGCGGTTTCCGTGCACGCTGGCATTGAATATTCAAAAGAGCCAGATCGATTCCAGGTTGAATTTTCAAAAATCTGCATTGAGAATGGAGCCGATCTTGTAATCGGGCATCATCCCCACGTCACCCAGAAAGTAGAGGCGTATAAGGAAGGATTCATAGCCTACAGCCTTGGGAATTTCGTTTTCGACCAGGACTGGTCAGAAGAAACCATGCAAGGATTGCTCTTGAAGGTTTTGATAGAAAATGGGAAAATCAAAGAAGTCATCCAAACGAAAGTAAGCATTAACGAGCGCTTCCAGCCAGAGCTTGCCTCGTAAAAACTGAGCGCTTATTTTATGGAAAAGAAGGCGATAGTAGATTTGATTACGGCCACAGCGTTTTTGGTCGTTTATCTTCATTTTTGCTGATGGGAGAAAGTTAGGCTTTTAGCCTTTTCTGGCCAAAGATTGAATGTTTCACGTGAAACATTCGGTCTGAGCAGCAACAAGAGACTGCTGTTTTCTGAGAAATTCACTTTTCCACTTGACAAGCGATAATATCGGCATTAAGATGAAAATATAACCAGTCCGCAGAATGCGGACACTTTTTAAAATTATGGATCTAAAAAATTTCACTTCGGCCATATCCCAGATAGCAGAGGAAAAGGGCATTTCCCAGGAAAAGGTTTTTGAAACGATCGAATTCGCCATTTCCGCTGCATACAAAAAGGACTACGGCAAAAAAGGGCAGATAATAAAGGCGAAGCTTGATCCTCAGACCGGCCAAGTCAAATTCTGGCAGGTGAGGCAGGTTTTGGACGACTCGATGATCTATTCAGAAGAGGAGCTTGAAAAGCTGAAAGAGAAAGAAATCGAACCGGTCGAAGGGAAGACCAGGTTCAACCCAGAAAGGCATATAATGCTCGAGGACGCAAAAAAGATAAGCCCTAAAATAAAGGCGGGAGAAGACCTCGAGGAGGTTCTGGAAACCAGGGAAGATTACGGCAGAATCGCAGCCCAGACAGCAAAACAGGTGATTCTGCAGAAGATAAGGGAAGCGGAAAAAGAAACAGTCATGACTGAGTTCAAGGATAAGGAAGGGGAGATAGTTTCCGGAATCGTCCAGAGAGTGGAGCCTGGAAAAATATTTTTCGACCTGGGAAAAACCTTGGGATTGATGTCAAGGGAAGAGCAGATCCCGGGCGAATTTTACAGGCCAGGACAGAGGCTCAGGGTTTTTATCCTTAAAGTTGAAGAAAGCACCAAAGGGCCGGTCATTTTTCTTTCAAGGGCTTACCCGAAATTCATAAGCAAGCTTTTCGAGCTTGAAGTTCCTGAAATATTGGCAGGGTCGGTTTCGATAAACTCGATCGCCAGGGAGCCAGGTTCCAGGACGAAGATCGCCGTGTCTTCCAATCAGGATGGGGTTGATCCTATCGGAAGCCTTGTCGGCCAGAGAGGAACCAGGATCTCAGCCGTTATCAACGAACTAGGAGGAGAGAAGATAGACGCCATCGAATATTCTGAAAATACGGAAAGGTATATTGCTAATTCCCTGTCTCCTGCAAGGGTTTTGGAAGTAAAAATCCTTCCGAAAAATAAGGCCTTGGTCACTGTCCAGGAAGACCAGCTTTCCTTGGCCATCGGAAAAGACGGCCAGAACGTAAGGCTGGCAGCCAAACTTACCGGCTGGAAAATAGACGTAAGGCCGCCGGTCGAAGAGGCAGAAGAGGCAGAAGAAGCAGAAGAACAGGAGAAAGGAGAGGAGGAAGAGAAAAAACCGAAAGCCAAAAAGAAGAAAAAAGAGGAAAAAACAGAAGAAAAAGAAGTCGAAAACAAAGAAGAAACAAAACAAGAGTAAATAAAATTAAAAAACATGATCTACGTTTCCTTAGCTATCTCCTTGTCAGCAATATTTTTCGCCTTGTTTTTGTCGAAACAGATAAAAAAATATTCTTTCGGATCTGCTCAAATCAAAAGCATTTCCGAATACATTCAGGAAGGGGCCAAAGCTTTTTTGAACAGGGAGTTTAAGACTTTGATCATAGTTCTGGGGATTTTAGCCTTGATATTGGGAGTGTTCATAAGGCCGGCAGAAGCTTTCACTTTTTTGGCCGGTGCTTTTGTTTCAGCTTTGGCAGGGTATTTAGGAATGAAAGTAGCCACCCAGGCCAACGGAAGGTGCGCAAACGCGGCAATCTCAAGTTTTTCTGCAGCTTTTAAAATCGCTTACAAAGCAGGGTCGGTAATGGGTCTTTTGGTGGTCGGATTCGGCCTTTTCGGTCTTTTGACAGTCTGGCTGATATTCGAAGATCCCCAGCTTCTCATAGGTTACGCTTTCGGATCTTCCTTGGTCGCTTTGTTCTTGAGGGTGGGAGGAGGAATCTACACCAAATCAGCTGACGTCGGGGCGGACCTGGTCGGGAAAGTTGAAAAGGGAATACCGGAGGATGATCCCAGGAATCCGGCGGTCATTGCAGACGCTGTCGGAGACAATGTGGGGGATATCGCCGGAATGGGGTCTGATCTTTTTGAATCTTACGTCTCAGCCATAGTGGCCGCAGCCGTTTTGGGAGTCCCCTTGTTCGGGGAAAAAGGATTGTTCCTTCCCATCCTCCTGGCCGCTGCCGGAATCCTATCTTCCTTGATCGGAAACTTTTTCGTCGTGGTCAAAGAGAAGAAAGGGGACTCTTTCCAGAATCAGACCAAGAGCGTCAGGAAAGCCATGAAAAAAGGGATAATCGCAGCCAATATTCTTATGGTCATCGCTTCCTGGTTCATTGTGAAAGAATTCGGAGAAATCGGCATGTTCTGGGCTTTGCTGACAGGCCTTTTGGTCGGGATTCTGATAGGAGAAGTGACGAAATATTACACTTCTGACGGATACAAGCCGGTTTTGGGGATAGCCAAAGCTTCCCAGAGCGGAATGTCCATAAACATTATTGAAGGCCTTTCCCAGGGCATGATATCCACGGTTGTCCCGGCTCTTGCAGTAGGGATAGCCATGATAGTCGCTTTTGAATTCGCAAACCTTTTCGGGATAGCTTTAGCCGGCGTGGGAATCCTGGCGGTCTTGGGAATTAATCTTTCCTCTGACTCTTACGGGCCGATCGTTGACAATGCAGCCGGCATAGCTGAAATGACCGGCCTTCCTCCGGAAGTGAGGCAGAGGACCGACGCTCTGGATTCGGTCGGGAACACGACAGCTGCCACCGGCAAGGGATTTGCCATAGGTTCTGCTGCTTTGACCGCCTTGGCCTGGATCGCGACCTTTTTTGAAACGGCCAACATAGAATCAGCTGACATAACAGACCCGAGAGTCATCGGAGGATTCATGACCGGAGCCGCCCTTTCCTTCCTTTTCTGCGCCCTTTTGATGAAAGCTGTTTCCAAAGGTTCTTTTTCCATAGTCGAAGAAGTGAGAAGGCAGTTTGCCGAAATCAAGGGGTTGATGGAAGGAAAAGCAAAACCGGATTATTCAAGGGTAGTTGATCTGACCACGAAAAGATCTTTGAAGGAAATGATTCTGCCAGGCATCCTGGTCATAGCAGTTCCTATCTTGACCGGCATACTTTTGGGCATGGAAGGGCTCGGAGGGCTTTTAATGGGAGGCTTAGTATGCGGGTTTCTATTGGCCGTCATGATGTCCAATTCCGGTGGAGCTTGGGATAACGCCAAAAAATACATCGAATCTGGGAATTTCGGCGGCAAAGGATCTGATGCCCACAAGGCTGCCGTGGTGGGGGACACGGTCGGGGATCCGATGAAAGACACTGCCGGCCCTTCTTTGAACATTTTGATTAAGCTCATAGGGAAAGTGGCCGTGATATTTGTTCCCTTGTTTGTGCTTTTCGCGTAAAAAAAAGAACGCCTCGCTTTCGCGCGGCGTTTCATTTGAAGATGAGGTCCAAACCTTGGTAGTAGGCCAGAACGATAAGGAAGACGTGCGGAAGGTTCACGGCGAACAAGTACCAGATCCCGTATCTCTGGCTTTTGAGCCTCATTGCGGCCGTGGCTATCGCGTCAGACCAAGGGAAAGGGACCAAATAGACCAGAAGGATCAGGACAAGGCTGTTCTTTCCGTTAAGCCAATTGGTAAGCTGTTTTTTTCCCGATCCTCTCGGTTTTGGAATCCTGGATTTCGCGTTCCTTAAGACATATCTTGCCTTTCGGTAGAAAAGATATCCGGAAAGATGGCTTCCGTTTTCCTTTCTCAGGATTTTGGCAAGCGTGCGGAATAAAAGCTCTATCAGGCCGACTCCGTAATAGACCGAAACTATCCCGATATTGCCTGCTCCGTAGCAGGCCAGGAAAACCACCCAGAAATTCTTTTCCGAAAGGAACCACAGGCCGATGCTTCCGGGATACCACAAGAAAAGGGGAATTACCAGCGAAGGTATTTCCAGGAAACTTTCCACGACCAAGAAAGGGAATATCACCGAAAGCAGGATGATGAGGATGAACCCTATTTTTTCTCCTCTTTCCAAAACATGCCTCCTTCAAACGTACTGAAAAACATTACCATCAAAGCCTAAAATATGCAAATTTCAACAAAAAAACTTCCGAAATCAAAAATAGAGCTGAGGATTGAAGTTCCAAAAGAAGAGATGGAATCTTTCTATCAGAAAGCGGCTTTAATTCTTGGAAGCAACTTGGAGTTTCCCGGATTCAGGAAAGGAAAAGCCCCCAAAGAGGCAGTTGAGTCGGCCTTGGGAAAAGAAAGGATTCTGGCCGAAGCCGCAGAAGAAGCAGTAAGGGAAAACTACAGGAAAGCGGTCAAGGATCTTTCAGAAAAAGAGAGCATAGAAGCTTTGGGACAGCCGGAAATAGAAATACTGAAAATGGCAAAACCTGATGACGTAGGCCCGATCGAGTTCAAGGCCGTGACTCCGGTTATGCCGGAAGTGAAGCTGCCCGACTACAAAAGCCTGGCTTCAAAGGTGAAAAGAGAGAAAATAGAAGTGCCCCCTGTCGAGCTGGAAAGCGCTTTGAAATGGCTTCAGAAATCCAGGGCCAAGTTCATTCTCAAGAAAGAGCCGGCCCAGAAAGGAGACTGGGTGGAGATAGAATATGCAGCCGGAGAAAAAGACCCGTTCGTCAAAGACTCATTCGTCTTGGGGGAAGGAAAATTTCCCCAAGGATTCGAAGAGGAGCTGGAAGGGATGAAGGAAGGGGAAGAGAAAAGCTTTCAATGCCAGGAAAAGCAGTATAGGGCGAAAATGATGTCAGTCCAGGCGATGGAACTGCCCGAACTTACGGACGAGTTTGCCAAAAACCTCGGCCAGTTCGAGAACTTGGCTGCTCTAAAGCAGTCCGTAGAATCGGGATTGAAACAGGAAAAAGAGACAGAAGAAACCCAGAGGGTGAGGCAGGAGATTTTAAAAAAAATATCCGAAAAGTTGGAAGCGGAAATACCGGACATCCTTTTGGAAGAGCAGAAAAAGAGATATTTTGAGAACCTGAAAAGCGAGGTTTTAGACAAGCTTCAGATGACATTCGAGGATTATCTGAAAAAAGTCGGGAAAAATGAAAAGGAAGTCATGGACTCCTTCAAGGAGGCTGCCGAAAATCAGGTAAGGATGTCATTGGCCATGCGGGAGATGCAAAAGAAAGAAAACATCCAAGTCGCGCCAGAGGAGATAAAAAAAGAGCTGGAAAAGATACTCCAGGGGTATTCTAACCCTGAAGAAGTGAAAAAGCAGTTCAGCCCC
>Ga0136653_10002069_pt1 | contig 10989 bp, 14 predicted proteins | sample LakKivw275mmetaG_FD_94866 | JGI IMG/M metagenome (GOLD analysis project Ga0136653, IMG submission 94866) | Anoxic lake water microbial communities from Lake Kivu, Rwanda to study Microbial Dark Matter (Phase II) - Lake Kivu water 275m metaG... | ecosystem: Environmental > Aquatic > Freshwater >... | reverse complement strand
CGATTATTGAAGCCTGTTACGGTGTGGGGATTGATTTTTAGCTCCAAAAAAGCTAAAATAATTAGAAAATAAGAACCTGCCTTGCTTTGCTCGGCAGAACCTTTTTTCTCGCTTCGCCCCGTTAAACGGGGCTTCGCTCGAAATAACAACTTAATTACATGGAAGTACGAGATCTTATTATTATTGGTGGCGGACCAGCTGGTTTATCAGCTGGTGTTTATGCTGGTAGGGCAAAACTCGACACCTTAATTTTTACAGGTCAATTAGGAAACGGAGAATTAGTCTTGGCTATTGATATAGATGATTTTCCTGGTTTTCCAAAAGGTATTACTGGTTTAGAATTACTTGGTCTGATGCGAGAACAAGCAAAAAAGTTTGATTGCGAATTAATTGAACAAAAAATTTTTGAGGTAGATTTTTCCAAGAGACCTTTTAAAGTTATTGCAGAAGATAAAGAAGAGTATTTTACTCAGTCAGTTATTATTACTACTGGAGGAGGAACTCGCTGGTTAGGTTTAGAAAAAGAAAAAGAATTAGTTGGTCATGGAGTTTCTGTTTGTGCTGTTTGTGATGGGGCGTTTTTTAAAGGCAAAGAAGTAGCAGTAATAGGAGGAGGCGATGTTGCATTAGAATATGCTCTCTATTTAACAAAATACGCAGAAAAAGTTTATATTATTCATCGAAGAGAGAAATTAAGAGCATCTCAGAAACTTCAAGAAGAAGTATCAAAAAATCCAAAAATAGATTTTATTTTGAATAATGAAGTAATAAAACTTTTAGGCGAAAAACAATTAGAAGGAATAATCATAAAAAATAATCAAATCCAAGAAGAAAGAGAATTGAAAATCGCTGGTCTATTTTTAGCGATTGGCTTTCAACCAGTAACAGATATTTTTAAAGATTATTTAGAAACAGATGAAAAAGGATATTTGAAGATTCATAATAATGTGAAAACCTCTCTTGAAGGTATTTTTGCTGCTGGTGATGTTTGTGATGCTGTTTATCGACAAGCAGTGACAGCTGCTGGTGCAGGCGCCATGGCAGCTATAGAAGCAGATAAATGGCTAAGAGCAGAAAAAGAAAAAAGATTATGAAATCAGAATTTCTAAAAGTTGAACATTTGACTGCTGGATTGGAAAATAAAATAATTCTTAATGATTTTAATCTAAGTATTAAAAAAGGAGAAATTCACGCTCTTTTAGGTCCGAATGGTAGTGGAAAAACAACTTTAGCTCACGTTCTCATGGGTCTTTCTCCGTATAAAACCGTTCGAGGGAAAATTATCTTTAAGGGAAAAAATATCACCAAGTTTACTCCGGAGAAAAGATCTAAATTAGGCTTGGGATTGGTTTTTCAGAATCCGCCGGCTATCAAGGGAGTTACTTTAAATAGTTTGATTCAAGAAATCGCTTCTAATAAAAAGAAAGAACCAGAATTTTTTTCTGAAAAAACAATAACTAGCCTTAAAACGAGAGATATTAATTTAGGTTTTTCCGGAGGTGAGAAGAAAATATCAGAACTTTATCAACTGGTTTATTTAAATCCTCAACTAGTAATTTTAGATGAAATAGATTCAGGTTTGGACATAGAGAGATTGCAAAAAATTATTCGTTTTATTAAAAATAAATTTTATAGTCAGCAAAGATCATTTTTAATTATTACTCATCGAGAGGATATTTTAAGATATTTAAATCCATCAATGGTCCACATTCTTTTAGATGGTAAACTTATTTGTTCTACCAAAGATTGGTTCTTAATTTGGAAAACTATCAAAAAATATGGTTATGAAAAATGTAAAAATTGCTTCAAAAGAATCTGCTAATTTTTTCTATCTTAATCATGCTTTGAAAAATATTTTTGCTCCAGAAGGAGTAGAAATTTTGGAATCGCCAGTGGCTTTTAAAAAATATTCTTGGCTTAAAAAATATTGGCAGGAAAAACCAAAGGAAGGTTATTTTATTTGGGTCAAACAACAACCCAAACAACCCTTGACTGCTTGTGTGGCTATTTCTCGTTTAAAAACGAATCAAAAGTTAAGAAATTTATTAATTATTGAAAAAGACATTAATGCAGAGTCTTCAGTCTCTTGTAGCGCTTTTGCTATTGATTTATGCGCTAAACATCAAGCTCAAGGAATGATTGTTTTAAAAGAAGGTGCTAGTCTTTCCTATAAACATATGCATTCTTGGGGAAAAGATGATTATGTAGAACCAGACTATGAATTTATTTTAGAAAAAGGAGCAAAATTAGATTATTTCTATCAACTTTTGAATCCTCCGAAAGAATTAACTTTTAAAACTAAGATTTCTCTATTGAAAAAAGCTTCAGCTAATATGAAAATAGTGGTGAGGGGTGAGCATTCTTCAATTAATATTAATGAAGAAATGATTTTTTTAGGCAAGCAATCTCAAGGTTCAGTTAGTTTACGATTAGTAGCTGATAAACAAACAATAATTAAAGGTGTCAATCAATTAATCGCTGAGAAAGAAGCCAGGGGACATTTAAATTGCCAAGGAATGATTTTAGATGACCATTCTTTCATCCAATTAATACCTGCTTTAACAAATAAGAATAAAAAATCTCTCTTGACTCATGAAGCTTCTATTGGTAAAATTAACGAAGAAGAAATTAATTATTTACGGTCAAGAGGTTTATCATTAAAAGAGGCAATTAATCTAATTGTTAATGGTTTTTTGCATCTTGATCCCTTAAAATAATATGTGCGGACCTATTTGTGCTATTGGTATAGCCGGAGGTTTAGGCCTTTCAAAACTATTAGGAATTGATGATTTAACTTTAGGTTTTTGGATTGGAGCTTTAATCCTTTCTTTTTCCGTTCAGTTAAATAAATTTTTAGTGAAAAAAGGCAAATCTTTTCTTTTAAGCTTTTGGGTGGTTTTTCTGATTACTTGGTTTTTAAGTTTTTTGCCAATCTGGAATAAATTAGGCTGGAATGAAAGCAGTTGTTTTTATGGCTTACCAAGAGTAATGGCGGGATCATTTTTGGGAATGTTTATTTTGTTTTTTAGCGATTGGCTGGATGATATTTTTTTAAAAAAATTCCATAATGATAAAGTATATTTTCCTTATCAGAGAGTTATCATCCCTATTATTGCTTTAATTATTCTCAGCATCATCTTTGAGTTATGGATTTGTAAAATTTTTATTTAAAATCATTAGATTATCCATGAATCAAGAAGAACAATTTTCTCAAATTATCAATAAAATTCAAGAGTTAAAAAAGGGTAAAAATCCGTTAGATTTGTCATCCAAAGAGGATTTGGCAATTGGTGTTATGAATCTTATTTCTTTAGAAGAACACTTTTTCTTTACCTATAATAAGACTAATGATGGCAAATATCTAAAATTATTGAATCAAATTCGCAGCATGAGAAAAGATTTATTAAAAGAAATAGTCAAGAACCCTAAAGGAGAAATTTGGTGTGTTTCAAAGCATTTATTAGCAGCTTCTATGAGATTAATGGAAGTAGGAACTAAGAAGATGTCTGATGGCGATAGAAGCAAGGCAGAAGAACTATTTAAGAAATCTTATACACTTTGGAATATATTTTGGGGTTTAAATTTAGGATTAATTAAAGTGAAAGATATAGATGCAAAAGATGATGATTATAAGGAAGAATCTTCCATTAAACTAACTGATGATAAGATTGAAAAGAAGAAAAAAATTAGTGTTCTGGGTAAATTAGGAGATATAATTCAAGAAGTATTAGATTGCTGTAAGGAATAACTTTGTGTTTCGAATTATTAAACAAGCTAAAAATTCATTAGCCCGTTTAGGGGAAATACAAACCAATTACGGAATTTTTCATACTCCTATTTTCATGCCTCCAGGAACCCAGGCTACAGTTAAAGCTGTGGGGCCTGATGATTTGGAAAAGATAGGTATTGAGATTCTTTTAGTAAATGCCCTTCATTTGCATTTAAGACCAGGGGAAGAGTCAATTAAGGATCTAGGGGGGATTCACGGGTTTATGGCCTGGCAAAAGCCCATTTTGAGCGATTCAGGAGGTTTTCAAGCCTGGAGTCTAAGCCAAAGGGCTAATTTAAGCCATATTAATGAAGAAGGAGTGGAATTTGCTTCACCTATAAACGGAACTAAACATTTTTTTACCCCAGAAAAAGCCATAGAGATTGAACACAAAATAGGCGCAGATATTATTATGGCTTTTGATGAATGCGCTCCGGATAATGAAGATAAAGATTATATTGAAAAATCAATGAATCGAACACATCGTTGGGCTAAGAGATCTTTAGTCAAACATCAAGAATTAAACAAAAAAGAATTAGGAAGAGGAGAAAAATCACCTTTGATTTTCGGAATCATTCAAGGTGGAACATTTTCAGATTTACGCAAAGAATCGGCCAAATTTATTTCTAATTTGCCTTTCGATGGTTTAGCTCTGGGGGGAGAAACTATCGGTTATAATATGCCAAGAACTTTAGAAATTATAGAAGAATTAAAACCAATTTTACCTCAAGATAAACCTTTATATGCCATGGGCTTAGGTGCCACTCCTGATGATATAATAAAAGTTGTAAAAAGGGGAGTAGATATGTTTGATTGCGTTAATCCAGCTAGAATTGCTCGTCACGGAGGTTTATATTCAGGTAAATCTGCAGGATCAGAATTTAAGGATGGAATTTTAAAAATAGCTAATTCCCGTTTTAAAAACGATAAGTTGCCAGTTGATGAAGAATGCGATTGTTATACTTGCCAAGATTTTTCCCGAGCTTATTTAAGACATTTATATTTGGCTCAAGAACCGCTCTATTTACGTCTAGCTACAATACATAATCTTAGATTTATAATGAGATTAATTCAATTGTTAAGAGAAAACATTGAAAAAATATGTTAAAATGACATTAACATGAAAAAAGGTAATACAAAAAAAAGATTCAAAATTCATCTTTTAACAAAGGATAATTACTTAGTCATGATAAAGAATGCTTGCGGATCAGTGATGTGGGCTAATAATTATGCTTTAATTAACGGGAAAAAAGAGGATATCGTTCATAATGGAGCGACATCTTGTGCTTTATTTGTAACTTCAATTCTTAAGATTTTTGACTTAATTAAAGAGTTGCATTTGACCGTGAAAGGCGTAGAAAAAGATTTAAAAGAATTCAATTGGAAAAAAATAAAAGTGTCTTCTAAAATGCCGGAAGGCAGTGTTATTATTTGGAACAAACAACTGCCAGCTGATATAGAACTAAGAAAAAAAGAGAAACATTATCATATCGGTTTTTATATTGGCGATGAAAAGGCTGTTAGTCTTTGGGCTTATCATAATTTTCCTGTTATTCATCATTGGACCTATTATGGTGCTAGAAGAATTATTAGAGCCTATTGGAACCCTAAAATAAAAAATTAAGAGAATAGAAGAAAGCTCAGAAAGAATACAAAGAAAAAATAGATTTATGAAGAGACAAAAGATCGTCTTAATTTTAGTGAGTGGTATCTTTATTCTGTCCCTTATCTTAGGAGCTATTTTAAATAAGAAGGAGATTCAAAATCCAGTTTTTTTGCTTACAGATATTAAATTAGGTAAGATTAACCAAAAATCTAAAGAAGTTTTTTATACCAGCACTTTTTTAAAAAGCGACGAATTTTTGATTTCTTTTAAAAATTCTGATCAGGGAACTACTTTAAAAGTAATTCTTTTAGATTATGGTCATTTTAAAGATATTCCTTTAATAGATACCATTATTCATCCTGGAGATAATGAAATATGCTGTTTTGAGGCGCCAAAGGAAACTGGCCAATACGATTTAAAATTTATCATTAATAATCAAGAAACGACTGTTCCTTTTGAAATAAAAGACAGATTAGTAGAATATCAAGATTTTAATTTGAGAGGTATTGGTTCCATACCTTATCCTGATTGGCAATCTCTTGATACTGTGGTAATTAATAACCTCTTAACTGATGTTTTTTCATATTACTCAAAAGATTTAGGGAAAGGCGTTTCTACTTTATTAGTCTTGCAAGATGAAAGTGGCGCTCAATTTTCTATCAGCCAAAGGATAGTTTCTAATTACAAAAATCTCCCCTTCGGTAATTTAGTGCAGACAATTGAAGAAAATGAAAATAAAGCTCTTCTAAAGGCTCATATTATAGATGATTACACAATTTTAAATAAGAAATACGGAGATAGGGAAATTTACTTAAAAATCCGGAATATTTCCAGAGGAATTAGTTATGTCGTTTTCAATAAAACTTATCTAGAAAAGAATTTTTTGAATAAAAGATTCTTATTAAGCATTAGTTTAACCTGTCCTGAAAGATTAGTGGATTTTTATCAACCAGTGACTGATTATATTTTTTCCAACATTAAGTTGGTCCAGAATCTTTGAAGTTAATACTTAAGCCTCTCTCAATAATCTGACTAATTAATTTTTGTATTATAAAGTTCTTTTTGAGTATCTGAATGATAATTTTCTCTTCAAAATTTCTACAAGAGAATAAATCAAAAGCGAAATATTTGCTTTCTGGCCAAGTATGGATTGCTAAATGAGACTCGGCAATAATACAAAAAGCTGTTAAGCCTCCTGGAATATTTTTTGCTATACCTCGTTTTTGAGGAAATTGATAAATTACCGGAGCAAGAACGGGAGTAATTTTGATTGCCTGACTAATTTCTTCAAACACCTTTTTGATCAGTTTTTTATTCGTAAGCTCTTTTGGATTTTTGGTAATAACCTCTACCAAAAGATGTTTGCCGTATTGCATAGGAATAAAGTTATATCATTTATTTTAATCTAAATATTTTTTCTGTCAACTCATTAATGATATAATTAAAGCAATGCCCAAGGTAAAATTATTTAAACAATTAAAGGAGGGTAAAATTCAATGCTTAGCTTGTAATAATTATTGCATAATTCCTAATGGAAAGACCGGTATTTGTGGGGTAAGACAGAATAATAATGGCGAGTTGAAGCTTTTAGTGAATAATAAAGCAATAGCAGTTAACTTAGATCCTGTTGAGAAAAAGCCTCTTTTTCATTTTTTGCCAGGATCAACTGCTTTTTCTCTGGGAACATTTGGCTGTAATTTTGCTTGTGAATTTTGTCAAAATTGGGATATCTCTCAGACTATAAAATTCAAAAGTCAAAAGTCAAAAGTCAAAAGTGATGATAATACTTATTATGGAGAAGAATGGAAGCCAGAAAAGATAGTGAATTATTGCAAGGAGCAGAATATCCCTATCATTGCTTATACTTATAATGAACCAACAGTCTGGACTGAATATGCTTTATTCACCATGAAATTAGCGAAGAAAGCAAAAATCAAAAATGTCTGGGTTTCTAATGGTTATATGAGTAAAGAAACATTGCATTTAATAACACCATATTTAGATGCTGTTAATGTGGATTTAAAAAGTTTTCGCGAAGAGTTTTATCAAAAGATTATTCATGCTCGATTAGAACCAGTTAAAGAAAATATTAAAAAGATCTGGCAAAAGGGAATTTGGGAAGAAGTCACAACTTTAATCATTCCTGGGTTTAATGATTCAGATCAAGAGCTTAAACAAATTGCTCAATTTTTAGTGAAAATTTCTCCGGATCTACCATGGCATATTTCTGCTTTCTACCCAACGTATAAAATGTTAGCTACATCTCCAACTTCAAAAGAAAGTTTAATCAAAGCTTATCAAATTGGTAAAAAAGCTGGTTTAAAATATGTTTACACTGGCAATGTTCCTGACGAAAACTATGAAAGTACTTTTTGTCCTAAATGCGGCATAAAGATAATTGAAAGATGGGGAATAGAGATGATGCAAAATAATCTTGAAGATGGCGAATGCCCTAAATGCAGGGAGAAAATTGCTGGAAAATTTGTTTGACTATGTATCTTCGTTCATCACAATTTGCCGGAACTTTTTATCCTGATGATCCTCAAACTTTAAAAGAGATGATTGAGAATTTTTTGCATGAGGCGAGTATTCAAAAATTAAAATCAAAACCGAGAGCTTTAATAGTGCCTCACGCTGGTTATATTTATTCTGGGCCAGTAGCAGCTTATGGTTATAAAGTTATAGAAAATCAAAATTATAAAAAGATTATTCTTCTTGGTCCCAGCCACCATTTTAGTTTTCAAGGTTTAGCCTCCAGCCCTTCGGGTTATTGGGAAACTCCTTTAGGCAGAATCGAATGTTTAGGAAAAGAGAATTTAAGAGAATTGAAAAAAACTAAAGAAATCATCGAATCCTCAGAAATTCATGAGCCAGAACATTGTTTAGAAGTAGAAATTCCTTTTCTTCAGACTGTCTTAAAAGATTTTAAAATTATCTCCTTTTTAACTGGAGAATTAAATATAAAAACAATAGCCAAAGTTTTAGAATCTCTGATTGACGAAGAGACTTTAATCTTAGTGAGTTCTGATTTGAGCCATTATCATCCTTACAAAGAAGCTCAAAAATTAGATAAAGTCACCATAGATGCAATCTTGGACAATGATTTCAAAAGATTAGAAGAGTTTGGCGAGGCTTGCGGAAAAACTGGAATTGATATTTTGCTCAAGATAGCTAAAAATAAACATTGGCAGCCAAAATTATTAAGAGCTTTAAATTCCGGTGATATTACCGGAGAAAAATCTCAAGTTGTTGGCTATGCTAGTATTGTGTATCTTTAAATTTTTCTACCTGGTATTCATATATCTCCATCTCTAAATTCTGCCATTCATCAGGATTCATTCCAGCTTTAAGGCAAAGTTGAGTCATAAAATTCTTTGCCTCAGGTAATTCTTCCCACACTTGAGGTAAAAAAGTAGCTTGAAAACCATTTTTTTTAATTAATAAACCGGGTTTTCTATGAGAGAGATAATTTAATAACTCCTCGCTGTTTTTGAATAAAGGAATCTGCTTTAAGGGGCTAAGAATAGAAATTTCAATAATAATATCTTTTAGTTCTGTTTTATTTAAAGGAGGAAACCTGGAATCTAAAAAAGCACTAGCTAAACTGTTATCAATAACACTTTGGTAAAGAGGTTTTTGAGGTTCTAAATCTCCGATACAACCTCTTAAATGATGATTTTTTTCTAAGGTCACAAAGGTAGCTCTTTTATCCAGTAATGCTTTTGTCAATTCACTATCTTCCAATTTAATGATATTTTTGCTTTGCAGATATTTATCAATAGTTCGTCTAGCTAATTGAAGTAAATATTTTTTGTCGTTCAGAGTCATATTAATCAGAGATAACATAATTTTTTATCCATTGATTACCATTAAGAAAACTTTCGCTGGTCATAGTGTCTTTACCAGCTGGTTTTAATTTTTCAATGATGTAAAAACCTGAGTTACATTTGATAGCCATCTTTTTTTCGCATTCGAAAACTTCGCCAATTTGTTTTGTGGTACTTAATTCATTATCAATAACAGGAAATCCTTTGATTATTTTTATTACTTTTTCTTGAGCAATAGTGAAAACTCCAGGATTGGGATTTAAGGCTCGAACTTTTCTGTCAACTTCTTCAGCGCTGGTTTGCCAGTTAATTTTTTCGTCTTCTGGAGTAATTTTATGGCAATAGGTAGCTAAAGATTCATTCTGGGGCAGGGGAATGATTTTATTTTCTAACCATTGAGGAAGAGTCTCAATAATTAATTTTGCTCCTAAAATTGCTAACTCTTTTGACAATTCTTCATACGTTAATTTTGAATTTTGAATTTTGAATTTTGAATTTGCTATTATTGATCCGTGATCAATTTGCTCATCCATCAGAAATAAAGTGACGCCAGATTCTTTATCACCAGCTAAAATTGTGGATTGAATAGGAGTAGCACCTCGCCACTTCGGTAGAAGAGAGGGATGAAGATTAATAAATCCTTTAGATGGTAATTTTAAGAGAGGAGAAGGAATAATTTTTCCATAAGCAGTTAAAAGAATAAAGCTCGGTTGGAAATTTTTAATTGTTTGAATAAAATCTTCCTCGTTTAAGTTTGTTGGCGTAAGACAAGAAACTTTTTCTTGTTCAACGAAGATTTGAACAGGAGCAGGGGAGAGGGTCTGTTTTCGTCCTTTTGGTTTTGGGGGTTTAGTAACAACTAAAACAGGCTTCAAATTATTTTGAAATAGTTTTTCTAAGACGATTTTAGCAAATTCCGAAGAACCAAAGAAAATATATCTCATCATATAGCTACTCTTTTTTGAATAGTATCTTTAATAATATTTTTTGCTTTATCAATAAATAAAGTGCCATCAAGATGATCGATTTCATGCTGAATTACTCTAGCCAACAGTCCGAAAGCTTTCAGTTTTATTTTTTTGCCATCTGAATTTATAGCCTTGAGAATGATTTTTTCTGGTCTTTCTACTTCGCCGTAGATATTGGGCAAACTTAAACAGCCTTCTTCTATAGATGAAGTTTCCTTGGAGGATTTGACAATTTCTGGATTGATAAAGGCGTAAAATTTATTATCCACATTGCAGACAATAATTCTTTGGGAAACATTTATTTGAGGAGCTGCTAAGCCGACTCCATTATCATTTTCCATGATTTTTTTCATCTGGCTAATTAAATCTCGCACCTCTTTAGTCAAGTGTTCTATAAATTTACTTTTTTGTCGTAAGATCGGATTTTTGTCTCCAGTAATAATTTCCATAATTTTTCCGCTTATTTAATTATTCTCCATTCAATATCTGTCTGTTTCCCAGCAAATTCTAACCATTCTCCCTCATCATTAATAACATACCATTTTCTATGAGTTTGGGACCAGACCATTGGATTGCCATAATAATATGGCTTTTTGACTATTTCTTTGGGTTTTAATTTATCTAATTCCAGCCATTTTTTAAAAACTGTTTCAATGGCATAGTCTAAATTTCTTGATTTTGCCCACTCCGCCACTTTCCAAATCGCTTCTTTGGCTTTCTTGATTGAACCAGAAAGTATTAAGAGTTGTTTAGCTGGTTTTGTAAATCTCGAATAAATTATTTTTCTTTTTTTAGCATCCCGTTTCAGTTGATCTAAGT
>Ga0136653_10002066_pt1 | contig 10992 bp, 10 predicted proteins | sample LakKivw275mmetaG_FD_94866 | JGI IMG/M metagenome (GOLD analysis project Ga0136653, IMG submission 94866) | Anoxic lake water microbial communities from Lake Kivu, Rwanda to study Microbial Dark Matter (Phase II) - Lake Kivu water 275m metaG... | ecosystem: Environmental > Aquatic > Freshwater >... | reverse complement strand
CGCAGGAAATCGCTGAGCCCCATGTAACCGCGCTTGGCGGCGAGCTCCTTCAACACGTCCTTCGTTCCATCAGGCACCTTGAAAACCACGAGTTCAACCATTCAACCACCGAAAAACGCCGTTTCAATAGCGTAATACTTTGTTTATACCTAAAACGGCGTTGTGGTATTTTATTCTTTCGGCGCTGAAAACCTGCCTATATCGCGCCGTTACCGCTTAAAATTAATTGGCGGGCGGGTTAAATAAGCGGAAAACAAGGCGTTTTAAGGCGGTTTGGCTTTTTTGAGAGAAAAAATTAGAGTCGGGACGCGCTTCGAGGCGGTGCGCCTGCAAAAGCGCGCCCAACTGCAACGACCCTTTGGTTGACGCGAACGGTTTTCCAGAATTCGTGACCCACCGCAAACCGTTTGCAAACCAACCAGGAATACAGTCGTTATCGCGATTCGTCATAAAACCTCCTACGCGCGCGAGTGCTGCGCGGCGAGAACTATGTCTTCCCGCGTGACGAACGAGCGGCCTGCGTGGCGCGCGTAAACGCGCGCCCGCGCCACGATCGTTCCAGCCTCGTCTTCGAGTATCTCGCCGAGTTTTCTGCTCGCTTTTTCTTCAACGCGTTCGGCTCCTGCGGTGCGAATGATTTTGTCCAAGTCCCACGCCGACAGCACTTTCGAAGCCAAGTCGTTCCACCTTTTTCCGTTCCTTCGTCGTTTGTTTTTCCTTCAACCCTTTGGGCCTTTAACCGAGCGGGTCAACGCTGATTACGACGTCGTTCCCGCGCGCTTCCAATTTGTAAGACTTGTTGCTTGAACCGAGTTCGGCGAACACTCGCCAAACCGGCGTTTCCCCGACTTCCATCACTCATGCACCCCGGATTCCATTCGGTTTCATTCATTTTTCAGTGGAGCGTAAACAAATTCTTGATTTTGTCGTCCACGCGGTAAACGTTCTTTTTCCGTCCGCCCACGGGTTTTCCTTCGACGTTGACGAGCGGCCACGGAACGCTTGGCTTGCGCCGCTTTTCCGCTTCGTCGTCGCCGCGCAACTGGTAAAGCGCGTTGAAAGCCGTGTTTTCGGCTAGCGCCGTGTCTTTCTTGATGTCCGAGAGCGTCAACCCGTCCGGGTTGCGAATAAGCAGTTCCAGAATCTGTTTTTGGCTTGGCGAGAGCAGCGTCCACCAGTCCGCGTGGCTCGTCGTCAGCTTTTTGTCCCTGGCTTCCGCGTCGCGAGCCATTTCGATGAATTCGCTTCCTTGCTCGCGTTCTTCAGCTATTTCCGCAGTTCCTTTTCCTTCACTTTTCCCTTTGGGCTGCTTGTTCGCAATCGCGTCTTCGATAGCGGCTTGGATAAGAGGGTCGTTCGCGTACTCCGCCGCGCCTTTCCACTTGCTTTTGCCGAGGGCGAGCGCGGCGAGGAACGCGTTTAGCTCGTCGAATACGTAGCGCGGCGACAACAGCATTTGCTCGTTCTTTAGGAGTTCTTTCAGAAAGGCTTCAGGGAAAGGCGCGTTGCCTTTTCCGCCTACGGCGGCAATGCGGTGCTCGATTATGGCGCGCATTTCTTTTTGAGTAAACAACTTGCGTTGGAACACGTTTCCCTCGCCGACGAGCTGCAGGAACGAGTCGGGAAAGCCTTCTTTTCCCAACGCCACGATTACGGCGCGCAGGTTAGGGACTTCGTCGAGGAGGTACTTGAATTCCATGTACATTTCCGGCGTTTTCTCGAGGTGCGCTTCGTCGAGGAAGAGAACCGCTTTCCGGCCGGCAGTCAAACGCTTGAAGTGCGACGTGATTTCGCCGCGCGAGAACCCGCGCTGCTTCTTTTTAGCCGCGTCGCCGGTAAGCGCGCTGACGATAGCGTCGATTATTCCTTCCTTGCGGCGCAAGCCGATTTCGCGCGCGAGTTCGTCGAGCGAGCCAGGGATTTCCTTGAACATTACGGGCGTGAATTCGTTTTCGGGGAGCGAGTAACGCACGAAGTATATCGCGCTCGTCTTTCCAACGCCTTTCGGGCCGAAAAGCAGGCAAGCCTTCGCGTCGAACGCGAGCCTTTCAACAATCGACGCCGCTTCGAACGGGCAGTAGTAACGCAAAAATTCGTCGCGATTCTCGGCGCGGAGGTCTTTAATGAACGGGTTTTCGTTCCACCCGAGCTCGGAGAGCAGCTTCTGCTTGGCGTCGAAGACGCCTGTCGCTTCAGTCGTCATACGGGTCACTGGGTCACGCAATACCTCCGTAAGAGGCTTACAAGTCATGTAAGAGGTATTTAAAAACCTTTCGGCCGAACGGTTTCAGTCGGAGGCTCAGACGCAATATTCCGTTCGTGTTAAAAGGTCGGCGTCAAAGGCTTGTCGGAGGCAAGGCGCATGGGCTTTAAGAGGCTGCGCGCTGGTTGTGCTTCAATTCACTGGAAGCGCGCCTCCGCAAAACTATTATTTCTCGCGCGCGTAAGCAACCGCGGGGTTTTGACTCGTGGATTCTTCGATGGGTTCGCATCACTCGCTTTGTTTTCAGTGCAAGGGACGCAACTGGTGCGGCGTGGGGCAAGGCGCGTGCCCGGTGCTCGCGCGCGTGCGCTCGCAAGTCAACATCGACAAGAAGCTTTCTTTTTCGCGCGACGTTTTCGGTCCTTGCCCGCCCAGCGTTTTCGTGGGCGACTACGGTTGGCCGAACGTCGCCGTGGGACCGCTCGTGAGCGTGAACGACGAGTTGAACGCAGCGGCGCTTGACGATCCCGGCAAATGGTTTGACTGTTCGTACAACGAAATCATTGAGTTCCGTTCGAGTCTCGCGCGCGGGATGAAGACGCAGCACGTGAAGGCGCGCAACCGCGTTTTGGCGGACTTGCAGGAGAGCGTGTTGAGTACTGCGCCGGTTGATTTCGAAGTGCGTTTCAAGAACGTGCCGCGACTGCAGTTGTCGTTTTCGTCGATGCTTGCGCCGATGGGTCCGAGCGGCGAGATGGAGTCAATGCGAGTTGCTGGCGCGCCGAAGATTCCGCGTAAAGTCGATTCGATTGTTAATGAAGGGTTACGAGTAAGTGAAGCAGTTCCTGAATTGCTTGTTGCGGGCGCGGATTATTATTACTTGCAAAAACTTTTGAGTTCCGGTTTGCTCGGGCGAGAGGAAGCGAAAGTAATTGTTCCCACGCGCAGATCAATTACTGCAACCGATTCGCTTCTAGCGAACTTGAACATCAGGAAAATCAAGGAGTTGCCTGCGTTGAACGAAATTCTTGTTTTTTCAGTCGACCACTTGTTCAATCACTACGTCGTGTTGCTTTTGCCTGGCGCATGGGAGTTCGAGCAATTCGAAGCTTGGAGCCCCGGAACTGTTTGGACTGGCGGCGAGAGTGAAACGAAAATCGCGCACGAGTACGAACCGTTTTGGGGGCGCAGCGACTACGCTGAGTCTGAGGGTGGCGGCTACTACAGCGGCCGGCTGGCGTGCACGGAATTGTTGTTGAAGCTTGGTAGGCAAGCGCGCGTAATCGTTTTTCGGGAAATCGGTCCCGAGTACAAGGTGCCTACAGGCGTATGGCAGGTGCGCGAAGGAATGCGGCACCTTGCGGACAAACCGCCGTTGAAGGCAGCTTCGCTTTCTGAAGCGTTGAATTTGTTATCGGCGATGTTGCGCGTGCATGTTTCCGAGTACGTGAAGAAAAGCGACATTATTCGGCAGAAATCTTTGCTGGATTATTGATTCGCGTTCACCGGAACCCGACCTCCGAAAAAATTATTTGTTTTGAAATCGTAATTCGTGTATGTTACTCGACTTGTTACGTTTCGCACCCAAATTCGATAATCAATTTCCAGTTATAGCTCTAACGAGTGGCGGGCTAGCGCCTTTGGGAAGAAAAATTCGGCGAAAGAAAATAGGCGACGTACTTTCGGTTGAACTCGCTGATACTGTAGACGACAGAAATCTTGACTACTATATTCTCGACGCGCTTTCAAGCGGTTCATTATCATACAGTCAGATTCAACTTCGGCTAAATATTAGCCACGAGAACGCTCGCTGGCGGATTTCAAGGAGAGCCGGTGGTTTGGAAGCGCGCGGATTAGTTTTTTCAAGAACTCCGCCGAAACAACAAAAACAGTGGGGGTTGACGAGGCTTGGTCGTGCCGTGTTAGTTGAGTTGCCTAAAACCGTTCGCCGCGTAAAACGAAGACAGTTGGTAGTCAAAACTACGAGCGGTTCTTTTGTTTTATCGAGTTGGTGGTCTTCTTGGCTGTGCCCTAAACCAAGCGAGTTGTTTTTCGATTATTCGGAGTCGCGTTTTGTTTGGCGGTTGCCCGCCAACGTTTTGTATCTTTTCTGCTTAAAAGAGGACGGAATCAACTGTGCCGTTCTTCCTCGTTTTGTCGAAGTTGACTCTGAACTCCTTTTGTCGGCAATTGGCTTGTTGAAAGGAGAAATGATGCTGGAACTTGGCAAACTTTCTTTCGTAAACACCGAAGGCAGGTTAGTCCGCATGGTTTTAGACTGTTTCGAATCTTTTGGTCTTCAAAGTGGTCGGTGGCAGTTTTTCATTCAACTAAACACGAAAAACGGAGACAAATGCGATGCCGAGCTTCGTCAACACTGGTCCTCTCTCTTGGGCGTTTCTCTATCGAATGCCGCTGTTGTGCGTTATCCTACTTATGGCAGTAAGAGAGGCGATTTCGGCAGAGTAGTAATCGTCTACAAAAACTCGCTTTTCAGGCTCTTATTTGACGAGTTAATGAATTATTTTATTGACGCCGCTACTCGCGATTCAAATTATGCCGCGTATTTTTTGCGAGGATTAATGGCCGCTGAAGGGTGGGTGTCTTTTAAGCCGTGGGGCCCGCCAGGCAGTTTAGGAATAGGATCGACGTCTTATGAAAGCATGCGCGAATATTCCGCCGTCTTAGCCGAGCTAGGCATTCATAGCGGTTTCGGTAAAAAGGATGTTTACGTAGCTGGATTTGACGATTTCAATAAAGTTAACGCCGCGGATTTGCTTAAATTATCCAAGTACAAAGAAAGATTTTCCGCGTCCTTTTTGTCGTATACTTATCCTCTTGGCAAAACTCGACGTCCTAAAAAAGCATTCGCGCGTGGTGGTGAGTGTGAAAAAACCGAAATCGGCTCGCAAGCCGAAGTCGAAGAAGTTCAAGCGCAGAAAGAAGCGCATTAGTGAGGACGAGGCGTTCGGTTTGATTGCGCAGGAAATCGTTCGGCAAGTCGATTCCGGTATGAAGCTTAAGCCGTTCAAACCTAGTGTCTTAGACCGCGGTAGACCGGCGGAGCTCAAGCTCCCGAAAATCGATTTGAAGGAACTGCGGCTGCAAATGCGGCGCAACAAGAAGCAGCGGCTAGAGTTCCTCGAGTATTACGCCAAACGCATTAAAGCCGGGACGGCTTGAGTTGCGAACGCCGTGCTTTATTCTTCGACGTAGTCAGAGTTCCAAATTATTTCGAAGAAGTTGCGCATGCTGCGAGCGATTTCCGCGTTGCGGAGCACGAAGCACTTCATGTCGTTAGGCGTCACGTAGTAAATCGCGGTGTAGTCGGAAAAAACTTCGAAGCAAGTGGGCGCCGTGAATCCCGCTCCGTGGAAGTACTTTACTTGAGTTAAACGCAGTTTCTCTCTCTTTTTGCCGAATTCTCGCGCGTCCGAATTGTAAATGATTTTCAGTTCGATTCCTTTTCTCGCGCGTTTGCGGTTGGCGTTTACGAGGAAATCTTCGATTAGCTCGTTGGCGTTGCGCGGCGCTCCGAACACGTAGTGCGTTTCGCCGCTTCGCAGCGTTGAATAAATTTTTTTGTAGAGCGACTTAAGCCCGCCGGCGCCTTTGTACGTCAGGACTTCGTCCGTTTCTTTTGCCGCGCCGCGGCGTCCCGAGAGTTCGGCAATGATTTTCTTCGCTTCTCTTTCCTCTTCGTCGATTTTCCGCTTTTTTTCAGCGAGGAATTCTAGGAGGTTCGTTGGTTCTTCCGCGTGAAAAACGCGGCGTCCGTCGCGCACGACGTAAGACGCGAGTCCTTTCGCCAGCAAGCCGTCGAGCGCCGCGTACGTTTTCGAGGCGTGAATTCCCGCGCGCCTCGTCAGGGGCGTGGCTGTCGCCGAACCGAGTTCAAGGAGTGCGACGTAAGTTTTCGCTTCGTTTCGCGTCAACCCGAGTTTTTCGAGTTCCGCTTGTTCGTTCACGCTTCGTTTTAACGCCTTTTAATATTTAATCCCCCGCTTCGGGGTGACGATTTAATAAATTGTCGAGCGGGCGAAAGACTTCAACAGTTCGGCGCGAGGCGGCTTGATTGAAACAAGGAAAAAATGGTTGCTGTGACTTGACTCGCGTGTGGCGCGCTTTCGAGCGTGACGAGCGCGTGCGCTCCGAAGTCGAGCTGGAGAGTTCGGCGGGGCTCGAGGCGGCGCGCGCGGCTGGCGCGCGAGAGCGCACGCGCGTTCTGGCGAATTCCGGGTATTATTGGGAACTCGTGCGGGGCGTTAACCTCGCGGTCGAGCGCTTGCGGGGGAAAACTAGTTTTGCGCTCGTGAATTTTCCTCACGTTTGCAACCGCTCGTGCGATTTTTGTTTTACGACGTTCAAGGCGAAGTCGAGCGCGCATCGCAACGAGATTCCGCTTGCGCGAGCGCACGAAACTGCGGCGTCGCTTTTCGCGAGGGCGGCGGGCGAGGGGAGCGAGCTCGGAAAAACGGTTGCGGAAAGCGTTAACCCGCTTTCGTTAGAGGATTTGAAGCGTTTCACTGAAGCGTTCAAGGCGGCTGGAGGGCTTTCGTTCGAGGTTTCGGGTTGGGGCGAGTCGACGCTTTTCAAGGAGTTTCCGGAATTCGTTCGCTATGCTGGCGAGCGCGGAGTGCCGGTGACGCTAATCACGAACGCGGAGCTTGACGAGGATTACTGGCGGGAAGTCGTCGAGGCGGTGCTCGACGGAAAAGGAACGATTGTGGTAAGCCTTCACCACGTTGATCCAGTCAAGCACGCGAAGCAATTGGGCGGCGTTTTCGAGCGCGCATTCGGAAACTTGAAGGCCGCGGCTGAAATCGCTCGCGGCAAGGGTTTGCTTTGCCGCAAGGAAAACGGTTTCGACGTTTACAGAGTCGCAACGCACACCGCCGTAATGCCGGAAAACATTCGTGACTTGCGCGAATTGCAGAAAACGGTTAGCGGTTTAGGGGTTTTCGTTAGCTTTGCGCCGATTGGACTCGTCGGCCGCGCGGATTCCCTGAAAGCCAAGCGGGCGAAGCTTGAAAAGTTTCTTTACTACGCGCAAAGCGCTTGGCTTCCAAACGCTTTTTCGGAAAACGAAGAAATTCCGAAGGACGTCGCTAGACGCGTGGCTGAAATAATCAAGAGCTTTCCGCACAAAGGCGACAATTCGATTATTCACTCGCTGTCGAGCGAAGTTCTTTTCTCGAAGTTCAGCGAGTTCGCCGAGCAGCGCGGCTTGGCGATTCCGAAGGCGCGTCAAGCGTGCGCGACTTACTCTTTCGGCGTGACGCTCGACACTCTCACCGGCGCGGTGCTGCCGGACGCGCACGGATTCGAGTTGTTGCGCTTGCTGCCTCAGTACCCTCGCTTGCACGAAGTTTTGCGCGAGCCAAAGGCGGAGCGCGAGCGAAGCGAAGGAAGCGCGCGAGACGAGCGCGGCGTGCGGTTGCGCGCGGCGCTGCACGACGCGTGGGTTGAGCACAGCCTTCCGCTGTTCGTTAACGCCGGCTGCTTTTTTTGTCCGGTGCGTTCGCCGTTTTACGAGAAAGCGGTTAGCGAACTGTGTTGCGCTGGTTGTTCACCGCGAAACTAGTTTGACGATTCCTTTCGCGGCGTCGACTTCGACTTCGTCCCCGTCGCGCAGCGCGCGCGTCGCGATTTTCGTGCCGATAACGCACGGAATGCCGAGTTCGCGCGAAACAATCGCGGCGTGGCACGTTACGCCGCCTTGCTCCGTCACGATTGCCGCGGCTTTCTTCATCGCGGGCACGACGTCGGGGTTAGTCGAAACGGCAACGAGGACGTCGCCTTGCTTCATTTTAGGCATGTCCGCGGTAGTCATGATAATCTTCACGGTTCCGCGCACTATGCCGGGCTTCGCGCCCAGGCTCGCCGTCTGTCCTCTGAGTTCCTTCACGGTAAAATCGTGTTTTTCTTCGGCGCCCGCGGCGAGTTTGCGCGCTTCTTCTCCGAGAAAGATTTCGTCGTAATCCTTTTCCGAGTAAAGCACGCAGAACTTCTCGCGCTCCTTCAGTTGAGTCAGATCGAAATCGCCTTTCACAAGGAGGCGTTCGTATTCCGGCGTTAACATGAAGCGGGCTTGGTCGAGCGTTATTCCGAAGCGCCGCGCGATTTCCTTGAATATTCGGCGCAGCTCGTTGAGCGAGCGGATTTGCGCGTACCTGCGGTAGAATTTCGTGAGCATGAAGTCTGCGTAAACCGCGAAAATGCGCTTGTGCTTTTCGTCGACGCCGAGCTCGTCGAACAACGCTTGTTTTTCGCGTTTGCGTTGCGCGAGCGCTTCGTTCGCGGCGGCGAGTTCGCGTTTCGGGTCGTCTTTAGCGAGCACGTGCTTCAATTCCGCGGCGTAGTGCTCGAGCGGAAACGGCTCGGCGATGTACAACGCGCCGATGACGGCGTATTTCTCCGTGAATTTCCGTAACGCTTGCTTTGCTTCGGGTTTCAATTCCGCGATTATTTCTTGCGGCGTTGCCGCGTTCGCGAACAACGCGCGTGTTTCCTCGTCGCCGTAAAGCAAGGCGGCGAGTTCGAGGAATTCTTCGTGCTGCAGGGCTTCCTCGCTTTTGTCGTCGGGCGAGGTCAAAGCAACCAAGTGTTCGTTGATTTTTTGTTCGCCGCCGCCGGCGCATTTCCGCAAGTAGTTTTTGAGGTAATTCGTGAATTCAGGGTAAAACATGTCCGTCGCGTTCGAGAGCCAGCCCCACTCGTACAACTCGCCGTGTTTTTCGTCGTGCGTCTTGATTGCGCCCCACAAATCTTGGTTTGAGGTTTTGGCAAGTTCGTCTTGGCTTGGAATCGAGCGCGCGTGCGCGACGAGTTCGTCGCTGTAACGCCGAATGTTCGCGTTGATGAGTTCGCCGAACGACGGGTCCGCGGCGATTTTGCCGACGAGGTGTTTCGTCATTTCCAGGCAGTCGCGTTTGCCGTAGTAAAAAGAAATGTGCTTGCCGCGCGCTCCGTCGAATACCGCGAGGATTTTCGAGTAATTGCGTCCGCACGAGCGTTCGAGGCGGTTGACGAAGGCGCGGAGCCACACTTGGCAGAAGAAAAAGTCTACGTCCGGGAAATTTTCGGCGAGCATCCACTCGTCGCCGTCGCTGAAGTGCTTGGCTTGCTTTGCTTGAGGCCGCGCGATTCCCATGACTATTGTTGATGCTGCGCGCGCAGATTTAAGTTGCGCCAGCGTCCGCTGGCGGGTTTAAAAGCGACGCGTTTTAAGCATTATTTTTGCTTGGCGGGCTTCGTCTTGTCCATCAACTCGGCGAGGAACGGCATCATTTTCGCTTCCGCCTTGCGGAGATGCTCGGAAAAAGTCGCTTCGTTGACGCCCGCCTCGCGGGCGAGTTCGGCGAGGTCGACTCGCTTCGGCGACTGCCAATAACCTTTGCGGGTTGCGAGGAGGAAGGCGTCGCGCTGCTTGCCGCTGAGTCCGTTCGTCGCGACTTGCATGCGCATGAAGTCGCGCGCGTCGAAGCCTGCGAGCGTTCCCGGTTCCAGCGTCTTCTTGTACTTGAGTTTGACTTCGAAGTCGTCTCGCAGCGTGCTCGCGAGCTGGCGCAGCGCGCGGTCGTCGGGGACGAGGATTGCGACGGTGTCGCACCCGCCGCGGGTGAGCGTGGGTTCGAGTGGCGCGCTGCGCGTCTTAGCGATTGTTTCAATCATGAGCGCGTCGTGCTTGCTGCGGATGAAGGCGAGGGCGTGCGTCTTCGTTTTTTCGATGACGCGAATCTCTTTCACCCATCTGTGTTTGCGCAGCGCGTCGATGAATTTCGCGACGTCGTCGGCGTTCAAGTCGTAGAGCCCGCTTACGAACGGGCCTTCGTCGTGCAACGACGAGATTAAGCTGATGCTGGCGTTGCTGCATTTTTCGACGCTTTCAATGCACCAGCACGGGTGCACCGCGTCGATTTCAAGGAGAATCGGCTTCGAGTCTTTCGCGGTGTCGCCTTGGTTCTTCTTCACGTTAAGCGTTACGCGCCGGAATTAAAAGAGTTTTTTGTTTGTCTGGCGTCGTACGCGCTTATTTCTTCATTAAGTGCGTTTTCACGTACGTTCTGAGCGCTGTAAGTTTTCCGAAGTCTTCACTTGTTACGCTTGCCCGCAGTCCTGTTGCGCCTTCGTGAGCGGCGTTCCAGCCAAGGCCCTTTGCAGCTAGTTTGTCTCCGAATCCTTCGATCATTGCTTTAGCCGCGTTTCTCTGTGCGGGAGTTTCGTGTTCGAATATCACGCTTAGAGTGCTTGCGCCGTGTTGCGGCCGCATATTCTGCATTTCGATTTTGGTTAGCGTGCCTCCGAATTTTCGTACGACGGTTCTCATGACGGCTTTTTCAGTTGGTATTATCCTCAAGGCGATCCCCCCCGTCTCGTGATGGAAAAATAGTGGCGCGCGTGATTTAAAAAACTGCGTTTGCCGCGCTGCGCGCCGCGGAACTCGCGGCGTTTACTCGATTTTAAACTTGTAGCCGTAAGCGATGATTCCTTCGTCGGCGTCGGCGTAGATGCGGCGGAAAACCATTCGCGCGGGCGCGCCGATTACGACGCTTTCCTCTGGCGAATCCACTATTTGCGTGAGCAAGCGCACGCCGTTCTCGAGCTCGACTATTGCGAGCCAGTACGGGCTTTCGTGTTCGAAGCCAGACGGCGCGGAGTGAACGCGCGTGAACGAGTAAATCTTGCCGGTTCGCGGCATGCGTTGCTTGACGAGCTTGCCTTTGCGCCTGCACTTCGGGCAAATCTTGCGGTCGGGGTAGTACGGCGTTCCGCACGTTTCGCACTTG
>Ga0136653_10002065_pt1 | contig 10994 bp, 8 predicted proteins | sample LakKivw275mmetaG_FD_94866 | JGI IMG/M metagenome (GOLD analysis project Ga0136653, IMG submission 94866) | Anoxic lake water microbial communities from Lake Kivu, Rwanda to study Microbial Dark Matter (Phase II) - Lake Kivu water 275m metaG... | ecosystem: Environmental > Aquatic > Freshwater >... | reverse complement strand
GAAGGTGCTCTGTCCCCTGGTCAGACTGTCCGCAGCGCCAATCCGGGTGAATATCCGGTCGGCAATACCGATGCGAGCTTCCGCCGCAGGCACAAAACTCCCCATCTGGGCAAGAATCACGATAAGCGCGATCTGCCTGATATACGTTGACTTTCCGGCCATATTGGGCCCCGTTATCACGAGAAAGCGATTCTTCTCCAGATCAAGCTGGACATCATTCGGAACAAAACCGTCCGGAAGAGGCATCCTTTCCACAACAGGATGTCTGCCGTCTTTGATTTCAATCCTGTCCTCATCATCCACGGAAGGACAGCAATAATTGTATCGCTCCGCCACTTCAGACAGAGACACAACGGCATCCAGATCAGCAATCAGGGAAGCCGTTTTCTGAATCCTCTTGATATCCTTTGCAATTTTTACCCTGATATCGACAAAGAGCTCATACTCTCTGTCTTTCCGGCAATCCTCCGCATTCAATACCGTATATTCATATTCCTTCAGTTCCTGATTAATATAACGCTCGGCATTCACGAGGGTCTGTTTCCGGATATAATCATCGGGAACGAGATCGGTGTTCAATTTCGTGACTTCGATGTAATAACCAAAGACGCTGTTAAAGCCGACTTTTAAGGAATTGATTCCCGTTTTTTTTCTTTCTTTTTGCTCAAGGGCGGCAATCCACTTTTTTCCATCCCTGCTAACGGCAATCAGATCATCCAGCTTGGGGTCGTAACCCTCTTTTATGATACCGCCTTCACGTATCGTCAATGGGGCGTCCTCTGAAATGGACCCCTCAATCAGAGACAGAATGTCCGGCATTTCATCAATCCCCGCATATACGGAAGAAAGCAGGCGTGACTCCCTTCCATCAAGCAGCAACCGGATTTCAGGCAGGACATTCAAAGAGTTCTTTAAGGCAATCAGGTCCCGTCCATTGGCCACTCCCATGGACACCCTGCTCGCCAGTCTCTCCAGGTCATAGATACGGGCAAGCGCCTTACGGATATTTCCCCGCAACAGGTGATGTTCCTTTATTTCATATACGGCAGCGAGCCGCTCCTTGATCAACTCAGGGTTGACAAGGGGATAATTCAGCCACCATCGCAATTTTCTGCCACCCATGGGGGTCACCGTTTCATCGATCATGTAAAAGAGAGAACCTTCCTTCTTGTGATCCGTAATGGTGGTAAACAGTTCGAGATTCCGTTTGGCAATGTCATCCAGAACAAGATAGCCATTCATCTCATACCACTTGATGACATTAATATGGTTGAGATGATCTTTCTGCGTCTCCGTCACATAACGCAGCACGGCCCCTGCCGCGGCAGCGGCCGCCGGATGGCTTGCGATATGAATCTGATTTAGACAATCTGCTGAAAAATACTCTTTCAAACGGGAGATGGCCGCTTCATAATCAAAATAATCTGCTGAAAAATAGTTGATCCTGAATCCCGCCGTATCCGGTAAACATGCTTTAATGAAATTTTTCCCCTTGTCATCTTCCAGAAGCACTTCCCGAAAATCAAGACCGCTGAGCTCCGCCAGGAAAAACTCCCTGTCCTCGGATTCAGTCACACGAAATTCTCCCGTTGAGATATCCAGAAAAGCAAGACCCAAAGTGCGATCAACACATGACACAGCCGCCAGAAAGTTATTTTCCTTTGCTTTTAGATTCTCGGCGTCCACAAAAAGACCGGGCGTGATGATGCGCACGACCTCCCTCTTTACAATGCCTTTCGCAAGCTTCGGATCCTCCACCTGCTCACAAATGGCTACCTTGAACCCCTGTTCAATAAGCCTGGCAATATATGACGAAGCGGCATGATAGGGAATACCGCAAAGTGGAATGCTGTCCTCCTTGCCTTTGTTTCTTGACGTCAGCGTGATCTCCAGAACCTTGGACGCAGTAACGGCGTCTTCAAAAAACATCTCATAAAAATCACCCATCCTGAAGAAAAGGATGCAGTCTTTATGCTGTTCCTTGATCTCCAGGAACTGTCTCATGGCGGGGGTCAGGGTCGTTATTCCCATCTGTCTCCTCTCTTTTGCAGGTCGAGAACATCAACCCTTTCTACCCTGCCCCTGTCGCTGATGAATGCGTTCAGAAGCCAACTGATCGCACTGATGATCAGAGAGCCAAATATCGCCGTCCAGAACCCGTGAACCTCAAAGCCTGGAATGATGCCCGACGCCATCTTGAGCATCAGAGCATTGATCAGAAAGGTGAAAAGTCCCAGAGTCAGGATATTGATCGGCAGGGTTAGGACAATCAGGATCGGACGAAACAACGCATTCAGAATACCCAGGGCTGCTGCCGCGAAAAAGGCCGAGAAGAAATTTTTTATCTCGATGCCGTCCAGCAAGTAGGACGCAAGAATGATGGCCGCTGTCACGACCAGCCAACGTATTAAAAGCCCCATCATCTATATTTCCTCCACATGGTGACTATTTAGGTTTGTTGAATAACCTTTCATCGAAAATATTTCAAGTGTCGAGTTGGTTCCTATACCCCTTGATATATCCCCAACATTCAGGTATGAATACATATCCCGGTTTGAAACGTTTTCCAAATCATCCACGATTGATTGATAAGGAGGGTATCGCCAATGACTCAAACTCAAGATGTGTATGAGCGCCTTGCCGCATTCCTGGATAGCCTGCCCGCCGGCTTTCCCAGGACGGAATCCGGAGTTGAGATTCGCATTCTTAAAAGACTCTTTACCGAAGAGGAGGCTGCTCTGGCCTGTCATCTGGCCATGTGGCCGGAACCTGTAGAAACGATAGCCCAAAAGGCAGGCAGACTCTCCCATGAACTGGCTGATGTCCTGTATGAAATGTCCCGCAAGGGCCTGATCGGTCGCTCTGATCGCTCCGAGGGACCGATGTATACGGCTGCCCAGTACGTGATCGGAATCTGGGAATACCACGTCAATGACCTGGACGAAGGACTGATCAAGGACATGAATGAATACATTCCGTCCCTGTTTGACGCCATGACCCGGATCAAGACCCAGCAGTTAAGGACGATTCCCATCGGAGCCAGCCTGGAAAGTCAGGCAGCCGTGATGCCCTATGAGGACGCCCGACAACTCATTGAAAAGCAGCGCAAGATCCTGGTAGCACCCTGTATCTGTCGAAAAGAACACACCATGATCGGAAAAGGATGCGGAAAGCTGAAGGAGGCCTGTCTTGTTTTTTCCAGCGGTGCGTATTTCTACGAAAAAAACGGAATCGGTCGTTCCATCACCAAGGAGGAAGCTCTCGACATTCTCCGCCAGGCCGAGGAGCAGGGTCTGGTCCTGCAACCATCCAACGCCCAGAGAATTATGAATATCTGTCTTTGCTGCGGGGATTGCTGCCAGGTGTTGAAGGCCTTCAAGCGTTATCCCAAGCCAGCTCAATTTGTTCACTCAAATTACTACGCCACTGTTCGGGCTGACGAATGCATCGCCTGCGAAATATGTCTGGAACGGTGTCAGATGGATGCGATCCAAATGAAGGATGACGTCGCAGAAATCGACCCGAACCGGTGCATCGGGTGTGGCCTTTGTGTAACAACCTGCGGAACTCAAGCCATCAAACTTATCCGTAAGGACGAGAAGGACTGCCATGTCCCCCCTGCCGATATCGTGGAAACATATATGCGTATCGCCCAGGAAAGGGGGTTAATCAAATAAAACAAACTGGTCTTTGAGCGCACCGCAAACAGGGCATTCTTCCGGAAGAATCCCATCCGAAACATAACCGCATACCTCGCAGACGTGGTAGGTGGTTTGCCTCTCCTCCATGAGATGGCCCATCGCTTCCTTATATAGTTTCGCGTGGATTTCTTCCACATCTTTACTCTGACTGAAGTGAAGGACGGCGGCGCTATTTCCTTCCGCTTCCGCATCCCTGATGAACTGATCGTAGGCAACCTCCGCCACCTTTGTTTCCGATTCGAAACTGGCGGCAAGGTTTTCTTCCGTCCCTTTTACCCTGCCGAGAACCCGGAGCGCACGGGCGCCATGAATCTCTTCGGAAAAAGCAATAACACGGAATAGCTTCGCCATTTGCGGATAGCCTTCTTCCTCGGCCTTTTCAGCAAATACTTTCAGCCTGAGGGCTGCCTTCGCCTCCCCCGTATAGGCCTGATACAATGCATCCTCTGTCTTCCCCATTTCCCTTATACACCGATCCCCGCTATTCCCCGTTATTCCGGAGAGAATTCATCCTTGCCGGCCCCGCAGATGGGACACGCCCAATCTTCAGGAAGCTTTTCAAAAGGTACCCCGGGAGGAATGCTGCTTTCCGGATCTCCCTCGGCAGGATCATAGACATAGCCGCACACGCCACAAACATATTTTTGCATATTCGCTTCTCCCTTCAACCAATATATCGAGACCTTTGAAAAATTGCTTAAAACCAACCATCTTGTCATTCCTGCGAAAGCAGGAATCTAGTATTATCAAATACTTTCTGGATTCCCGCCTGCGCGGGAATGACAGGAAGTGTAGTTTTCCAAAGGTCTCAAAAGTTGAAAAATAAATCATTCCCGGTAAATTCAATTACTGACCTGCCAATCTTTCCTTCAACTTTTCCGATATGAGGTTCCCCAGATCACAGCATTTATCCAATACACCTTTATCAGGAACATGTCTTACGCTGATGGCCTCCCCGACCATTTCGACCTTCATTTCCACCAGGACACTTTGAATCTGACGAACCGCCTCACCACTCCATCCGAACGATCCGAATGCAGCTCCCATGAGATTCGCCGGTTTCAGTCCCTTGAGATAGGTCAGGACATCCGCGATATGGGGCAGCATATGGTTATTCAGCGTTGAGGAACCGACAACGAGAGCGCCCGCATCGAGGAGTTCGTATGCCACATCGCTTCGATGAAATACATCCATGGACATGAGCTTTACGTTCAAGCCGCCGGCTGCAAGTCCCTCCGAAACGGCCCTTGCCATCATCTCCGTGCTGTGCCACATCGTTGCATAAACGACGACGGCTTTTAGTGTCGGCTTCTGGGCGGCCCACCCGGCGTAAAGATCGACAATCCATGGTATATTCCCGCGCCAGACAGGGCCGTGATCGGGTGCAATGATTTTGAATGCCATGCCTGAAGCAGCCACCCTGTCGAGAAGCTTTAATACGAGGGGCGAGTAAGGAAGGATAATATTGGCATAATAGGTCGCACCCTCATACCCGAGGATAGACGGATCGATCTGATCATCAAACCGCTCGGAGGTCGCCAGATGCATTCCGAAGGCATCCTGCGAAAAAAGAATCTGCTCTTCAGTTAGATAAGAAAACATGCTGTCAGGCCAGTGGAGCATACGTGTTTCCATAAACGAAAGGTTCATATTCCCGAGGCTGAGGTGATCTCCATCTTTCACCGCCTGGATTTCATGACTGATGGGGAAAAGCTCTTTTAAGGTTTTTGACCCGACGGCAGAGGCAACAACCTTCTCCGGCTTGATCATTTCAATGATTTCCGGCAGGCATCCTGAGTGGTCCATCTCCGAATGGTTCGACACGATATACCGGATATCCCGGGGATCAATCACGGACGCAACCCTGGAGAGCATTTCTTCCCTGAAGGGCGCCTTCACGGTGTCGATCAGCGTGATTTTATCCGCAAGGACGAGGTAGGCGTTGTACGTACTTCCCCGTCGGGTCGTATAACCGTGAAAATCCCTTATGTTCCAGTCGATTGCCCCCACCCAGTACACACGGTCGCTGATTTTAACGGCTTTATAGAAATCTTTCATAACATCTCTCCTGGATTTGAATCGGAACCATTCTTGGTGAAAGCCATGGATTGCAATCTTCTTCTCATACAAAAAACAGCTCCCGACAGTTATTGACAAGAAGATTCTATTGTATTATAAGGCGCAGCTTGAATGGATATTAAATACCCATTTTGGGGGTATTTATCAAGATTTTTTCATTTGTGTAGTGCAATTTTATAAGACTATAGTTGACTTTGACATATTCTTATAATATGGACGTGTTATCAAAACCGATTATTCCCCAGTAGCTCAGTCGGTAGAGCAGATGGCTGTTAACCATCGGGTCCGTGGTTCGAGTCCGCGCTGGGGAGCCAAACAAAAATAGGGGGTTAGGCCATACAAGCCTGATCCCCTTTTTCGTAACTATGGTCATTTTGTCCCACTCCTGTCCCACAAATCCAATTTCTCCCTATAAAAAATCCTCGGCATACTGCCAGTAGTAAAACGTCCAAAACGTATGAACAGGAGGGTGCAAGTCCTGTTGTGATTGGCCTTTGTGATCTGAAGAGATGGCGCGATGCCTGATTGATCAGGGTTAATGAACACGAAACAAAAGTGTTGATGATAATATTTGACATGCCTATGTGTATGTAACCTTCTAATCCTTAATCCATTAGTGCTATTTCTGAAATTTTGTGATAGTAACGCTGTACATTTTGAAAACGAGGGAGGGCAAGAACCGACCAAAATCAGTTATCTGAAATAGGTACAGATTTCAGGAGCTTCAACAGGTCTGCTCATCAACTCCAATTACTGCGAAGTTATCAATCCAGGGAAGTCAGGATGAAGCTGATCAAAAATACTGCAACAAATCGTCTAATTGACGTATTGAGGCATAGTCTTCAACCCGGGACCTCCCTCGATATCGCCACTCCCCTTTTCTCCCTTTTCGCATTTTCCGAACTGAGAGACCTTTTAAATAAAAAGATTCATACACGCCTGATCGTTCCGCTAGCCGTAGACCATGATCTGACGCTTCTTGGTTCAAGCGCGGATCGTCCAGCTCGCAACCGACTCCAGGCGCATTGGCTTGCCCGGGAATGCGCGAAATGGATAAGGGAAAACGCTGAGGTCCGGCATTCTGCAAACCTTCTGCCCCAATCTGCCTATCTCGTCAAGCAGCAGGAAGCGCCTCAACATATTGCTATTACGGGAAGCTGTCCGTTAACCACTGATGGGTTAGGACTGGCACCGGGCAATCAATTCAGTTTGATCCAGTGTACTGAATCTTCCGACGAGGCTGCGCTTTTTACGGCTTGGTATGAGTCCCTGTGGGGTTCATTGCCGGCATCGGATGACAAAGAGCGGCTGCTGGCGATGCTTCAAGAGATTGGCGAGCATCATGCGGCTTCTCTGATCTACTATCAGATCCTTTTTCAGCTCTTCAAGACACGCGGGGACGAACTCGATGAAGAGAGAATCGTAAAGTCCGCGACTGGGATCAAAGATACAAAAGTCTGGAAGAAGCTCTTCAAATTCCAACGCGATGGCGTTGTCGGGGCGATCGAAAAGCTCGAACGATTCGGAGGTTGCATCATCGCCGACAGCGTCGGGCTTGGCAAGACCTTTGAAGCGCTGGCGATCATCAAGTATTACGAACTCCGCAACGATCGGGTGCTGGTGTTGGCGCCCAAGCGGCTCCGCGACAACTGGACGCTATACAAATCTAATGACCTCCGTAACAGCTTATCGGCGGACCGACTCAATTATGATGTCCTGAACCATACAGATCTTTCCCGCGACGGCGGATTTTCCGGCGATATCGATCTCGCTCATGTAAACTGGGGCAATTACGACCTGGTCGTCATCGACGAATCCCATAATTTCCGCAACAAGACGACGCACCGCGACCGCGAGACACGCTATGATCGGCTCATGAGGCGGATCATCAGGGAGGGCGTCAAAACCCGTGTGCTCATGTTGTCCGCGACACCCGTCAATAACCGTTTGGCAGACCTACGCAACCAGATCGCCTTTGTCACCGAAGGGCACGACATGGCCCTCTTCGACCATGGCATTGCGAGTATTGAGACAACGACACGCCTGGCGCAAAGGCAATTCAACCGGTGGATGACGTTGGAGGAGAGTGAACGCACCCCGGGGGGGCTGGTTGATATGCTGGGTTTTGACTATTTCCAGCTCCTTGATCTGCTAACCATCGCCCGTTCCCGTAAACATATCCAAAAGTACTACGGCACGGAGGAAACGGGGAGCTTTCCGGAAAGGCTAAAACCCATTAATATCAAGCCGGACGTGGATCGTGCCGGGGAGTTTCGCTCCATCCGCGAGATCAACAATGAAATTCGTCGCCTCAACCTCGCGGCCTATGCACCGTTGCGTTACGTGCTACCCCATAAGCAGGAGGCCTATGACGCGAAATACAGCACCGAGATTCGCGGGGGCGAGGGCTTCTTCCGTCAGGTGGATCGTGAAGAGAGTCTGGTACACCTCTTGCGCGTGAATGTGCTCAAACGGATGGAAAGCGCCGTCTCCTCTTTTGCACTCACTGTCGGCCGCCAGATAGCAGATGTGGAAGCAACGCTGGCCAAGATCGAGGCCTGCGCCGACGCGGTAGAGGAGGTGGACATCGCCGACGTCGATATCGAGGACCCGGCTTTTGAAACCCTGCTCGTGGGGCGCAAAGTCAAGGTCTTGCTACAAGATGTGGACCTCGTGCGATGGAAGCAAGACCTGATCGAGGATCGCAATCGCCTGGCAACGCTCCATGCCGCCGCGAAACAGGTTGGGGCAGCCCGCGACGCCAAGCTCCACTCACTCCGGCAGATGATAGAGGAAAAGTGCAAAAATCCTATCAATCCCGGCAACCGTAAAATTATCGTCTTTACCGCCTTTGCCGACACCGCAAATTACCTTTACGAACACCTCGCCCCCTGGGCGCTTAAGAACTTTGGCATTCACACCGCCCTGGTCACCGGAACAGGCCGCAATAAGACAACCTTCGCCGGTCTGCGCAAAGATCTGGCCGCGATATTGACTGCTTTTGCTCCACTGAGCAAAGAGCGCCCCGCCGAGTTAGCCGAAGAAGGCGAACTCGACTTGCTCATCGCCACAGACTGTATCTCCGAAGGCCAGAATCTTCAGGATTGCGACTGGCTCATCAACTATGACATCCACTGGAATCCTGTCCGCATCATCCAGCGCTTCGGCCGCATTGACCGAATCGGATCCCCCAATCACTGCATCCAACTCGTCAATTTTTGGCCCAACATGGAGCTGGAGGAATACATCAACCTGGAGCAGCGGGTCAGCGGTCGCATGGTGCTCCTGGATGTTTCCGCCACGGGCGAGGAAAACCTGATCGAACTCCAGTCCGGCAACCAGATGAATGATCTGGAATACCGCCGCAAGCAACTCCTCAAGCTCCAGGATACAGTCATCGATCTCGAAGACCTTTCCAGCGGCGTGTCCATTACCGACATGACGCTCACCGATTTCCGTATTGATCTTGCCGGATTCCTCAAGGATCAGCAATGCAAGCTGGAGCGACTCCCTATTGGCGCCTTCGCCGTGACCACAGCAAACGACAACGGAGAAGCTGCAATTGCGCCTGGTGTCATTTTCTGCCTGCGCGCCCAGGGAGAGGCGGCTCTCAAGTCCGTTGAGCCTGGTTATCCCCTCTCGCCCCATTATCTGGTCCATATCGGTGAAGATGGGTCCACGCTGTTGCCTTTCCCACAGGCCAAGCAGGCCCTGGATCGTTTGAGGAAGATCGCCATCGGACGGGACTACCCCGACGCAGAGGCATGCGCCCGTTTCGATAAGTCTACCCGCAACGGGGAGAACATGGCTGCCATGCAGAAACTGCTTGCCGCCGCCGTTGCCTCCATTGTCGGCAAGAAGGAAGAGCGAGCCGTCGCAAGCTTGTTCACACCGGGCGGAACACACGCCGGAAGAGGCGAGTTTGCGGGCATGAACGATTTCGAGGTGGTGGCGTTCCTGGTCATTCTTCCGGAAGCAATGATGGTGAATCCATGAACGTCGATAATCTGATTGCCGCCCTCAACCTGCCCCCAGAAGCACGGGTGGACCGGCGCGTGCCCAAGACGCTGCTCGTGGAAAACGGCGCCCCTACCGTGGCGGACAAACGCCGAATCAACGAGGGGATTGAAGAGCTGCTTTGGCTGGCATCTCTGAAGCCAACCACGATCGGGGTACCGGAATACCGAGACGATGTCCGGGAATACCTGGAGATCGCCGTGCTCGCCCTGACCCTGCGGCCGGAGGCGAAAACAGACCGGCTTGTGAAGCTCATCCACCGGGCGATCCCCTATCCCGTGGTGCTGGTGGCCGGGCAGGACAATCGCGTCACCTTGTCGTTTGCCCACAAACGCTGGTCCCAGGGCGAAGGAGCGAAGATGGTGCTTGACGATGCCATCCTCCTGTGCGATTTGACTGATCACAGCTCCACTGCGGTACTGCTGGACAGCCTGGCGCTGAGCCAGCAGCCACGTGTTAACCTCCTGGATCTATACCAGGGCTGGATCACCTGCCTGGAAGCCTTTCAGGCCGCGCAGGTCACAGGCAGTTTCGTATTACCGACTTCCGGCGAGGCGGCCTTGGCGAGACGCACGGCCCTGGCGGACCACGACCGGCTGACTAGCAGGATCGACGCCCTGCGCGCGCAGGCCACACGGGAGCCCCAGATCAATCGCCGCGTCGAATTGAACCTTAAAATCAAGCGGCTCGAAGCCGAACGGGTCGCTATACGAAATCAGTTGTAACCGAGGGGAATATGATGAAGAAATTGACTGCCGCAGATTCCGAAACGCACTCCGCCGATATCCTTGCTAAGAACATTGAGCAGATAAGAGTCCTCTTTCCGGAGGCGGTGACCGAGGGAAAGATCGACTTCGAGGCCCTGAAACAACTCCTCGGCGGCCTTGTGGACGAGCGGGAGGAGAAATACGGCCTCAACTGGCACGGCAAGCGCCGCGCCCGGCAGCTCGCCCTCACCCCTTCCACCGGCACACTCCGCCCCTCCCCGGAAGACAGTGTGGATTGGGATAACACCCAGAACCTGATGATCGAGGGCGACAATCTCGAAGTGCTCAAGCTTCTCCAGAAATCCTATGCCGGAAAGGTGAAGCTCATCTATATCGATCCACCCTACAACATCGGCAAAGACTTCGTCTATCCAGACGACTATCGAGACAACATCAGGAATTATTTAGAACTTACAGGACAGTTAGAGAG
>Ga0136653_10002063_pt1 | contig 10998 bp, 15 predicted proteins | sample LakKivw275mmetaG_FD_94866 | JGI IMG/M metagenome (GOLD analysis project Ga0136653, IMG submission 94866) | Anoxic lake water microbial communities from Lake Kivu, Rwanda to study Microbial Dark Matter (Phase II) - Lake Kivu water 275m metaG... | ecosystem: Environmental > Aquatic > Freshwater >... | reverse complement strand
CGTTCCGCCGGTTGGTCTCAGCAGCGTGCTGAGTAGTCGCATTGTTGTTGTCTTGCCGGCGCCGTTTGGGCCGAGAAGGCCGAAGACTTCCCCGTTGCCAACGTCGAAGCTGACTTGGTCGACAGCGGTGAATTCTCCGAACTTCTTCGTTAGCGACTTGCACTGTATCAATGCCTGCACGCCCTTTGTGGGGCCGAACGCGCTTTCAGATCAGTCACACGTAAATGAACTGGTTGGTCGCCTCGTTCTCGAGGAGTTGCTGAATGAGAGGACTTATGAGGGTCAGGAAGTGTTTCGGACATCCCGAAGAAGCCAGCGCCGTCTGGAGATGAGTCTCCCTCAATGAGTCCTCCAGGATTCCATAAGGGTCGTTTGACCATTCCCCGCGGATCAGAGGTCTTCTGCATATCCCATAAGGACGACCCTGATGGGCTTGCAAGTGCGGCCCTTGCCCGATGCGCGACACGTTGCTCATTCAACCTGACTGGGTACGAGGACTTAGAGGAAACCATGGAGCGTACGCCACGCAATCTGGATTGGCTCATCCTGACTGATCTAGGCCTCAACGAGAAGACGGACGTGATCAGCGGCCTCTCTGCGATCTCGAAGCACGTACTGTACGTGGATCATCATTTGCTTTCTGCGGAATCGAAGTCGATCCTCCGGAACACGAAGGTGACTGTTCGGCATTCACTGAATGAATGTTCGAGCGTATTGGTCTGGGATTTGTTCAGGGACACGCTCCCTGATCAGGCGATCAATCTTGCAGCCTACGGCTCCGTGACGGACCCACCGGTTTCCGGGCGTCTTACGCGTGAAGTCATTTTGGGGACAAGTTGGAACCTCGACGCGTACGAGGGCCACCTCTTGGCGCTTGCTCTCTCCTCCCGGAAGTGTACTGACGCATTGAGGAAAAGAATCGTCGTGGGGCTCTCGTCGCTTCAGCTGCCTCACGAGATGACCACGGTGCGTCGCCTTGCAGATCAGCAGGCCATGGGAATGCTGAGGATTCAGAGACAGCTGTACGATCGAGCGGAGGTGAAGGGACGGGTGGCAATCGCTCGAGCCGGCCACCTAGCACTTGGAACAACGGCGGAACTACTGTTGGGCGTTCCGGACGTGGTTTCGAGCCTCGTCTACCACGCGACGGGACGAGCTGGACACGCCCGGATTTCGGTTCGTGGCACGGACAAATGTGCGCAACATCTCGGCAAGTTGGTTCTCAGACTCTCGCACAAAGTGGGCGGCGAGGGTGGCGGACACATGCTCGCCGCTGGAGCGATGGTTCCCAGCACGCGGCTGCAGGAATTCCTCAGACTGTTCGTCAAGGCAGTCGGATAGCAGTCTTCCTACGGTACGCCCATTCTGAAGTTTGCCTGAGCGCCGCACCTGTTGCACTTGCAGTAGCCGAGGCCGTCAACCGTGAATCGGACGTGCTGGCCGCATGATGCGCAGTCGCCTTCAAAAGACCTCAGCATGGATACGCTTGAAAGACCCTGCTCAGCCCGCTTCTGCTCCTTTTCCTCTCTCTTCACCTTCGCGGCGACAGTTCGTACCTGTTCCTCCTTCAACTTCACGAGGTACGATTTGGGTAGCTTTCGGGGCATGAGCTGCTCGCGCGATGTATCAGTGGACCCCAGTATAAGGATAAGCAGGTGAGACAGCTGGCGTTTCAAATGCTGTCGAGTCTTTCCGCCAAGAAGGCAGCTAGGCTCGGCCCTATGTTCGGTAGCGTCTGCAGCCCTTTGATTCCCTGTTTCTTGTACAGCGCTGAGATGTCTTGGTCGAGTTCGTCAATGGTCCATCCTGCTTTCCTGTATGCCCAGGTCTTGTATGACGGCGCTGATTCCAACTCCATGCAGTAGCATGTGTTGAAGACCTCCTCTGCGATGCGTTTGTTCGTCGCCAAGGGGCCGTCAGGAATGTATCGTGGCATCCTGTCAAGGATTCCGTGCTTCGCGCAGAGTTCTCTCACCTTGAGTCCTATTCTGCCAGAGTATTCCGTGTCGAGAGGACTATACGCACCTGCGTAGAGCTTCTCGTACTTCTCAACCAGCTTGGGCTCATGCTTCTTCAGTGCCTCGATGAAGTATGTCGCTTGGGCGCCACTCATTGTGAGTCCTGCGGCCATCACAAATCTTCCTCCGTTCTGGGCCGTCTTCTTCACGACGGTCTCTAGGTTTGAGTCATCGTCACAGATGTATGGTAGAATAGGCATGAACGCAGTTCCCGTGAGTATTCCGGCATCAGCGATCTTTCTCATGGCTCGGAATCTTCCTTCGATTCTCGGCGCGTTTGGCTCGAAGATCTTGCCATATTCTTCGGAGTCGCCTCGGACTATGCTGAAGATCACGCACGCCCAGGAGCGCTCGTTGATCTTCGAGATCACGTCAAGGTCTTTCAGCACGAGTGGGGACTTCTCAAGAACAAGCGTCGGGAAGGCTAGTTCCGCGCAGACTTTCAGCATCTCACGCGAGAGTCGGTACTTCTCCTCAGCGGGCTGGTAGTCTCCGACATTGACAACGTCCTTCCGTGCACGCGAGAGTTCCTTTCGCAGCAGCTCAGGCGCGTTCGTCTTGACCTTGATGTACTGGGAGAAGGGATCGGAGAGGTGGCTCGCGGCTGGGTCGCGTGCGAGCATGTTGTACTTCTCGTCGCGCCAGTAGCAGTAGACGCATCCTCCTTGACAACCAATGTATGGGTGAGCACCATACTTTGTCCATAGCCAGCCGCCATCCACATGCTTGTGAGTATTGAGGATTCGTTTCGTCTCGTAGGGGACGAGCTTGACTTCGCTTCCGTTCGCTCCTTTCATACCACCCACCAAGCGGCTCTCAGAGCCGCACTCGCAGACTCGACATTCATTCCTTATGGAGCCACTTATCTTCTAATAGATGATGAGAGGAGTGTGTGAGGTCAAGTGGATCGCTCGCTAGGGCTCGTCACAGTACTTCTTGCAGCGTACGTGTTTCTATTTGTCCCGCCTGTTCCGATGCACTATGCTGGGCATTCCCCCATGGTGTCGTATGCTCCATGTGGTGCCACGCGTGTTGAAGCGGGTTTCTCAGGGCAAGGGTGCGACAACATCCTAGTCTCTGTTGCATGGTATCTGACACAGAAAGGGCGCTCCGCAGACATAGGAACGATGGTGAGTGTAGGACGACCCTGCGACTGCACATTCGAGCAGGACAACTGCTCATGTGGCTGATCCGGTTCCAGTTCGGATGAGCCGGCGACATTTCCGTCGCGAGCCCTGCGGATCAGGCTGAGCATCTTGTCCCTTGCCTTAAAGGGACGCTTCCGTGGTTCATGGCCACGATTCATCTGGACTTGTCGAAGTCGCCTAGCAAGTGTTGCTTCGCGTGGGCAGGTAGGTACATTGTGGCTTTTCTGAGCATGAGTTTCGTCGGATGCGCTCGTTTTGCGTGCCTGTCCAAGAAAGCTGTCACGAGTCTTGGCTGATGCTTTCCGATCGTCTTCAGCCCCCAACCGACGCCCTTGATCGCGTCGCGGTTCCGTTCGCCGAGCATGGGAGCGAGCAACGCGAGGAGCTTTCGCAATTCGGCCGTTGCGGTAGGTCTCCTCTTTGCGAAGAAGTGAACTGCCACGCCGACTGCGCGGCGGATCCACCGGTTCTCATTATCCCTCAGTCCGGTCAAGTAGTCGTAGGCGACGGGAAAGTTGCAGACGAGGGCGCGGCCCCATACCCTTTGAGCGATCGAGTCGCACTTCGTCCAATGGTTTCCCATCACAATGTAGTCGGCGGTCTTACTCAGGCAGGTCGTCATGTTCGATTCTATGAGTTGCGCGAGCGCCGAACCCACAAGAACATAGTGTCCAACTGTTCCTCGTGAGATCATTCGGTCGAGTGCGTCCAGGAGGCGGGCGGACGGTAGGTTCGCTTGTCCGAGTCTTGCTCCCGCTCGGTCGAGGACAGGAAACTTCGTGCGTCCGGATGCGAGTGGTTCGAGAACGAGGCATGCCTCTTCAAGGTTGCATCTGCGTATGGCGGTCTCGGCCTCTGAGGCGGCGGCTTCTGCGTCTCGCATTGAGAGCGTCATTCGCTCAATCATCTCCTTGAACGAGTGAGATACGAGCTAGCGCTTGGCTCTGGCATCATTCTGTGTGCGTCGCTTGCGAAGCAAGTCAGGAGCCGGTGGAATCGAATAGGCTGCGTCTGTCGGGAAATTCGAGGCGGAGATCACTGCGAGACCACCGTCAGCTTTGCCTGCTTGACGCCTCTCCTTGTGCGCAGCCTCTCGGATAAGTCTCTGATTCTCGGTGCCTCTCCTCTTACAACAATGGCTTCAAGGCAGTCTCTCTTGGTGAGGTGGATGTGTGTCGACGAACATATGACTGACGAATACTCATGTTCAGTGTCGGTGAGGTAATCTTCGACTCCTCTGACCTCATGATCGTAGACCAGCACGATAACGCCCGTGCGTTCCCCTTTCTGTTCTCTCAGCCACCTGTGTTCAGTGACGAAGAATTCCACGGAATCCTGGATCGCCTTCGATCGGCTTGGATAGCCCACTTTCTTTACGATCTCATCGAGCTCGGTCAACAATCGTTCAGATAGAGTGACGCCTAGCCGAACAACTCCCACGAACCATTCATCTCTGACAGGATACACGTGGAATTGAAAGCTTTAAGTGCTGGTGTTACTCCTACGCCGAAAAGTGTTACGCCAATGACGCAAAGCACGACGCGCCTTGTCTCGGCGGTGGCTGCATGCGCCGCGTTCTGGGCAGTATTGAACGCATTGATCTCTCCCGTCTTCTGGCAACTGACACACATGCCATTCCTGTGCGACTTTCTCGCGTTCACTTCGCTGACTCTGGTTGTGTGGTGGACGAGAAAGCTCGGCTCAGCCATGATGACCGGCGTGATTGTTACGATCCTGACGTTCACAGTGCAACCGGGGTCCTTCCAAATGCTTGGTTTCGTGATCGCGTCGTTCGCGTTCGACCTGTTGACGCGAGCCGCCGGTTATGGTCGCTTGTTCGACAAGTCAGTTTCCGGCGCGGCATTCGTGATCGTGTTGTCGACTGTATGCGCAGCATTGGCAGGAGCACTGATCGGAGCATTCATGATGGGCCTCACGACCTTGCCTGCAGTTCTAACGTTCGCTGGGCTTCATGCCATTGGCGGCATCGCCGGCGGCGCAGTAGGAGTCGCGACACTCAGAGCCCTAACCGCAAGAAAGATCGCGCCCTACCAGCTGTAGGAGCGCCGCACAGTGGAGAGTGACGGCATGTCCCATGAGGCAACCCACAACGCCGCTTCTTCTGCGCGTCGATTGCAGAGTGGGACCCGCGATACCCGTCCACACACCGAAACTCGTATGAAAACGGGAAACCCCTCTCAGTCCACGTAGCGTCGATGGTGAAGCGTTATGGTTGAGGTTGACAAGCTCTTAGAATACAGTCTGGAAGCGAGGCATAGATACTTCGAAGCCCTTTCGAAACTACCTTGGAGCGAGTTTGTCAAGAATCGTGAGGCGAGCTGGCATTCGATAAGAAACATCTTCATCCACACCCTCCAGGCCATAGATTTCTGGATTCGTTTCCTGCAGAGCGACCTGCCGCGCGAGGATAGGAGATTCGATGATTACAGGATTTTCGAGGACGTTAGATCCTACATGGAATCCGTGGACGAGGGAATGCGGCGATACCTTGAATCCCTCACACCGGCGCAGCTGAGCGCTGAATACTCGTTGCCCGATGACTCGTCCGCCAAATTCACAGCTGAAGATGTTCTGATCCACATCTTCGAGGAGGAGCTGCATCACAGGGGAGAGATCATCTGCCTCCTGTGGCAGATGGACATTGAACCTCCCTCAATGGGCTGGAAAAGCCTCTAGAACCAGGTTCTGGCGTCGTGCCGCCTGAGGTGTTCTGATTCCAAGATACGGGCTAAGGCAAACCCTGCAAACGCCACACTGCTTGTCTTCAAAACGTTGAGGTCCCTACCGTTTTGTCTTCCAAGATAGGCCTTCAACGCTGACCGGATCAGGGATTGCCAAGCATTCGGAAGAGTCTTCAGCGCCCATTTGGCTGCTTGAAGTTTCGATAGAACCACCTTCTTGGTTTCGTAGCTGTGGATCAGTCGGCAGAGGTTCAACACGGCATAGGGCGTATGTTTGCGGAGAACTCTCCGAGCAAAGAGGAGCTCCAGATCTAGAGCTCTTTCGATCTCTGGCCAAGAAGATCTGGGGACGATGGCTTCCGGCTTCGGACCGTGGACGAGAACATATGCTCCTTGATGGAAGTGTTCGCGATGAAGAGCCCAAGCATCATCTCTCCCGCCATGGTGCAGTCTCCCTCTGGCAGAGTACATGAGACCCTTCGGAATGGCCCGACCTCTTGCCTTCGGCAGAGGAATGTAGAAGCCGTCAATCCGTATTCCGAGCGGGAACTCTCGTGCGTGGGTCCGATGCATCGCGTCGAGGGCTCTCTTTTGGCTCGCAGTGAGTGGACGCTTCAGAAACGCGTAGAAGTCTATGTCCCCTGCACGCGGCTCAAATCTTGGAAACGCGATTGCTCCGAACAGATAGATACTGACTAGATCCTGATCCAGAATGCTGAGTAGGTCGGCTCGAAATCTGATAACAAGCTGCCGTACATTCAATGCAAGAGAGGAAAGAGACTTGGCCATGACACCGTTCCTACTAGATTCTCCTTCCTGACGAACTGGCTGTTCGAACATGTCGATCCGCGCTGAGATTCGTTTTCCGGTGTATGAGTGTCGTGGAGCAGCCAGCCCACGCTCGAACTCTCATCGGACAAGTGGTTTTCGAGTGGGTGGCCATCCTCATACGGACGCACAAGGGAGAGGCCTGAGCGACGACGCGCGGACGGGCGGGGTTGCGCCAGTCTTATTTCGGTGATCATGGTGATTGTCACTTGAGTGATTGGATTGCCTTTCTGCCAGAAGTGCGGCACGGAGATACCTGCCGAAGGAGCGTTCTGTCCAAAGTGTGGTCATCAGGCGGCCGTTTCACCCGCGGCCGTCGAGAGGGGACGTGCGCGAGGAGAGAAGCATGAGAAGAGCGAGAAGAGTGAGAAAAGTGAGAAGCAAGAGAAGGGTGAGAAGGAGGAGAAGTCAGGCGACAAGACTGGGCCCCTAGTTGGCGGCCTCATCTTGGTATGGTTGGGCGTGTCGTTCTATCTTGTGCAGATACACTACTTCGACTGGAGCAACTGGTGGCCGTACTTCATCATCGGAATCGGCATCATCCTCATAATGCAAGCAGTTGTCCGATACTCGAGTTCAGGGTTCAAAGGTGCAGCGTTGGGTTCCCTGATCGGAGGCGCGGTCCTGTTGATCATCGGTCTCGCGGGCATGGTGGGGATGCGGGACTGGTGGCCGTTCGTCCTGATCGGAATAGGGGTCGCGGTGCTCGTCGGCGGCGTGACAGCAAGAATGCGCACGCCAAAGCCAGACGTGGCCAGAAGCTAGATGAACCATCGCGTGAAAGCCCGATACAACACGTGTTCCGCGATGGTGTAGGCCTTAGCGCGACCGAAGACCCTGAAGTACTGACCACCCAAGCATTCGACCATATCGCCTATGTCGTACCGGGGCAGGAGGCAGGAGGAGACGAGAAGTCTTCCCCACTCGCCTCTCTTCATCTCATACAGCATCTTCACTCTTCCTCTCGTCACGACTTCGAAGAGGTATGTGTCATAGTTGGGTGAAACATATGGGAGGTCATCTAGTTGCTGAGCGAAGACACCCTCAGTTGCAGTGTACATCTCAACCACAGGCGCTTCGCCATAGAAGTGTCGCAGAACAGGGGCGTACTTCCAGTGAATCTTTGGAACGCTGGTGCAGAAGAACGCCCCGATCCTCCAGAACTCCTTGGGTAGTCTGTGGTGTCTGCGCTTGGCGTACCTAGCGAAAGAAGTTATGATCGGCGCAACACCCATGCATACCCTGACGTCTTCGTCTTTGGCTGACTCGTAGGTTAACTCGAACCTTGCCTCCCAAGCTTTCTTCGTCAGGCCACCCCCAAGTGCATCAATCTCCTCCTGGCGGGGAACGAGGTTCGTGCCTGCGAAGGCGGGATTGAGCCTCGCGTACGTGCCCGAACTGAAACCATATGTTGCAGACTCGCTGCTGCTCGGCATCGAGCGCATGCGTGAAGGGAAGTTGAGGTTGAGCACTTTCCCCTGGAGGATCTCGAATCTTCCAGTTCTGAGAACATGGTTCGCCATTGCTCGTGCTCCGCAGGAAAAGATCTGACCCAAATGCTTGCTCGTGACAGGGAGAGTTTTCGGTGACCCGGTTGTTCCCCTTGTCATCACCCAGGTTGCCGGTGGTTCTGGGAGGAGTGCTCTGAAATCGCCTTGCGAGACCCTTGCTATGGTGGCTTCGAAGTCAGCGTAGGTGCTCGGCCGGAACACCTTTTGATATTCGTCAATGGTGAGAGAAGGGGTGGCGCGGCAGCTTCTACCGTATTCAGTTTTGCTGTAGTCCTCAAGAAGGCCTCGTAATGCTCTCCGCTGAGCTTCAGCTGGGTCATATAGTGCATCGTGCCAAGGCTTGACCGTAGCCTTGAGAGACTCAATGGCTGAAATGCTCGCAGACATCGGAGATCATCTGAGAAACAACTTGTAAGGCTATGAGATAGCTCGATCTACTTGGTGCGCACGCGCATTCAGATCCGCTCATCTTCAAAGGAGAAGACATCCTCGATCTTCGAGTTCAGCACCCTCGCGATCCTGTAGGCCAGTCTTAATGATGGGTTGTATTTTCCCTTCTCTAGGAAGAGTATGGTCTGCCTAGTGACATCAACTTTCTCGGCCAGAGCCTCTTGCGTAAGGTTACGCTTCTCCCTCAGTTCTTTGATCTTCGTCTTCATGCCGAAGACTCTCAGGCACTGAACCTGTCGTAGTAGACGAACGATGCGACGAACATTGTCAAGCCGCCAGCAAACAAGACTGCGACTGAGACTGCCAGCTGGAAAGCTTCTGCAGTTCGAAGAATCGCTATGTAGGAGAAGAGGAGTGCTGATGCGACCATAGTGAATAGGAACGCGTTCCTGCAGGCCCTGTTGACGTTCTGATCCGCTCTCTCGTCGCTGCCTCTGCCCCACATCGAGCTCCAGAAGCCAAAGAAACCGAAGAATCCGAAGAATCCGGGGTTGTCGGTAATCAAACCCAACACGCCTAGGAAACCCAGGAATCCTAGGTAACCTATCAAATTCCTGTGCATCTCTTTCGTCATGTAAGCTATTTCTAACGTATGAAACATATAACATTTGCCGATGTCGGAGACGATCTGAGTGCAGAATCGGATCTACTTCCTGCTCAAGAGTCTCTTCCCTGACCATGCCGGGGTGGGAGTGATCTTGTGTGTGGGTCGCTTGGTGCGAGCGTCGTGACTTGAATCTTCGGCAGGGTTCATTCTGTTCGGGTTCTGGGATCTGTGCCCATATGGTTGGGATGGCGACCACGTTCTGACGCATGGTACATGACTGTTCCGTGTGCAGAACGCTAATATACCCAACGCCCATGCAACCGGACTACAAGGAAAGTGGAAGACATGACTACACAGAAGAGACGACTTGGAATTGCTCTTGTGCTCTTGACCGCATCAGTCCTCGCACTCTACCCAACCATGACACTCGAGAAGCCACAGCAAGGCTCCGCAATCGTGTCCATCAAAGCAGACGGGCAAGCATTCCCTAACGCGAAAGGCAAACCCAGCATCACCTCATCCGCCGCCACGTTGACACTGGACGGCTCGATTCTAAGCAAAGGAAACGGAGAACTCAAACTCGACGACCTCGTCGGCAGCCTACAGATCGGAATAGCGGCGTACACAATAACCAGCGGCGAAGGCGAAGTCAACAAGAAAGGCAAGATCGAGATCAACGCGAAGACAAGGGACGGAGACAAGAAGCTGGAACTCATCCTCCACGGCAGCACTGAAGGCGAGAACGTAGTCTTCGACAGCAAGGAAAGCAAACTGTCCTCACTCTACTTCCTCTCCCTCAAGGGCCAAGTATCCGTCACCGTACCCAACACAAGCACAACCAATACTGAGAACCCCAACGAAACCGTTACAGTAACAGTCACCGAAGGCGGCACAACCACGGAAACCGTAACCGAAATCCAAGAAAGCACCGTAACAGTGACGGAGTCGAGTAACCAAACAATAACCGAAACCGCAACGCAGACCATAACGGAGCCAGCGACTACCTCAACGATAACGGTCACCGAAACGAGCAACCAAACCCTAACAGAGACCACAACCCAAACCGTAACAGAGACTCTACCAAGCGTGACAGTGACCGAGACAGTAACCGTCACATTCTCCAATTCCACGGCAACAAGTACAAACTCGACCCAGACACTGCCTCAACTCTGAGAGCGGCAAGTTCCTTCCACATTTCCCACCTTTTTCTATCCCAGTCCTAACCATCGACGTCGCTGAGTTAGGAAGGCGTGTTTGCCAAAGGTGTTAAGGACATCAAACGCGCCACTCAGCCTACATGATCGAGTCGTGGGAGATCAAATTCCGACCCGAGACTGAGTCTATACGTCGGATGGCGAAGGAGTTCGCTGAGAAGGAGATCGCTCCGATCGCGGACCGAATAGACCGCGAGAACAAGTATCCGATGGATCTTTTCGAGAAGATGGCGAAGCAAGGCCTATTCGGCATGTGCACCCCACCCGAATACGGGGGAACCGGCCTAGACCTCCTATCCTCCGCAGTCGCGGCGGAAGAGATCGCCAAAGTCAGCATGTCCGCCTCCGCACTCATCGGCATCCAAGCCGCCGTCACAGCCGCACCAATCGCACGATTCGGAACCGACGCACAGAAGGAGGCGTACCTACGCGACATGGCGACCGGCAAACGAATTGGCGCCTTCTGCCTCACCGAGCCTATCGCTGGTTCTGATGCGGCGTCGATAGAGACGAAGGCCGTCAAGGAGGGCGACCAGTATGTCCTGAATGGGACGAAGACTTTCATTACGCAGGGAGAGGT
>Ga0136653_10002060_pt1 | contig 11009 bp, 9 predicted proteins | sample LakKivw275mmetaG_FD_94866 | JGI IMG/M metagenome (GOLD analysis project Ga0136653, IMG submission 94866) | Anoxic lake water microbial communities from Lake Kivu, Rwanda to study Microbial Dark Matter (Phase II) - Lake Kivu water 275m metaG... | ecosystem: Environmental > Aquatic > Freshwater >... | reverse complement strand
GGCCAGAAACGCTGCCGCAACCACGAGTACCCTGGCCGCGGTGATCAGCACTGTCCCAGCCTGCGGGCCACATCGGCCAACTGCTGCACTATTGGCAGTTTGTTAGGACATTTGGGTTCGCACTCCCCGCACTGCGTGCAAGCTGAGGCCCGCGTCTCAGCCGTCATCTGAGCGTAAGCTTTTACGGCCCAGTCTTCCAGCCCATAAACATCCGCGTAGTTGCGAAGTTGGAAGTTGCCGGGAATGTCTACCCCATGAGGACAGTCCATACAATACCGGCATCCGGTGCAGAAAGCGCCTCCAAGCGCGGCGAAATCATCAAGTATCTTCTGAATCGCGAGCCAATCCGCGCCGGCAACCCCGTCGAATGAGTTGACCGCCGCTACATTCTCCCGAACCATCTCCACACTGGACATTCCCGAACAAGCGCAGCTTACATCCGGGTTCGCGAGAACGAAGTGCAGCGCTGCCTGAACCGTGGTCCGAACGCCGCCCGGAATCAGCTCCTGTATCCGGCGCGAGGGAGTCGCGAGCACGCCTCCTGCGACCGGACACATCGCGACTACACCTACCCCAAGCTCTCCGGCACGCTTGATCGTGGGCTCATAGGAACGATTGAGAATGGAATACGGGATTGTCAGGCTTTCGAATATGCCGGTCTCAATAACCTTGGTGAAGTTGTCGGGCGTATCGTGACCGGTGAACCCGATATGACCAATAAGCCCCTCGTCCTGAGCTCTTCTCAGGGCTTCCAACGCGCCGCCTTTCTTTGTCAGCAGTTCCAGACGGTCCAGACTGAACCAGCCGACCTGGAAGAACTCCAGATAGTCGACTCCCAGTATTTGCATCTGGAGTTCAATCTCAGCCCGGTAACTGTCGGCGGTCGTATCCGGTGTTACTCCGGCTTTGCCTGAGACAATGAGACCCCTGCTTCGGCCTTTGAGGCCGCCGCCGGTAAGATGCTGGCACCTGCCGTTTATGTATCCCCTGGTGGTTTCGAAGTAGTTCACTCCGGAGGAAATGGCTTCGTCAACGGTCTGCGCTGCCACGTCCGGCGAGTCCTCCGGAAGCCGCATGCATCCCATTGCCAGTTCCGAAACCAGCAAGCCGGTTTTGCCAAGCGGTCGATACCTCAAATCTACACCTCTGGTCGGGTCGCCACGCGGGCTATCCCCAATACTTCCTGTCCAGACTTCTGTACTGAACGGCTTCAGCTATGTGCTGTTCTGCCACCACCGTTGCCTCGTCCATATCGGCGATGGTTCTGGATATCTTGAGAATGCGGTCATAGGCGCGAGCTGAGAGCTTGAGCCGTTCAATGGCCTGCTTCAACATGCCCTCGGCGCCGGGCGTGAGGACAACGTACTCTCGAAGCTGCCGAGAGCTCATATGCGCGTTCGAGTACACCGCTGTTCCAATGAAACGTTCGTATTGGATTGCACGGGCCTTGCGTACCCTGTCTCGCATATTCCCGGAAGACTCCCCAGGCGTCTTACGCAACAACTCATCCTGTTTCAGGCGTGGAACTTCGATGTGTATGTCAATTCTGTCCAAGAGCGGCCCCGAGATGCGCTGAAGGTACTTCGATATCATATGGGGCGTGCAGGTACACGCCTTGGTGTGGTCGTTGAAATACCCGCACGGACACGGGTTCATTGCCGCAACCAGCATGAACCTGGCAGGATAAGTTAGCGAACACTGAGCTCTCGCGATAGTCACCTGGCCATCCTCCAGGGGCTGGCGCATTATCTCAAGCACATCTCTTCTGAACTCTGGAAACTCGTCGAGAAACAACACTCCGTGGTGGGCCAGACTCACTTCTCCCGGCCTGGGATAGCTGCCGCCGCCGGACAGGCCCGCGTTTGATATGGTATGATGCGGCGACCGGAACGAACGTCTTGTTATCAAAGCCTCGCCAGGTCCCAGCAGCCCGCACACGCTGTAGAGCTTGGTGACATCCAGCGCTTCTTCCTTGTGAAGAGGCGGCATGACGCTGGGAATCCTGCGAGCGAGCATCGTCTTGCCGCTGCCGGGAGGGCCAACCATGAGTATGTTGTGGCCGCCAGCCACCGCGACTTCAAGCGCCCTCTTGCAGGCTTCCTGGCCCTTGACATCCGCAAAGTCCACATCGTAGTTGGGTTCTTCCAGGGCCTCAATTTCGGTAAGGTCAAATATGGCCGGCAGCATCTGGTCAGGATTGTTGAGCAGATGGACGATCTCCGACAGGTTGGTGATCGGATACACATCAACTTCGTCGACGATGGCTGCTTCTTTGACGTTGTGCGATGGCACGATGAGCTTGCGTATGTTCGCCTGCCGGGCTCCGAGAGCTATGGGCAAGACCCCGCTGACTCCTCGAACACTGCCGTCAAGACTCAGTTCACCTACCACCACGCAATCTTCAATGAAAGCTGTTTCCACTTGTCCAGTCGCGGCAAGTATGCCGACGGCAATCGGCAAGTCGAACGAAGGGCCTTCCTTGCGGACATCCGCCGGTGCAAGGTTGATTGTGATGCGGCGGGATGGAAACTCGAGCCCGCAGTTCTTGATGGCTGCCCGGACTCTCTCTCTGGATTCCTGGACGGCGGTGTCGGGCAGTCCGACTATGGTGAAAGATGGCAGAGCTGAGGCTATGTCAACCTCGACTTCCACCTGGTACGCATCAATTCCGTTCACCGCACTGGAGGTGACGTGAGCTAACATGCAGGCGCCTTTCCGCAGAAATGAGTTGGTTCAACTGCATTATATCTACGTCGTAGAGTGCGCGTCAACCGGTCGCTAGAGTGCCAGCAGCCGGACCTCAAAGCCAAATCTCTTAAGTCGTCCGTTCCAGGTGAACCTGGTAGCGGTGCAGTCGGTGCGATAACCGTATTGGGCCTCCCAATCGTGGAGGTGTCTTCTGTCGAGGTCGTAGCCTGCGAGAAAGCCGAATGTGTGTGAGCCACTGTCGAACTGCACGGCCCCCTGGAACTCACTCGCGATGTCGACGTCGTCAAACTCGAATGGTGTGAATCCTTTCGAACTGCGTTTGACGTAGCGCCCGGATACAAATGAATTGGCGCCCCAGATGTGACTCGCGTCGAGGCCGTATGAACCGATTCGAAGCGAGTCTCCGCCGCTGTATCCGGACCAGTTGAGGTAGAATACCGGCTGCACCGAGGTCTTGGGACCGAGGTCAATCAGATCTACTCCGCCCCCCAGTCCGAAACTGCGGCGGGTTTTAGCCCCCACCTGCCCGTCCTTTTCCCAGATGCGTCCGTAGGATGCTCTGACCTCCGGGAGTATTTCAAGTCTTCGATCAAGCTCTCTGCCGCTGATGCTCAGTTGCCTGGCAGTATACTTAACTCCCACCTCGGGTCTTCGGTAGACAATCAGGCCGGCATTCTGCGGGTCTGTCGAACGCTGCTTCAGCGAGAGTACGCCAAAGGCGACCACCCTGGCGAAATCCGGCGGAGTCCGATCCTCAGGCCCACACAGACATTCCGCAACCGACTTTGGAATGTCAAGAAGATCAGAAAACATGGACTCGTAGCTCAGCACGCGACCCGGGATTGCTCCCAACTTCTTGTCAACCCCGTACTGACTGTCCAGAGAACCCTGAATCCCCCGCTTGCTCGTCAGCCTGATATCCGCGATTGCCCGAAAACGATCCGTATCTGCCAGGTCGAAGCTCTGCGAGAGAGTGATTCCGTCGGCCTTGTCGTATCCTGGCCTGGGAAAAGCCTGTCTTGTTGTTCTGTCAGGGCTGAGCCTTAGTCTGATGCTCGGCAGGTACAGTACCCTGCGGCCATGCAAGTACAGAGAGACTCCGACACCTCTTACCTCGCCCGTGCCCATCAGAGTCAGACGTCCAAGCCTGACTTGGTAGTGGGGAGTGGCGCGCTCACAGGTGGTCGCGGCAACCTCGGTAAACACTGCACTCTGCTTGACCGTGTCCAGTACCACCTTGTCCGCAAGCACCACCCGAGGCCCATTCGTGAAACGAACCGACCCGGAGGCAGTCACGATATCGCCAACCTGCTCTATCACGTTGGCCTGGATCACGATGGTATCGGCGCCGGCGCCTACCCAGGCAAAGTATGACGTGGGTTGCTTCGCGGGCGTCTGCCCCGAAGCCAAACTGCAGACCAATACCTCGGGGCACGCGCCCGCGAAGTATGAAGGGACCGCACTTCGACTTGGCTCAGCATCCAGGTCCGGGGGGCTGAGCGGAGTCGAAACCCCGGAGGCGTACCCGCCGACGCTAAACACTAACCACACGCATACTATCAGCCAAGACCTTCCCATTGCGCAAATCTAGCACACGCTCCGGCGGATTGTCAATGTATATTGCGGTCTACTCGGCGGGTCTGCTATACTTCTATAGGTGACAATGAAATGAATGCATCTGAAAGTGGTCAGTGTACGCCCTCTGATCCTCACTTATTCGCCCGTCTTAGCAGGCTGGTCGCAGCCGGCGAGCCGATCGACGTCGTTCTGCTCAAGATACTCGAAGAAGCTGTGGGCGCGACGGGTTCCGTGCGAGGGTTTCTCGCTCTGGTAGATCACGATCGCGGCGAGCTGGACGTGCGGTACGTCGCCGGAGTGGGGTGGAGCGAGGACAAACGGCTTGACCGGCTGAAGGTGTCTGAAGAGACCGGCCGCGGAATCACAAGCCATGTCGCTGCCACCGCACGCACCTACTGCTCTGCCAACGTGCTCAAAGATCGCTACTACATTTCCGCATTCGAAGACGTGCGGAGCGAGTTGGCGGTTCCTCTTGTGGACAGGTCTCACCGGACGCGAGGTGTCATCAACGTCGAAAGTGTCCATCTGGACGCCTATGACGATGCTCACAGATTCACGCTTCAGAGCCTCGCGGACCTCGCGATGATAGCAATCACAATCGACGATCATCAATCAAGGGCGATAGCCCTGTTCCAGGTGGGGCGGGAACTGAGCGGTTTTTCGGAAGCCGACGCCATCATGCAGAAGGTGATCGATCTGGCGGGGGATGCCCTCAAGTTCGAGGACTGCTCACTGTTTTTGATCGACGATCACACGGGCAAGCTGCTTCTGCGTGCATCAAGGGGAAGTCTGCGCAACAAGGTTGCGGAGGCCGCATACGACATTGGTGACGGTCTGACTGGTTGGACGGCGCAGACGGGCCAGTGTGTGAGGGTGACAGACCCAAGCAGCGATCCGCGGTGGCGGGGACGTTTCGAGGAGATCCCTGCGGAGATTACGGGAGCATTTATGGCAGTGCCGGTGAAGAGCCACCGGGGAGTGCTGGGGGTTCTGCGTGTCCAGCGGAAGAAGAGCCCATACAAGTGGTTCCCGAACGCGTTCACCGAGGACGACGAGAGCGTTCTGGCCACAATTGCGGCGCAGTTGGGGATCGCTCTCGACAACGCACGGCTGATACAACAGCTCGTGAGCACGGAGAGAATGGCGGCGTGGGGTGAGCTCTCTGCACGGTCTGCCCACATGATCGGCAACCGGGTGTTCGCGATAAAAGGCGACATCAACGAGCTGGAGCATCATCTGCAGCGAAGGAGCATAGACTGCGATACCGCGTTGACCCTCTCGGAGAGCATTAAGAACGGTATCTATCTTCTGGAGGAGATTCTCAACGAGTTCCGAGAGTTTGTCAAAGCGGGAAGGCTGGAGATGGAGACGGCCGATCTGAACGCCCTGGTAACGGAGTCCGTGCTGGAGGGCTTCCCAAGAAACTCAACCATCAAGGTTCAGACGCAACTTTCGCCGTCGCTGCCGCCGATAAACGCCGACCCCAAGAAGCTCAAACGCTGCTTTACGGAGTTGCTGGAGAATTCGGTGAACTTCCTGCCCGAGGACGGGCATGTTGGAGTGTTGACCGCTAAGGCGGACAGCAGGGCAAAGAAGGTGCTTCCGCCCGGAGACAGAAACCGAACCTATGTGCTGGTTCGGTTCGAAGACAACGGGCCCGGCATCAAGCGCGAAGACAAGCCTAAGATATTCGACCCGTTCTACACCTCAAGGGCAAAAGGGATGGGCCTGGGGCTTTCTATCGTCAAGAGCATAATAGAAGGGCACAAGGGAGTAATTGTCGAGGACGGCAGGTACGGTAAGGGAGCGCGATTCACAATACTGCTGCCGGCCGCTGATTTGAGTGAAGAGCGGTGCTAGCTCTCCAGTGGGGCCAGCCCGTGCCCACTTTTAGTGAGTTCGAAGGCCCTATCCGGGTTGATTGGGGTTCATAGCAGCGCTTTGAGCGCGTCTTAAGGTGTTGGAGATACCAGGGGAGGTATTTGATTGCGTAGAGTACTTGTTGTAGACGATGAAGAGGCCGTGCGCAGCGCAGTAAAGCGCCGGCTGGAGCGCGAGGGATATGAAGTCGACTTGGCCGGTAGTCAGGCTGAGGGACTTGAGCTGCTGAAGGCTGGGAAGACGCCCTACGATGTCGTGGTCACCGACATGGTCATGGAGTCTCCCACCAGTGGACTCGAGCTCCTGCAGGCCGCACTTTCGACTGACGTCTTCACAGAGGTTATTGTTCTAACCGCGTATGGCAACGTTACAAACGCGGTCGAAAGCATGAAGCGGGGGGCGTTCGACTACGTCGAGAAGAACATACCGGGCATCGATGTTTTCGAACTGCTGGCGCTGAAACTGGACCAGGCGATGGAGCGGAGGCGGACTTCGCTGGCGACATTGCGCAAGATGGAGGTCTATTCGCAGGGCAATCCGTCGCAATAGAGTCTCGTCCGATTCCCGAGAGTCGAATCGGAACTGGAGGTGACGTGCAAATGCTTCACAAGACGGGACTTGTGGCTATCTGCTTTGTTGCCGGGCTTCTGGGCTCGATGATTGGCCACGACTTGTCGTACACACCTGTTGGAGAGGGGCACCATCAGGCGGAAACCGCAGCGGCCCGGCTTGTAGCAACGAGCGGCACGGCTGGCGGAGCCTCGACGGCCTCCGGCACCACAAGCAACGCTGTCATACAGGCTGTGCGGCGGGTGGGGCCTGCAACGGTGAATATCGACACAGTCGTGGTGAGAAGACAATCGATATTCGGTTTCGACGACCCGTTCGGCGACTTCTTTGGAAACGATGCTTTCACCCGGATGGTGCCCAGCAGAGGCCAGGGCTCCGGGCTCATCATACACGGCAAGAACGGCTATGTGGTAACCAACGAACACGTCATACGTGACGTCACCACCAGGAACGGCAAGATTAAGGTCAGCCTGCCAAACAAACAGACCTACGACGCTGAAGTCCTCGGCTCGGACCCGCAATACGATATCGCCGTGCTTAAGATCGCCGGAGGTGATCTGCCCAGTGTCCCGCTTTCCGAAAGGGACAACCTGACCATAGGTGAGTGGGTAGTAGCGATCGGTAACCCTTTCGGGTTCCGAAACACGGTGACCCTTGGCGTGCTCAGCGCCCTGGACCGGAGCCTCCAGCCGGACCAGGATGGAACAAGGCTGGAGGGATTGCTGCAGACCGATGCGGCCATTAACCCGGGGAACTCCGGAGGGCCGCTATGTGATATCGACGGAAACGTAATTGGCATCAACACCGCTATTGTCAGCGGCGCTTCCGGGTTGGGCTTTGCAATATCGGCGCACTCCGTGAAGCCGGTTGTGGATGAGATAATAAAGTACGGCAAAGTGAGACACGGCTGGGCCGGGATGAACTACTGGGATATCTCCCAGAGACTCGCCGACCGCCTGGAACTCAAGAGCACGGACGGAGCGTTGGTGTCAGAAGTCTACCGAGACAGCCCGGCGGACAATGCCGGAATCAAGCCCGGCGATGTTATACTGGAGGCAAACGGCGAGAAGATCAGCTCAGTTGCGGACATGATGGGTGTACTCAGGGAAGCCCGGACCGGAGATACTATGCGACTGACGGTCTCGCGCAAAGGCAAATCGATGAGAGTTCAGCTCAAGCTGACTGATGTACCTGAATCTATCGGAAGGACGAGGTAATCTGATGGCAGACAAATCGATCAAGAAAGAAGCAAAGGCTCCGAAGAAGAGCCCGAAAGAGAAGAAAGAGGCCAAGAAGGCCAAGAAGCAGGATCAGTCTGGAGGGCTCATCGTCGAGCAGTGAGCTTAGCGGACTTGCCGATGCTGCTGGAACAACGGAAGACGCAATAACACCCGATCAATCTGCGTCGGGACAGAGCTGGCCGCGATGACCGGATGGTAACGTGGCGGCCAATCTCAGTAACACTTTGTCCGGGAATCGGACTGGTATCTGATTTGACCATAGCAAACCGGAGGGCTTCGGCTCGTACGTACACTAACTCTGTCAGGAGAAACAATGCAACTCACCAATCCATTTACGCGGCCCGGGCAGTTCTACAAGGCCAATCTGCACACACACACGACTAATTCCGATGGCGAGAAGACCGCGAGCGAGCGGGCGCGGCAGTACAAAGAGCACGGCTACTCAGTGCTAGCAGTGACGGATCACCATCTGATTACGGATATCGGCGGTCTCTCCGATGACGACTTCCTTTTGATAAGTTCGATGGAGACACACCCTGCGTGCCTGCCGGATACGGATGTCTATCACCTTGTCTGTCTTAATGTTCCCAAGGATCTTCAGTTGCCGGAGGACAGCACCGCCAACGAAAGAGTGCGGATGGTCAAGGCAGCCGGTGGCGAATTGATATTCGCTCATCCATACTGGTGTGGGCACAACATCAATCATATTACCGCCGTAGAAGACTTCATCGCGGTTGAGGTATATAATGCCACGTGCACCAAGATAGGCAAAGGGATTAGCAGCGTTCAGTGGGACGACATTCTGGACGCAGGCAGAATCGTGGGCGCCGTAGCGGTCGACGATACCCACTCCGGCCGGGATCTGTTCATGGGATGGACCATGATCAAGGCCACTGAACTTACCGTAGAGTCGATCATGACTGCACTGCGCTCCGGCAGCTACTACTGTTCCTGCGGCCCAACCATAGAGGATTTCCGCGTGGAAAACGGGGTTGCCACAGTGGAGTGTTCGCCTGCGACTGAAGTCCATCTTATGGGACGAAGGGCATCGGGTCTGAGTTATTACGCAGACGGCGGCGAACTCATTACCAGCGCCAGTAGAAACGCCGATCCGAGCACCGGATACGTCAGGGCGGAGGTTGTGGACGAAAAAGGCCGGAGAGCCTGGACGAATCCGATAATCCTGGCTGAATACTAAGTAGTTCACGGTTTGTAGATTGCATCCGACGGCTACGGTACGCCGGACACTCTTGTCCCGCGCCGCCCGACAGGAGTGTCGGGCCTACCATACAACTCGGTCAGTCACTCAGGCCGCCCGCGTGAGGAATGGCCAAGCAAGAACACTGAGAAACGAAAGGCACACAAGTGAGCAACAACATCCGAATAGGCACTCTTGTGCAGGGAGGTCAGTCGAGCCCGAACTACATCAGGCAGATTCTCCCCCACGGTTTTGAGTCATTGTCAATCACATTCTGGCAGACTCTCGGAGACACCGATCTGAAACGCCTGGCAGCGGAAACGCTCGAAGTACTCTCGGGAAGTGACGCCGTCATCAGCACGGTTAGCGTGTACGGCAACCCGTTGATGGACGATGAGTTGGGACTGGTGACTCGCGAGAACTGGAGCAGGCTAATAGAATCCGCAGGGGCGTTCGGCTGCGACCTTGTCACGGGCTTCGCCGGAAGACCGGTAGACACGCCAATCGATCAATGCATCGACAAGTACACCGAAGTCTTCACGCCCCTGGCTAAGAAGGCCGCCGACATGGGAGTCAGGCTTGCGTTCGAAAACTGCGACATGGGAGGAACCTGGGCGGCAGGCGACTGGAACATCGCACAGACTCCGGCGGCGTGGGAAATGATGTTCAACGCCATCCCGATGGACAACATCGGCCTGGAATGGGAGCCGTGCCATCAGATGGTGAAGCTGATTGATCCAATGCCGCAGCTCAGAAAATGGGTTGGAAAGGTGTTTCACGTGCACGGCAAGGATGCGACAGTCTACTGGGACGTCGTGCGCGAACACGGCGTATTTGGCCCGCATCAGTTTGCCTACCACCGAACCCCGGGATTCGGCGACAGCGACTGGACGGCCATAATATCCGAGCTCCGGCGGGGCGGGTTTGTTGGCAGCATCGACATAGAAGGGTGGCACGACCCCGTATATCGCGATGAGCTGGAAATGACCGGACAGGTTCACGCGTTGAACTATCTCAAGAACTGCCGAGGCGGCCAGTTCGTTCCAAACCCGCAGTAGAACCGCTCTTAGACAGGGTGCGCCGACCGTCAGCCCCTAAGCACTTTTTTCAACGCGGGCTCTTGACCCACGGCTGCCAGCATGGTACGATTACTGGCGGCACGACAACACCCGCGAAAGGACGATTAGACGTGGCAAAGAAGCTATGGGGAGGAAGGTTCACCGGCGAGACGGATAGAGTTGTGGAGGACTTCACGGAATCCATCTCGTTTGACTATCGCCTGATAGAACAGGACATCGCAGGCAGCATAGCGCACGCAGCCATGCTCGGCTCGCGCGAGATCATATCGCGGGCAGACTCGCAAGAAATCATATCCGGACTGAAGTCGATACTTGAAGACTACCGGGCGGGCAAAATCGAGTTCGATCCTGCAGCCGAGGACATCCACATGAATGTCGAAAAACTGCTTGCCCACCGGATCGGCGAGCCGGCTGGCAGGCTGCATACTGCACGCAGCCGGAACGATCAGGTAGCCACCGACATACGCCTGTTCCTCAAAGCGCACGTTGTGCTTATAGTGGGTTTTTTTCGGCAGTTGCAGACCGTGATCGTGGATAAGGCGGAAGAGTACTCGGACGCGGTGATGCCAGGCTATACTCACCTTCAGCACGCTCAGCCGGTGCTGCTGGGGCACCATCTGATGGCTTGGTTTTGGATGCTGGAACGCGACCTCGGAAGATTCCGCGACTGTGCCCAGCGCGTTGATGTGCTCCCTCTTGGCTCTGGTGCGCTCGCCGGGACCACTTTCCCCATCGACCGCGAGTTCGTGTCGC
>Ga0136653_10002056_pt1 | contig 11012 bp, 11 predicted proteins | sample LakKivw275mmetaG_FD_94866 | JGI IMG/M metagenome (GOLD analysis project Ga0136653, IMG submission 94866) | Anoxic lake water microbial communities from Lake Kivu, Rwanda to study Microbial Dark Matter (Phase II) - Lake Kivu water 275m metaG... | ecosystem: Environmental > Aquatic > Freshwater >... | reverse complement strand
GTGTCGATCGTGATCAGCAGGACATTGAGCCGCTTTTCCGGCTTGGGGGCATCCCCGGCGCAGGCGGCGCAGGCCAGGAGAACGGCCGGAACGAGGGCCGTCAGCAGCCGCGGCAAGGATGGCTCGAGCCTGTTCATGGGACGGTCGCTCCTCCCCAGATTAGTCTATCCGGGGCCGTCTGACAAGGATGCCGCAAGAGGGCCCCCGGGGCCTCGGCGACGCTGTATGAGCCACCGGCGGGCGAAGATCCCTCAACGCGGCCATGAGCATGGAGATGCCTCTGGATTCGGAAGGCTTTTTCGATATAATCGATAGCCGGTCAACCTTATCGGACCCGTGAGGTGATCATGAAAGCCGTATTACGAGCCCCCGCTGTCATCGCGACCATCGTTCTCCTGGCCATCCCCTTCATCGAGGCCGCGTCCGGGCCGGCGAAGCCCGCGATCGAGCCGAAGGCCCGCCCCTTGCCCCTGAGCGCCGTCCGCCTGACCGGCGGTCCGCTCAAAGAGGCCCAGGACCGCGACGCCGCCTACCTGCTCTCGCTCTCCCCGGACCGGATGATGGCCTTTCTCCGCAAGGCCGCCGGCCTCGAGCCCAAGGCCGAGGGCTACGGCGGCTGGGACGGCGACGACCGCCAGTTGACGGGGCACATCGCCGGGCATTACCTCTCCGGTGTCAGCCTGATGTTCGCCGCGACGGGCGACCCGCGGTTCAAGGAGCGGGCCGACTATCTCGTGGCCGAGCTCAAGGCCGTCCAGGCGAAGCACGGCGACGGCTACATCGGCGCCCAGACCGACCGGGCCAAGACGCCCGGAAAAGTCCTCTACGGCCAGGTCGCCGCCGGGGACATCCGCTCGGCCGGGTTCGATCTCAACGGCATGTGGTCGCCCTGGTACGTCCAGCACAAGATCTTCGCCGGCCTCCGCGATGCCTACCGGTTCGCGGGGAGCCGCGAGGCCCTCGAGGTCGAGACGAAGTTCGCGGCCTGGGCCGAAAGCGTCCTGGCCAAGCTCGACGACGCCCAAATCCAGAAGATGCTGGGCACCGAGTTCGGCGGCATGAACGAGGTCCTGGTCGACCTTTACCTCGACACCGGCGACGCGCGCTGGCTCCGTCTGGCCGACAAGTTCGACCACCGGGCCTTCGTCGAGCCGTTCGCCCGCGGCGAGGACATCCTCCGGGGCAAGCACGGCAACACCCAGGTCCCGAAGATGCTCGGCGTGCTGGCCCGCTACGAGGCGACCGGGAAACCCGCCGACGGCGCCGCGGCGACCTTCTTTTGGGAGCGTGTGGCCCTCCATCACAGCTTCGCCACGGGCGGCCACGGCCGGAACGAGTACTTCGGCGAGCCCGACAAGCTCAACGACATGATCGAAGGGCGGACGGCCGAGACCTGCAACGTCTACAACATGATCAAGATGTCGCGGGCCCTGTTCGCGCTCGACCCGGAGATCCGTTACGCCGACTTCCACGAGCGGGCCCTCTTCAACCACATCCTGGGCTCGATGGACCCCGCCGACGGCGCGACGTGCTACATGGTCCCGGTCGGCCAGAGCGTCGCCCGCGAGTACCAGGACATGCAGGAAGATTTCACCTGTTGCGTCGGGTCGGGGATGGAGAGCCACGCCCTCCACGCGTACGGGATCTATTATGGGTCCGGGGACACGCTCTGGGTCAACATCTACGCGCCGTCGACGGCGGATTGGGCGGCGGCCGGCGTCCGCCTGACCATGACCACGAGCTTTCCGGAAGGGGAGACGGCCGGGCTCGCGCTCGAGGTGAGGAAGCCGCGGCGCTTCACCGTCGCGCTGCGCCGCCCGTACTGGGCGGGCGACGGCTTTGTGGTCAAGGTCAACGGCAAGGCCATCAAGGATCCGGGACAGGCAGACTCTTACGTCCGCCTCGACCGGAAATGGAAGAACGGCGACAAGATCTCTCTGGTCCTGCCCAAATCGCTCCGGCTCGAGCCCCTGCCCGACAATCCCGACCGGGCGGCCATCATGTGGGGGCCGCTTGTCCTCGCCGGCGACTTGGGCACTATCCCCGAGAGGAGACCGAGGGGCGAGGGCGGAGCGGCGGGCGCTCCGGCGGCCAAGGCGGCGCCGCAGTGGCCCGTGACGCCCGTCTTCGTGACCCCCGCGGCCGGGCGCCCGGCCGAATGGATCAAACCGGTCGAAGGCCGGCCGGGCGTCTTCCGGACCGCGGGCGCGGGTCGCGACGCCGACGTCGATCTCGTCCCGTTCTATCGCCTGCAGCGGCGGGTCTATACGGTCTATTGGGACATCCTGACCCCGGAGAAATGGGAGGCCCGGGCCGCGGCCCTGAAAGCGGCCGAAGAGGCCAAGCGGAAGCTCGAAGCGGCGACGGTGGCCTTCGTCCAGCCGGGCCAGATGCAGGCCGAGCGCGACTTCAACATGCAGGGCGGCAAGACCTCGCCCATCCAGCGCCGGGGCCGCTACGGCCGCCGGGCGTCGGACTGGTTCTCGTTCGACCTCGCCGTCGATCCGTCGGCGCCGCTCGGCCTGGTCGTGACGTACAACCGCGACGAACAGGCCGAGCGCGCCTTCGCCGTCCTCGTCGACGGCCGGAAGGTCGGGGAGGAACGCATCCCGCGGCGCAGTCCCCAGGAACAAGAGGGCTTCTTCGACGTCGCCTACCCCATCCCGGCCGACGCCGTCACGGGGAAGTCGAAGGTCACGGTCCGGTTCGAGGGGATCGACGGCCGGGAGACGGCCACGGTCTACGGCATCCGCGTCATCCGGACGCGCTAGGCGGACCCATGGACACCATTCGCATCCTGGTCACGGGCGGGACGTTCGACAAGGCCTACGACGAGCTGGCCGGCAACCTCTTCTTCCAGGACACTCATGTCCCCGAGATGCTCCGGCTGGGGCGGTCGGGGCTCAAGGTCGAGGTCCGGACCCTGATGATGGTCGATTCCCTCGAGATGACCGACGCCGACCGGACGAGCATCCTCGAGCATTGCCGCAGCTGCCCTCGCGAGTGGATCGTCATCACCCACGGCACCGACAAGATGGAGATCACGGCCCGGGTCCTCGGGCCGGCGGTCAAGGACAAGACGGTCGTCCTGACCGGCGCGATGGTGCCCTACAAGTTCGGCTCGTCCGACGGGCTGTTCAACCTCGGTGCGGCCCTGGCCTTCGTCCAGGTCCTGCCGCACGGCGTCTACGTGGCCATGAACGGGCGGGCCCTGCCCTGGGACAAGGTCCGCAAGAACCGCAAGACCGGGATGTTCGAGGAGATCGAAGCCTGAACCGCGCTACCGGACGTAGCGCAGGACCCGGTCGAAGATGTCGGCGCCGATCTTCGCGGCCAGCTGGCCGGCCAGCTTCGCCTGGAGCTCCTCATCGGCTCTGAGCCAGGCTTCCTTGTCGAAGAGGGCCCGTTCGTCCCGGCTGAGGTCGAGCGTCGTGTAATCCCCCTCGTAATAGGCCCGCCGGAAAGGGGCGGAGACCGAGGCCGAGACGGTCTGCTCCTCGACGACCTTTCGCGTGGCGGGATCGACGACCTGGAAGATCGCCTCTCCGGTCAGCTTGGCCGTGTACTTCTTTTCGGTGTAGCCCTCCAATTTCGTCCGGTCCCTGCGGAGAGGGACCTTGCGCAGGGTCTCTTCGGGGACGCCGTCTTCTTCGACGTAGGACTCGAGCCAGCCGACGACGACGAAGTCGGCCCGCAAGGCTTGGCCGACCAAAGCTGCCGTTTGAAGCGGGATCGCGCCGCTCCGGACCCGCAGCCGGGTCATCTCGCGGAAGATCTCGCCGCGGTCGATCGGGCCGACGAAGAGAGGCGGCTTGTCCATGTGCTCGTAGAGAAGCGCGTCGTAGAGGCGGTCTTCCATCCCCCGCGGCGCCCGGTCCGCCGCCCGCGGCTCGGCCCAGAAGGGGAGGACGGCGACGGTCCTGGTCCCGGCGTCCAGCGCGGCTTTCTGAATGGCCCGGCCTTCGGCCCCGGCCGGGCTGTCGGGGCCATAGATGTCCAGAGCGCTCTGGGCGTGGGTGTAGGCCGACCGGAAGGACGCGTGCTCCATGTCCTGTCCGGCCCAGCGGAGATGGACCCGGGCCCGGGCCTCGTCCAGACGCAGCCGTTGCTCCGAAGCCAGCGGGTACGGCACCATCTGTTCGTATTTCTGCAGCGCGCCGGGCCAGTTCGCCGCGCTCTCGAGCTCTTCTCCCTGCCGGGAGAGCGACGTGACGGCGGCGTCGACCATGTCCAGACGAAAACGCGCATAGTTGTCGGGCACGGGAAGGATGACGCCCACCTGCTCCGTCCGGGCCCTCAGACCGTCGATGCGGAGGATCGAGGCGACGGCGCCTTCATACAGGCCGTCCGCTTCGTCCGCCTTGGCCCGGTCCAGGTAGTCTTCGATCATGCGCGGGCCCATGTCGGCGAGGCGCTGCCGGGCGTCCTCCCGGCCGGGCTCCTTGCTCAACACGGTGATGTAGCGTTGGGCCGCCTCCTCGAGCCGGCCCTGGCTTTCGAGCTTCTGGCCCTTCTGGTAGCGCTTCTCAGTGCTGACGCAGCCGGAGACGGCGAAGAGAAGGAAGGCGGAAACGACCGCTGCGAACGACCGTTGTCTGGATGTCATGATCATAAGCGATTTGTAAGGTATGGAGGCCGGCCCTGTCAAGAGGATCCGCGTTATAAGCCTCTGAAAGGTTTCATTATTGGGCATGTCGCCCGACAAAATATGTGAAGGAATTGGACATGAAAGCACCCCGGGTGAGAGGCGATGTCGGCTTTCTCGCCTTTGTCCTCATCGGCCTAATCGGCTGCCGGGCCGCCGTCCGTACCGTCCCCGCTCCCGATCCCCCGGTCCGTCCCGCGCCCGAAGCGGCGACTTCTCGGCCGGCGCCCGCGCCGGCTCCCGCCGCAGCCTCGACGACCGCAACGCGGTTGGGTTACTCCGTCCAGGTCGGCGCCTTCTCGGTCGAGGCCAACGCCCAAAAGCTGGTCGAGTCCTTGGCCGCCTTGGGCCTGGACGCCTTCTATTTCCCGAACGGGGCGGGCCTCTACAAGGTCCGCTTCGGGGACTTCCCGTCCAAGGCCTCGGCCGACCGCGAGGCTCGCCGGCTCGTCAAGGGAGCGCTGATAAGGGATTATTTCGTCATCGCGCCCGGCGAGCACGCCGTTCTGGTCCCGGGCCGCCCGGGCCGGTCGATCCGGGACAGGCTGGTCGACGCGGCCGAGAGTTTCATCGGCTCGGACTACGCCTGGGGCGGGACGACGGCGCGCGGCGGCTTCGACTGCAGCGGTCTCGTGCGGGCGGTCTATCAGCTGAACGGCCTCGACCTGCCCCGCTCCGTCGCCGACCAGTATCGGGCCGGGATGGATGTCGCCAAGGACCGTCTGGAAAAAGGCGACCTTGTCTTCTTCTCGTCGACGCCCGGCGGCGAGCGGTCCCACGTCGGCATCTATGTCGGCGGCGACGCCTTCGTCCACGCCCCCGGCACGGGCAAAAAGGTCCGCCGCGAATCGCTCGAGAGCCGTTATTTCCGGAACAACTTCCGCGGGGGCCGGGCCTATCTCGGCGATCTCACGGCCCGGAAGAGCGCCCGGACGAAATAGAACTTCATCACTCAGGAATAGGCGTCCATGCGGTGTTTGATCCGGTAGATAAAAACGCGCCTGCCCGCGTCGTCGATCCGATACAGGATGCGATGATCGCCCGCCCGAACCCGATAGCCGTCCTCATCCGTCAGCTTGAGAGAGCCGGGCGGCCGGGTGTCCTCCCGCAGGGCGCGGATCTTCCTGATGACCCGGGCGAAGGTCTGGGTCTCCAACCTGTCGAGATCCTTCTGAGCCGGGGGGAGGAGCAGGATCTCATACACGGCGCTTCTTCACGTATTCATCGAGGCCGAGGGCCTTGCCCTCGAGGGGACGCAGGTTCTTCAGGTCGACCAGGTCCTCCTTGAGCTCTTCCAGAGAGAGTTTTTCGAGGACGGCCTTTTCGACGAAAAAGCCGTATTTGAGCCCCCGCTCGCGGCAAAAATGTTTGACCCTCTCGGCGACGGCCGGATCGATCTTCACGGCCAACACGGTCTTTTCATCTTTCATGACCACTTCATAATAGGCTAATGAGTTGAATTAGTCAAGATAAAGTTAACTATAGTTAGATCCGGCCTAGATTGAAGTGCGCTCACACGTTCCTTGACGCCCACGGAGGCTGCCGATATCATGGAGCCCGAAAGAGGGAGTCGGGTTCATGTCGCGACGACATTCGCTCGTGAAGAATTGGAGCCTCGTCATGGCGGCGGGATCTCTAATCCTGGCTTCTCTCGCCTGCTTGCGGCAGGCTCCGTCCGCTCCTCCGGCCCCGGCCTGGACCGTCCAAACGAGCGGGGTCGACGCGAGCCTGCGCGGCGTTTCGGCCGTCGACGACCGGATCGCCTGGGCCAGCGGTTCCAAGGGGACGGTCCTCAGGACGCTCGACGGCGGAGCGACCTGGACCCTCATGCCCGTTCCCGGTGAAGCGGCGACCGACTTCCGCGACATCGAGGCCTTCAGCGCCGATGACGCGGTCGTCATGGCCATCGCCCGGCCGGCCAGGATCTACCGGACGAAAGACGGCGGAAAGACCTGGGCGCGGACCTTCTTCGACGACTCGCCGGGGATCTTCCTCGACGGCTTCGCGTTCTTCGACGACAGGAACGGGGTCGCGGTCGGCGATCCCATGGCCGGCCGTTTCTTCCTCATCGCCACGACGGACGGCGGGGAGACCTGGACCCCGTCGCCCCTCGATTCGCGGCCGGCCGCGGCGGAAGGGGAGGCGGCCTTCGCCGCGTCCGGAACGAGCCTGGCCGTTCTCGGCCAGGACCGCGTTTGGCTCACGACGGGCGGCTCGGTCTCGCGCGTCTGGAGGTCGGAGGACCGTGGGGCCCATTGGGAGGCGTTCCCGTCGGCCCTTTTAGAGGGCCTCGCCTCGGCCGGAGGCTTCGGCGTCGCCTTCCTCAACGAACGGAGGGGCATAGTGGTCGGCGGCGATTATCGGGCCGAAGCCGCGTCTTCGGGCAACGCGGCGACCTCCACCGACGGCGGCCGGACCTGGATCGCCGTCGCGGAACGTCGTCCCGGCGGTTTCAGGGAGGCAGTGGCCTTTGTCCCCGGAGCGAAACCGCCCCTCGCGGTCGCGGTCGGGCCCTCCGGCTCGGACTTGTCCACCGATCTGGGCCGGACCTGGGCACCCATCGCCGGCCCGGCGGGATTCCATGCGCTCTCTTTCGCCAAGAAAGGAAAGACCGCCTGGGCCGTCGGCCGGAACGGGCTCATCGCCCGGCTCGAGCTCGGCTTCTGAAGGCGCGCCGAGGGTTCGTTGACATCCGGCCTCCCGACGAGCTATCATCTTTCCAAGAAGGGTGGAATCCTGATCCTAAGGAGGCGGCGATGATCCATGCGCGCGCATCGAAGATGATGACCGTGTTGAACGGCGCGATCGTTGTCCTGGCCCTGGCGAGCCCGGCTTTCGCCCAGGTGGATCCTTGCGCAGAGAACGGCCCGGACTGCCGCCTGCTGACCGCGGCCGAGATCAACGCCCTGAAGGCCCGGCTGCTGGCCCTCCAGGCGATCATGCCCGTCCCGGACCCGGCCCGATTCGCTCCTCCTCCGGATATCGGGACCGCCTTCACCATGTCGTTCGTGGCCGAGCTCGAGGCCGGCGCCCCGATGATCTCCGGATCGTGGAGCGGCGGGGCGTTCACCGAGCGCAGCGACGTCCATCATATCTATGACGGTGTGGCCAAGGCCGAGGCGAAAGCGAAGGACGCCAACGATCCCCTGGCCGCGATCCAGCAAATGCAGGCCGCTTTCGGCAACCGCGTCGAGGTCCTGGCCAAGCTTCTGCCCCACGCCTTTCTCGTCAACGTCGACGACAACGGCAACTGCGCCGACGTCACCGAATCCGAGGCGACGGATATCGAAAAGACCCCGACGTTCCTCTCCTACATGTACAGCGAGGGGACATGCTTAAGGATGGTCTTCGGTCCGCGGACGTGCAAGGAAGAGGAGACCCTCAGGGTCGGGAAACCCGCCGGTAACCTGGCCCCCGTCAAGAGCATCACGCTCGAGATCACCGGTCCCAACCGGGCCGAGGTCCTGGCCCTCCGGAAAAAGATCGACCGCAAGGCCTTCGAGGCGCTCCTCGGCCCCGTGATGAGGTGACTTGCGCGGCGAAGGCGGGCTCATCGCCAAGCTGGCGATCTGACGGCGCGGCCCGTTCTTAGAGCTCCTGGTCCTTCCAGGCCCCCGCGTAGACCGCCTCGCCCTTGTACTCCTGAAGGACGAGGTGGCAGATCCTCATGCCCGACGTCAACTTGATCTTGTTCCGGCCGGCGTTGAAGATCTCCAGGATCTGCCGGTTCGAGATCCCCGGGGCCAGGAACGGGGCCGCGATGTGGCTCATGAGGCCGATCCGGGCGAACCGAGAGCGCGAGTTCAGCCACCCGCACACGTCCGCGGGGAGGGTGATCCGCTCCTTCGTGATCCCGAGGACGAGCTCGCCCGGCTCCAGCAGATAGCCGTCGGCGATGTCCGTGAGCTTGGCCAGGGTCCGGTAGTCGATATCGGCCCGCGTGATGTGCTGGTCGGTGTTGAAGACGCGCAGCTTGTCCTCCAGCGTCAGATCGATCGAGGCGGGGCCGACGGCGCTCTCGTCGTAGGGGTCGATGACGATCCCGCCGTCGCGGATCCGGCGCAGGATCTCGGGTCTCGCCAGGATCATCGGGAACGCTCCTGAACGGGCATCATATGCAAAATTCGGGGGGATTACAACGGGACGATGATCGGCCGCAAGGCCTCCGAGGCGCTCCTCGGCCCGGGGATGAAGCGAGGGGGTGGCGCTAGGGCCTGCGGTTGTCCTCGAGGGGATGCAGAGAGAAGCGGCGGACCTTGTCCGGGTGTTGACGGTCCATGGTCACCCATAGCGCGCGCGGTCCCATCTTGTAGATGAAACTGGCCGAGTGATCGGGGTCCTCGGGCGGCGCGGGCAACAAAGAACCCGGCAGACCGAATCCGGCTTCGATGTCGGAGGCCAAAAGAGGCCCGGCGGGCCGCCCTGGGCCTGCCGCCGGCGGCCCTCCGGCATCCCCAAGCTCGACGACGACGAACGGCTCCGCGAGCGCCGTGTTCTGCGCCGTCGGAACGCGGCAGTCGACGAGCTCGATCAGGTCCCGGAATCGGCTGCCGGGCCGCGGCGTGCCGGCATAGAACGTCACCATCGCGTGGCTTGCTTCTTCGTCCTTCTTGAAGGACACTTCGAGCGTGTCGTGAACGAGCTCGAGGGTCAGGGCCGGCGCCTGGGCGAGCTGGCGCATCCGGTCCATGAGCGCTCGGCCCGGCGACTCCGGTGATCTCGCGCAGGCCCAGGCCATTCCCGCCAGCAACGACAGGACCACGATCGGCTTGAAGGCCATCCGTTCGTCCGCCATCGGGTCATTCCGGCGTCTTCGTGACGACGTTGAAGCCGAACAGCTTCCATTGAGATCCTTCGTTGTAGAAATCGAATTCGAACTCGACCTCATAGGGCCGGCTCGGATATCGGCCCTTCAACACGAGCAGCCCGTCCTCGTCGAAGTAAGGCTTTTCTGAAAAAACGGGATCCACGCCATCGGTAACGGCGAGCGAGATCTTCTTGTCGATGAATTCAACCAGCTGTCCGCGCAACGCCTCCATCGTGATCTGCTGTTGCCACAGCTCCGCGAGCGAGGCGTGGAGCTCGGAAAAGTCGTCGCGGCTGACGGCCTGGGCGAGGAGCTGCATTGATCGATTGGCCAGTTCCACCAGCTGGTCCCCGGGCGGGATCTCGGAGGCGGCGCCGGGCGTTGTGGCCCCGGGCGTCTCATCCGAGGAGATATTGACGCCGACGAGCTTCCAGGCCGCGTCCTGACGGACATAGCGGAAGACGAAATTCAAAGGCGACGACAGGCCCGGGAACGCGCCGTTGAGGATCAACTCGCCGTGCTCGCCGATCGACGGCTTTTCCCGGAACGTCGGCGATTGGCCTTCGACGAAGCTCAGGTCGAGGTTCCGATCGATCAGGGTCTTGAAGGAGTCCTTCAAGGATTCCGGCGTGATCTGGGCCTGCCAGATCTTGGCCGCTGCGTCGTAGAGCTCGGAGAAATCCTGTCTGCTGATGGCCCGCGCCAGGAGCCGCATCGTCGCCTTCGCCAGGGCCTCCAGGTCCTCATCGGCGGGCACGGCCGGCGTCTCCGACCCCGATGCCACGGCCCGTTCTTCCGCGGGCGTCTCGATCACTCCGGACGCCGGTCGAGCTCCGTCTCGCGTCCGGTTGAGGATCATGAAGACGATCGCTCCGATGACGGCCAGAACGAGAACCAACCCGATCAGGACCTTTTTCATGAGGGCCTCCTTTTGCCAAGCTTCCTCGGATCAAGATCGCGACGAGCCTTCCTCGCCATGATGATCCCCTCTGATGCTTAGACGAAGCGTAATCGACTCATTGAAGGATGTCAAGTTGACCCCCACCTTCTTGACTCGACGCGACCGCCGGCCCTATAATCGATCCACAGAGGGGTGCCATGAGATCCAACCGTCCGTTTGTCGCAGTCTTTGTCGCCTTGTCCCTTTTGGCCGGCGTGGCCCTCGGGTTCGTCTGGGCCCAGAAGATCCCCGGCCTCGGCCGGGTCAAACAGAAGCTCGAGAAATTCAGCCTCGACAGCCTCCTCAAGGGCGAGCCGCCGATCAGCACGAGCCTGAAAGACGCCGTCACGGAGGTCCCCTTCCTCGACGACTTCAACCCGCCCGAACCCGCGCCCATGAACGTCCTGCCGCGGGCCGGCAACAACGATTTTATGCTCGTCCGGACGGGGGTCTTCAGGTTCACGGCCGCGAGCTACTGCCTGCACGCCGGAACGTATGCGCCGACCACGGGCGACGGCTACCTCTTCGCTCCGCTGAAGGGCACGAGGGCCGGCATCATCCGCCACATCCTGGAGAACTCCGTCGTCCGTATGGACGTGGCGCAACGGGACATCCAATCC
>Ga0136653_10002049_pt1 | contig 11038 bp, 8 predicted proteins | sample LakKivw275mmetaG_FD_94866 | JGI IMG/M metagenome (GOLD analysis project Ga0136653, IMG submission 94866) | Anoxic lake water microbial communities from Lake Kivu, Rwanda to study Microbial Dark Matter (Phase II) - Lake Kivu water 275m metaG... | ecosystem: Environmental > Aquatic > Freshwater >... | reverse complement strand
CCAGAACGGCAATAAATACATTGACTTCAGTGGGGGCCCTCACGTCGTCTCTCTGGGCCATGCCAGCCAGAAGGTTAATGAAGCGACCAAGAGGCAGATAGATAAAGTCTCCTTTTTCTTTCGTGCCTTCTGGCTCAATGAGCCCCTTCTGGAGCTGGCGGAACGCATCATTAAAGTTTCGCCAGCCAATCTGACCATGTGCCAGTTCTGCAACAGCGGTTCCGAGGCCAACGAGACGGCGATAAAGATTGCCCATCAGTATCATGTGGAGAGGGGCAAGCCGGAGAAGTACATGGTGCTGTCCCGGTGGCAGAGCTATCACGGGATGACGCTGGGGGCGCTATCTGTCTCCGGGCATACTATCAGGCGGCAGAAGTTCGCCCAGATCCTGCACCACTGGCCCAAGATACCGGCGCCGTTATGCTATCACTGTGCCTATGAGCTCACCTATCCGGGCTGTGATATCAAATGCGCCCGAGCCCTGGAGGAGCTTATCAATCAGGTCGGGCCTCAGTATGTGGCCGCCTTCTTCATTGAGCCGGTGGGCGGCGCCGGCACCGCCTGCATGGTGCCCGTCCCGGAGTACTACCCCATGGTCCGGGAGATATGCGATAAATACGATGTACTGCTGATTGACGATGAGGTCATCTGCGGTTTCGGCCGGACGGGCAAATGGTTTGGCATTGAACATTGGGGAGTCAGCCCCGATATCCTTACCTCGGCCAAAGGCATGACCGGAGGCTATACGCCGATGGCGGTGGTCATCATCGACCAGAAAATCGGCAAGGTATTCAAAGAAAAAAGCGCTGGCTTCATGCACGGCTTCACCATGGAGGGCAATCCCGTCTCGGCGGCCACCTGCCTGGCGGTCATAAATGTCCTGGAAAAAGAGGGGCTGGTGGCGCGCTGCGCCAAAATGGGCGAGTACTTTTTCCAGAAAGCCCGGGCCAGGCTGTCCCACCATCCGGTGGTGGGGGATATCAGGGGCAAGGGCCTGCTCATGGGCATTGAGCTGGTGCAGGACAAAGCCAAAAGGCAGCCCTTTGCTTTAAAGCGAGGGGCCGCCAACCGCCTCCAGCGTATCGCCATGGAACATGGGGTCATGGGCTACCCCACCGTCGGCATCAAAGATGGCGTGAGTGGGGATGCTTTTCTGGTCTCGCCCCCCTTCATCATCACCGAGCCGGTGATAGACGAAGCCTTTGACCGGATTGACGCCGCCCTCACTGCTTTTGAAAAGGAATTTCTGTAAGAGTGGAGGGAGCTTTATGCTAATTGTTGCCGAAAGAATCAACTCGTCGCGCAAGTCAATCAGCGAGGCGATAAAAGCCAAAGACGCTGATTTCATCAGTAACGAGGCCAAAGCGCAGGCAGGGGCCGGCGCCCAGTATATTGATGTCAACGCCGGCAGCTTTGTCGGGCAGGAGGCGGAGTACCTTTGCTGGCTGGTGGACGTGGTGCAGGGAGCCACCGATTTGCCGCTCTGCCTGGACAGCCCGGACCCGGCGGCGATAGGCGCGGCGCTGAAGAAGGTGAAGAAGCCCTGCCTGGTAAATTCCATCACCATGGAGAAGCAGCGCTTGGAAGGTATGCTGCCGCTGGTAAAGCAGTACCAGACCAGGATAGTGGTGCTGTGCCAGAGCGATAAGGGCATGGCCAACACCGTTGCCGAAAAGTTTGACATCGCCCGGCAGATGGTTGATATTTTAACCAAAGAAGGCGTGGCCCCGGGCGATATCTTCATCGACCCGCTTATCTATCCCATCGCCACGGATACGAAGTCGGCGGTCGCCGCGCTCGGCGCCATCAGGGAAATCACCATGAAGCTGCCGGAGGTGCACACCATCTGCGGGCTGACCAACGTATCTTACGGGCTGCCGGTGCGCAAGCTGGTGAATCGTACTTTCCTGGTGGCGGCCATGGCCCATGGCCTTGACTCGGCGATTATCGACCCCACCGACCGCGAGCTTATGGCCGGCCTGGTGGCGGCGGAAGCGATTCTGGACCGGGACAGGTTCTGTGCCGGGTACATCACTGCCTATCGGCAGGGGAAACTGGCATAGATGATGGTTAACATCCGGATAGTCCCCCACGATAGAGAGCTGAAGCTGAAGGCAGGCGATAACCTGCGCAGCGCGCTCATTGAAGCCGGGGTTCGCTTGGACTCGCCCTGCGGGGGGCAGGGCACCTGTCTGAAATGCAAGGTGCAGCTCTCCGGGGTCAGCCAGAAGCACACGGAACTGGAGCTGGAGAAGCTGTCCCGGGAGGAGCTTGACGGCGGCTGGCACCTTGCCTGCCAGGTAAAGATAGAGGCGGCGGGCGAGGTCCGGCTTCCCGAAATAGAGATTTCGCGGGCCAAGGCAAGCTTCGGGTTGCTCGGCGAGGAAATCGCCCTGCAGCCCAATGTCCGCGGCATTTCTTTCAAGTTGACCCGGCCTTCGCTGAGCGACCAGCGGGCGGATTGGAATCGCCTGGCGGCATATCTGGAAAAGCAGATAGAAGGACCGGTAAGCACGGAACTGTCATTGCTGCGTGAGCTCTCCGCCCGGCTGAGGGAGTGGCATTTCAGCGGTGAGGCGGTGATGGTGGGCAGCGAGGTGGTGGCGCTAGACCCGCCCGGCAGCACCGGGGACAGGCTGGGCGTGGCCATAGACATCGGCACCACCACACTGGCCGCCGGCCTGGTGGACCTGGGTACTGGCCGGGTAATTGCCATTGATGCCGAGCTGAACCCCCAGATTGCCTTTGGCGCCGACGTGGTCTCGCGGATTATGTATGCACAGGAAGCACCGGGTAATCGTACAAAACTGCAGAGGGAACTGGTCAGGGGGCTTAATCAGTTGCTGGCGCGTCTCTGCCGGAGCGCCCGGCGGGAAAAAGACCGCATCTTTGAGGCCACGGTGGTGGGCAATACCACCATGCTCCATACCCTGCTGGGGCTGGAGGCCAGAAATATTGCGCTGGCCCCCTACATCGGGGGGCTGAACCAGTCTTTTGACCTGCCGGCAAGGGAGCTTGATTTGCAGATTCACCCCAGGGGGAAGGTGCATGTCCTGCCGTCTATTGCCAGCTTTGTCGGTGCCGATACCGTGGCCGTGATACTGGCGGCGAAGCTGCACCGGACCCGCACCCCGAAGCTGGCCATTGATATCGGCACCAACGGCGAGGTGATGCTGGCGACCAGGAAAGGTGTCCTGACTGCATCCACCGCAGCCGGACCGGCATTTGAGGGAGGCCGGATAAAGTACGGTATGCGCGCCGTGAGAGGTGCCATCAGCTCTTTTCAGGCCGCCCCGGAGTTGAAATACTCGGTCATTGGCGGCGTCGCCCCCAAAGGTATCTGCGGCTCCGGCCTTATTGACCTGGTGGCCGAGCTTTATTGGACAGGGATTCTTGACCAGAAAGGACGCATTCTGCTGCCCGCGGAGATAAGCTCAAGGCGGGCCGGCAAGCTGGCATCTAGGGTGAGAGCCCGAAAGCAGGCGCGGGAATTTGTCATTTTCAGCGATGAAAAAAGGGAGGTCGTGCTGACGCAGCAGGACGTGCGTGAACTGCAGCTCGCCAAAGGGGCGATTCGCGCCGGTGTTGAGCTGCTCATGAAAGAGGCCGGCGTCACCAGCGGCGATATTCAGGAGGTCCTCCTCGCCGGCGTGTTCGGCAACTATATCAACCGCGAAAGGGCGGTTACCCTGGGGCTTATTCCGCCTTTCCCTCTGGAGAAAATACATTTCATTGGCAACGGGGCCATGGACGGGGCATTGAAGGCCCTGCTCAATCTGGAGGAAAGGCGTCAGGCAGAGAAGATTGCTGCGGAGGCACACCATATTGAGCTGTCCGGTCGGCCGGACTTTGAAGCCACCTTTCTGCGCTGCCTGTCATTCGGCAATTAAAAAAGCAGCGTGGCGTATAAAGCCACGCTGCCCCTTACTTTCGGTAACCCATTGCCCTGTCAGTATGCTTCTTATTGCGGCGGCAGGCTCTTCAGCATGGATTCCAGCTTCTCGATTTCCCCCTCAACCATGCGGTAGCAGTGCTTCTCCTCGGGGAACTTGCCGGTTTTGACATCGTCGATATGCTCGCGGATCGCCTTATCAATGACCTGGGCCAGGTTGGCGTATTTCTTGACGAACTTCGGGGTAAACGCCTCAAAGTAGCCGAGCATATCACCGATAATCAGGGCCTGGCCGTCGGTGAACATGCCGGCGCCGATGCCCAGCACCGGAATCTTGAGCATATCGGTGATGATTTTACCTACCTCCGGTGGAATGGCTTCCAGCAGGAGGGCAAAGGCACCGGCCTTTTCAATGGCCAGCGCGTCCTTTATCAGTTCCATGGCAGTATCAGCGGTGCGCCCCTGTGCCTTGAAGCCGCCCAGCTGGCCTGAGCTCTGCGGTGTCAGGCCGATGTGGCCCATCACCGACATGCCCCCCTCAATGATGCCCTCTATCTGCTTGAGGACCCGGCGGCCGCCTTCCAGTTTAATGGCATCGACGCTCGCTTCTTTGAAGAACCGGCCGGCGTTTTCAATGGCGGCTTCTCGGGAAACCTGGTAGGAGAGGAAAGGCATATCGCCGATGACGAAGGTGTTGGGAGCGCCTCTCCTGACTATCTGGGAGTGCTGAATCATCTGGTCCATGGTCATGGGCACGGTTCCGGGCAAGCCGTGGACCACCATCGCCGCGCTGTCGCCAACCAGAATCATGTCGATGCCGGCTTTTTCGCAGAAGCTGGCCATGGGGAAATCGTAGGCGGTGAGGAAGGTGATTTTATCACCCTTCTTTTTCATCTCCGCAAAGTCTAGTACGGATTTCTTTGGCATTTCTTGTAAGTCCTCCTTTTGTTATTTGGGCCTGGGCACTCTGAGGTCTTTTGGCCCCTGCTTTGATACCTTCAGTTCAGGGTGAACCTGGCCTATCAGTTCGAGGATATTTTTAACGGAGCGGATTTTCTCCCTGCCCAGTTCCGCCAGCATATCGTCGGACATGGTCCAGGGCATGTACATCGCCAGCCCCGGCCCCGGCTCCATCTTGAAGTAGCAGGGCGCGGCCACGCGAGCGATTTCCGGGGTCTCAAAGATGCGGTTGTAGCCGCCCATTGAGCTCCAGAGCTGAATGTGGACGTCTAGAGGAATATTGACCACGCTTCTGATTGAGGCCAGTTCGGGCAGCGTCAGGTCAGCCACCGGGTTGCAGCTGCCTGCCCCGAGAGATTCCACCAGCTTAACACCGGTGGCATTGGCGTGACCGGCGAAGATGGAGACCTTGAAAACGGTGTCCCCGGGCAGGTCGCCATTCTGCCTCATGGTATTGAGCAGAGAAAGCACTCCCTCGTCCCAGACCAGGAAGCCGCGGAAGCCAAGTTCGATGCAGCGTTCAATCTCCATCAGGTAGTGCCGGACGGAGTCCATCCCCCTCATCCTCAGTCCGGAGATGGCCCCTTCCGGCGTGGCAATCTGCCGGCCGGTGTACCAGGTGGGTCTGGGCCCCGGCGTGATGATGACCTCCACCTGGTTATCGTGGGCGATTTGGGCAAATTCCTGAAGTTGCTCTCTGGTGAGCATGGACGCGCCACGCACCACCGAAATGGAGCGGTGGAAGGGCACGCCCTGCTTCTTGGCCTCATCGCAGGTGGCGGCCAGGACCTTGGGGGTCTCCATGCCGGAGATTTCCACGCGATACTGCGCGCCATCAGGGAAAGTCTTGGTTGAGCTTGGCAGGTCATAGCGGTCGCCGCTGGGGAACCCGGCCCTCTCCATGGCCTGCGCAATTTTATCCATGATTATCCCTCCTGTATTTCGGTCGCTTGCCGTATTCAGGTCTGAAAATCCGATGAAAGCTTATTACAATGCCTTTTTCTTGTCAAGGGAGTCTGCCTGAGGTTTTATTCGTATATGATGGTTCTTTTGCTCACCCCCTTAATCCCCCTCTCAAACAGGTTTATCTTTTACGCTCCATCTTTATAATGTTTGAGAGGGGGAAAGGATTGGAAAGGGAGCGGAGCCCTCTCTCCTCTAGACTCCCCTCTCCAGCCATTAATGCCTGCGGTCTTTTACCCGTGATTCTGGCTGGCGAGGGGGCAGGGGTGAGGCGTCTACTGCCAACCAAAGGCACATAAAACCATCAAGCGGCGCTGGGCGGGTGGAAATACTGACAGCACTGGCGCAGCCCACAATCCGCACACCGCGGTCGCTGCGCCTTGCAAACCTTACGGCCGTGTTCAATCATCAGGACGTGAAATTGATATACCTTGTCCGGCGGCACCAGGTTTCCCAGCAACTGGTGGGCCTTCTCCACGGTGGTTTTAGCGTCAATAAGCCCGAGCCTCTTGGCCACGCGGTGAATATGGGTATCCACGGGCAGGGCCGGTCGGCCTAGAGAAAAGAGAAAGACACAGTTGGCCGTTTTGGTGCCCACCCCCGGCAGCTGCGTCAGCCATTCCCTGGCCTCGTCCAGCGGGAGCTCACTTAAAAAGTCCAGCTCAAGTTCACCTCGCCTCTGCTGAATTTCCCCGAGCGCCTGCTTGATGCGCCCGGCCTTGATTTCCCCCAGCCCCCCGCTCCTTATGGCCTCAGCAATTTCAGGGACATCGGCCGAGGCCACATCCTCCCAGCGGGGAAACTCGTTCTTTAGAGACAGGAAAGCCCTTCTGGAATTTGTGTCCGAGGTATTTTGTGAGAGGATGGTCTGGACCAGCACGTTCAAAGGGCTATCGGCAGGCTGCCAGCGGCGACTGCCGTACGCGCTGACCAGGGCATTGATAATCTCATCAATGTCTGATTTTGCCACCATTGGCTATTATACTCGGAGATTCGTCGTTCCATAAAGTGACGCTGGGGGTATAAAGAGGACGGCGCTGCTGACAGCCAGCCCTGTCATTTCCGGCTCAGCCACAGTATTGCAGAGCCGATGACAAGCGCCGCCACGATGGCCAGGCTGCTCATGTTGAGGCTGGTATGGAAGCCGAAATGGTCGATAAAATAACCCAGTACCGGCGTCAGTATTCCGGTGCCTTCCATGTTGCCGAAGAAGTAGAAGCCGAGGGCGGTAGAGCGGTGTTTTGCCGGCGTCTGGTCAACGATGTATGACTGCGCGACGATGGTGTTGAAAGCGTTGACGGTGCCGATTATGGCCAGCACGAGGAAAATGCCGAACCCATAAGGTACGATATTGAGAAGAAAAATCACGACGCTGGCCATAAAGCAGGTGGTGATAATCATCACCATGCGGCCAAGGCGGTCCGAGAGATAGCCAGCCAGTGGCCCCGCCCAGAAGGCCATGGCATACACCACGGACATTGAGGCCGCCGCCGCTTCCTTACCCGTGCCGAAGGTATCGACCAGGAAAAGCGGGACAAAGGAAACGATGGACATTACCAGTGCCATGGTGAAAGAGCTCAATGTAATCACGGTTATCAGGCGGCGCATCTGCCCGTGAGCAGGTTGGGCTTCCGTTTCGGCGCTGGTGCCCCGGGCCACGGTTTTCTGGGTGGGCACGCGTTTTCTCAGTATGATGTGGAGTATAATGCCGATGCCGATGCTGGGAATGGCCATGGCGAGGAACGGGCCGCGCCAGCCCCAGGCGGCGGCAAGGCCGGCAGCGATAAGCGGGGCCAGGAAGTAGCTGAAACTGCCGCCGACCAGATGAAAACCGAGTGCCTGGCCGCGGCTTCCCGGCTCTACCACGGCCGATATCATGGTGGTGGAGGCGGGATGATAGCCGCCTCCCAGTATGCCCATCAGCATCAGGCCTGCGAGCAAGATAACGTAATTGGGAGACATGCCGACCAGTAGTCCGGTGGCGCCGACGCCAACGATGCCAGTGATGAGCAGGGGGCGCGGGCCGAGGCGGTCAGCAAGCCACCCCGCCGGCAGTTGGCAGATACCATAGACTACCCCGAAAGCCGAAATGATGAAGCCGGCACGGGTGTAATCCAGAGCGAATTCATCACGAATATAGGGCAGGAGTGGCGCCGGCAGCGCCGTCACCAGGTGGTGGGAAAGATGTGCCAGGGCAAACAGAGGTATCACTCCGCTGAAGAGGTAACGCAAACTGAATCGGCTTCTGATGGAGTTTTCCTTTCCGCGCGAAAAGACTGTGTTCTGGCCGGTTGTCGCCGTCTACGCATCATACCATGAGAGGGGAGCAAAATTCTCGCCGCCCGGCGATACCACACATCGAGCTAAAACCTTTACCAAACCAGCGGTGCTCCTTGAGTTTTTGGGGTCGGCCTGCAAAGAGGAATTTTTAGCTCAGGCAGGGGTATGTCAATACCGGAAAGTATAGGGAAGATAGATTTTGAGCTCTTGATGGCGCCCACCCTGGTGGAGCTGGGGTGACAATAGGCAGAACTTTTGAGACGGTTTTCGCTCTCACTATCTGAAGCCTAGCCCTTCTTGCTCGTCATTCTACCGGCAAACGAGGCAGGACTGCAAGCAATGTTGAACATTTCGATGAAATGTGTCCTCGCTGCGTGATAGAATAGGCGATATCTGGCGGAGAAAGAACAATCAAAAATCGCGGCTCATATTAAGTCCAATGCTAGTCGGAACGAGGTAATAGGCTTGAAAGGCGGAGTTTTACAGGTAAGGATTAGCGAATATGAACTACATTCCTCATCATTATTGATTCTTATTTCGCATGCCAGCCCATTTCAAGAATCACATACGATAATCGCTACACAGTCATCGTGGAATTTAATTTTATGGATGATATCTCTTTAGGTTGCTTGAGTAAAAAAGCTAAAGGAAGTCCAGCTAATAAGAGTATGCCGGTAATGAACCAGGCGAAACTATATTCACCTCTCATATCAAAAATCCAACCTCCAAATAATGGTCCGGCAATACCACCGAAAGACGATATTCCCATACATAACCCGATGAATGAACCGATTCGTGAACTGCCAAAGTAGCGTCTTAATATCATTACACGTAAAACCAGAATGCCTCCAAAGCTGACGCTGAATAGAATTAGTGATGGTATAAGGATAGATAACTGGTATGCAGAAGTGAGAAGAATGATCCCGACAAGTTCCCCCAATATCGCCCCGATAAGAACCGCTCGATGTGAGATTCTGTCTGATATCCAGCCAGTTCCCAACCTGCCGCATATGCTAATCACCGGAATCAACATCGCCATAAGACCGGCAGTTTGGCGAACATATCCCAGATGTTCTAAGTATGGCATTATATGCGTGGAAACCAGCATTAACGTAAATATGGTGCTTGTGCTAATGTATGTAATTATCCAGAAAGGAAACTTGGCAACGGCTTCTTTGAAATTATGCTCGCTCGGGGTAGTGACAACTGTCAACCGGCCTTCCGGTCTCGGTTCATCCGGATCATATATAATGCCGTCGGGTACAGAGCCTATGTCTTTAGGCCAGTTGCGAATAAAATAAGAGGTAACCACCCCGATAACCAGGGCAACTATGCCAAAAATAACAAACGCATTTCGGAAACCTATATTGTCTAGCAGATACACAATGCCCGGCACTGCGAGGCCTCCAGCACCTGCTCCGGCGGAGACCAGCCCAATCGCTAGGCCAAGTCGCCTGTTGAACCAGCGTGAAACTAGCGAGACGAAAATGACGCTACTGATGCCGGTGGCCCCGGTGCAGATAACAAAGAATGCCACATAGAAAGTGGCAAGGGAATTGACAGCACTCAAGATTAACCAGCCGCAGCCGATCAATATCGCCCCGCCAAGTATGATGATGCGCGCGCTAAACCGGTCAAATAGAAAACCGACGACCACATCCATCAGGCCGGTCTCGGCACCACGTATGGAGGCCGCCAACGATATCGCAGCATAACTCCAGGCAAACTCCTTAACAAAGGGGGTGAAATAGGCGGTAAATCCGTACCAAATAGTTGCTCCACCATAGACCATACCAATGCAGGAAAGAATGACAATCCACCAACCGAAAAACATTTTGTGTTTCCTAATCTTATACATGTACCGAAAGCTTGTACCACAAAGCTATTGACCTTCTCATGGTTATCGTATATCGTGTCGCACAAATCAAAGGAGAATAATGAATTTCCTGCTTGTCTGCTGGACAGGCCAGACAATTTAAGCGATAATCCTCGTTTATGCAGGTCATTTAGGTTTGCGGTCCCTATTGCGTTTTGTGTGTATATTTAGTGGAATTTAGGGATATCAGCCCTTGGTCGGCGGTTCACATCCACCCGTTGCCAGTTTGTTTCTAACTTCAAATTGCATTGACGTAAGAATTGTGGTGTACCCCTGCCATAATATATTTGATAATTAACGCAGGTCAAAGCCTTGCTGACTCAACCGATTAACGCGACTGGCGGACTGCACAAAAACGGCCAAATGCCGAGGCGCAGAATAGAACTGGGGATACGCGGATTTTCAGTCTTTCAAGAGCACCTTTTGTTAGAGATGTTAGCCTATTTAGCTGCCGTGGGTCAAGTGGCAGAGCCGTTAATGCAAGAGCTTGGAAGTAATAATCATTGCCAAGCTCAGGTAGCGGAGCTTATACAACAATCTGCTCAAGGGGGTAGCCATGACGTCTATACCGGCAGACATCTCAAAATAATCCAGAGAAGGAAGGAGGTCAAAAGCAGGATATTAAGGGTAAGAAAGGGCTATAATAGGACTGCTAGGGAGCAGAGGCATGGCCTTTAAAGTGTGCAATTTTTTCGAAGCCTGAATTGTCCCACTTTCGTTGACTACATACAACTTGAAGCAGTTAGCGCGGCTGGAACTAGAAATAAAGAGCAACGTGAACCAATGAATCTAGGGGCGATTCAAACTAAGGGACAAATCAATTAACTAAGGGAGATGAAAGCAATGGCCAGAGGTACTTTAATCAGACCGTCTCAGGTAAGCCCGTTCGAATACAGCCCGGTTTTCACATCGCGAATGCTGCTTGATCATACCAATTCTGAACCTGACCTGCCCCCCGAAAACTAGTCCAGTTCCATGTTAGACTGGAGAATAAGAAAGGGGGCGTAAATGGTAAAGAAAGGTTATACACCGGAACAAATTATCAACAAGCTACGCGAGGCTGAGAT
>Ga0136653_10002047_pt1 | contig 11045 bp, 11 predicted proteins | sample LakKivw275mmetaG_FD_94866 | JGI IMG/M metagenome (GOLD analysis project Ga0136653, IMG submission 94866) | Anoxic lake water microbial communities from Lake Kivu, Rwanda to study Microbial Dark Matter (Phase II) - Lake Kivu water 275m metaG... | ecosystem: Environmental > Aquatic > Freshwater >... | reverse complement strand
TCTCGACCCTGCTGGAAGGTTCAAGCACTGTCAAGAACTTGCCACCGAGCTGAGTTATCAAGCCTTGTTGCCAAAGCACAAACCCCAGTATAACCAGAACAGCCACAATGGCTATGGTGCCGCTGAGCCTGATGATTCTGGTCTTGGCTCTATGGAAGAACTCGTACCCACACAGTACTATGAAGATCCCGGGGATGGCGAGCGTTGTCCACTCTCTCAGCGCAGAATAACCAAGTTGTGGGAGTTGCGCCATGGTCGCTAACGCGAGGCCGAAGGTCAGTCCGTAGGCTACTAGAAGGCGGCTGGAGTATCTTCCGAAGAGAACAAGAACGATGGAGAAGAGCGCTAGGAGCGATAGTGGATACCTGTAGGCCCCCCATCCTGAAGCAACGTACGCAAGTGATGCACCTGAGAGCAGAGAACAGATTATCGTCGACCTCATTGTACGCTCTGGAGAGATCGCCTTCAGATAGAAATAAAATGAAAGGATCATCGCGAATATTCCTATGGTCTCATCATCAAAGAAGCCTGCAGCTGTACGAAAGATATGCGATGAACTGAAGGCCAGAAAGAGCGCTGAGAATATTCCGACCCCGCGGCCCCACAGGTCCTTGGCGAAAACATAAAGGACAACAACGGTAGCGGTTCCCAGTATGACTGGAAAGATCACACATAGATCCAGAAGAGAGATCTGGATCCCGATTGACTGAAGAAACAGGTAAAGAAGGGCTGCAGTGAGAGCCAGACCTGGATAGGCCTGTGTCGCCATATCCCGGCCCCAAGGATACCAGCTCATAGTATCATACCAGGTGAAGACTGAGGCGAAGCCATTCTTGACCATGTGGTCTGTCAGTCTGTACTGAAGGTAGGGGTCAAACTCGGAGAGGTAGGAGCCCCACCTCAAAGGCAGGGAGCGAAGTAGAGCTGCTGCGGCCGCTATGGCTACTATACATATGAGGTTCAGGTAAGACGATCGAGGGATCGATGAAAGCAACTGCTTAAGGCTGTTGATCCTCCGGGAGAAACTTTCCTTAAAGACAGTACCTGCGGAACCTAACAGTTCAGCCTTGATCGCCAAGAGGGATTCCTCGTGATTGCTAACCGGAGATTCGAATGCGCCTTATTTGCATTATGGTGGAATTAAGCGTTCCTTCTGAAGCTAAAATATGAGAACCATTCGTCTTAATGGTGTGTTCCACCGTTGAGATCATCCAGCGTTGGCAAGATACTACACACATACTCACCCAACACTCTGGAGAAGGAGATCACAGAATGGTGGAGCAAGAATAGGATCTATGAGAAGGTCAAGCAGAGGCTCAGTGGCAAGACCAAGTTCTACTTTCTAGACGGCCCACCATACGTCACGAATCCACCACATGTGGGCACAGCATGGAACAAGATACTGAAGGACGTTGTGATCAGGCACCGCAGAATGACGGGTTATGATGCCCGAGACCAGCCTGGATATGACTGCCACGGATTGCCTATTGAAGTCAAGGTTGAGGAAGACCTCAAGATAAAGAGCAAGAGGGAGATCGAGGAGTCAATAACGATAAAGAGGTTCATAGAGTTCTGTAAGTGCTACGCCCAAGAGAACGCCCGCGTCCAGACACGCATCTTCAAGGATCTTGGGGTCTGGATGGACTGGGACAGACCATACCTTACTTACAAGAATGAGTACATCGAGTCTGTCTGGTGGGTCATAAAGAGAGCAGAGGAGAAGGGTCTACTGCAGAAGGGACTTAAAGTGGTTCACTGGTGCCCACGCTGCGAGACCGCTCTTGCAGGATACGAGGTCACAGACGAGTACAGATCAGTCAAGGACCAGTCCATCTACGTCAAGTTTCCTATAGAAGGCAGAGACAAAGAGTACATACTCATCTGGACAACAACTCCATGGACGCTTCCAGCGAACCTCGCCATCATGGTGAACCCCGACATTGAATACTTGAGAGTACGGTCTGGAGACGAGATCTACATAGTTGCTGAGGCCAGGAGAGCGGCGGTATTCGGCGAGCAGCCCACAGAGGTCATGGAGACCCTCAAAGGAGAGAAGCTGAACGGAACCAGATATCGGCCGCCCCTGCTGGAAGAGGTCAAGATCCAATCCGACCCAAGGCTGAGCGAAACACATCGTGTGGTCTTGAGCAAGGAATACGTATCTATGGAGGAGGGCACTGGATGTGTCCACTGCGCGCCCGGCCACGGTGAAGAAGACTTCGAGGTTGGCCAGGCAAACCAGCTGCCTGTCATAAGTCCAGTCGACCAGGCTGGAAGATTCACCGAAGAGGCGGGGAAGTATCATGGAAGAGATGTCTTTGATGCTAATCAGGAGATCGTTGCGGATCTCAGGACCAAGTCTTTACTCTTCAAGACATCGATCGTTGAGCATCCATACCCGCACTGCTGGAGATGCAAGACCCCGCTGATCCTTAGAGCCACTGAACAATGGTTCATCAAGATCACAGAGGTGAAACAGAGACTGTTCGAGGAGAATGAGAAGATCAAGTGGGTTCCTGAATGGGCCGGCAGTAGAAGATTCAGAGACTGGCTGCTCGGCGCAAGAGACTGGGTCATATCCAGACAACGGTACTGGGGAACCCCGCTGCCAATATGGATCTGCCCGGACTGCGATCGAAGGACTGTCGTAGGCTCCGAGAAGGAGCTCAGAGAGAAGGCCAAGCTTGAAGGCAAGATTGAGCTGCACAGACAAGATGTTGATCCCTTAAGACTTGACTGCGAATGCGGCGGCTCAATGAGCCGGGTGCCCGATATAGTGGACGTGTGGATGGACTCAGGGGTAGCCTCATGGGCTTCCCTCCAGTACCCCCGGGAAGAGGCCGAGTTCAAGAAGTGGTGGCCTGCAGACCTTATAACTGAGGCACATGACCAGACAAGGGGCTGGTTCTACTCGCTGCTCGGCGCGGGTGTTGTTGCACTCGACAGTACGCCATACGCAGCGGTCCTAATGCACGGCCACACATTCAATGCCGAGGGTGAGAAGATGAGCAAGTCGCTTGGCAACTTCATCTCGCCGCAGGATGTCGTTGAGAAGTATGGGAGGGATTCACTCAGACTCTATGAGCTCCAACGGACCGTGTGGGAGGACTTCAACTTCTCAACAGCAGCAGTCGCGGAGACCCTTAGAGACCTCAAGGTGACGTGGAACGTCTATGCCTTCGCAAGCATCTACATGAACCTCGACCTATTCAAGCCTAAGGAATGGCCTTTAGGCCGAGGCAGACTCAGAGCCGAGGACAGGTGGTTGATCTCGAAGACAGAGAGTCTGAAGCTTCTTGTTCAGAAGGAGATGGAGAACCTCAATATACACAGGGCTGCAAGGGTACTGAGCCAGTTCGCTGTCGAAGACCTCAGCAGATGGTACATCAAACTCGTAAGGCGGCGTTTCTGGCAGGAGAAGGAGAGTCCAGACAAGCTGGCATCCTACTCAACCCTCTACCACGCGCTCAAGACATGGCTTCTGCTCAGTGCGCCCTTCATACCCTTCTTTGCGGAGAGACTGTTCCAGACGATGATCAGGCCTGTTGAGCCTGACCTGCCGGAGAGTGTGCACATGTGCCGCTATCCCGAGCCCCAGATCGGGCTGATCGAGCCTTCGCTGGAGGAGAATATGGAGCTGACAAAGGAGCTGATAAGCGCGGTCTTGAGCGCCCGGCAGGACGCGAAGATAAAGTTGAGACAACCCGTGTCAAGGATCATAATCGTCACTGAGGATCCGACCGTAGAGAGGGCTGTGAATGAGTTTGAGCAAGTCATCTACTCCCAAGCGAACACTAGGAAGATAGAGTTCGTGAATGTCGAGGAAGAACAGAGGCTCAAAAGGCTGACCGTCATTCCCAACTTCAAATCTCTAGGACCAGCATTCAAGAAAGACACAAACCTCGTGGCCGAGGCGATAAGGAACCTCGAAGGTAGGACGATCTTCAGTGAGTTCAAAGAGAAGAACGCCTTCGACATGAAGGTGCAAGGAAAGGATTTCACACTAACTCCAGAGATGGTTACATTCAGGGAGGAGATGGCGGAGAACTTCATACCTGGTGTCTTCAGCAGAGGAAGAGTATACGTGGACATAACGATGCCGAAGAAGCTTCTCGCAGAAGGCTTGGTCAGGGATGTTGTAAGACGTATGCAAGAGATGCGGCGGCAACTCGACCTTCCAGTCGATGCATACGTATCGGCATACATTGTTTCCCACGGTAAGGCGGAGCTCGAATCGCTAAGAGCCAGGAAGGACTACATAGCCGAAGAGGTCAGAGCCAAGAGACTCCGGTTCCTTAAGAAGATAGAGAAGAGGCCTTCGGCTGAACTCTGGAAGACATGGTTGATCGATGGAAAAGACTTCACCATCGGACTACAACGGATGAGGATAAGAGGTGCAAGTAAAAAAGGGAACCCGGCCAAGCGTGCAGGCTCCAAACGCCACAGCTCAAGGTGAGGCTAGACATCTTGAGTTCAACTCGCTCCAGTGCACGCATTTCAAGAGAATTCGGCTGTCGAGATCTAGATTGTGCAACGGTAGCATTTTACACCAGCCAAAGAATGCTCAGATTCCGGCCTCTTGATCTGCTCTACTTGGGCTTCTTCTGATTTATCAGTTCCCGGCATTTGTCTGCATATTCACAGTAGTCTAGGCAGGATGTCCCTTTTTCTCGCGAAACCTGAACCCCGCAATCGTCACATCTTGTCTCTTCTTCGTCGCTCCATATCTCTAGGGCTCTGCCACACTTTGGACATGTGATCGATTCAGGCGTTGGCCTTACAAGCTTGGAAACGCCCGGACATGTTACTGGTAGACTCGTCGGTTTCACGTTCTCTCCTACCCTACCGTATCTTGGGCTTATCCTTAGGCCTTTCTCCTGCCGGAATCTTTGCGGCGAGGCGCTCTGCCCGTGTATTCCGAGGCTGGGTACCGTTCTGCGCTCTCCTCAAGCTTTGATAGGACCGAACCTGCCACATCTATCTTTGTTGCATTCGCGAGTGCTAAGCAGTAGATCAGAACATCAGCCAACTCACTTGAGAGACGATCAAAATGCGCAGAGTCTTTGGCGAAGGTCTCAGACTCTCTGTCGGTCAGCCACTGAAAGAGTTCCAGGAGTTCCGATGATTCGATACAGATGGACTCAGCCAAGTTCTTCGGGTTGTGGAATTTCTTCCATCCGCGCTCTTGCACAAATGCTGAGACGGCTTCTTTCAGAGAGCTGATTGTTGTCTCCTTATCTGTCGAGAGTCTCATGGCGGGTGACCAACTGAGTTCAGCGGCTTAGCTAGGAACGCTCGTACTATACTATCGTCCAGACCGGGATGAGTTTCGCGAAGGCCTGGTTGAATATGACCTCGGCCATCTTCATGTAGCCAGCCGTGTTCAGGTGGAGACTATCGCTGGAGTACTTCTTATCCAGCATCTTTGTCTTCGGGTCTGCTGTAGCAGAGAAGAGATCGACACAGACCAACTCATTCTCGAAGCAGTAATCTGCTATCAACTCGTTCAGTTCAAGTCTAGGCTTCACGTAAGCCTCTTGACCTATAATGGAGGGGACCATGCAGGCCACAACCTCTATGTTTGCCGAGGTTGATTTCTCATACATCTGAACCAAGTTTTCCAAGATATCGCTCGGCTCCACAGACCATCCGATGTCATTTGATCCTCCCAAGATTATGGCATAGTTCGGTTTGACAGACAACACATCACCCTCCAGTCTCCGAAGCATGTCAGAGGTCAGCTCCCCGCTTACCCCTTTGTTGTAGAAAGTTACATCGAGGAGCTGGAGCTTGTTGGCCTTCTCTAGAGCCCCATCTATCATCTTCTTCAGAGGATCGGTATAGGGCGTTGATTTGGGCAGAGGCGAGCCTGATCCTGGAGGCTGGTAGCCTGAGGTGAGGCTGTCCCCAAAGGCAACTATCAGTATCTTCTTCTTTGATTTTGTCTTTGGAGCTGTCTGGGAGTCATCCACTTTCTGCGGTTTTTTGGCCCGAGCAGCTGACAAGACTGAGCTTCTCCAAGAAGAAATCGGGTCAAGGTTCACTCCTATTTATAGCTATTCCTGATCCTTGGCTATTCATTATGATCTCGTTGAAGAAATTCTGACGGCGGAGCCGTCTAGAACCCGCTTGAATAAGATCGGTGAGAGTGTTAGAGGGGCAGTGGGCCATTACACCACTATGTTTTCTGACTTGACAAATCTTGCTCCTTTCTTCACCATGAGATCTAGAGCATTAGACAGGTGGTCTTGTGGTGAGTCGATGGCCTTTGATAGATCGATCGGTATCACTATCTCGAAGCCCAAGTCTCTACCGTCTTTGGTAGAATAGTAGACGCAGTAGTCCAAGGCGAGACCACAAATGAATATACGCGTTCTCCCCAGCGTCTTTAGATATCCAGAGGCGCCGGTGTAGGTTTTCATGTCGTTCTCGATGAATACTGAGTAACTGTCTACTTTGGGATTGCATCCCTTGCGGATGATGGCTTTGGCAAATCTGGTCTCGACATCTGGATGGAACTCAGCCCCCCTTGAGCCCTGAACGCAGTGATCTGGCCAGAGAACTGGACCTATCCCTTCGGATTCGTAGGGCTCGAACGGTTTCTTGTCGTGGCTGCTCGCGAAAGAGAGGTGTCCTGGAGGATGCCAGTCTTGCGTCATAACGATGATGTTGCCACGATCGTGGAACTTCTCAGCAAGACTGTTTATTGGCTCGATTATCTCGTCCCCGTGGTTGACTGCGAGGGCTCCCGACGGGATGAAGTCATTCTGAAGATCCACTATGATGAGAGCATCCTTGTCGGTCACTCTGACCTCTGGAACCAGCCCTAGTTCTTCTATTCTCATTATGCGGGTGCCTCTTCAAGAGAGCAGAATTTGCATTAGCTTATCAAGATTGCCTAGTTTAGCGGTGAACTACATGTAAACCTCATAAGTTGACAATGGGTTTGAGGTTGAAGCGGGACTGCTTCTGCAGTCATGTCTCGGAAAGATCCTGTTGAACCTTCCGAAGCATAGACCGGTCGTACCAGGAAGTATTGATTCCGCAGCATGTCGCCAGACCAGCCATGGTATCTGGCTGGCCGCTGTAGCGCGGCGGGAGAACTGGGATTTATATGGTCAGAACTGGTAATGGTATGTTTGATCAAGAAGACGGAAAGGCCCCGTTTAGTCTTTGTCTGTTACTAACTGAGACACGTGCGGGAGACAAATGTCCGAATTGATTTGTCCTCCGGGTTTGTCCAAGATCTATCTTCAGGTACCCGGTTCTGAGCTGACTCTAATAGCGGTGCTCACTGTTGTGATAGCGGTGGTTCTGCTTGGTATCCTGCTCATGCTTGCTTTCAGGCGGCGCCCACATTTAAGGACTGGTTTGCTGCAACACCATCTCCCGACACCTTTCCACCACACTGGTTATGCAAGCGAGGCATCGCCTACTGCCACTGCCTTAGAAATGTTGGGAAGAGATCTGGAGGAGGCATCTGCAGCCTATTCCGCTGGACATCTCGACAAGAAAACCTTTGATGAGAGGGTTTCTGATATCAAGAGAACCTTTGAAGATCTCAAGCACTTCAAAGAGATAACGTCACCAAACAAGAACTGCGAGAAGTGCAGTGCAGAGATCGCGAAGGAGGCAAGATTCTGTGACAGGTGCGGAGCCCAGCAAGACTAGCGACCTCTAGGATGAGACTTAGAATCAGAGTCCTCCATTGCAGGAAGGAACAGTAGGGCATCAGCAAGTTTTTCTGGATCCACTTATCAACTTCGAAGCTGGAAGAGTGATATTGTTGCCAGTTGATATCTCAAGTGATGTCTGCGGCGTTCACTTCAGAAATCCTTTCGTACTGTCATCAGCCACACCCACGAAGACCGGCCTGAACATAGCCAAGGGCATCGAGGCTGGCTGGGCTGGTGCAGTGATGAAGACACTGGTCCCTCTGGAGTACGCGAGGGTCTACCCAAGGCCGCGATTCAAGATCTACTGGCTCAAGGATCAGGGAGCCTACCCCAAGATAGTACCGCGTTCACTCTCGATAACAGACATAGAGGAGGGCTCACATCTCACTCCTGAGGACTACGCTAAGGAACTTGATGCAGCCAAGAAGGCTGTGGGCGACAAGGGCGTAATCATCGGCAGCATAACGGCAGCAGACATCGAGACTTGGGAGAGATACATTGATCTGATAAACGGTTCAAGTGCGGACATGGTGGAGTTGAACTTCTCCTGCCCCTATGCAGGAGAGCCTGGAACAGAGAAGAAGGGGGAGAAGCTCGGCTGGACTCTCATGTACATGGCGGAAGAGGTCATTAGACTCGCAAAGAAGAAGTGTGCGATACCGTTCAGCTCCAAGATCTCCTCCCAGACCGGTGAGGTTGATGAGTGGGCAACCAAGTTTGAGGCTGCAGGTTCACCATGTCTAACCCTCTCCCACAGGATCTCAACACTGGACATCGACATAGACACTGCCAGGCCAATCCCATTCGGCTGCATCGTGGGCTTCGGCGGACCATATCTCGTGGGGTACTCGCTCAAATGGATCGCGAAGGCCGCCCCAAGAGTGAATGTGCCGATAATGGCGTGCATGGGAATGCTCGATTGGAGTGATGCGATCAAGTACATAATGGTAGGCGCCTCAACGATTGAGAGCTGCTCGGCAGTGATGGTCCAAGGTTACGATGTGGTCAAACCGTGGCTTGCGATGATCTCGAAGTTCATGCAGGAGCACAGCTATAGCTCGATAACGGAAATGAAGGGGGGAGCGCTGAAGCATATCATTCCGCCCACTATGGTTGAGAGGGGAAATGAAGGCATCTATGCCGTTGTAGATCAAGCCAAATGCACTGGATGCGGAATATGCAAGCGATGTTGCTTCTACTTTGCAATAGAGATCAGCCAAGGAAAAGCAGTGGTCGATCTCAAGAAGTGTGACGGGTGCGGTCTCTGCCAAGAGGTCTGTCCAGAAGACGCGATCGCAGTCAAAAGGCTTACAGAAAGGGATCTCTATCCTAGACCGGACTCAAGACCTTACCATAAGCATTATCTACCAAAGGTAGACTCGAAGCGGGAGCCTATCTGTGGATTATCAGAAGAATGATCTCCGACGGCCCCTCTGCGGGAGCCGCCGCCACTGAAGCGGGGTTACTTCTGCTCGATTATGGTCTTGAGGAGTTCGCCGTATTTCTGAGCATCCATCAAGGCCTGAAGTTCCTGATCGAGGTTTGAGGGCTTGACAACTGCGAACCAACCGTCACCGTATGGTTTCTCGTTCAAGAGCTCCGGCTTGTCTGGCAGGCTGTTATTCACCTCGACGACCTCTCCTGAGACCGGGCTGAAGAAGTCCGAGACCGCTTTGACAGACTCAAGAGTCCCAGCAGGCTTCATATGCTCGACCTTTGATCCGGTCTTAGGGAGTTCAACAAATACCACTTCATTCAGGGCTTTCTGTGCGTAGTCTGTCACGCCAACTCTGCATTTGCCGTCCTCCACCTTTACCCAAGTGTGCTCCTTGGTGTAGTAGAGGCCTTCGGGAACTTCGTAGTCGTTAACCTTCAAAGTACTTTACGTCTCCAAAGATGTTCAGGGCTTGTGCGAATCATTACGTATCAATGATTTAAGAGTTAGCGTTCGACCTCGACAGGCGTTATCTTGATGGACTGTATGTCGAAGCGGAGCTTGTTCCTGCACGCTGGGCAGAACCCTCCATGTTTATGAATTGTCTCCAAAGGAGACTCAAGCTCAATACCGACATAGAGGTCGCGGCCGCAGCTGTTACAGTAGATCCGTTGAGGCAAGAACAGTATCTCCTTCAACATCGGCCGCCACAACACTATTTCAACTTTAAGTCGAAAATCAACATGTCCAGGATTCTCGGCCTCCAAGAATTTATAACTCTGATCTGATACTCCAAGGGGAAGGTGGCGGGTTTGAGTAAGGGGGTTGGAGGCAGAGGCTGGAAGATAAACAGGTTTCTGAATAACCTAGCCTTTAGGCTCAGGGTGTTCCGCCTGCCAAGATTTCTAGCCGCAAAACCCTCTCTAAGAAACATAACAATAGTACTGATCGCCTTTGGAATCTTTGTCCTATCCGGAGGCGTCTACAGTGCTGTTGAGATCATGTCAGGCAGGGCCCTGACCATGCTGCCATTAGCCCGCGGCTGGACATTCATCTATCCCGGAAACCTGAACATGCAGACGATAAACGAGAGCCTCATCTCCGGCATGCTCTATTTCCTTGGAGCTGTAGGCTTCTACATGGTGCTAAGAAGTGTAAGGTTGGCCTACAGGCCCCGCCAGGCCTACCTGACACTCATAATAGGCTTGATGCTAGTCCTCCTTGTCGTCTACTACTCCTCAATCCTCCTGCAGAGCAAGATATCAGGCTAGTTCACCACCAGTTCCTCTTAACCCCAAGCCGGTATGCAATGAAGTTCGCCAGAAGATGTACCGGAGGAGTAAAGATAACCAGTATGATCACAGTGCCTAAGCTTGCTTGATGTGCAGGATACGATAGAAGCAGAGCCCCAAAGACAAAATCAAGCTGGTCAAGCAGAGGGAATGGTGCTCCAGGCTTAAGGTTCATCCTTCGCTTGATGAAGGCTCCCAGAAGATCACCTAGCAACGCGCCCAAGGATACCAGTGCACCTAACAGTAGAAGATCGCGGTTTAGCAAGAGCGCCTCAGCCAGTGTGGCCAGCAGGCCGCAGACCAGACCGAGGCCGAATCCCCTGAAGGTCTTGTTCGCTCCGAGGATCCTCTCGCCGTCCATGAACCGCCTACCCCAGTCTATGGGTGGGCCTCCCTTGAAAAGCATGGGAAAAGCGTTAGCGACGTATGCCGGGATGGCTATGTAGATGGCAAAGAGGATATCGCTCTCTGTCAGCAAGTTCCTCCACGACTCCTACATTATGCTGGTGATTCCTGAAAGTCTTCTAGGCCCTTCTCGGTCATCTCTAGGTAGCACCTTCTCTGTTCAGAGTCCTGAGCTAGGCTCCTCTCAAGTTGGGCCTCCTTGATCTTCTGTTTTACAGTCGATCTGAGCCTCAGGAC
>Ga0136653_10002043_pt1 | contig 11054 bp, 14 predicted proteins | sample LakKivw275mmetaG_FD_94866 | JGI IMG/M metagenome (GOLD analysis project Ga0136653, IMG submission 94866) | Anoxic lake water microbial communities from Lake Kivu, Rwanda to study Microbial Dark Matter (Phase II) - Lake Kivu water 275m metaG... | ecosystem: Environmental > Aquatic > Freshwater >... | reverse complement strand
TGAGCCTGAAATACTGTTTCTTGATGAGCCGACAACAGGTATTGATGTTGCAAGCTCAAGACAGATAAGAAGTCTTATTAAGAAATTAAATGATGGCGGCATGACTGTTTTTTTAACAACCCACTACATTGAAGAAGCAGAAAGACTCTGCGACAGGATTGCATTTATAAATAAAGGAAAGATCATAAAAATGGATACGGTGGCAAAGTTTATTGATGATATTAGCCAGTCAAATGTTATTGAGGTCCTTTTTGAATCAACTCCAATTGATAAAGATTTCTTACTTGAAAAATTAAAACAAACCTTTCCTGAGCTTAAATGCAGTTTTAAAAATGAAAACACAATCAAAGTTATAAGCAAGGCCAAGATAGACGTGTCTCCCATTGTTTCTTTTTTATCATCAGACGGTATTTATATTCTGGAAGCAAAACTCATAAGGCCTACTCTTGAAGATGCCTTTGTAAAACTGACAGGTATTGAAATAGATGTATTAAAAAAGGAGAAAGAGAAAAAATGAAGTCTGCAATTGCATTCTGGAATATTCTCCTTAAGGATATGAAAAATTATTATCTAAAGCCTCCCAATATCAGCTGGGGAATAATCTTTCCTTTTGCCTGGATGCTTATGTTTTTTTTTAGGTCTGGTACTGCTTTTCAAATTGAAGAAATATTTGCAGGAATTGTAGCCATGTCTATTCTTTTTGGGACAACATCAATGCTTGCAGTAACCATTACATTTGAGAGAAAGGGCCGCTCATTTGATAGGCTTCTCCTTGCACCAATAAGTACAGAGCTTCTTGTATTTGCAAAGATAAGCGGTGCTGTTATCTTTGGAATAATTAACAGTTTTATACCAATACTTATATCTGTATTATATTTTAAGTCGCCTGTTGCAAACTGGTATTTATTATTTGTTGGTATAATGCTTTTATCAATTGTTTCAACACTTCTTGGCCTATCTATTGCAGTGTCTGCAAAAGAGGTATTTGAAGCGCAGACATTTTCCAATTTTTTCAGGTTTCCTATGATATTTTTATGCGGACTGTTTATTCCGCTTCCATTACTGCCAATTTATATCCGTCCGCTTTCATATATATTGCCTGTAACTTATGGGGTTGATATTTTAAAATATTCAATATCAAAAGCAAACCATTTATACATCTGGCTTGATATAATTGTCCTTATAATATTCTGTGTTGGATTATTTTACTTCAGTATTTTCAATATCAGAAAAAAATGGATTGTTTAAAAAAGCATTAAGTTAAATTTTTTGCGATACAGTTCCGATTTCATTAAGAGGTCAATTTTTACTGCGATAGAGTTCCTATTTCATACATATTAGGAGATATTGGCAAAATACTTCAGTTATTACTGGAATCAGGGTAAATTCTTAAAGCTTAGGTAAAATTGAAAAAATATCTTACAAAGTATCTTTAACAATCCTAACCTGATTTTTAATAATTTCTCTTTTTAATTCCTCATAACTTAAAAGAATATTCTTAGCACCTTTATGTCCCAGTACTGAGTGTGAATTGGCTATAGCAAGTCTGACAGCATGAACAAAATCACCTGTTTTAATAATTCCTGCCAAAAAGGATGAAGCAAAGCTATCACCTGCACCGGTTGTTTCAATAATTGGAATATCGATGGGATAGATTGTGTAAAAATTAAAATTTTCATCCACACCATATATCGGATTAGAACCATCAGTAATAATTACTGTTTTGGGACCAAGTGCTTTTAATGTTTGCAGTATCTCCTTCATATCAATTTTTGTATTTTTATGATCATTGACAATTAGATGTGAGGCTTCTTCCGTATTTAAAATTAAAATATCCAGATTTATAAGTATTTTTTTTAAAAAATTGCTGCCTTTTTCACAGAGGTAATTATTGGGATTAAAAGAAGTTTTTATGTCATTTTTTGAAGCAAAGTCTGCAACCTCTTCCATTGTTTTAAATGAATCCTGCATCATTGCCGAAAAATGAAACCACTTTGTTTTAAATTTTTTAAAATCAATCTCTTCAGCTTTTAAGGTATCATTTGCACCCCTATAGGTAAGTATGGTTCTTTGCCGCTCAATACTGTCAAGTACTACCGAATAGCCAGTTTGTTCATCTTTACTTATAGCACCAAGAAAATCTATTTTTTCTTTATTTAACTCATCAAGGATAATATTTCCGTTTAAATCATCTCCTGTCTTTCCTATATATCCAGTTTTTAAACCTATTCTTGAAAGGCATACCGCTGTATTGGTTCCTCCTCCGCCAGTATAAAATCCAAGCTCGTTTATTTTAAGTTTTGTTCCCAATGGATAACAGATAAAATTTGATTGGGAAGTTAAGGTTTTTGTGCTTATTGATTCTACCCTGTCGGTATAGACAAAGGCATCTATGGTATTTGAACCAACTGTAATAACATCATATTCTTCATAATTCATCATTTTTATCCTTTAAGACAAATCATTTTCATAAAATCATTTCTATTAATATTTTTATTCGGTTTTAATTTTAAAAGAATAAATGATTTTTTAAAAAGATTATTCCTATTTTAAAGATTCTTTCACTTTAATCCAATCAGACATGACTTTTAAGGCAAGACCAATATTTCCTACCTGACAGTGATTCTGGCCTTGCTCTTCTTGAGTAAAAATTCTGCCTGTAACTGATCTTGCATTTTTTAAGGCATTTACCTGCATGTAATGCATCTTAAGTGGAATAAAGTGATCCTCTGCTCCTGTTAATATAAGTACATCCTGGGTAACAAGCTCAGACTTTAGATTTTGTTCGTTAAATTCAAGCATAACCTTGCTTGCCTCAACAGCAGATGTATTTTTTGTAATATACATAAGATTTACCGCTCCCCAGTTTTCCTGAGGCATAAGCTTCATTTTAAGTCTTGCTGCAGGTTCCATTATTCTGGGATGCTTAAGGAGCCATCTTGCAAACTTTTCAATATATAAAGGTGGTATTTTCATATAATCATAAGCAATGCTTGATGCTATTACTCTTTTAATCCTTAGCTCATACGCAGCAGCTCTAAAGCATAACCATCCGCCCATAGATATTCCAAGCAGTGTAACATCATTTAAATTAAAATAATCAAGAACAGCCTTTAGCGGTATTTCCCATTTATAGGTAAGTGAAAGTCCGTATTCCTTCAGTGCAGCACCCTGGCCGGGTCCTTCAAATATATAAACATCATATCCAAGGTCAGAAAAATAATTGGCAAATGAGTAGAACTCTTCCATATATGAATCAAAACCACCATGAATTACAATATTTCCTTTAAGGTCGGCTTTAGATTTTATTTTTAATGCAGGAAGATATGAGGTTAGGTATGGCACTTTAAATCTTTCAATACCACTGTCCCTAAATGCTTTGTTATAAAACAGGTCCTTAAACTTATTGTAAAGAATATCTTTATCAGGATCAGATGGATGGGTAAAAAATTCTGCAGCTCGAATGTAAAATGTTGCATTTATAATTCTGTTTTTTGCCAGAGCTTTTTCTGCCTGGGCTACCATCTCATCCTTCCAGTCAGATAGACCTCTTATCCTTTCTGCAGCTTCTTTCATATCTTCAAGTCTTGCATAACCAAAGGAATACCACCGGTTTAACTGAAAATCTATGATTTTAACCTTGTGCATTTTTATATAGCCAACTGGAAAAGTAAAAGAAGTCATAATCAAATCACCTGATTTATTTTTTAAATATTAGAAAAAATTATAAATTCATAGAGGTATAAAGTAAATTATATTAAATAATACTGTAAGATTTTATTGTAAGATATCATTACAATCAATTAAGTTAAAAGAGCTTGGAGATAATTATGAAAAAGAACAAGAGAAAAACTTTAGAAATTGGCATTGTAATTATTCTTTGCATAATAACAATAATAATTGCATTTTTTTCAATGAGGCTTGGAAGGTTTGTAAGTATTGTAGTTTTTAGCCTTGGCCTGCTTCCAATACTTGTTGCCTGTATTTTTAAAATCAGCTTAAAAAGAATTTTACCAGATATAATATTTGGACTTATTGATAATGTACTTCTTATTATTCCAGCCATTATAGGTGCACAACTTTTTGGTGCAGCAGGTGCTCTTGCCGGAGCTGTTGTAGGAAATGCAGTATCAGATGGAATAGCAGGCCTTTTTGAAGGAAGCATTTCTGAGTGGCTGCATGTAAAAGGAATTGATTCATCAAGGACACTTCTTGGCTCCTCTCTTGGTAAAATGAGTGGCTGTCTTTTGGTGGGAATATTTCTAATATTTTTCAAATAAAGCTAATCGTTTTCTATTATCTCTTGATATATAACTACTCTTGCAGTGTTATCAGATTTAAAAATTATACCGATCTCACTTCCTAAGGCAATATTTGAAATTCCAATTTCTGAAAAACTTTCCTTTTCACCAGGTAACTCGAGAATTACTCTTACAATTTGACAATCAGAAGCAAGTAAAACTTTGGGTTCTATTATTTTCTCCTTTGGCTCATTAATTAACTGTTTAACCTCAATAATATTATTTTCTTTATCTATGCTATTTATAATTGCATATACAAAATATTCACCCTTGGCTGGGTCAGTATCCAGGACAATTTTGCTACTCACTTGTGTTTTTTTTACTTCAGTGGCTGATTCTTTAAATGTAATAATTTCCCGCAATGTTTCCTTATCGTCAAAGACTTCCTGGGATATTGTATCCGTTATCTTGTCTTCATCAGACAGGTAACAACCTGATAAGAAAAAAAACACAAATAAAACAGCGATGATAAATAATATACTTTTTTTCATTTCCTTCCTTTATCTTTATAAATAATTCATGGGATTTTGAGCTGCACCATTTGACCTTACCTCAAGATGAAGGTGAGGTCCTGTTGTATAACCTGTTGTTCCGACATATCCAATAATTTGACCTCTTGATACGTTTTGTCCAAGAGATACTGCAAATCCGGAAAGGTGTGCATAAAAGGTTGCAAGACCCCCACCGTGATATATTAAGATACAATAACCATATCCACCGTGATACTCTGCTTTTATAACCTGGCCACTCTCACAAGCATATATAGGTGTGCCATTAGGTGCATAAAGGTCAACTCCTGCATGAAACCTTTTACCTCTATAACCAAACCCACTTGAGAATTTTCCATTTACTGGCCATAAAAACTTACCTGTAGGGGCGATTCCGTAACTGTATCCTGCAAGCATTTTTGTTATTTCAAGCTCCTTTATTTGCAGCTGGTTTTCCATCAGTACCAGCGCTTCTTTGTTTGCCCTTGCGGCTGATAAGATCTCTTTTTTCTTATCGTATATGCCTTCCAGCTCTCTTTTTTTTGTCTCAGCCTGAGTAACAAGCTTTTTAATTTCAGTCTTTTCTTTTTCCTCTTTATTTTTTAAGTCAAGTACTTCTTTTTGTGAAGCAAGTAAAAGATTTTTATTGTTCTTTATTTCTGATATTGCTTCAGCATCCTGTTTTGCAAACAGACTCATCATTTTAATTCTTGATACAAATTCAATAAAACCACCTGATTTTAAAAGCACCTCAAGTATATTTCTATCCTGATGCATATAAATTACTTTTATTCTTCTGTTAAAAATTTCAAGCTTGTCATTTAACTCAAGTTCTATCTTTTTAATCTGCTCCTCTTTTATAGCAAGATCAACTGTTATTTTATCCATGCTGCTTTTCTTATCAGCAAGGGCTGAGTTTAGCTTGTTTAGGCCGTCAAGAGAAGATAGCAGGCTATCTTCAATTTCATTAACCTCTTTTATGTATACAGACTCTTCCTTTTTCACATCTTCTATCTTTTTCTGGGTTTCTTCTTTTTGTGATTTTATTTTGTCAAGCTCATCGGAAAGAGGCTCTGCGGTAAGTTTAGGTATAATGGAAAAAATTGACGCAAAAACAATTAATATAACAAAGATACAAATTATATATTTAAATTTTTTGGATAACATTTTTTAAGAGATTTAATAAGTAATAAAATTAAAGGAATTAGCAATATCTTCAATATGATCAGTATCTGCCCATAGGATAAAATAATTATATTCATCATCTCCTATGGCAATACTTTCCGGATACTTAATAATAAAACATGCCTGACTGTCCATGTCTGGACTTTGATCACCGGATGGATAGACAAATACAAATTCCTTTGTCTTAATCCTTTCCTCTTTTATTTCAGGACTGCTTCCATAAGGATCTAATTTATGCCCTGCTTCATCTTGTGCAATATCATATATTGACCTACCTTGTCCATTTATTATACCAATTATAAAAAAGCCGTCTGCACCTTCATATCTTGCAGGTACACCACCAATATGATATTTTTCTCCTGCGTCCTTCCAATATTTTGGATATTCAAAGGAAACTTTAAGGACGCTGTTTTTATATTTTGCAGTCTTTATTCCGTAATTTGAAATAAAGAAAATTGCAGAATATAGAATAGCTGCTGCAAGCAGGTACAGTAGGCTTTTTAATAACCTTTTCTTCATGTCATTTAATGGGTATTTTCTTTGATTTTTTTATAATCGATAAGTATATGCCTGCATACTTTATAAGCTTTTTTGCATCAATAAGACTTATTTGTTTTTCAATGCTTTCCTTTAAAAGACTCGCAAAGAAATGACAACCTGAAAGTGATATGCTGTTTAATTTCATAAACTCTATAAATTCAATAAAAAAGGTTTCAGCGTTTTCAAGGTCATCTCCAATAAGCCTTTGGTTATTAATTATTGTGCTTATTTTTTGGATTTGGTTTTCAACATATTCTACTGTTATATAATCTTTAAACACTTTGGGCCTCCTTATTATATTTTTTATTTTTACTTTCAGAAGTCTTTCAGAAATTACTTTAATTTAAAAATTAGATTTATTAAGTGCAGGTTGTCTTTTTTAAAGCTACCATATTACCAGATATGAATCAAACAAATATTGTTAATTTGATGCTTTTAACTGTAAATAAATTTTAAATACCGGAAGCTATTTGACTTATCTTTTCAACATCTTTAATATAAAAATATAACCTGTAATAAATCGGCCTTTTGCTACAAGTACTTTTTTTATATAAAAAACTCTTTTAAGAAAAATATGCAAAGAAAAAAATACAACAGGTACACAAGCTTTGCTGACCGGTTTCCTTTAATAATCGTTGCCTTTATAATGGTTTGTGCAACAATTTTTACTCTTCAATTTAAAGAAAAATTTCCATTGCCATTTTTTTCAGGAAGCATGGGTAATATACAGGAGACAAAAAACATATCATACTCTATAATTATTTCCTCTCCTTCTGATGGCGAGGTTTTTAATTTTCTAAGTGAAGATGAAACTGTTCCAATAAAAGTTAGATCCAGCCAAATAGAAGAGTCTGGCTATAGGTTAAATCTTGTTGTAGATGATAAAGATATAATAAAAACTTTTAATAGCACCCCATATACTTATAACTGGAAGCCCCAAAAACCTGGAGAGTATTTAATAATAGCAAATCTTGTAGACAATGACAGTAATGTTATCTCAACTTCAAATAAGGTAAAATTTACAGTGGAGTTTAAATATGAGAAAGAAACACTTGTAACTGAGGAAATATCTTCCACAACTGCATTTGTTACAGAAGAAACTGCAACAATTGGCATTCCAACAATAAAACTCGAAGTATTTGAAGGGCCAACCTATTCCTCAGGCGATGATATCTGTTATTACAGGATTAGAGCAATTGTTACAGGGGACCCTGTGCCTACTGTATCGTTTAGCAAAGACGATAGCAAGGGTGCATGGGGTGCACTTAATACCCAGATAAATTTAACAAGAACTGCACCCAATTATACCCTTACTGTAGTAGCGAAAAATTCTACAGGCCAAGCTATGGACTCGCTAACCCTTACCTGGGGATGTGGAAATTAAATTTTATTTAAAATGACTGAAATACAAAAAATAAAAGAAAGATTTGCCATCATAGAGAAAAAAATATCAAAACGTCAATATAATTTAAAAAGCCTGCAAACAGAATTAGAGGACATAAGAAAGCAGATTCTTATTGCAGTAGATGGTGCAAATAAACAGGAAAGAGAAGAATTAGACGACCTACTTACATACATTAATTTTATAAAAACAAAATTCGGCAGCCAATTATTTTAAAATCAATAGCTATTGATTAATTATCTTTTCAATTGAGAATTATCTTATTTAAAAAATTTTTGCGATACAGTTCCGATTTTGTTAACTTGCTAATTTTTACTGTGTTAGAATACCTATTTGAGGTCTATTCGGAGCTATCGGAAAAATACTACAGTTATTGCTGGAGTCAGGGTAAATTCTTAAAACTGATGCAAAAACCAAAGATTACTTTGCAGTTTTCATCTTTTTACTCATAACAATAAAAAGAACTGCAGCAATAAGTGCTGTAATGCTTCCAAAGTAAAAAGGAATTCTAACGCCAATATAATTCCACATGAGGCCTGCAATAAGTGATGAAAAAAAGCTGCATATGCCTATGGATGTCTGATAAATCCCAAAGGCAGTGCCTGATTTTTGTACAGGCACAAGAAGTGATATATATGCTTTCCCGACGCCTTCAGTCAAAGCCATATATATTCCATATACTGGAAATAACACCCATATAAAGAGGCTCTTATTAATAAAACCAAGAAAGAAATAAACAGCAGCAAAAATAAATAGACCTATGGTTAAGACTTTTCTTGCACCTATCCTGTCAACAATAACTCCTGCAGGAACAGAAAAGATCGAGTAAGTTATATTAAAAAGGACATAAGCTAAAATGGTAATTTTTATTGCAAGCCCAAGGTCCTGGGCACGCAGTATCAGGAAAGCGTCAGAGCTGTTTCCAATTGAAAATATTGTGCTTATAAATAAAAATATTTTAAATGAAGGGTTAACATCCCTCCATTTAAGCTTTAAATCAGCAAAACATAATGGCTTTTTCTTTTTTTCTTTCACAAAGATAATAAGTAAGACAACTCCGATAAGGCCGGGTATGATTGAAATATAGAATATAAGTCTTAAGTTATCATTAAATATTGCAAGAAACAGTATTGCAGCAAGAGGGCCAAAAACGGCTCCGAGTGTATCAAGAGCTCTATGGAACCCAAATGATCTTCCTCTGATGTTTTCAGGACAACTTTCGGTAATTAATGAATCTCTTGCTGATGTTCTTATCCCTTTTCCAAACCTGTCGACAAATCTTGCAATAAGTACAGACGGCCAGATATATGACAGGCCAAGGATTATCTTTGAAAAGCTTGAGAGAGAATACCCTGCAACAGTAAACGGTTTTCTTTTCTGGAGCTTATCAGATAACCATCCTGAAAAGACTTTAAGTATTGAAGCAGTGGATTCTGCGATGCCCTCAATAATTCCTACAATAGAAACAGGAACTCCAAGAAAAGATGTGAGAAATATCGGGACAATAGGGTAGACCATTTCAGATGCAAAATCATTGAAAAAACTTACCCAGCCAAGAGCAAAGACATTTCTTGGAACACCGAACCTGTTTTTAAATGTATTTATTTTGTCTTTAAACAATTGAGCTTTAATCTCCTGTAATTTTTCTTATGGATTCTCAACAATTGGAAAATATATTTTCATTTTTTGCTTGATGAATATTTAATAATTGCTGCTTTCTCAAGGGTTACAAGGCCGCCCTGAACAGTTTCATCAAGAAAAGGTAAAATTTTATTTATGTTCTCTTCTGTGTCAACAATTTCAATAACAATTGGCATATCCTCTGACAGCTGAAGTATTTTTGCAGTGTGAATTAAACTGTCTGCTCCAAAGCCCATAATTCCTTTAAAAACAGTAGCCCCTGATAATTTAAGCTCCCTTGCTTTAAGTACAATCTGCTCGTATAAAGGTCTGCCTCTGTAACTGTCATCTTCGCCAATTAATACACGCAGTAGATATCCTTTTTTTGATTCTTTCATAACTTACCTTTGCCAAATAGTTTTAATAAAAATCTTGCCATAAATGACCCTGCAAAGACAAGAATAATACAAAACATGTTACTTACAATAACATTTATAAGCGCTGTTATATATTGTCTGTCTTTTAAAAGATTAAATGTTTCAAGGCTAAATGTTGAAAATGTCGTAAAGCCACCAAGAACACCCATGAAAATAAGTACCCTTATATTTGTAGAAACTGTAATATCAGAAAAGAGCTCCCATAAAAAACCAATAAATAATGCCCCGATTAGATTTACAACAAGTGTTCCATAAGGAAACAGGCTTGCAGATTGTTTTTGTATTATGCTGGATAAAAGATACCGAATAAGTGCACCAAGCCCACCGCCAATAACAACATATAAAAGTCTTACAGCCATAAAAAAACTCCTACCTAAATTTTAATTTTAGCAGGAGTTATCAGCTCTTATATTGAGCGGTTACAGGTGAACTCCATCACCAATTTTAAAATAAGTATATAATTTTAAAATATATAAATCAATTTAAACCGGCTTAAGAATTATACTAAATGTTCTGTATTCTTCATTGTTATTCTATGTAACTTCCTAATTATTTAAAAAATCGGATTGCTCTTTTGTAAATTGTTATATACTACAATAATGCAAGAACAAACCATATAACCATAGAAAAAATGGACAATCCTCCAAGCGCTATACCTGTTATGTCCAAACCTTTTCCTTTCCTGGAATAGATACCTGCCCTGATTCTTTTTAAGTCTATGCTTCCACAGGCAATTGCAGTTATTGCAAGCCCTGCAATGACTGGAACAATTTTAAAAACTGATACTCCCATCATTGTTAGTTCAGAAGAAAAGTTATCCCTTATTGAACTCCAGGAAACAGAATAGTAAAAAACAAAGTAAAATAAAAGAAAGGCATAAGAAAATGGTAAAAAACTGATAATCATTGATGAAATCGATAATCCCCTGTATTTTTTGGATTTGATTTTTCCATCCATCAGAAAACTCATTTTATACGGTTATTTAAATTAAAACAATTAAAGAAGATCTTGTTATAGGTAGTTGGTATAAAACTATGCTTGATAAATCTCGAAAGCAACAAATAGTTTGACAATACATATT
>Ga0136653_10002042_pt1 | contig 11055 bp, 6 predicted proteins | sample LakKivw275mmetaG_FD_94866 | JGI IMG/M metagenome (GOLD analysis project Ga0136653, IMG submission 94866) | Anoxic lake water microbial communities from Lake Kivu, Rwanda to study Microbial Dark Matter (Phase II) - Lake Kivu water 275m metaG... | ecosystem: Environmental > Aquatic > Freshwater >... | reverse complement strand
CTCCGGCACCACGCGGTCCTTGCCCACATACGGCGAGGCGTCCTTGAGGTGCACCGGGAACCGCCGCCAGTCCAGGTAGAGCCCGCCGATCACCCCGATGCCGCGCGCCTGGCAGACGGCGAGCACATCGGCGAACTTGTCGCCCGGGTAGTCCTTCAGCGTGCCGCGCAGTGTGTCGCCGGGAATGCCATGGGCGCAGTTGATCGCGCCACCCTCGTAACGCAGCAGCGGCTGTACCGTCGCGACGTGCAGGCGGGCCAGGAAATCGGCGGCCTCCGGCGGCGTGAAGTTGGTCAGCAGACACGCCGAGGGGTCGTGCAGCCACGTCTCGATATGCTGCTTGACGGGGGGCAGGGCGCAGGCGACGCGGACGGTCATCGTCTTCCCCTCCGCAAGCGTTGTGACCGGCACGGCCACCGACTGTAGCGAGCCGAGGATGGTGACGTTCGGCTGCGGCAGGCGCTTGCCGTCAACCGACACGGAGCCGATCCTCGCTTCGCGCGGGAGGGAGACACGGACGGCCTGCGGCGCGGGATGCGGCTTGAGCCCGTGCGGCAGCAGCCAGGCCAGGAGGTTGTCGAGCACCAGCGAGGCCTCGCGGCTGTCGTCGGTGACGAAGCGGTAGTTGGAGGGGCACCAGCCGAGCACGGCGGAGCGGCCCGCGCCCTCCTGGCGGAGCGACCCCAGGCACCGGCCCTCCTTGTCCCGGGCCACCTCGAGGCCGTCCACGAGGTCGAAGGCGACCATCTCCAGGCCCTTCTCGGTCCGCAATACGTGGCCGACGAACTCGGGGAAGGCCCAGTGCTGCTCACCGAGGCCGACGGTCAGGGGCGACTCGGGCAACGTCAGCTCGTGGATGTAGACGCTGCGCGCGTGCTTGACGCCGCTCATGGCGAGTAGTTCGGGGCAGCCCATCGGCCCGCCCCAGTTGCCATAGGTGGCCCCGCCCGCGGCCACATACGCCTTCAGGCCGGCGACCTGCGCGGGAGTAAAGCTGCGCTTGAGGTCGGTGATGACGAGGTCGTACGGGGCGAGCTTCGCCGCGTCGGCCAGGTCGTCCGGCTGGCCGGAGGTCACCTCGAAGCCCCGGCTCATCAGGGCGGCGGTGATGGTGAAGTCGTAGCCGTTGAAGCTGTTCTCGGGCTGGATGACGAGGGCGGCGCCGCCGGCGAGGGAGATGGGTGCGGCGGCGGCGAGGCCGACGACGAGAAGAGCTGCGAGGGGCAAGAGGGTTCGCATGGTCTGGTCCTCGTGGGCGGGACTGTAGGGCGGAGCGCAGCCGGGGGCTTGTACCCCGCCCGGCGGAATGGTGGGTAGAGCGGGCGTCTCGCCCGCCCCGGCGACCATCGGCGGGCGAGACGCCCGCTCTACCCACGCGAAAGGTGGGCCCCTACTCCAGCCGGATCTCCTCGATCGCGACCTTGACCCCCTGCGTGTTGCACGGGTCGAAGCGCAGTTGCGTGACCTTGCCGCGCCAGCGGGGGTTGGCCCCGAGGTCAAGCGTCAGGTCGTGCCACTGGCCGTCGGCGATCACGTCGGCCTTGGCACTGAGCGCCTCGCTGGTGCCATTGCCGACGTTCCAGAAGAGCTGCGCGCTGTCCTTGCCGGTCGGGTGGTCCGCGACCTTGATGCGGACCACGAACTTCGTGAACTTGTTGGCGCGGAGGCCCTGCGGGCTGACCATGACGGCCGGGTCGCGGCTGGCGGTGACGAAAGTCAGCGCGCCGTTCTCGGCCTTGAAGTCGCCGATGCCCATCATCGGCCCCCAGCCCTGCCCGCCGTCGGCGAAGTCCCAACTCGTGCGCGGCGGGACGTCCATGTCGGTGAAGTCGTACGGGCCGAGTCCGACGTCCCGGGGGCCGAAGTTCGTAGGGGCGCGATTCATCGCGCCAGGGGCGCCATGAATGGCGCCGCTACAGAACACGTCCCGGACCGTCTCGTACATCTCGAAGCCGAACTCGGCGCAGGGCTCGAGGTAGGAGCCCTCGCCCCACTCGTTGAGCGGGGCGAGCATCAGGCGCTTGATGCCGTGCTCATCGGCGAACTTCTTCGCCTCCACGCAGATCTGACGGAAGAGCGGCACCGTGCGGCCGGTGATGACGACGCCCCGGTCGCCATGCCACGGGCGGCTGTCCCAGCCGGTCGCAAGGTTCGGCATGAACGGGAGGATGCCGATGTCCAGGAACTGCTGCCAGTGCTCGCGGCTGGAGTTGGCCACGAGGTCGAACGTGAAGCGCATGGGGTTGGCGGCCTTGCCGCCGTGGCCCATGTAGTGGTAGGTCTGTGTCTCGGAGTAGCCCTCATCTTTGAGGACCTTGACGGCGCCGGCGTCCGGGTTGCACATGGCCGTGAAGTAGATGCCCTTGTAGCCGGCGGCCTTCGCCATCTCCTGCGAGATGTCCAGGAGCTTCTTGGCCCCGGCGCTGCCGCCCATGTCGCGGCGCATGTTGCCCGGCGCCCAGATGCACACCACCGGCATGTTGTTGATGCGGTAGTACTCGGGCATGGTGAAGTAGTGGTCCAGCCAGTACTGGGTCACCGCGCGCTGGTCGGCTTCCGAGTGCGTGTTGGGGGCGTTGTGATTGGCCCACATCATGCACCACTTGAGGTGTTGGCGGTACTTGCTCTTCATGTAGGCGTTGTGCAGCCAGTGCTCCAGGTGCCGCCCGCCAGCGCTCCAGTACCAGTCCACACTGAAGTACTTGATGCCGTTTTCGACGGCCCACTTGATCTGCCAGTCGGCGCACTCGGGGTTGCCCTCGTCGTACCAGCCGAGCACGGGCTTGCGGATGGGGGCGATGTCGCGGATGCACTGCCAGCGGTTGGCGGCGCCCCAGCCGGGGAAGTAGTAGGCCCCGATCTCGTAGTCGCACGGGACGGGCTTGGGTTCGGGGACGTAGGAGGCCTTTGGGAGCTTGAGGTCGGGCAGGAGGACCAGCTCCGTCACGGCCGGGGCGGCGGGTGCGCCGGGCCCGGCGAGAGTGGCCTTGACCGGGGCGCGGACGGCCCGGTCGCCGCGCACGAGCAGGCGCTGGCGGATCGTCTCGGCGGGCGGGACTTCGGGCAGGTTGAGCGCCGTGCCCGTGCCCATCAGGCGCACGCCGGGCGGCAGGTCCAGCTTCGCGATCTTCAGACCCGTGGCGGGCGCGCCGCCATGGTTGGTCAGCGTCAGCGACAGCGGGCAATCGCGCCCGGCGCGGTTGAGGGCGTCCTCGGCGAAGAAGCCGGTGATCTCGACATCGGCGGGGCCCTCGGGGTCGGTGGTCAGGGCCACGGTCTGCAGCGTGCCCTTCGCGCCCTCGGGCAGGGACAGGCCGAACAGCAGGCAGTTGCCGGTCCAGCCGCCCGCGCCCGACAGGTCCAGGTTATAGACATGCGGCTGGCCGTCGGCGCGCAACGGGAAGGTCTGCCGGTGGAGGCCGGAGGCCTTGTCCGAGGCCCACAGAATGCCGGCGCTGTCCGAGCCGGTGGCGGTCAGGCGAAGATGCACGTTCCATTTGTCTTCGGCGGGGAGTCGCAGGGGCGGGCTGAGCAACTGGCAGTCCTTGCCCGTGGCGGCGAACTGCACGCCCCCGGCGCCGGGCTGCACCGCGCCGCTCCCGGACAGCGACCAGCCCTGCAGGCCGCCGGCGAAGTTCCAGCGGCTGGCGTCCACGGGCGCGGCCGCGCCGAGGTCCACGATGCGGATCCAGTCCACGGCGAAGGTCTTGCCGCCACCCTTCGCGGCCGGGAGGTCGAGCCGCAGCAGGATGATCTTGCCCTCGCCCTGCCAGAACGGCTGGATGCGATATTCGTGCCACTCGTTGTCGCCGGTGACGGTGAAGTGGGTCTCTTTGCCGGGCGAGAAGCCGCCGTACGCTGACTCGGTGGTGTTGGTCCAGAAGATCTCGCCGTTGCCGTCGTCATCGGTCTTCAGGCGGATCTCGACGGCCTGCCAGGGCGAGGCGGGGATCTCGAACTGCGGGCCGGTCAGGAACGGGTCCCAATCGGTGATGGCGCCCTGCAGGGCGCCGTCGGCGACCTTGAGGCCCGTGATGTGGTTGGCCTTCGTCCAGCCCTCGTTGTCGCCGGGGGTGTTGAAGCTCCACTCCTTGACGACTTGCGGGGCGGCGAGGGCGCAGGTGGCCACGGCAGTCGCCATCAGCACGGCGAGAAACGTTCTCACTGTCGTCCTCCTCAGTTCGGCAGACGCTCGAACTTGATGTTATCCAGGCTGAAGCTCCCGGCCGTATCGCCGGAGCCCACGAAGTAGACGCTGTCACACAGGAAGAACCACTCGGTCGCGTACTTGAGGTCCGCGAAGACCCGCGGCTCCTGCCCGGGCACGGTCACCGTCAGCGTGTACGCGGGCTTCTCAACGCCGAGGGCGAAGTCGCACTGGACGTGGAGCCACTGGCCGAGTGGGAACGTCATCGCCTCGCCGGCGGTCGTGAAGAGCTTGCCGTCGTGACTGAAGCGCGCCAGCGGCCCGGCGCCCTTGCCCTCGTAGCGGACCTCCAGCAGGCAGTCGGCGCCGTCTACGCGCACATCGAAACTCAGCCGCGCCTGGCCCGTGCGGAAGGGCGTGACGGAGCGGTGCATGAAGGGCCAGAAGCTGCAGGCAGCGGCGTCGGTGAACTTCACGCAGCGCTTCCCGGCCGCCGGGTTCGCGTCGCTGACGGTGACGGTCGCAGCGTCGCGATTCCACGCCTGCCACGGCGGCTGGGGCTTGCTGCCGACGGCCAGCTCCTCGAAGTCTTCGAAGAAGCCGCTGGTCTTCGGGTCCAGCGGGTGGAAGTCGCCGAGGGTCTCGGGCACGACGTTGCCGCAGAGGCTGAACGTCGGCGGCGTGTCGTAGCCGAGGACTACCGCCGCGTGATCCTTGAGGTATTCCAGCCGGACGGCAAGGAATTCGCCCTGGCGAGTCACGGTGGCGCCGCTCAGCGCGGGGTAGGCGCCGACAAGGCGGACGTCGCCCTGCATAGGCAACCACACCCGCGCGTTGCGCAGCTCGGGGTTGAGGTCGGTGTAGTCCTCGGCGTTGAGGTCGGTCATGCGCCCGCCGACGCGGCTGCTCATGTCCACGACGTGCAGGACGATCTGGTTCTGCTTCTGGCGGAGAGTGCACAGCAGCGGGGCGAGGCCGGCGTTGGCCACCGCGCCATACGACGGCCCGCAGCCGAGGGCCTTCAGCGCGCCGAGCAGCGCCTCGTCCTGCGGGTAGAGAACCTGGTCGGTGGCGAGGTACGCGACGCGGCCCTCGCCGAGCGGGTTGACCGTCAGCGCCGGGCGGCCGTCGGCGAAGGAGAGAAGGGGCTTGGCCGTGGTGGGCGCGATGTCCCATGAGCCGAGCATCCAGCAGCTCCGGCCGCCAATCTTGATGGCGGCGGGCTTGCCCGCCTGACGGCCCGTGCGCTTGACGCCGAGTAGTTCATCGTTGGGCAGGCCGTCGCTGCAGACGAGCAGCACGCCGCCCTTGCGGACGAAGGCCTCCAGCCAGGCCATCGTCTCGGGAGCGAGGGCGTTGCCGGTCGGGAGTACGACGACGCGGTACGGCGCGAGGCCCTGGCGGAGCGTCGTCTCGTTGACGAGGTCGGTGAAGTACCGCGCCTCCTGCAGACACCGCGCGGTGTTGCCGGCGATGACTGTGTCCCACTTGCGGCCCTGCGCCACCCAGGTCGTCTCGCTGTCGAGCACGGCGACCTGCGACAGGGACTTCGAGGGGCCGAGCGCCGGGGCGCGGTCGCGCACGAACTGCGCCATCGCCCGCGTCATCGCGAGGGCTGAGGGCGGCAGGTCGCCGCCGACGGTCCAGGCGAACCAGTTGCCGCCGTAGGCCATCGTCAGCGCGCCCTCCTGGAAGGTGCGTTGCGGCGAGTAGACCCGTGTCAGCGCGCGGAAGGGGGCGGCGTAGCTCATGATGTCCCACGGGATCTGCTGCTGCGCCCCCCAGCGCATGATGACCGGCGGGAGCTGGCGGATCGAGCCGCAATCGCCTGTGAGCGTGTCGGCCCAATCCGGCATCGGCTCAGGCTTGTGCGACCACGACCAGTTGCTGGTGTACAGCGCCTTCGGGCTGGCGGTGTGGATGGTCTCGGCCACGAGGCGGCGGTATTCGCAGAAGCGCTGGTAGTGCCAGTCGCACCACTTCTGCCACAGCGGGGAGGCCTCGTCGCGCGGGGCCTCCTGGCCGATGTCGGCCAGCCACTCCTTCAGGCAGTTGTCGCACCAGCAGGGCTTCGTCAGGATGTAGTCGCCGTCGAACCAGAAGCCATCGGGGTCGTACTTGGCGATGATCTCCTTGATCTGCGGGAGGAACTGCTCGTACAGGTAGCCCTGGTGCGCGCGGTTGGGGCGGTTGCAGATGCACGGGTCGCCGTTGATCGTGATCTCGCCCTTAGCCGTGCGCATGGCCCACTCGGGGTGGTCCTTGACCTGCAGCGGCCGGCGGTCCACCGACATGTAGATGCAGAGCTTCTGGCCCAGCTTCTGGGTGACCGTCTTGAAGGTCGCGAGGGTGTCGTAGCCGTCCGCCTTGGGGTTGTTCAGGCCGACCTGGGTGGGGTAGGTCGCGTACATGTTGCTCTGGGCCGAGACCTGGATCATCGTGACCGGGACGCCGCGGAAGGACTCGATGAGTTCTTCGAGGGGCACGCCCTTGCCCACCAGCGCCGAGTGGTTGTCAATGTGGAGGTTCACGAGCGAGCCGCGATACCAGTCGTTGCGCGACGTCTGGGCGAGGGCGCAGGAGGCGACGAGCAGCAGGAGGAGCAGGGCCAGGCGCATGGGCAGGCTCCGTCGTTGAGAGTAGGGGGTTCTTCCGTTCGGGCGGTGGGGATACCTGCCGGCCGGCTGTCAGGAGCCATCAGGCCTAACCCGCCTCGCTCAAATGCAGGTCCACCGCTCGCGACGGGGAAGGAGAGGGCAGCACATCACGTGAGGCACATCATGGACATTACAGCCCTGTCACGCTATGCCGGCAGCCTGCGGAACATCTATGAGGGGTTGCTGGAATCCGACCTCGACCACGCCCTGCAGCGGCTGGCGCAGGAGGAACAGTGGGAGCTGCTGGCCGTGTGGGCCGTCACGGCGGCGGAAGTCCCGGCCCGGCGGATCGTCAACAAGCTGCTGGAGAAGGAGCGCTTCGAGGAGTTGGCGCTGCCGGCGTGCTTGCGGCGGCAGGTGCGGCGGCAGGAAGTCATCGTCCACAACCCCGCCCGCGCCAAGCGCATTTTCCGCGACATTGACACCGAGGAGGACGAGGCGGGCATCCCCGAGCACATCATGCAGGAGGCGCAGGACATCGCCGCCTCGGCCGACAACAGCCGCATGGCGGCCTTGAACCGCGAGGCGGGCATTGACCGCGACCCCCTGCGCGAGTTGATCGTCAACGGCATCGCCGCGAAGCTGAACACGTCCGAGAGCGCCGGGGAAGTGCTGATCGCCATCGCGAAGGCGGGGGCATGGGAGGATGCCCGGCGCATGGCGGCGCTGAAGCTGGCCAACAATGACATGGTCATGCGGCGGCTGGCGCGTGACGGGCGCGGGGCGGATATGATCGTCGTGGCCGAGAACTCGGGGCTGGCGTCGGTGCGCACGAACATCGCCCGGGCCCTGGGGCCGGTGCTGGGGGCCATGCGCGCCCAGAAGGACTGGCCGAGCCTGCGCTGGGCCAGCAAGCACCATCCGGACCCCAAGGCGCGCGAGGCGATCGAGAAGGTGTTGGCAGAAGAGGCGCAGGGGTAGAGGTGGGATTTGGGATTCGGGATGCGGGATTCGGGAACGGCAGAGCATACACACTGCCCGCGTAGGTGCGCCGGTCCTCCGGCGCACAACAGGGCCCGCCGGTGGACCGGCGGGCCGACGCGTGTTCCCTGGCTACTTCACGTCCTCCGCCAAGGCCTTCAGCGCCGCGAAGTCGTCGTCCCCCATCGCCCCGACGTGGAAGATGCAGACGCCGTCGGCACCGTGGCCGGCGGCGTAGCGGATCTGGTCGGCCATCTGCGCCGCGTCGATCTTCCCCAGGCTCGAGCTGCGCCCAATGCCGCAGTACAGCGGCGTGCCGATGCCGCTGAGCAGGCCCGTGTGCTCGGCCACGAAGCGCTGGAAGCGGTCGGGGCACGGGTTGTAGCTCATCGGGCAGATGAAGTCCAGCAGGCCCTCGGCGCACCATTCCACCCAGTCCTGCCCCTCGGGGACGGCATCCTTGAGATAGCGCGCCCGGGCCGCCAGCGACAGCGGCGCCCCGGCGTCGTCGGCCACCTCGCGCAGCCCGTGGACGACCGACTTGACGAACCGGCCGCGCATCTTGACTTCCTGGTAGACGACGCCCGGATTGCCCAGGTCGTCCGCGTCCGGGAGCGGCTTGCCCAACCACAGCTCGCGCTCGGCCTGGCAGTATTCGCAGCGGCACGGGTGCGCGTTGAGCACCGCCGAGTTGGGGTAGCGCAAGTAGTCCATGTGCAGGCCGTCGGGGCTGTAGCCGGCCATCATCTCGCGGGCGACGGCGCGGGTAGCTTCACGGTTCGCCGGCCACGCGGCGCAGGGCCAGCTCAGCGCCCAGGACGGGAGGGGCTCGTCGGAGGGCCCCGGGTCGTACAGGCCGCCCTCCGCGACGGCGGACACGGCCCCGAGGCCGATGATGGGGTGGACCTCGAGGCCCACCTCGGCGCCGGCCTCGACGCACGGGCCGAGCAGGTCGCGCTCCGGCGCGCCGAGGGTAGCGGAGTCGAAATAGTGCTGGCCGTGGGTCATCACGAAGGGCAGGTAGATGTCCAGGCCGCAGTCCTTCATGCGCGCGAAGGCGCGGCGGAAGTCATCGGGGGTGTCCTGCCCGGCGGGGAACTCGGAATAGGGGTGTCCCCAGGCGGCGAAGTCCATGTTGACTCTCCTCGTGGTCGGGCCGTACCTGGGAGCGCCGGCTTCCAGCCAGCAAGGCCGTTGGTCGTGATTCGTGCCGGCGGGAAGCCGGCGCTCCCAGGAACTACTGCCAACTTGTCCTCGGCCCGCCGATGTCCTCGGCCACGGCCTTCAGAAACACGACCTCGCCCGGCGCGGTCTGCAGGAACGAGGCCGGGACCAGCGGCGTCACCGGCCCGTGCGTGGCCAGCCGGCCGATGAAGCGCTGCCAGCTCATCCCGCTGCCGAGATAGGCGTCCAGCCAGAAGCTGCGGAACTGCGCCGAGAGCATGATCTGCGGGCCGATGGTGTAGGCGCACGGCGGAATGGACGACCAGTCGCCCCCGGCGCGCAGGGCGTTGTGCAGGATCGTCATCGGGTGGAGGCGGACGTGGGCGGCGTGGGCCGTTGTCCACGCGCGCGCCTCCCCGAACACCTCCGCCAGATGCGGCTCCCAGAAGGCGAAGTGCCCGCACCAGCCGATGCCGCCGTAAATGACATCCGCCCCGCGGCCGTCGCTGGCCTCCGCGATCATCTCGTCGTAGCGGCTCACGTTGTCCGGCCCGGGGAAGTGAACCGCCGCCGGGCGCAGGCCGGGCTGGATGGGCTCGATCAGCTTCGCCCGCGCCGTGTGCTCGAAAGACCACGGGGATTGCTTGTCAATGGTCGCGCCGTCCTCGGTGGCGTACTCGTCCAGGAAGAACAGGTGGACGTGGCTCAGCGAGACCTGGCGCTGGTTGATCTTGTCGGCCAGAGGGGGGTACTGGCCCGTCGGCCCGACGGGGAAGACGCCGACGAAGCGCCGCCCCTCGTCCGCCGCGCGGACGATGCGGCCCAGCATGTCCTCGGCCATGGCGTCGTAGAGCGCAGCGGGCTCGCCGATGACGCGGATGGAGAAGTCCGGGTGGTGGTGCGGCTCGCGGCGGGTGATATCCGCGGCCGAGATGGCGCGGGCCGCGTCGCAGGCGGTGGCGTCGCGGAAGGGGATCATGTCCAATAGGTCGCGGCCGATGGGCATGGTGGCTCCTGGTGTCGCGTGGGCCGGGACATCCTGGACCGGCCAGTCATCCCGCCCATTGGCCGGTCCAGGATGTCCCGGCCCACGCGTCAGGTTGGTGGAAAGAACGGCGCCAGCTTCTGGATCGGCGCCGGGCGGTTGAACTGGCGGCAGAGGCTGAAGGCCTCGGCGTACTTGACGCCGCAGGCGACGCCGTGCAGGACCGCCGTCGCCTCGATCTGCTCAAGGATGTTCGTGCGGTGGTGCTCCTGCAGGTACTGGTGCTGGCTGACATGGCAGCGCATCGCCTGCAGCTTGCGCTCGAAGACCGGGGTGATGTCCACGTACAGATCGGGCGTGAAGACGCCGCCGGGCAGGGGGGCCATGTGCAAGGCGATGGGGATGCCCGACGAGGCGGGTTCCTCAGACACGATGGCCGGGTTGCCCGCGTTGTTGGAGGCGTTCAGCGCGAGTTCCGCCGCCGCCCGGTGGTGCTGGTGGTAGTCGTGCAGCGCCGGGACGAGCATCAGGTCGGGCCGGGTGCGGCGGACGAGGTTGCGGAAGGCCATCTCCGTGTCAGAGTAGCGGCTGTGGACATGCTCCATGAAGTCGTCGTCGCCGAAGTCGAGCCACTGCAGCTTCGCCCCGAGCACGTCGCAGGCCGCCGCCATTTCGGCGTGGCGGATGCGGCTGCGTTCGGCCTTGTCCACCTCGGGGATGCCGCCGAGGTTGCCGTTGCAGGCCACGGCCAGCGTGACCTCCATGCCGGCGGCCGCCTGCAGGGCGATGGTGCCGGAGCACTGCATCTCGTCATCGGGATGGGCCACGACCACCAGGATGCGCACGGCTTGTCACCTCACCATGGCTATGCTCCGCGGGTGCGGGGCGGACCTGCCTGGCGGCAGACTCCCGAAGAAACAGGCAGGGAGAAGGAGTACTGGGCCGCGACGCCGAAAAGGAGTACGGCAAGGGCGGCTCCTGCCACCAAGACCACATGAAGGGTGTGTTCTCCATGCGCAAGGGTTTCACGCTCATTGAGTTGCTGGTTGTCATCGCCATCATGTGACTGCTGAAAAACCCCCATTTCCGAAGCAGGTTTGCCCGCAGATGGCGTTCATTGGCTCGTAGCGGGTACTGTATTCTCAAGAAGTGAGGTTTTTCAGCAGTCACATCATCGCCAT
>Ga0136653_10002041_pt1 | contig 11055 bp, 6 predicted proteins | sample LakKivw275mmetaG_FD_94866 | JGI IMG/M metagenome (GOLD analysis project Ga0136653, IMG submission 94866) | Anoxic lake water microbial communities from Lake Kivu, Rwanda to study Microbial Dark Matter (Phase II) - Lake Kivu water 275m metaG... | ecosystem: Environmental > Aquatic > Freshwater >... | reverse complement strand
GGCGCCAGCGCGAACGTCAGGCGGCGCCCTTCGCCCGGCTGCAAGTGCACGCGCTGGACGCCCTGCAGTTGCAGCAGCGGCACCGGCACCGAGGCCTCCACGTCGCTGACGTAAAGCTGCGCGACTTCATCACCCGCGCGATCGCCAAGATTGGTCACCGTGACGCCGATCTGCACCGGCTCGCCGGCGCGGACCTCGGCGGGGGTGATCGTCAGGTCGCGGTATCCAAAGCTGGTGTAACTCAGGCCGCAGCCAAACGGGTACAGCGGCTCACCCGTGAAGAAGCGGTACGTGTGCCCGGCCATGTTGTAGTCACTGAAGTCCGGCAGTTGGTCGAGCGACTTGTAGAACGTCACGGGCAGGCGCCCGGCGGGGTTGATGTCGCCCCACAGGACCTCGGCCAACGCCGTCCCGGCCTCCTCCCCCCCGTACCACGTTGCCAGGATCGCGCTGACGTTCTGGTCGGCCCAGTTCACGGCGACGGCGCTGCCCGAAAGCAGCACGAGAACCACGGGCTTGCCGACGGCGGCGACTTCCTGCAGCAGCGTCTCCTGGATCGGCGGCAAGTCAATGTAGGTGCGGTCCCCGCTGCGGTTGAGGTCCGAGTCGCCCTCCTCCCCTTCCAGGCGTGGCGAGAGGCCGAGGGCCATGATGACAACGTCGGCTTCGTCGGCAGCCGCCAGGGCTTCCGCGAAGCCGGAGCGGTCGTCGCCGACGAGTTCGCAGCCCCGCGCGTGCGTCACGGTCACGCCGTCGCCGGCGCGGGCGATGATCCCCTGCAGCGGCGTGACGGCCAGCGATGGCTCGCCGTTGTAGTTGCCCAGCAGCACGGGCACGTCATCGGCGTTCGGGCCGATGACGGCGAGGCGCTTTACGTCGGCGGCCAGCGGCAACACGCCATCGTTCTTGAGCAGCACGATGCTCTCGCGCGCTGCTTGCAGGGCCAGCGCCCGGTGCTCGGCGCAGTCGTTGACCGCCATCGGTATCTGCGCGTACGGCACGCGCTCGGGCGGGTCGAACATGCCCAGGCGAAAGCGCGCTTCGAGCAGGCGCTCCAGTGACACATCCAACTCCGCCTCGGTGATGAGGCCCTGCTCGACCGCACCGATGAGCGAGCCGTACGTGCAGCCGCAGTTCAGGTCGCAGCCGGCCCTCACCGACATCGCGGCGGCCTCTTCGGGGCTGGCGGCGACCTTGTGGTGCTGGAAGACATCGTCAATCGCGCCGCAGTCGGAGACGACATAGCCCGGGAAGCCCCACTCATCGCGCAAGATGCGCTGCAGCAGCGTCGGGCTGGCGCTGCAGGCCTCGCCGTTGGTGCGGTTGTAGGCCGACATGATGGACCACGCGCCCGCCTCGACAGTGGCCTTGAAGTGCGGCAGGTAGCTCTCGCGCAGGTCGCGCTGGCTGACGACCGCGTCGAAGCCGTGACGCTCGGCCTCGGGGCCGCTGTGGACGGCGAAGTGCTTCGGTGTCGCGACTAGCTTGAGGTACTTCGGGTCGTCGCCCTGCAAGCCCTTGACGAAGGCCACGCCGAGTTGCGCCGCCAGATAAGGGCATTCGCCGTAGGTTTCCTGCCCTCGGCCCCAGCGCGGGTCGCGGAAGAGGTTGATGTTCGGCGTCCAGAAGGTGAGGCCGTAGTACCACAGGGCGCCGCCGTCCGCCGACAGGGCCGCATGATGCTTCGCGCGGGCCTCGTCGGAGATCGCCGTGGCGATGCGGAAGACGAGGTCCGCATTGAACGTCGCGGCGAGGCCGATGGCTTGCGGGAATACGGTCGCGATACCCGCCCGACCGACGCCGTGCAGGCACTCGTTCCACCAGTTGTACGCCGGAAGGCCCAGGCGCGGGATGGCGAAGGCGTCGTGGACCATCTGCGAGACCTTCTCCGGAAGCGTCATGCGGCCCATCAGGTCGCGGGCGCGCTCGGCGGGAGCGAGGTCGGGGTTGAGATACGCGGCGCTGTCTTCGGGCATGGGGTCACCGTATTCAGGCGAGATGTGCGAGGTTTCGCCTCCGCAGGACGGGCTCCTTCCGCGCGCTGCCGGTGCTTGCAGGTGCCCCGCCGCGTCGCGGCGAACGGGGCTGTGGACTGATGAAATACCTCTTCCTCATCATCGCGGCGGTGCTGATCCTCGCCTCCGTCATCACCCATGCCACGCTGCCAGACGCGCGCAGCAGCGTGCCGGTCATCTACTGGGTGACCGACCCGAACCCGGCGCGCGAGGAGCAGATCCGGCTCTTCCACGCATGGCTCAAGAAGCACAACCACCCGCGCATCGAGCTGCGCCTGGACACCGCCAACAACGACACCTCCAAGAAGATCATCCAGGGCGTGTCGGGCGTGGGCGGGGATTGCATGGACATCGGCTCGGGCGGCGGGATGCGGTACTTCAACTCCGTGGGGCTGCTGACCGATGTGACGCCGTGGGCCAAGGACATGGGCTTCGACCCCAGCCACACCTACCCGGCGATCAAGACCGAGGTCACCGACGCCGGCCACCAGTACATGTTCCCGTGCAACTGCTACGACCACCTGTACTGGGTCAACAAGGCGACCTTCCGCAAGATGGGGCAACCGCTCCCGCCGATGAAGTGGGACCTGGAGACCTTCGAGCGCCTGGGCAAGGCGTACGTGGCGGCGGCCAACCCGCCCGGCGAGCGCCGCGAGAACTTCTTCGCCAACGGCGCGCCGCTGGACGTGGTGCGCCGCGGCTGGGGCGTGAGCGTGTTCAATGAGACCCTCACGCGCTGCACGCTCGACGACCACCGCTACGTGAAGGCGCTCAAGTTAATCCGCAAGTGGACCTACGACGACCACCTGTGCCCGACGGCCGCCGAGGTGCAGTCCTTCAGCACCGCTTCGGGCTACGGCGGCTCAACGCTGCAGCTCTTCAACAGCGGCAACTACGCGATGTTCATGATGGGGCGGTATGCGCTGATCCAGTTGCGCAAGTTCGGCGCGCTGGAACTGGCGGTGTCGTGGCCGCCGACCGGTGGTATGCCGAACTGTTCGACCGGCACGCGCGCCGCGGGCATCTACGCCGGCTCCAAGCACCCCGAGTTGGCGAAGTACTTCCTGGCTTACCTCGCCAGCGAAGACTACAACATGCAGATTGTGCGGGATGCCGACTCCCAGCCGCCGAACCCGAAGTACACCAAGACCGCGGAGTACCTGCGCCCCAAGGACTATCCCAATGAGTGGGGTTGCCACGAGGTGTTCGAGGACGCCATGTGGCAGATCGCCATCGGGCCGGAATACAGCCCCTTCATCGTGCCGGATGTCGTGAACCGCAGTGACGGCGAGGCGGTCGAGGCCTACATGTCCGGCGTGACCAGCGCGGAAGAAGCCGCGCGGCAGGCCGCCGACCGCATCAACGCCGAGATTGACCGCAGCCTCGAGGAAGACCCCTCGCTCCAGCCGAAGTACGACGAACTGCTGGCGAAGCAGAAGAAGATTGACGACCTGAAGGCGCGCGGGGAGAAGATCCCGCTGGACCTGGTGGACAACCACTTCCTGCGGCGCTACTACGAGTGGGCGCGCATGGCCAGATGATGACCCCGAAGGACCGGCGACGACTACGTACAGGTTTGGGCTTCCTGGCCCCCAACATCCTGGGGTTCCTGGCCTTCACACTCATCCCGCTGGGGTTCAGCCTGGTCCTGGCCTTCACCAACTGGGACTTGCGCCACCACAACATGTTCAAGCAGGAGCACCTGAAGTTCATCGGGGTCGAGAGCTTCGTGCGCCTGTTCCATGAGCCCAACTTCTACAAGTACCTGGGCAACACGGTCTTCCTGATGATGGGCATTCCCCTGTCCATCGCCGCCAGTCTCATCGCCGCCCTGCTGCTGAGCAACGACCTGGGCGTCGGCCGCAAGCGCACCTACTGGACGGTGGCTTGCGGCTCGCTGCTGGTGGCCGCGTGCGTGATGCTGGGGCTCCTGGGCGCCGGGGCCAGCGCCATGACGCTGCTCATCGGCGGGGTCATCTGCCTGCTGCTGGTGGGCGGCACGTTCGGCGGGGCCACGACGTACCGCACGGTCTTCTACATCCCCCACTTCACCAGCGGCGTCGCCACCTTCATCCTGTGGAAGAAGCTGTACGCCCACGAGACGGGCCCGGTGAACACGTTCCTGGCCGGGCCGCTGGAGCGCCTGACGGAGACACTGCGCGGCGTGCCGGCCGCGCACCTGACCGCCGGCATGTGGGTCTGGCTGGTGCTGGCGCTACTGCTGCTGTTCCTGGGGCTGCGGCGCCTGCGGCTGATGTGGGTGGAGGGCGAGCTTTCCTGGTGGCTGGCGGCGCCGGCCGCGGTGGGATTGCTGGTGCCGGTCATCGCGTCCCTGTTCTGGGCGCCGACCTTCGAGGGCAAGTTCCTGCTGGTCGTGGGGGCCACGTTGGTGCTGCTGTTCCAGCTCATCCGCGGCCTGACGTCGGCGCGGCTGCCTTCGCTGGCTTCCAGCGGGTCGGGGTCGGCCGCGGCGCTGGCCGCGCTGTACCTGGTCGGCGAGTTCGTCGCCCTCGGCTTCGCCATCCTGGCCTATCGCCTGCCGGGGATGGCCGAGGCCGGCCTGCAGCCCCCCGAGTGGCTCACCCACTACCACTGGGCCAAGCCCGCGATGATGATCATGGGGCTGTGGGCCGCGATGGGCTCCAACAACATGCTGCTGTACCTCGCGGGACTGTCGAACATCCCGCCGGAGCTGTACGAGGCCGCCGACATTGACGGCGCGTCGCGGCACCAGCGGTTCTGGAACGTGACCTGGCCGCAACTGGCGCCGACGACGTTCTTCATCGTCGTGATGAGCGTCATCGGCGGGCTACAGGGCGGGTTCGAGATCGCCCGCACCATGACCCGGGGCGGGCCGGCCGGTTCGACCACGACACTCGCCTACTTCATCTACACCGAGGGTTTCGAGACCGGGCGCCTGGGCTACGCCTCGGCGGTGGCCTGGACGCTGTTCGCGATGGTCTTCATCGCCACGCTGATCAACTGGAAGTTCGGGAGCAAGCACGTCAATGACTGAGGCGCCGCTGGAGCGCGGGCTTTCCAGCCCGCAGCAGGCCCTGCCGCCCACGCACCCGCGCCGCCCCCGGCGGTGGGGGATGACCGTGCGTCAGCACCTGTCGCTGTCGGGCCTGCATGTCGTGCTCGTCATCCTCGCCTTCACGATGGTGCTCCCCTTCGTGTGGATGGTGCTGACCAGCCTGAAGCCCCTGGGCGAGGTCGGCCTCGAGAACTGGCTGCCCAGCAAGATCCAGTGGAGCAACTACCGCGAGGTCTTCTCGGTCATCCCCTTCGCGCGGTTCTACTGGAACAGCCTCTTCATCGCCGCGTGGGTGACGTTCCTACAGGTCTTCACCAGCGCGCTGGCGGCGTTCAGCTTCGCGCGGCTGCAGTGGCCCGGGCGCGACAAGGTCTTCCTGCTGTATCTGGCTACGCTCATGCTGCCCGGCCTGGTCATGATGATCCCCAACTACCAGATCATGATCAAGCTGGGGCTCGTGGACACGTACGCCGGGCTCATCATCCCGGCGGCGTTCAGCGCTTTCGGGACGTTCCTGCTGCGGCAGTTCATGCTGACGATCCCGACCAGCCTGGACGAGGCGGCTGAGATTGACGGGGCCAGCAAGTGGCAAGTCTTCTGGGAGGTCATCCTGCCGCTGGCCCGGCCGGGGATGATTGCCCTGACGATCTTCACGTTCATCGGCACGTACCAGAGCTTCTTCTGGCCGCTGGTCATGCTCAAAACGGTGGCCAGGTACACGCTCCCCATCGGCCTGCTGTACTTCGACTCCACGCAGGGCCAGTCCACGCACCTGATCATGGCGGCGGTGACGATGTCGCTGCTGCCCATGATCGTGCTGTTCGCCTTCATGCAGCGCTACCTCGTGCGCGGCATCCAACTGGGCGCCGTGAAGGGCTAGACCCCATCTTCCCACCCGCGCTCTGCCGCACCCGGCGACCTATCACATTGTGACATTGCGGCAGCGGTGTTATACTGCGAATGTAGTGGAGTCGCAGGCGTGACACGCACCCGGGAGATGAAGCAGCATGCCAGCCAGCCCGCCTCTGCCCATGCAGGACGACCGCCTTGACATCAAGGCTGTTCGCGACGAACTGGGTCTCAGCCAGGCGGAGTTGGCCGACATGGCTGGCGTGTCGGTGCGGGCCGTCCAGAGCTGCGAGCAAGGCTGGCGCCGCCCGAGTCCGGCCCTGGAGAAGACGATCATTCTGCTCCTCATGGCGCACCGGTACGGCAGCACGCTACCCGAAGTGAAGTGCTGGGAAGTCATGGACTGTGTCCCAGAGCGCTGCGAGAACTGCATCTCACGGCGGACCGCCCAGGGGCACCTGTGCTGGTTCCTGCACGGCACGCTGTGCGCCGAGCCGCGCCATCAGGACTGGGAGAGCAAGCGCGGCCAGTGCCTGTCCTGCGCCTTCTTCAAGCAACTCCTGAAGCCGACCGCCGAATAGGCTGGCGTGACCTACGGAGGCGAAAGCACCGATGAGAACCGCATTGCTGCTCGCCTGTTTCCGGGCTCTTCTCCTGTCCGCGTGCCTTGCCGGCACCGCCTTCGCCGCGGACCCGGCCGAGCTGGTCGTGACCGACACGGTGCTCCGCCCGGCGGCCCAGGTCCCGCCGCTGGGGGCCAACAACTATGGCGGCTGCGGGGCCATCGAGTGGGCCGCCAACAACTTCGTCCGCAACAGCGGCAACGAGCCGGTGTATTGGCGCAATCTGCACCGCATCATGCAGGTGGGGCCCAACTGGTTCGAGATTGATGGCCCCGGCACGTCGTGGTGGGACCTGTGGGCCAACGGCTTCCTAAGCGGGGCCGATGTACGCCTGTACCGGATCGTGGACAAGGCCGGAGCCCCCTTGCCAACCAACAGCGCCGGCAACGGCCTGGACATGAGCCGGGCCGACCACGTGGCCTTCGTCGGCAAGGCGCAGGTGTTGCCCGAGGGCTCCCCCGGCTTCCCCGACGGCGGCTGGGTCGCCACGAAGTACGGCGACGTCTACCCCAACGCCTGGATCCGCCACGGTAATCTCTCGTGCACCGACGCCAGCGGCGTGCAGGCCGGACGGACGTATTGGTACACTATCACGGCCATCAGCGCCGACGGCAAGGAGTCGGACTTCGCCAACGAGGTGAGCGCTACCGTCGCACCGGCTGGTGATGGCGGCCCGCATATCCTGATCGTCCGCGAGGACAAGCTGCCGGACGCAAAGCAGGGCCAGGGGTTTGACTTTGCGCCGGGAATCACGGGCGGGAAGGCTCCCCTGCAGTGGCGGATCGAGGACGCGCAAGGCGGGGCCCTCGCGCTGCCCGAAGGGCTGGCGTTCGACACCACGACGGGCCGCCTGCGGGGGCAACTCAAGACGACCCCGCCGGAAACGCGCTTGCGCCTGAAGGTCACGGACGCAGCCGGCCGCGAGGATAGCCGCTGGTATGTCCTGAACCCGGCTGCCCCGACGGGCGCCGGTAAGCCCGAACCGCCGCGCGACGTCAAGGCCGTCGCTGGGCCGGGCTGTGTCACGCTGACCTGGGCGGCCAGCCCCTCGGCCCATGTCGTCGCCTATCGCCTCAAGCGCAGCGCCGCGCCGCTGGCGCAGCAGAGGCAGCGCGTCGTCCTCTCCCCTGGCGCGCCGGAGCTGAAACGCTTCGACTACGCCGTCATCCAGAAGCGTTTCCAGCCTTTCGACATGAGGGCGGTGCACCCGCGCGTGCGTGGCATCGGCAACCCCTTCGACGCCCCGGCGATGTACTGGAACCATGACGCCGCGCGCACGAAGCTCGCCCTGGTCCCGCACCCGCAGCCCCTGCCCAAGGAGATGACCGACCCCGGCGAGACCTGCCTGCAAGTCACGGCCGGCGAGGGCGAGCAGTTCATAGACCAGTTCGTCTTCATCGGCACCGACATGGCCGGCGAGTCCATCTGGTACGGGCAGCTCGAGCCGGGCAAGCAGTACCGGCTGGAGGTGTGGCTGCGGCAGGAGGGCCTCGCCAACAACGGGGCCGTGACGTTCTCCTACGGCCGGGCCTATCCGGAGATCAAGCATGGCTTCAACGTAACTGGCCAGTGGGCGAAGTACACCTGTGACTTCACCGGGCCCGAGCGTCCCGACAAGCTCTGGCACTTTGGCCACCGCTTCACCTTCACCGGCCCGGGCACGCTGTGGCTGGACAACGCGCGCGTGTTCCGCGTGGATGACCCGGCGGACCTGGCAAAGCCGTACGTCCCCAACCCCGTCGTGCTCAACGAACTGCTGGCGTCACAGCCTGCCACCGGACCGAAGGGCTCCCACCGCATCTGGTTCCTGGACCGCGACGCCACGCTGGAGTCGATCACCAGTTGGCACGCCAACTCAAAGGTGCGGCCCGACTGGCGCACGGCTCTGTCCGGCACCATGGAGATGACCCTTCCCATGGGGCTGATGTTCGACTTGCAGACCGGGCCGGACCCGCAGACCCGCATGAAGCCGTGGCTGGTGTTGCAGCACCTCCTCCACAGCGAGGACGACTGGCGCGGGCTGATCGAGTACCTGGCCGCGCCGTACGACCCGGCGCAGGACACGCCGCAGGCCAAGCCGTGGGCGTACAAGCGCTTCCAGCAGCGCGGCGTGGGCACCCCGTGGACGGACGAGTTCAGCCAGATCACCCTCGAGTTCGGCAACGAGACCTGGCACAACGGCGTCTTCGACGACTGGCTGGGCTTCGCCACGCGCAACGCGGTCTGGCAGGGCGGGCGCGAATACGGGATGTTCTGCCGCTACCTGATCCAGAACATGCGCCAGAGCCCCGTCTGGCAGGCGCAGAAGCTCGACGGCAAGATCCGCTTCGCCGTGGGCGACGGCTACATCCGCCGCGATGTCGGCGGCGGCAAGCGCCTGACCTACGGCGAGGAGGCCATCGCCGAATGCCCGGAGGCGCAGTTGGTCGTCCACGCCAACTATGTCGGCCCGAAGTGGGAGACCGGCGACAAGTCGCGCGACACCTTCGACGACCACGGCGTGCAAGAGACGCTGCTGGCCTTCCTCGCTGCGGACGAAGGCGGCTTCCCGGCGGCGCAGCAGCAGGCGGAGCAGTTCGCCGCCCAGGGCCTCAAGTACGATCACGGGGCGTACGAGGGCGGGCCGAGCGGCTTCGCCATCCCCGGCCGCGACACCCCGCAGCAGAAGGAGACCAACGAGCGCTATGGCAAGTCGCTCGCCATGGCCGTCACGGCCCTCGACGCCTGGATGCGCAGCTACGCCTACGGCTGGACCGACCAGTGCTACTTTAGCTACGGCCAGGGGATGTACTGGAACAGCCACACCTGGTTCTCCGCGGGCTTCCGGCCGTCGCCCGGATGGCTGGCGATGGCCCTGCGCAACCGCTACGCCTCCGGCGACTTGATGATGGTCATCGGGAAGACATGGCCCACGCTGCGACGCGGCGAGAAGCAGTACCCGCTCATCGGCGCCTATGCGATGCGCGACGGAAGGCGCTGGTCGGTATTCGTCGTCAGCCGCAAGCTGGACGGGAGTCACGATGGGCAGGACTTCGGCGACGGCACGACGCCGGTCACACTGAAGCTGCCCTTCACGAACGCCCAGCGCATCACGCTGCACAAGCTGACCGGCGACCCGCGCGCGAACAACCGGCAGGCGCTGGAGATTGCCATCCAGGACGAGACCGTGCCACCGTCCAGCCTCAAGCAGGGCGCGCTTGCGCTCACCATGCCGCCGGGTTCAGTCTACCTGTACGTGTTTGAGGGAGCGCAGGGGAGTCCTGATGGCCGCTGAATTCGACGTTGTCGTGGCCGGCTACACGGGTGTGGACCTGGCGCCCACCTTCCCCGACCGCGCGGGTGACGTGCCGCTGGCGCAACTGCTGCGGCCGGGCAAGATCATCGAGGTCGGGCCGCTGGAGATCACGCCCGGCGGTGTCGTGCCCAACACCGGCCTGGCGATGAGTACTTTCGGGGCGCGCGTCGCACTGATGGGGCTGATCGGGCAGGACCGCCTGGGCGACCTGCTGCTGGGGCTGCTGGAGGGCCACGGGGCCGCGGTGCACCTGCGCCGCACAAGGGTGGCCGGCACCGCCTACGGCTTCGTCATTGCTCCGCCGGGGACGGATCGCGTGTTTCTCGAAGGCCCCGGCTGCAACGCCGCCTTCGGGGCCGATGATGTGGACTATGAACTCGTCGCCCGCAGCCGCCTGTTCCACTTCGGCTATCCGCCGCTCATGCCGCGCCTGTGCGCCGACGATGGGGCGGAATTGGTCACAATGCTCCGCCGCGTGCGCGCGCTTGGCGTCGCGACATCATTGGACATGACGCTGCCCGACCCGCAAGGGCCGACGGGCGCCGTGGATTGGCGCGCGCTGCTGGCCCGGGTGTTGCCCGACGTGGACATCTTCACCCCGAGTCTGGAGGAGCTGCTGGTGATGCTGGCCCCGGCGGAGGTGCAGCGCCTCGCCGATGCCGCCGGGGAGGGCGACATCGCCGCGATGGCGCCCCCGGCCCTGTGCGAGGAGCTGGCGGCGGAGGCGTTGGCCCTCGGCAGCCGCATCGTGCTCCTGAAGCTCGGCGCGCGGGGCGGGCTGTTGCGGACGGGGGACGTCAGCGACGTGGCCCTGGCCCTGCCGCCTGAGGCGTGGGGCAACCAGTGCCTCTGGCTCCCGGCCTACCCGGCTGATCCTGCCCGCGTCTGCAACGCCTGTGGTGCGGGTGACGCGGCAGTGGGTGGCTTCCTGACGGCGCTGCTCAACGGGGAAGATGCAGCCATGGCCGGGCGGCTGGCGATGCTGGCCGGACGGGACAGCCTCTACGGGGTGGACACGACTTCGGGGCTGCGGGCGTGGGCGGCGATGCGGGCCGAGGCGTCCGCTTCAGCGCCCCAGTAGGTCGTGGAACAGCTCCTCCAGCTGCGCGGCGGTGACTTCCGGGCCGCAGTGGGCCTGTAGCCCCTCCACCGCCCGCACGGCGGCCGCGTCGGCTTCCCCCGCCTCAGTCACGACCTGGCGCAACGCCGCCGTGCGGGCGGTGGAGGGGCTACAGG
>Ga0136653_10002038_pt1 | contig 11070 bp, 7 predicted proteins | sample LakKivw275mmetaG_FD_94866 | JGI IMG/M metagenome (GOLD analysis project Ga0136653, IMG submission 94866) | Anoxic lake water microbial communities from Lake Kivu, Rwanda to study Microbial Dark Matter (Phase II) - Lake Kivu water 275m metaG... | ecosystem: Environmental > Aquatic > Freshwater >... | reverse complement strand
TTACGGAACAGCGGCAAGGATTGGTGCTGGTAACCGGTCCCACAGGCTGCGGCAAGTCCACCACCTTGGCCGCTATGATTCACGAAATCAACGGCAAGCGGCGAGACAACATAGTCGCGATAGAGGACCCAATCGAGTTTGTTCATCCGGACCGAAAGGCGATAATCAACCAGCGGGAGATAGGCATCGATACGGACTCATTCACGGATGCGCTCAAATACGTTCTCAGGCAGAGCCCGGACGTGATTCTGGTCGGTGAGATGAGAGACGTGGAGACAATGAATGTAGCGCTCGCAGCGGCGGAGACCGGTCATCTGGTCTACTCGACGGTTCACACCAGCAGCGCCGCGGAAACGCTGGACAGAATCGTGAACATGTTCCCGCCGCACGACAAGCCGATAATATGTATGCGAATGTCGGTGTCACTTAAGGGAATAGTATCTCAGAAGCTTATTCCGAGGAGCGACAAGGCCGGACGGGTCGCGGCAGTGGAGATTATGGTCGCCAACCCGACGATTCAGAAGCTTCTAGAGGAAGGGCGATCCGGACAGATCTATCAGGCCATACAGGAAGGTGACTTCTGGGGAATGCAGACAATGAACCAGTGTCTTGATCGTTTCTACAAGGCCGGCATAATCTCGCAGGAAGAGGCTCTGGCCAACGCGGGAAACGAGACCGAGCTAAGGCAAATGATGCGCAGAACGCACTAGTTATGATGGCGCCACAATCTTGTTGAACTTCGAGCTATCAATGGAGGTAAGTACCTAATGGGACTTTATCAGATGAGAACGGCCTTCGGACACTACATGAAGGCTCTGCTGTTTGTTATCGCCGCGATATTCATCGTTGGCGCGGTCTATCAGTTTGGTGTAGCCCCAAACGTGGGTGGGGGCCGAAAGACGGGCGGCGAGGCTGTGCTCGCCACCGTCGGCGACGCGGAGATCACACAGCAGGAGTTTGAAGTCCTGTGGGAATCGGCGGTTGAGAACGCCAAGAGAAGCGGCACTATGTCGCCCCTGAGGTTCGCGGACGTCCGCGCGATGCTGCTGCTGCAACTGATCGAAGGTAAGCAGGTATTGCAGTATGCCAGCAAGCTTGGAATAGACGTGAGTGAGAAAGCCGTTCGAGCGGAGATTGACAAGTTTGTTGTTGAACGACTGAAAGAGAACCGCAAGGCTATCCTGGGCGAAATGTCCAAGGAACAGGAGAAGCTGGATCCGCGCAAGGACAAGAAATACAAGAAAGAACTAAGCTCAGTCAACACAAGCGTTGCCGACCAGGAAGAACGTGCGCGGCAGCAGATTCCCGAAGACCAGGTTCGCTCTCAACTGGCTGTCAAGGGTATCCAGGAATACGTCAAGAAGAAAGTAGCTTCCGTCACGGAGGCCGATGTTCGCAACAGCTATAAGTCTTACAAGATCCGGATGATTGTGTTGCAGAAGGGCAACGTTCCGGAAGAGCAGCTCAAGACCAAGGTTCAGAAGATCCTGCAGGAGGGTGGAGCCGGCGCTGACTTCGCAAAACTCGTCGCCGAGCATTCACAGTCTCCTGACAAGTCACAGGGCGGTGCAGCGGAGTACAGCTTCGATGCACAGTTCGCGTTCCCTCCTGAGATGGGCGACCTGCTCGCTTCAATGAAACCTTCCGCCGTCAGAGATCTGGTTACCGACAACGCCATCTACATAGTGAAGCTGGACTCAGTTGTCGACAAGACTCCTGAGAAACTGGCGGAGAAGGATATGAAGACGCGCCGGGACGCAATCCGTCAGTTCCGCGAAATGCAGGAAGGGATGAAGATTCAGGCCGAAATCGCCAAGGTTGCCAAAGTAGAGATCAAGAATCCTGAGATGCTCGGTTATTGGCTGCTCGGTGAGGCGCAGAAATCCAGGACGCAGGCTGAGGCTGAGTCGAAGATAAAGAAGGCCGTCGATGCATTGCAGAATGCCGCTCGCCTGACGCCGGACAATCACTTCGTACAGGCGAAACTTGCCCAGGTTCTCGCGATGACTGGCAAGACCAAAGAGGCTATAGCGGTACTCTACCCGATGCTTGAGGGCGACAACGCTGTTGTCGAGGGTGCAGACTTGAGGATACTGCTAGCTGATCTCCTCCTTAAGAACAAGGAAACGGAGAAATCTATTGGCCAGTATATCGAGGCCAGCGAGGTTGCCATCAACGATCCAGACACGCACACCCAGTTGTTGGCAAAGTTCAAGGAGCTGGGTAGAGGAGACCTGGTCGCAAAGGAAGAGGAGTGGCTGAAGGAATACCAGATTAAGAAAGAGGCCTGGGAGAAACTGAACCAGAATGCCCCGGCGTCCGGCGGACGTCCTTCCGGACCTGAGCCTTCACGCAGCGGTGAGTAACGCAGATCGCAGTTTGGTCTGCTAGCATAAACGAGCGTGTTTTCTGAGGGGGCGGGTCGAATCCCGCCCCCGAATGTCATATCTGCAATGTGATTGGTTGGACTGGCGATGGCGGGAGTTTTGAGGATAGTTTCCACGCCCATAGGCAACCTGGAGGATATAACTCTTAGGGCGCTGCGTGTTCTTCGCGAGTCCGATGCTATTGCTGCTGAAGACACAAGAGTGACCCGCAAGCTGCTGAGCCACTTTGACATTCATACTCCAATGATAGCCTATCATCAGCACAGCACTGGGCGTCGTGCGGAGGAGATACTGGAGCTGTTGCAGTCGGGCAAGAGTGTTGCTCTGGTTTCCGACGCCGGGACTCCGGGCATATCCGACCCCGGCCACGAACTGATTGCCATGTGTATCGCAGAGAAAGTGACGCTGGAGCCGGTGCCAGGACCGACGGCTGCGATCGCAGCTCTTGTGGTATCCGGATTTGGCACATCACATTTCGCGTTTGACGGGTTTCCTCCGCGGAAGCTTGGCGAAAGGCTCGCATTCTTCGCATCTCTAAGCCGTGACACCAGGACACTGGTCTTCTACGAGGCACCGTCGAGGCTTGTCAAGACCCTTGAGTCCATGCGCAAGGAGTTCGGCGACCGGAAGGTCGTTATCGTTCGCGAAACCACGAAACTCCATGAAGAGCACTTCAGGGGAACGGTTTCTGAGGCTATCGAGCGTTACAGCCCCGGTCAGGTGCGGGGGGAGATCGTGATTGTGGTTCACGGCGCCTCAGCCAACGAGAGTGCGCCTCTTGAGAGCAAACCCGACGAACTAAACGACCGGCTGTTGCTGCTAGTGCGCGAAGGGTTGAGCGAGAGGGACGCCATCCGCCGGTGTATGATAGAGTTCAAGCTGCCAAAGAGGGTCGTGTATTCTTCGTGGCTGCGACTGAAGGAGAGCTTGCAGGAGTAGCCTCTGCAGAACCGCGCTTCGGGACAAACGTCCGCGAAGCATACTGGACTCGCGACCACGCTTCGCTACAAGCGTCCGCGAAGCATACTGAATCGGCACGTCTGTAGTAAGCTCCTGCGGCAGGACTCGACAAGAAGCGCACGATTGCTTATACTTTATCCATCAAACACTTCACAGCACATAACGAGGCGAGATGCGAGCATCACAGTTATTCTTTCCCACTCTGAGAGAGGTTCCGGCGGACGCGGAGATTATAAGCCACAAACTCCTTCTGCGAGGTGGCTTCATTCGCAAGGTTGCAGCCGGCATCTACAACTACCTGCCCCTGGGCTACAAGGTGATTCGTAAGATCGAGGACATTGTCCGTCAGGAACTAAACGATCACGGCGCCCAGGAACTTCTTATGCCCGCGATCGTACCATCTGAGTTGTACAAGGAAACCGGCAGGTGGGACCTCGATGTGTTGTTTCGTCTGAAAGATCGTGGCGACCGCGACTACTCCATCGGCTTCACCCATGAGGAAGTGGTAACCGACATCGTGCGCAGAGACGTGCGTTCCTATCGCGAACTCCCTCTCAATCTGTACCAGATTCAGACGAAAGGCAGGGACGAGGCGAGGCCAAGGGCGGGTCTTGTGCGCGGTCGGGAGTTCATCATGCTTGACTCCTACAGCTTTGACCGCGGGCACGAGGATCTCGCACGCACCTACGACCGAATGTACGTGGCTTTTTCGAGGGTCTTCGCCAGATGCGGGCTTCAACCACTGGTGGTGGAGGCGGACTCCGGCGCCATTGGGGGTAAGGAAAACCACGAGTTCATGGTACTGGCCGATTCGGGTGAGGATACCGTGCTTGAGTGCACCAAGTGTGGATACGCTGCAAATGCGGAAAGGTGCTCAATAGGCCAGAGACCGCTCAAGAAGTCGGATGAAGCAATGCTCGACGCTGAGGTCGTGGACACTCCGAACGCCCGAACCATTGAGCAGGTCTCATCGATGCTCAAGAAATCTCCCAAGAAGTTTGTAAAGACTCTGCTCTATATGGCGGGTGATCAGACTGTTGCGGCCCTTGTGCGCGGGGACAGAGACCTCAACGAGTCGAAGCTGGCCAGGTTCCTTGACGTGAAGAAGATCGAGATGGCCGACGCTGAGGCTGTCGAGAGGGTGACGGGCGCCCCCGTGGGGTTTGCGGGACCTGTTGGCCTGGACGGAGTGCGAGTGGTCGCGGACAGTGAGATTGCCGGGATGGTAAACTGCGTGGTGGGGGCAAACAGCGCTGACGCCCACATGATAAATGTCAATCTCGACAGAGAGTTCAGCGTAACGGAGTTTGCCGATCTGCGGGTAGCGGACAAGGGAGATCCCTGCGATCGCTGCGACGGTGTGTTTGGCGTGCGGAGGGGTATGGAAGTTGGGCACATATTCAAGCTGGGTGAGATATACTCTGAGAAGATGGGTGCCAAATTCCTGGATGTTGACGGGATTGAAAAGCCATTTGTTATGGGGTGCTACGGAATGGGAGTAAGCCGGACGATGGCTGCCGTAGTTGAAGACAGCAGTGATAGCGACGGCATGATCTGGCCCATTGAGATTGCGCCTTTTGAGGTTGTTGTCATGTTGCTGAACAACGAGGACGAAGCACAGTGCAATGCGGCGATGCGGATGTATGAGGAACTGCAGGATGCCGGTGTAGATGTGCTGCTCGATGAGCGCGAAGAAAGGCCCGGAGTGAAGTTTAAGGACGCTGATCTGATGGGTGTGCCGATTCAGATCGTTGCGGGAAAGCTTGCATCGGACGGCAAGCTGGAGATCCGTCTCCGTCGCGATAAGCAGAAGATCGAGATTGGCGTGGATGAAGCTGTGCAGAAAGTGATGGACTTGCGTGACGGTCTGTACGCTGAACTGGGCGAACGGGCGGACGCGTTCACAGCCAAAGGCGGTGTGTGATGCATCTGATACCGACTGGCGAGATGCTGCTGCGACTACTGATTTCAGCATTGCTTGGTAGCCTGATCGGTCTGGAGCGGGAGACACACGGCAGACCTGCCGGTCTGCGCACCCACACACTGGTTTGTCTCGGTTCCACGTTGTTTACTTTCTGTTCATATGCTATAGCCGGACCAGGAAATGACCCGGGTCGAATCACTGCTCAGATTGTCACAGGCATAGGCTTTTTGGGTGCCGGGACGATCATTCACGAAGGCAGTATTGTAAGAGGCTTGACCAGCGCAGCCAGCATCTGGACAGTGGCGGCGATCGGAGTCGCGGTCGGTATCGGAGGGCAGATGCTCTACGTGGCGATTGCCTGCTCTCTTGCTGTGATTGTGGTTCTGCATCTGGTTGCCAGACTCGAAAAGCGCCTGGTCGGCAAGCGTTCTGAGCGGATTCTGGTGGTTACTGTGACCGACCGGGGGAACTCAGTATTGCGCGTCATCGGAGCGCTCGCCGAACACGGAGTGCAGATGAAGTCGCTTGAGGTTGAAAGAAGCACGGATAGTGAAAAGGCATATCTCAGGATACGGACAGACGGGGAGTGTGACGCTTCTGATTTGGAGAGTGTCTTGGGCCGCATGAATGAGGTCCCCAGCTTCTTCTGGGAGGCTTAGTTCGGTTCGCCTTCCGTGGAGAGTTCTATCCGAAGGTGGTTGGTGCTCAATTGGATTTTACGAAGACACAGCGTGCGACACTGTATACGTTGGTTGCTGTCATTGCACTGGCTTCCGGATACGTGCGCACCAAGGACGCGATGGTTCGCAAGTCCCGAACAGGCTATACTGGATCAGCCAGCAATCCAGCATATCCGAGCCAGAGCAGACAGGCGGACGCTCGGGGTCAGCGGTTGGGTGGGGCATCAGCGGCTGTCAACATTAACACGGGCTCGCAGCGAGATCTGGAGAGGCTGCCTGGAGTGGGGCCGGTGATCGCGGGCAGAATTATTAGTCTGCGACGCAGGCTCGGCCGTTTCAACAGCGCTGATCAACTATTGGAGGTGAAGGGAATAGGTCCAAAGACGCTGCAGAAGATCCGTCCGTACGTGGCGCTGTAGTGTGTGTCGCTGAGGGCGGGCAGAGTAAGAAACTCGGTGTTCTTGGAAGTTTTGTATCACGGATGTGGATTGGTGCAGGAATACTAGCGTGGTAGAGCTAACTAAGACTAGGTAAGTTGAATCACTGAATACAGGAGTTGGAACCCAAATGAGAAGGATCCTCGTTGTGGCGGCGGCTTTGGCCGCGGCAGTAGTATTGTTTTCGGGCTGCGGTGTCAAAGTCAAAGGCGTTTCTGGAACCGTGGCCACCGTCGATGGTAAGAGTATAAGTGCGGAGGAGTATTTCGATACCCTCCACAGACGGTTTGGCAAGGATATGCTCAGCGGCCTGCTCCAGAACGCTATTCTGGAGAAATGGGCTGAGGATGAGAAAGTTCCCGTCACCGACAAGCAGCTGGAAGCGCAGATCGAGATTCTGAAGCGCAATGGCGTTTATGAAGATCAGGTCAAGCAGGTCGGAGAGGCTGCAATCAACCGGGAGATGCGAGCGGTGCAGGCCAGGATCAACCTTGCGAAGAAGCTCGATCCAGTGACTAAGGAAGAGCTTGAGGAAGCGTATGAGAACATGAAGCCTGGCTTTGTGCACGGACCGCGTGTTCAGGTTGAGGTCATAGTCAATCCGGAGGAGAGCAAACTGAAGGATGCGAAGATAGCTCTTGATGACGGAAGAGAGTTCGAGGACGTGGCGGCGGAGTTTGGAACGAGCCCGATGGGCGGTTCTTCGACGATCAAGATATGGGTTGACCTCGAGAAGCCCGGCTTGCCGAAGAACATAGTAGACGCGGCCAAGAAGCTCGAAGTTGGCAAGTATAGCGATGTCCTTGGCATAGGCCCAGAAGGTCAGACGACGCAGTTCCTGATTATGAAGGCCGTCAATAAGCAGGAGAAAGCGAATCTCAAACTGGCTGATGTCAAGGATGAGGTGGAAAGCAACGTTGCTGTTTCTAAGTTCCAGCAGAATTTGTCCGAACAGCTTCGCGATAAGATGAAGGAAGCCAAGATCGAGATCAAGGCAGAATCTTTGAGTGATGTGAAGTACAAATTCATGTACCCTCCGGAACCGCAGATGGGAATGGGCGGACAGTAGCTGACATCTGTTGCGGCACCAGGTCGCACGTCTAGCTGGCATTGAGGCCGCGCCATCGGGCGCGGCCTTTCCCATTTGTGCTCTGCAATGCACCGTGCCGGGGAACGAGATGGGTTACTGCGGAAAGATGGGCGGGCACCTGGACGGTCAATCTTGTTTATTACAACAATGGGCGTCAGTTTCAGTTCCAGTGCTTTCTTGAGCACAAATCGGGTTTGCGGCATAGGGCCTTCGCAAGCATCGACCAGCAGCAATACCCCGTCTACGCTGCGCAACACTCGCTCCACCTCTCCGCCGAAGTCGGAGTGACCGGGGGTGTCTACGATGTTGATCTTGATGCCGTCGTAGTGAACTGCAGTCACCTTCGACAGGATCGTGATCCCGCTTTCCCTCTCCCGATCGTTGGAGTCCATTACACGTTCGGCCACGACCTGATTGTCACGAAAAGTCCCGCTCTGCCGCAGGATAACGTCAACGAGGGTGGTCTTGCCATGGTCAACATGCGCGATGATCGCCACGTTTCGCGTGTCCTCCCTGTGACCTTCTCTTGGGTTGCTCTTCACCATCGGTTCATCCACTACCTGTTCCAAGCTAATCACAAATCCCCATCCGGCACCAAAAAAGCCGGAGTCCCAAATAGACCCGGCTGTTCAAGAAACGCCATTATTTAGTAATACATCTTAGCATCCCGTGAGCTCAGATGTCAAGTTCACTCGCGCGCTGGGTGATCGGCTTCCTGCAACACGTCTTGCCGCATCGGGCCAGATGCACGCGTACGCAAATGCTGTGTGAAGAACTCCGTCTGACCTTGCCTTGACTTCCTGGCAGCTACACATTAAACTCTAGTGAAAATGCTGCTTGGTCGTGAGGAAACCGTATGCCAAACAAGTTGTTTGCCAGGAAACCGTTGAATGTGTTGTTGGACGAAGTTCACGGCGAGAACCGGCTGCGCCGAGTTCTGGGACCGCTGGCGCTTACGAGTCTCGGGATCGGCTGCATAATTGGAACGGGCATATTCGTTCTTACGGGAGTCGCCGCACACGACAAAGCCGGCCCTTCTCTTATGCTCTCTTTTGTTGTGGCTGGGCTGGCGTGTATATTCGCCGCACTGTGCTACTCGGAGTTTGCCTCGATGGTGCCCGTGGCAGGAAGCGCATACACATATTCGTACGCTACGATGGGTGAGCTGTTTGCGTGGATCATAGGCTGGGACCTGGTCATAGAATACACTGTGGCTTCGGCGTCCGTAGCTTACGGCTGGAGCAAGTATTTCCAGAACCTGATGGGCATTTTTGACATACACATCCCGCCTATGTTGGCAAGAGCCCCAATTGACTATGACCCGGAACTGGGCCGGACGGTGGTGACGGGCAGCGTAATTGACCTGCCCGCCTTGCTGATTGCCGCCCTTGTTACCGTTGTACTGGTGAAGGGCATACGGGAAAGCACGCGATTCAACTCGGTTATGGTTGTGATCAAGGTGATGGTAGTTCTCTTTGTCATCGCAGTCGGAGCATTCTACATCGATCCAGCCAACTGGAAGCCTTTTGCACCTTATGGATATACCGGAGTCAGTCTGTTTGGAAAGACAATCCTGGGAGCCACGGGCAAAGGCGGCGAACCCCTTGGAATGCTTGCCGGGGCCGCGATGATGTTCTACGCATACATCGGATTTGACTCGGTGTCCACGCACGCGGAGGAGGCCAAGAACCCGCAGCGTGACGTACCCATCGGCATAATCGCCAGCCTTCTGATATGCACCGTGCTCTATATTCTGGTGACTGCGGTGGTGACCGGTATGTCCCCGTCCAGCCAGATAGATGTTGAAGCGCCAATCGCCCACGCGTTTGCGGCCAAGGGGCTCTATTGGGCGCAGTTCCTTATTGCGGGTGGTGCAATCGCTGGAATTACGAGTGTGCTTCTGGTGCTCATGCTCAGCCAGCCGAGAGTTCTTCTCGCTATGGCCAGAGACGGTCTATTGCCCAGGAAGTTCTTTGGCGCGGTACACGAGAAGTTCCGGACTCCCTGGAAGTCCACGATTCTCACCGGGGTGGTAGTTTCATCACTGGCGGCCGTAGTTCCGCTTCGTATTCTGGCCGAACTGGTCAACATAGGCACGCTTTTCGCATTCGTGATGGTGTGCCTGGCGGTCTTGGTGATGAGGCGCATACACCCCGACGCCCACCGGCCATTCAGAGTGCCTCTGGTTCCTCTGGTTCCGATACTGGGGATCGCGTTTTGCCTGCTGCTGATGTTCTCTCTGCCGCCCCAGAACTGGCTGCGGCTGTTTGCCTGGATGCTGATTGGCCTGGCGATCTACTGGTTCTATGGACGCCGTCACAGCGCACTCCGAAAGAACTACTCCGAGCCGCCTGAATAGGGGGCATATCCGGGTTCCGATGAGCTCCCTTGCTTGCCTTGTGGTGGTTTGGCGAGACAGTCTGAGCGGAACCGCAGGAGATGGTGGTCTGTCGTTCGGTCTTCGGACAGAGCACTGCTTGACATCATATTGTAAAAATGTTACATTGTCAACTGCCAATACCGGTCGTTTCTTACCATCAATCGCCGGCTTGCCGGCGGCACGGAGGGGGCACAATGCCAGAAGCAGACGTCAGAGAAGAGAAGAATTTCTATCTCGATATCCCGCAGACCAACGAGGTCTTTCCGCTCAAGGGTTGCAACAACCTCGACTGGGGACTCAAGAACAGACTCTCCCAGATATTTGACCCGAAGACCAACAAGACAGTGATGCTGGCAATAGATCACGGTTACTTCCAGGGCCCTACTACAGGCCTGGAGAGGGTGGACGTGAACATCCTGCCGCTGACTCCCTATGCCGATACGTTGATGCTAACGCGCGGCATCCTCAGATCCGTGGTCCCGCCATCGTTTTCCAGAGGCATCGTTCTTCGTGCCAGCGGCGGCCCCTCAGTCTTGAAGGAGCTTTCCAACGAGCACATTGCGCTCGATATCGAGGAGGCCATTCGACTGAATGCCGCTGCAATGGCGGTGCAGGTCTTCGTAGGCGGCGAGTATGAGACTCAGTCGATTCACAACCTGACCAGACTCGCGGATGCGGGCAACCGTTACGGGATTGCCACGCTGGGTGTTACCGCCGTCGGCAAGGAGCTTGTCCGAGACGCGAAGTACATGAGGCTGGCGAGCCGTATGTGCGCGGAACTGGGCGCTACCTATGTGAAGACTTACTACGTTGAGAAAGACTTCGATACGGTTACTGCCAGTTGTCCGGTTCCAATCGTAATCGCCGGAGGCAAGAAACTGCCGGAGCTTGACGCGCTCAAGATGGCCTGGAACGCCATAAACGACGGAGCTGCTGGAGTGGATATGGGCCGCAACATCTTCCAGGCGGAGGCTCCCGTGCCAATGATAAATGCGGTCCGCAAGGTCGTGCATGAGGGCCTGAAAGCGGAAGAAGCGTACGATTTCTATCTTACAGAGAAGAACGCGCAACCGTAGGGGCCGTGCCTCTGTGCCGGCCTTAGACCCATGTCCGTAGGGGCCGTGCCCATGTGCCGGCCCGAATTTGGTGGTAGATAATGCAGACTAACAAGGCAACGGATATGCTGAAAGCCCTGGCGCCTACCATTGGCGT
>Ga0136653_10002037_pt1 | contig 11071 bp, 8 predicted proteins | sample LakKivw275mmetaG_FD_94866 | JGI IMG/M metagenome (GOLD analysis project Ga0136653, IMG submission 94866) | Anoxic lake water microbial communities from Lake Kivu, Rwanda to study Microbial Dark Matter (Phase II) - Lake Kivu water 275m metaG... | ecosystem: Environmental > Aquatic > Freshwater >... | reverse complement strand
TCCAGCCCATGTACCTTGTGAAGAACCTCCCCCCGACCCCGATCGCCACCCTGGAGAAGGCGCGCGAGACCGCTCTGGGTGAGGGCTTGCGTTTCGTTTACATAGGCAACGTTCCGGGCCACGAGGCGGAAAACACGTTCTGCCCGAACTGCCGCAAGGTCATCATCCGGAGGACGGGCTATGAGGTCCGGGCCAACGAGATCAAAAATGGGAAATGCGGTTTTTGCAGCATCCCCATTCCCGGGACCTGGACCTGATGGCCTGCGTTCCCCCGATTCTCCTGGGATTTCTGGCTACCGCTTTCCAAATCTTCCTCATTAGGGAATTCTCTGTCCACTTCCACGGAAACGAATTGACCTTCGGATTCGTTTTAGCCTCCTGGCTCTTATGGGGCGGTCTGGGAAGCTTGCTTGCCTCGCACCTCAAGCCATCCGATCGAACCCTGGACAGGTATTATTATGCCGTCATCCTGCTCTTCCCGATAAGCCTTGTCCTCCTGCGTTTCTCGCGATTTGCTTTAGGAATTCTTCCTGGAGAGCTTACGGGAATGGGGCCGGCGCTCCTGTTCTCCCTGGGGTTATGCCTCTTCACCAGCCTTCCGCTTGGGGGACTCTTCGTCCTCAACGCCCAGACGCTCGGGGGGGACGTCCCGAGCGTATACCTTTTTGAATCCTTGGGAGCCGCGCTCGCGGGACTCATCGTCGATTTGGGTATGGTCCCCTTTGTTTCCAACTGGCAAGGCGCCTCGTTCGTCGCCGCGGCCGGGGCCGCCGTCGTCTTCCTCATGTTCAAACAGAAAAAACGGCCGGCCTGGTTTCTGGCCGTTTTGGCAGGGCTGACCGTATTCGCCTTCCTCGATTTTCCCTCTCAAAAGGCCTGGTGGAGGCCTTTCGAGCTCATCCGGAGCCGCGACACTCCCTACGGGAAGCTGCAGTTGATCCGCACAGGAGGCCAAGTCTCCCTTTATTCAAGCGGCCTCCCCCTATTTTCATGTCCGGACCCTGCCTCTGCTGAAGGAACGGTTCATTTTGCCATGCTTCAGAACCCCGGGGCGAAAAACGTCCTGCTCATCGGCGGCGGCGCGGGCGGCGGCCTTGGCGAGGTCCTCAAGTATCAGGGGGCCGAAGCAGACTACGTCGAGCTTGACCCGGGAATCATCCGTTTGGCAGAGGACGCCCTGCCTGAGAAAGAAAGGAAGGACCTCGGGGATAAGCGGGTCCATATTTTTTTCGATGACGGCCGGGCCTTCCTTTTAAAAAGTCGAAGGGCCTATGATGTCATCATTCTCAACCTGCCCGAGCCGGCGACCGCCCAGATCAACAGGTTTTACACCGGGGAGTTCTTCGAGCTGGCAAAATCCAGGCTCTCCATGGGCGGAATTTTTTCCTTCACCGTCCCCTCCTCCGAAAATTACATCGGCCCCGACCTGAGGGAGTTCCTGGCCTCCCTCTACGGAACGCTGCGAACCGTTTTCCCGGAGGTCGGTATCGTGCCCGGAGACTCAAACGTCTTTCTGGCTTCAACCGCCGGTCTCACCCTCAATCCCGAAGCACTCATTAAAAGGATTTCCAATCTGGGCCTTAAATTGACCTCGATCAATGCCGCGCTCATCACCTATAGACTGAGTCCCCTCCGGACTGGATACTTCCTAAAAACGGTCGGGGAACGGCCTGCCCGGATCAACCGGGACCTTGTCCCGGTCAGTTATTACTTCTATTCCGTTCTTTGGAGCAGCCAATTCAAAGGGCTCGAGGCGTCTCTTCTTAGGACATTCTCCCGGCTCCCCGCCCATTGGCTCCTGGACGCGCCCCTCCTTGCTTTTGCCGTCTTCCTGCTCGTCTTGGCGCTTCGCCGGAAGCGGACCCCCGGAATCTTTTTAGTCCCCCTGGGAACCATGGGTTTCACGACGATCGTCATCGAGCTGGTCGTAGTCATTGCTTTCCAATCCCTTTACGGGTATGTCTACGGGAAAATCTCCCTCCTTCTCGCCGCTTTTATGGCCGGCTTGGCTCTCGGATCGTGGTTCGGCAGGAAAAGACGGGCTCCCGGACGAAGCGACCTTCTTATGGCCCAAGGCGGATTTCTCCTGCTCATCGCCTTCCTCCGGGCAGTTCTTGGCAAGAGGCCGCCGGAGTCCCTGCTATTCCTTTCCCTTCTCACTCTCGGAATCCTAGGCGGCGGGCTGTTCGTCGTCTCCAACAGATTCCTCTTACGGGAAAACGTGAACTACGGCCTGGGCTATGGGGTGGACCTCATGGGATCGTTCCTAGGGGCCCTGGCAGCTTCGGCGATCATCATCCCCCTCGCTGGAATCGTAGCGCTTCTCGACGGCCTCCTCATGATGAATTCCTTAAGCCTCATTTTCGTTATCATTTCATTAAGAATGCCCCAAAAACTTGCCTGATCCGTTTCGCCCCAATATGCAACTTTGTCGGGGCGCCGGGAATTCTATATAATATTGCTGAAGGTATGAACGTTGAGAAACGGATTCTTGCCCGAAGAGGGAAAGCTTGGACTTTTCCATAAAAAGCGGCTGCTGATTCTCGCCGTCTCTCTGGTCCTCCATGCCTTCCTCGTCTATGGGTTATATCACGCCCGCCTGACAGTAAAGGTTTTTCCCGCCAGGCCGGATGTTCGGGATGTCGTTCTCGTTCCCCCGGTTGCGCTGACCTTCCCCGAACCCATTGAGAAATACATCCAGAACTACCCTTCTTCGGGCGGAATTTTGGGCCCGGGTTCCGATCTGGGCCGGCCAAGCCAGCCGAGAAAAAGGGGCTTGCCCGGGCGAAACGCCGCGAGCGGTCCCGGACCCGGTCCGGGATCCGGCCTCGCGCCGGAGAACCTCATGAAGAACCAGCCGAACGCCCCTCCGTCCTCGGGACCCTCCCTCAGCGGCGATTTGGCCCTGAGTTCCAGATATGCGGGACAAGGGGATGGAAAGCTTAGGATTAACCTTTCGGCCATTCCTGACCATATCGTGGACGCCCCGCTCGGTTTTGAGAATGGAAAGGAAGGCCGTGGTTCCCTCTTAAGATACGTCCAGCCCAACCGCTTTGGATCCGGGGCCGGTTCCGGGACCGGAGCCGGAATCGGGACCGGCCGCTCGGGGGGCGCCCCGGGCGGCACGGGGACAGGAGGCGGAGGTCAGCGGGCCAGCGCAATTTTCGAATCCCCCGGATACGACATCTCGCCCTGGGCCCAAAAAGTCATCGACCTCATCCAGTTCAATTGGAAGATCCCGGATGTCCGGAATATCCTGGAGAAGAGCGAGGTCCGTATCTCCGTGACCATCGAAAAGGATGGGACTTTTTCTGCTTTTGAAATCGCCGGCGGCACGAACCTTGAGGTCTTCAAAGTGGCCGCCGCCAACGCCCTGAGATCGAGTTCCCCCCTTCCCCCGCTTCCCGGGGATTTCCCCGCTTCTCGTCTCAACGCCCTCTTCGTATTCACGTATCATGAATAAGAGAATATTCGCTTCCGGATTCGTCCTCCTCGTTTTGGCCCTGGACCTATCTGCCGATTGGAAACAGGAGGTTCTTGGCTATTTAAGCCCGCGAAGGGACTATCCGGCTGCCCGGGCCTACCTCCGGGAGAACTACAGCAAGATTGATCCCCTGGAAAAATCGAATGCCCTTGGATTTATCGCCTATCTAGCCCGCATGACGGGAGACAGTCAGGATGAACAGGACCGCATCGCCGAATATTTTGAGACTTATGGAGATACGGAGCCCGCTTTCGACCTTCCGGACGAGCTCCTCAGACGCGATTTCGTGATGTTCTGGGCAAAGTGGAAGTCTACCTATCCTCTTGTAACGGGCCTCGTTTTTCTCGAACGGCCCAGCGAAAGCAATCCTTCCCCCCCGGCTAGGCTGGAGGTCGGGCTTAACCTGCTTAACGGCGCTTATTACAAGGTGTCCGTTTCAGACCAAGTCCTTGAGGGCGGCCTCTGGCAGCAGGGGTTCCACATTTTGAAGCTTCCTTTCTCGGGGAGTTATGATAAACCGGGAAGCCTGGAATTCAACCTGGACCTTATGACGGAGGGGATGGTCATCAGGAAGCGTATCATGGTCGAAGTTGACGTCCGCGCCACGAGATCGACCGCTTCGCTGCCCCTTGTCCAGACCGCAGTTCCAAGCCCGTCGCCTCCCCCCAGGCTCGTCGAGGGCGAGGTCTCACTCTATATCGGCGACAAGCTCATCCTCAAGAGCAAGAAGCTCTCATCCAAGACCGCCCCCATTAAATTCAAAATCCCGGGACCTTCTGCCGCCGGGACGAAGCCTTATCTCGCGCCCAAAAAGGACGATCCTATCTTGAACACGGTCTCTATCCTCGATGCCGTCGCCCTGGCTTACCAGACTGTAAAGGACCTGGTCAAGAAAAAGAAGGCTGAGCCGCCTTCCGCCCCATCCTACCAAAAGACCCAGCAGCTCGCCTTCTCTTTCGCTCGGGAGAGCCCGGACAGCGGGGAGGTCATCTACAAGGGGTTTGTATCCATCAAGCCCGCTGCCGCCACCGTCTTGCGAGATTGATCCCCAAATTGAGGCATCTTTTCTTGTGATATAAGATAATAGCGCAGGGGCGATGCCCAGAGGGGATCCAAATTATCCTTTTGACATTTTCAATGTATTTATTATATCTTAGGGACCAGATATCCGATGGTTCGTGGGAATAAAGAATTGAAGTTCAGGTCCTGCAAACGGGGAGGTTCGACATGTCCGAGAAGGGGATAGAAAGACGTTTATGCCAGCGTTTTAAAATCCCCGGCGCGACGATCTCTTACACAAGACAGAAGCTCCTTTTCTCCCCCAAAGGCTTCGATGAAGAATTCTGCCCGGTCCTGGACATCAGCCGGGGAGGCGTCCGTTTTCTGACCCAGAAACCCTTGAAGTTTAAAGCGAAGGTTGTCCTCCAAATCTCCGTTCCCGGCGAGCGCGTTCCCTTAAACCTCAAGGGTCATATCCGATGGACCTCGTTCAATCCCGGCAAAAGCTACAAATTCCAGGCCGGCGTCCAGTTCAACGCCTACGGAGAAAAAAAGGACCAGAATTATCCCGGCACGCTGGTCAAGATCATCGCCCTTGAACAGAAATTTATCGAACCCGGCGAGTCTCAGGGCCCCGGGGGCACCAGCGAGTTTAGCATTTAGCGGGAGATTCCCGGCTTCGCCGTCTTATCCCCTTCGACGACGACCCGGGAGTAGTCCGCGACCTGGAGGAGAAGCTTCTGGATGGCCTGCAACAGCCCCAGGCGGTTCTGACGGACTTTCTTATCCTCGGCCATGACCAAGACCTTATCGAAGAAGGCGTTGAGCAGAGGCTGGATCTTGAAAATGATGCTTTGGGCCCGGGCAAAATCCCCTTTCTCGATCATCGGCTTGATGTTGTCGCTGATGATGGTGAACGTCGAGTGGAGGTCCCTCTCCTCCTTTTCTAAAAAGAGCTCCGGATTGACCTTGCAGGCCGGCATGTCCTTAAGGATGTTGTTGATTCGCCTGGCCATAAGGATGAACGGTTCGAAATTGGGACTCGTTCCGAGCGAGGCGACCGCTTTGACCCTAAGGGACGTGTCGTAAATGTCCTCCATCCCCCGCCCGAGGGCGGCGTTGATGTGGTCATAGCGGTGGCCCTGCCTCTCGAAAATGAAGCGCAGGCGGCCCGCAAAAAAGTCCAGGCAGAAAGTCTTGACCTCTCCCGCCGGGACGGACAGCCTGTCCCCGTATATAGAAAGAACCTTGTCGATGAGGCGGGGAAAGGAAAGCCTGAGCTTCTTGTCGAGGATGATCTTCGCGACGCCGTGGGCATTGCGGCGCAGCCCGAAGGGATCGCTCGAGCCCGAAACCTGGATGCCGACTCCGACGACGCCTACGATGGAGTCGATCTTGTCGGCCAGCGAGACAAGGGCCCCGGTCAAGGACGAGGGCGGGTCGTCCTCGAGGCTGGCGGGTTGATAGTGCTCATAAATAGCCTGATAGACGGCCGCCGGATGCCCTTCGACCTTGGCATAGAGCCCTCCCATTTTCCCCTGCAGGGAAGGAAACTCCTTGACCATTTCGGTTAAGAGGTCGGCCTTGCACAAGCCGGCGGCCTCAATGGCCTCCTTTTTGACCTTGGCGGCGTCGATTTTCTCGATGAGGTAGCTAACGATCTTTTTTAGTCTCTGGCTTTTATCATCATATGTTCCCAGCTTCTCCTGAAAGACGATATTCTTCAGGCCGGCAGCCCTCTCCGCCAAGGATTTCTTGACATCCTGCTGCCAGAAAAAGCGGGCATCTTCGAGCCTCGCCTTGAGGACCCGTTCGTTGCCATTGCGGATCAAGGATTTGGAGTCCTTGACGGCGTCGGCCACGCCCAGAAAGCAAGGCAGCTGCTTCTTGTCCTTGACGACGGAGAAAAGCTTCTGACCCTCCCGCATGGCCGTGGCCAAGACTTCGATGGGCAGGCTCAGGTATTTTTCGGGAAAAACACCCAGGATGACACAAGGGTATTCGACGCTGAAGTTGAGTCTATCCAGGAGGTCATCATCCGGGTAGATCCGGGCTTTAAGGGAAGCAAGCCTTTCCTCGATCTGGCCCAGGATCATCTCCCGCCGCTCGCCGGGGTCTATGATGACCTTAGATTTTTTCAATTGGTCCCGATAGTCCTGGAAGTTCTTGACCCTAAGCGGCTGAGGGCTGTAGATCGGATGTCCGGACGTCGAGTCGTTAGAATCCATCCCCTCCAGACTGAAAGGGAGGATCTTCCCATCGAATAAGCAGAGGATGTTCTTGATGGGCCTGGAGAATTTGAAGGGACTCTCCCTCCAGCGCATCGTCTTCGGAAACGAGATGGAGGCGAGGATAGAGGGGACAATCGCCGCGAAGATCTCCAGGGCTGATTCCCCTTTGCTGACCTTCCGGATCCCCATATATTCTCCCTTGGGAGTCTGGATAATCTCCAGCGATTCAGCCGCGATTCCCTGGGCCTTGGCGAATCCTCTGGCGGCGGGAGAAAAGGTTCCGTCCGGCAGGATGCCCAGCGATTTGGGCGGTCCCGTAACGATGCTTGTGCGATCCTCCTGCCCGGCGGCGGTGTCTGCCCGAACGATGAGCCTCCGGCAAGTCCCGAGGGCCTCCAGCGCTTGGACCGCGATCGCGGCATCCTTGAGCTCACCCCGGAACTTCTCATCCAGCTGCTCCAAGGCGGTTTTGACGTGGGAGGCCGGCATTTCTTCGGTCAGGATTTCCAATAGGAACTCCATCAGGAACCCCTCCCTGAGGCCGTAAATCTTTGGGCGATCTCATTGACCTGGGCCCTGATTCGGGCGATCATTTTCACCCTCTCCGTGACGCTGACGACGCCCCGGGCGTCGAGCAGGTTAAAAAAATGAGAGCATTTGAGGCACATATCGTAAGCCGGCAGGAGCAGGCCCTTCCCTATGAGCGAGACGGCCTCCTTCTCGCAGGCCTGGAAGGATGCGCGGAGCATCGCGGGGTCGGCCGCATTGAAGTTGTACTCGGAAAACTCCTTCTCCTCGGTGCAGCGCAAGTCTCGATAAGTCACGTTCTTTGACCAATCAAGGTCATAGATGTCGTCCTTCCGCTCGAGGAACATCTCCAGCCTCTCCAGACCATAGGTGATCTCAACGGGGACCGGCTGAAGCTCGATGCCGCCGGCCTGCTGGAAGTACGTGAATTGGGAGATCTCCAGCCCGTCGAGCAGAACCTGCCAACCGACGCCCCAGGCGCCGATCGTGGGCGACTCCCAATCATCCTCGTCAAAGCGCAAGTCGTGGTCCTGGAGGACAATCCCGAGCGAAGAGAGACTTTGGAGGTAGATTTTCTGGATGTCCGCCGGTGCCGGTTTCATGATGACTTGATATTGAAAGTGCTTCTGGACACGGTGGGGGTTCTCCCCGTAGCGACCGTCCGTGGGCCGGCGAGCCGGTTGAACGTAGGCCGTTTTCCATGGCTTTTTGCCAAGGACGCGAAAAAAAGTATCCGGGGTCATAGTTCCGGCGCCTACCTCAAGGTCATAGGTCGGGGCTAAATAGCACCCTTGGTCCGCCCAGTAGGCATGGAGCTTCAGAATGAGGTCTTGAAGGGCCATCTATTTCTTTTCCCATTTCAGGACGGGAGTGCGGGCGGCCGCCGTCTCGTCCAGACGCCGGACGTAGGTAACGTGGGGGGCCGCATGGAGTGTATCTGGGTTTTCCTTGGCCTCCCTGGCGATTTCTTTCATAGCTTCAATGAAAAAGTCCAGGTCGCGTTTGCTCTCCGTCTCCGTGGGCTCGATCATGAGCGCGCCGTGGACGATCAACGGGAAGGACATGGTCGGCGGGTGCAACCCAAAGTCGATCAGCCTTTTGGAGATATCGAGGTTGGAGATCCCGAACTCCTTTTGAAACTTATCCGAAAAGACGCATTCATGGAGGGTCGGGGATGCGTATTTCAGGTGGAAGGCGCCCTCCAGGTTTTTGCGGATGTAGTTGGCGTTGAGGACCGCCGTTTCGGCCATCTCCCGGATGCCTTTGGGTCCAAGGTTCAGGATGTAGGCCAGAGCCCTGAGAATGACCAGGAAGTTTCCATAAAAGCTCCGGACGCGCCCGATCGTCTTCGGCCTGCCGGAGTCGAGGAAGAGCTTCCCCCCCTTCTCCCCGATCACAGGGACCGGGAGGTAAGGCGCAAGGGCTTTCTTCACGCCTACCGGACCCGACCCAGGACCTCCCCCGCCGTGGGGGGTCGAGAAAGTCTTATGCAGGTTGAGGTGGAGGACATCGACGCCCATGTCACCCGGCCGGACGATCCCGGTCAGGGCGTTCATATTGGCCCCATCCATATAGAGGAAACCTCCCCTTGAATGAACGACCTCGGCAATCCGGCAGATGTCGGATTCGAAAACGCCCAGCGTATTGGGGTTCGTGACCATCAATGCGGCCACGTCTTCGTTCATGACTTCGATCAATCCTTCGAGGTCGATCGTGCCGCTTTGATTCGACTTGATCTCTTTGACCGTGTAGCCGCAGATGTGGGCGCTCGAGGGATTCGTCCCGTGAGCCGAATCCGGGATGAGAACGTATTTCCGGGGGTTCCCTCTATCCTCGAGCGCGGCCCGTATGAGCATCATGCCGGTGAGCTCGCCGTGGGCCCCGGCAGCCGGCTGGAGGGTGAAAGCATCCATGCCGGCAATCTCGCAGAGGAGGTCATCGGCCTGCCTGAGGACCCTGAGGCTTCCCTGGACGACATCCTGGGGGGCATTGGGGTGCACGCCCGTGAAAGCCGGCAGGGAGGCCATCTTCTCATTGACCTTGGGATTGTATTTCATAGTGCAGGAGCCCAAAGGATAGATCCCCAAGTCCACGCAGTAATTCGTCTGGGACAAGCGGGTAAAGTGGCGGGTGACTTCGACTTCGGAGAGTTCTGGAAAGCCCTCGATCTCTTTCCGAAGAGGCAGGCTGCCGAAGATATCAGTCTTTTCCGGAACATCCAGCTCGGGCATCCGGACGGCCCTTTTTCCGGGAGAGCTGATCTCGAAGGCTAAGGGTTCGCGCAGCCGGCGGCTCATCGGACGACCTCCTGCAGGGACTTAGCCAGTCGGTCGATGTCTTCCTTCATATGCCTGTCGGTGACACAGACCAGGACGCAGTTTGAAAGCTCCGGGTAGCTTTCCTCAAGTCCGAGCCCGGCCAAGATGCCCACGTCCTTGAGCGCCTTTCCCACAGAAGCCCAGGACCTCGGGAGTTCGATGACGAACTCGTTGAAGTGAGGACCGGCGAACTTCCGCCGGACGCCGGGAATTCTGGTCAGCGCACTCAGGGCATATCCCGCCTTCTGGACGTTCTGCCAGGCCATTTCCCTGAGCCCGTCCTTGCCCAAGCATTCCAGGAAGATCGTCGCCCGGAGCGCGCAGAGGGCTTGGTTGGTGCAGATGTTTGAAGTGGCCTTCTCCCGTCGGATATGCTGCTCGCGGGTGGCCAGAGTCAGGACGAAGCCGCGGTTCCCGTCAACGTCGGTCGTCTGGCCGGCAATTCTGCCCGGCAACTGGCGGACGAACTCCTTCAGGCAGGCCATGAACCCAAGGTAGGGGCCGCCAAAACTCAGGGGGATGCCGAAGGACTGGGCCTCCCCGGTGACGATATCCGCGCCCAGCTTTCCGGGGGTTTCGAGGATGCCGAGTGATAATGCCTCGGCCACGACCACCGCCAGCAGGGCTTGGCGGCCGTGGGCCAGGTCCGCGATGGCCCGGACGTCCTCGCAGATCCCCAGGTAATTGGGCGACTGAAGGATGACCGCTCCGGTTTCCGCGTCGAGCATCCGGGCGAGAGTGCCTTTATCCAGTCCTCCCTTTTCATCGTAAGGAATTTCTTCCGTCTTGACCCCGAGGTTTCGGACGTAGGTCTGGATGACGCTACGATAGGCCGGGTGGAGGGTCCGCGCGACCAGGACCTTGGGCTTGTTCTTCAAGCGATGGGCCATGAGGACGGCCTCAGCCGCTCCCGTAGCGCCTTCATAGAGGGAGGCGTTGGCGATGTCCATCCCAGTGAGCTGGCAGATGAGGGTTTGGAATTCGAAGATGGCCTGAAGAGTCCCTTGGCTCACCTCAGGCTGGTACGGCGTGTAGGGGCTGACGAACTCCCCCCTGGAGCTCAAATAGTCTACGGCCGAGGGGATGAAATGCTCGTAGGCCCCACCTCCAAGGAATGAAAGATACTTTGAAAACGTATTCATCTCTCCGAGCCGGGCAAAATGCCGGACCAGTGTCGGCTCCGGCTCCGGTCCCGGAAGGTCAAGCATCCTTTTAAGCCTCACGTGTTCCGGGACGCAGCCGAAAAGCTCATCGACCGAAGAGACGCCGATTGAAGCCAGCATCTCCTGGCGATCCTTTTCGCTTAAAGAAATATAGCTCATGGCCAAACCTCTATGGAGAGAGGACGTCAAAGCCTTAGGCTTCGAGGCCCTCCAGGTATTTTTCGTAGTCGGAAGCGGTCATCAGTCCCTCAACGGCGGCCTTGTCTTTGACCTTCAGCCGGACGATCCAGCCCTTGCCGTGAGGGTCTTTATTGACAAGGTCGGCGGCCTGATTGAGCTCCTCGTTGC
>Ga0136653_10002036_pt1 | contig 11076 bp, 8 predicted proteins | sample LakKivw275mmetaG_FD_94866 | JGI IMG/M metagenome (GOLD analysis project Ga0136653, IMG submission 94866) | Anoxic lake water microbial communities from Lake Kivu, Rwanda to study Microbial Dark Matter (Phase II) - Lake Kivu water 275m metaG... | ecosystem: Environmental > Aquatic > Freshwater >... | reverse complement strand
GCCAAGCAGTCTGCGTGAGGAGACGCTGGAAGAACCCCTCGGCTGGGCCTGTTCCGTGCTCAACCGCGTTGACCGTCGGCGTTTCTTCGAGCGCTTCCGGGAAGAAGAAGCGGTCACCTACTTCTACGAGCCGTTCCTTGAGGCCTTTGACCCCGAGCTGCGCAAACAACTGGGAGTGAACTACACGCCGCCGGAGATAGTGCGCTACATGGTTGCGCGCGTTGACACTGTCCTGCGCGATGAACTCAAGATAGAAGATGGACTCGCCGACCCGCGCGTGTGCGTGCTGGACCCGTGCTGCGGAACCGGCACGTTCCTCGTCGAAGTCCTGCGCAAGATAGACGAGACGCTGAGCACCCGCGTGCGCGACGGGCTTTCCCAAAACGACCTCAAACACATCGCGCTTTCCAGGGTCTTCGGCTTCGAGATACTCCCTGCCCCATTCGTCGTGTCACACCTCCAGCTCGGCCTCCTGCTCCAGAAGCTGGATGCACCCTTGGCCGCGGATGGGTCGGAACGCTGCGGCGTCTATCTCACGAACGCGCTTACCGGCTGGGAGCCCGCCCAGAAACCAAAGAGCACGCTCTTCAAGAAGCTCGACGAAGAACGCAAGCAGTCCGAGAAGGTCAAGCAGACTGCACAGATACTCGTGGTTATCGGCAACCCGCCATACAACGGATATGCCGGCGTCGCTGTAGCCGAGGAACGTGGGCTGAGCGAGGCGTACCGTACGGTCAAACGTGCGCCGAAACCGCAAGGTCAGGGCCTGAATGACCTCTACGTGCGCTTCTATCGCATGGCCGAGCGCCGTATCGTTGAAAAGACCCGCGAGGGAATCGTCTGTTTCATCACCAACTACTCGTGGCTGGACGGACTCTCATTTACAGGCATGCGCGAGCGCTACCTCGATGCCTTTGATTCAATCTGGATTGACTGCCTGAACGGCGACAAGTACAAGACGGGAAAGCTGACGCCCGATGGCAAGCCGGACCCAAGCATCTTCTCGACCGAGGCCAACCGCGAGGGCATTCAGGTTGGAACGGCCATCGGCCTGCTCGCACGCCGGACTGAGCACGAACCCGCCAGCAGAATCAGATTCAGACCTCTTTGGGGCACGTCCAAGCGTGCGGACCTTGCGCTTCAGGCAACCCAAGGCCCGCCGAAGTACGACGAGGTCCAGCCGCCGCTCGAACTCGGCCTGCCCTTCATGCCCGTGCAAGTCGATACCGGTTACCTGACCTGGCCCACGTTGCCAACGCTCCTGCCGGTATCGTTCCCCGGCGTCAAGACTAGCCGTGACGACTTCCTCGTGGACATAGACCGCGACCGGCTGGAATCTCGGCTCAAGGTCTACTTCGACAAGACTGTCAGCAACGAGGCCACGAAACGGCTGCTCCTCGGAGCCATGGAAAGCACCGCCGGTTACGACGCGGAGGCAGTCCGTGGCCAGCTACTCAAGCGTGGAATCCAAACTCAAGGCATCATTCGGTACTGCTACAGGCCATTTGACGCTAGGTGGCTGTACTGGGAGGGCGAGTCCGGCCTGCTTGATCGCGGCCGACCCGAGTACATGCCGCATGTGGTCCCCGGCAATCTATGGCTGGAGGCGCGGCAGCGGCAGGCAAAGGCAGATTTTGACCGCGGCTATGTCACTAGTGTTCTGGCGGACAACTTCGCCAACGGCCTGTCCACGTTTTTCCCGCTCAAACTGGTATCACGAGCGAAGCAGTCTAGCACGATGGGGAACCACAATCTGAGCGCTGCCGCCGAGCAGTATCTGTCGAGCGTAGGCGGCGACGCAGAGATGCTATTCTACCACTGCGCCGCCGTGATGCGTTCGCCGGCCTACGCCAACGATAACCAGAGCGCGCTTCGGCAGGATTGGCCCAGGGTTCCGCTGCCCAACACGAAGAGTCTTCTCGCAGCTTCTGCGGAGTTGGGGCGACAGGTGGCTTCACTGCTGAACTCCGAGCAGGCCGTCGCGGACGTCATCAAGGGAGCAGGTCGCTCAGAGCTGGAGGTCTTGGGCAACATCATCGGCACCAAAGGTCGGAGCCTTCATCCGAGCAAAGGCGACCTCGCCGTGACTGCGGGCTGGGGCCATGCAGGCAGGGATGGCGTCATCATGCCCGGAAAGGGCAAGTATTCGGAACGCGAGTACGCGCCGGACGAACTTACGGCTATACGGGATGGCGCGAAGGCGCTCGGGCTGCGGGAAGAAGTCGCCCTGGCTCAACTCGGCAAACGCACCTACGACATCTACCTCAGTGACCGCGCATACTGGAAGAACGTGCCGACCGGTGTCTGGAACTACCACATCGGCGGCTACCAGGTCATCAAGAAGTGGCTGTCCTACCGGGAAAGCGGACTCCTGGGCCGCGACCTCAAACCCGAGGAAGCCCGCTACGTCACCGAGATGGTCCGCCGCATCGCGGCAATTCTTCTGCTCCAACCGGCACTAGACGCCAACTACCAAGCCGTCAAGGAAACGCTTTGCAGATGGCCTGGCAAGCCCGACCGGGGCTGAGTGTGTGGAAACGATGCTAGCCACTGTTGTTCCCTACTCGTGCCGCAGTTCTGTCCGAGGCTCGCAAGACGGTTCCGAAATCCCATAGGTAGATGTCACAGTGAAAGACCCTACTCCATCAACTCCAGAATGCAGGGGCCAAGCCAAGACGGCACCCGGTAGCCCAGCCAACGCGCAGGGTTCGCGCAAGGACTGGCAGACCAAGCTTCTCAAGTCGGGCCTACCTCTCGAAAACGACGTGGCTCACGTGCTCGACGGGCTCGGCTTCGAGGTGTGCGGCGAATACCCGTACATGCGTGTCGGGGAAGCTGGCCTCGACGTCGAGCATTCTGTGGACCTCCACGCTTTTGAATTGTTCGACGACCGCCGAGGCCTCACCTGGGGCAATCTGACTCTCATGGTCGAATGCAAGTACAACCAGCAGGGCGTCGAGTGGGTCTTCTCTCCCCATCCCTCGGACAGAAGTTTGATCATCGGCGTAACCAGCGTTCATCAGGACCTGTGTACACGCCAAGTCATGGACACAGGTCCGCTGGAGTCTCTCGAGCGGCGGTACACGCACTGCACTAAGGGTGTGGTGCTTCATGCGAAGGACTCTGACGCATGTCTTATTCGACACGGCTTGAGTCAGATACGGTATGGCGTACCTCAACTACTTGTCTCAGAATACGTGAGCCAGGCATACGGCCTGAACGACGAAGACCTCCTCGCCTTTCTGCTCTGTCCGATACTCGTCACAAATGCACCTCTGTTCATACTACGCCACGACGCCAACGTGGACGCGGTCTCCAGCTCTGCAGACCTCGGCGAGGTCGCAGACCGTGTAGAAGGACTAATCGTCGACCAGAGCCCAGGGCCCGACCTCTCCGCTCACGTGGACCGAATCTACGGCGCAATGGTCAGGTCATGGCCCGGCACTGAGCACCGCCTTGCGGACATCGACAGAATCCTACGGCAGTCTGATCCAAGCGTCCTTCATGAACCCGAAGGGCTGAAGTACCGGATACTGGAGGCGACTCACAAGGTCTTGGTCGTTGGCCTGGGCAGCCTAAGGGAGACAGTTGACCAGCTCACGGGAGCAATCGAACTGACGGGCCTCAGTCTCAAGCGAGTCGCATGGCTGAGGAAGAACGAAGGTGGGCAGACCCGAACAGAGTCGGCCAGTATGGACGGGGATTGTCGGTGAGCGTGGTCGTCCGAGGAAGTCGGGACGACTCCCCGCCTCCAGAGCATGAGGCGAGAACGTGGAACACATGAACGTTCTGGGCTCGGGCGGACTGCCCTGCCCGAACTCGGCTGATCCTCCGACGATCCTCACTGGTAGCAACCTCTGGCGTAGTCTGTCGCCGCCACGGCGATTGACAGCTGCCTGACTTGCATCTAAGATGGTCAACGAGGGAAAGGTACGCTTGTCGAGTTGCCGGGCCGGTTTCAGCACCCGGCACGAAGGCAGTACGGCCTTCCCCAAGGGCTCGGACATCCTATAAGGAGGCAAAACATGCTTAGAGACGACGAAGGAACCCGTCACTACAAGTTCCTCTTGGACGGGCTCGAAATCAGGATTCCAGTCAGTGCCGAACTGTACGTTCACTTCCAGGAGCAGTTCCACCCTTCCGGGGGCACTGATGCACAGCGTAAGCGATCCACAACTTTGCGCAACATCGTCAGGGCAGCCTACCAAGCAGGCGTAGAGGATGGACGCCGGCAGCCCCGGCACTAGACATCAGGCACCACTCTCCGGCCACATTGAAGTCCAAGCTTGGCCGTTTCTATTCCCGCGATGGAATCCGCCCTCGGACTTGGCGGGAATGACATAGGTAAGATGGCCCCGGACACGCTGGGCAGTTTCGGGGACACATTACTTATCTCAATCTGAAGCGCGTCAAGGGAGCACAATGGACCAATTCCGCCCGTCCATTTGACGCACCCGTCTGCGGGTTCTAGAACCCTGCTCGCGGTCATCGAACACCTGGATAATGAGGCGAGAGCCGGCAGAAATCGTTCATCGTTGGTTCGTTCATCGTTCTTCGTCTAGCCGACCTGTATACTGTGTGCTGTATGCTGCATGCTACCTTCGAGGTGGCGGGGCATGAGGGGAGTAGACAGTAGGCAGAATACGTAGGAAGAATACAGTAGGCAGTATACAGTAGGCAGGGAGGCGGCGCTCAGTCCGCCCCTGTGTGCTGTATGCTGCATACCATCCGAAGCAGGACGCGGGGCTTGCCGGGCCGGGCCTTATGCGCTATCCTGTTGTGAGGAGAATCGAAGATGAACACATTCACCGCTTATGTTGAATGGGATCCTGAGACGAAGCTCTATGTCGGCATCGTGCCCGGCATCCGTGGAGCTCACACGCAGGCAGCAAGCCTGGACGAGCTTCAGCAGAACCTGAAGGAAGTCCTCGAGCTGTGCGTGGCTGAGGAAGGCGGCGGGAAAGATCTTCCGCGCTTCGTCGGGCTGCAGCAGGTCGAGGTCGCGGTTTGAGCCGGTTGCCGATAGTCGGCTTCCGGACGCTTGACCGGCTCCTGACCAAGCTGGGGTTCCTTCCGGTCCGCCAACGCGGGAGCCACGTGTTCTACCGACACCCGGATGGCAGGACTACGACCGTACCCAATCACGCCGGCCGGGACATCGCCCGCCCACTGCTCCGCGAGATACTCAGGGAGATCGAACTTACGCCTGAGCAGTTCGAGCAGGCAATCAGCGACTTCTAGCCCGTTCCCGTCCGCGGCATTCCAGACTAAATGGACTCGCGTGCGATTCCGTCGCGTCCACGAGGGCGTCACGGCCACCCTGCAGGCGTTCTGCTATAATCGCGACGCCGCGCAGTCAGACGAACTCCACCGCCGCTTCTGGGTCGGCAGCATCGCGGAGTTGCTGCAGAAGATCGGCGCGTAGCGCCGCGCCGCCCGGCGGCTCCGGATGTTCCGTTTGACCATGAGCGGAAACAGGCTAGATTGAGCCGTGCTCGGCAGATTCCTGTTCCGCTGGCGCGGCGCTATCGGCGCGCTTGCGTTCGGCGTCGTGTTCTGGCTGGCGCGGCTGACGTTCGGTCGTGCCTGCTGGGTGCCGTCGGCGTCGGCTCAACTCGCCATTGACGGTCTCTACCGACAGTTCCGCTGCAGGTAGCCGGCGACACACTGGTCGGACAGGGAATTTGACGTATCCCTGCTTTCCTGTGACTTGGGCGTCTTTGGCCGGGCACGCGTATTCAGGGGCGGCTCCGGATTCGGCAATCGCGCGCGGCGCGGCTGACTTCTGACGTCAGACGGACGTCCTGCACGGCCGCTTCGGGTCCAGCTATCGGAGCAGAATCGGGTTCAGGGTGACGGCCTTCTCAATCGCCTCGACCGCAAGCTTCGGCTTGCCAAGGTCGCGGTAGATGATTCCCATGTTGTTCCAGGCGCCGGCGTGCTTCGGATTCGCCTTGACCGCTGCCTGGTACGCCGCAAGCGCGGCCGGCAGATTCTTTCTTGCGTAGTAAGCCTGGCCGAGGTTGTAGTGCGCGCCGGCAAAGCCCGGAGCGTACCTGGCCGCAAGGCCGTACGCCTCGATTGCCCGGTCATACTCGGCCTGCTGTTCAACGTCCGTCGTGAGCGTCGCCGCTCGTTCGAAGTGCAGGATCCCGAGGTTGAACCACGCCTCGGCGTAGTCTTCCCCTCTGACCTGCGTCGCCCGCTTGTACGCGTCGACGGCCGGCTCCAGCTCGCCGTTGCGCTGCAGTGCGAGCCCGAGGTTGTTGTAGGCTTCGGCGTAGTCCGCGCGGAGACGGATCGCCTGCCGGTAGCGCTCGATCGCCTCAGGCCAGCGGTTCATCAGGCTGTACGCGTTGCCCTGGACCAGATAGGCGTCGGCGAGATCCGGGGCGATCGCGAGCGCTCGGTGACAAATGTCAATTGCTTCGGCGGGCCGCTGCAAACCCAGCATGCACTGACCGAGTATCTGGAGGGCTTCCGCGGAGTCGGGATTCAAGCTGAGCACCCACCGCGCGACACGCGCGCCGTGGCCATATGACCTGACGTTGCTGTAGCCGCGTGACAGGCGTCCGTAGCCAAGCACCAGCAGATCGGCAGTGCCCAGTCGTTGCGCGTCAGGCACGCTGACCGCCGGGTCCCGATCGAACGGGTGCCAGAGTTCCCGATTGTGAACGGACACGGCGATCTCGAGGTACACCCTGCCGCGGGCGAGCAGGAAGCTGACCGGGAAACCGAGCTTCGCAACGACAATCCCGTCTGCCACCGCCAAACCGAGATCATCGCCGATGCCACCGGGACGCAGGCTCAGGTATCCATCAAGCACCTGCGTGAAGAGAAACGCCTGGCCGGCCCGGACATCGGCCAGTTGCCAGAGCCGGTCGCGGGCTGCGCGCACGATCCGCGTCCGCGCTTCGTCGGTCAGGGAAGCAAGTCCCGACTTCTCCATCGACTGCAATTGCTGCTGGATGGTGTCGGTCATCGCCACGGCGGCAAAGAGCTCCTCGATACGGTCGCCGTACTTCTGCAGGTCGTCGTTGGATCGGACCCCGGCCATCAGCAGGAAACCGTACGCAAGAGCGGTCGCCTGACCGACATCGCTTTCGACTACGGTGATGCCTTGCACGAACCGCTCCGGACGGCTGGTGAGGAAGCCGGGCGCGAAGTCCGCGCAGGAGGCCACCTCGAGGAGACGCGCCGGTTCTTCGGTCGGCAGGATTCCCAGCGCCCGCCGGGTCAGCCGTTCGCGGTCATCCTCGGACAACACCGACTGCCCGGTGCGGCCCTGCACGAGCGCCGACTCGGCTCGGGCGCGGTTAATCTCAAGCTGGTCCAACAGGGGAGAAGGCTGTTCTGGCTCTCCCGACGTGCGCCCGGCCAGCATGCCGCCGGCCAAACGCGGTTTCGACTCCCAGCCCGAAAGCAATGCGATGTGGGTCAGCGGGAGGTTCTGCGGGTATCTCTCCCGCGCCGCTCGCAGGTCCCGGTCGACCCGCCTCTTGGCATCACCCGCAGATCCGTTGGTACGCCGGTAATTCACTTGTCGGAATCAGCGCCCGGCAGGAACCGGGCCGGAGTCACGCGCTGGAATTGCCATTTCGAGTCCGGCCTCAGAGCATCGTTTCCTTGCCAGACAGGCTCTACCGGCCGGCGACCCCGACGAGGCGAACGACACGTCCACGATTATCGCTCGAGCAGCCGCGAAGTCAAGTTGGCAGAGCCGGGGACAACGCCGCGCTTGCGCGTAGAAGGGGGCGAAGAGACACGGTCGCGGCGGCGCGAGCAGTCAATCCGACGGTGCGGAGAGGAAAGCGGTCCGGGCCGGCTAGGTCGACTCCTGGTTCATCGGTGGCTTCAGGTGGTCAAGCAGCGCGGCCTTCAACCTCACCCGGTGGGTATCCAACGGAACCACCAACGCGTGGACGTGCGTAGCCCCGAGCCGGCGGGCTTCATCCCACCGTTTGTGAGATGGGATACGCGTGCGGAAGTTTTCGGTTTTCCCGACATAGAGAGGTTCCCATCCTGCGTCAGCCTCACGCGCGAAAATGTAGAGCCCGCCGACCGTCTTCCACTGCGTCGCATCGTAGTCGTAGATGGTGAACGTGAGTGTCCTGCCTTGGCCGATCGGCCAGCCATACGTGTTTGTCTCGTGGCTCATGTCCTGCACCAGATTATGTACCGATTCGGTGAACTGTCAACCATCGGGAACGGATCGCGCAGATCGGCTCGGGAACGGCGGCCGGCCAGCCCCGGTGCTGGTTGACCATCGGCGAAAACAGGCTAGATTGAGCCATGCTCGGCAGGTTCCTGTTCCGCTGGCGCGGAGTCATCGGTGTGCTCGCGTTCGGCGTCGTCTTCTGGCTGGCGAGGCCGACGCTCCGGTCGTGCGTGCTCGGAGTGCCGTTCCTGATCGTTGGGCTCGCGGTCAGGTTTTGGGCGTCGGGCTACATGGGAATCGAGGGACGGGTGAGGGAGATAGGCGGGAGGAGAGAGGAGAGAGGAGGGAAGAGCGAGGAGGGAGGACGGAGGAATGAGAACGGAGGAGCGTGGCCGACTCGGATTGTGATTGGACCGTATCAGCTGCTCAGGCATCCGCTGTACGTCGGCAACCTCCTGTTGGTGGTGGGAATGCTGGTGGCGATGAAGCCGGCGGTGTGGGTGAGCGCGGTGGTGCTGGTCGGGTTTGTCGTCGAGTATGCGCTCATCGTCGTCGCAGAAGAGGCGCATCTGGCTGGGCGCGGAGGCAATGCAGATTGCAGAATGCAGACTGCAAAAGGCAAAATGGAGGACAGGGAAGCAGGTGGCCGAAGTCAGAAGTCAGAGGGCAGAAATCAGAAGGCAGAAGTGCAGACGGACCATCCGAGTCCAGAGTCCATGGTCCAGAGTCAAGAGTCTTTCCTTGTGTCCCGCGCGCTGTGCGAGTGGAGGACATGGATGGTGACGGGAGTGGCGTGGGGACTGGCGCTGCTGAGAGCGCTGGTCTGATAGGGGCCTTGGGACACGATCCCAATTCCTCAGCGGAATTGGGTCATGTCCCGCGGCTAGCGGCGGGGGAGGATCTGGAACTCGGCGGTGACGGATGCGTGGTCGACCGGGTGCGATGGGTCGGCCAAGTCTCGGACTCGGCTGATTAGAAGGTAGGGGCCAGGCTTCAGGTCCATTGTATGCACCCGTTCAACTGCAACTCCGGTCGGGCCGATGCCGTTGATGTATCGGCGCGGGGACGGCAAGACCGCCTTCTCTCGCGTCTCGCGCTGGACCAGTTCGTAGGTGGCCTCGGCACTGTGGTTGCCGGCCAAGTCGGTGTTGAGGTGGTAGATTTCATACAGCACATAGAACGATTGACCGCTCCGCACGCGCGGCGTGACGAGTGGAATCACGCGCGCCCAGTCGGTTCGGCTGAATTGAGTGCCCTGGGGCGTTGAGTCGACCAGTGAATAGAAGAGAACGTCGGACACCGGCTGGTTGCGATGAGCATAGTCAATCAGGTTCAGGTCCTGCACCTTCTGTGATGCTGCCTGGCCGTCGGCGGTGACGGCTGCTACGCTGAACGTATAGACATCCGCTGGAAGGCTGAAGACCTCGCGGCCGACGGCGAAATCGGCGGCGGCCGTGTCGGGAGGCATGGTGCAGGTCAGCCACGACGACTTGTGTGCAGGCTTGCCTTTGGTCCGGGGAGCAAGGTCGGTCGTAACTCTGACCAGCGGCTGCGAGTGGGGTAGAAACTCGGCCTGGACGGTCCGCAGCGGTATCCCGAACGCAAGCTCGACCTCAACCGAGTCGCCGTGCTGACCCAGCCGGCCCAGGGAGATCTCGAGTCCAAGCGGCCGAGCATTGCCTGTGAACTCGGGAGCGGAATGAGCGAATCTCACCGGCTCGAGAGCGGGCATCAGTGCGTGCGGTCCGTATTCGCTCTGACCCATCAGTTTGTAGGCGGTACCGGTCCGCACAAAGTCGAACTGGCGACCGATGGAGTCGTACGACCAGATCTCCGCCGGGTTGACGAAGATGCGGCAGGTTTCGGTCTGGATGGCACGCGGTTCGTACTGCTCGCGGCGCGCCGGGCCGTAGCGGATGTAGGTGCGCACCCGGTCATCGTTCAGGAGGTCAACCGCGCCGAAGTAGGAGCGGGCATCGAGCGCACGCCGGCGGCAGAAGGATGAAGCGGGAGTGGGGAGTGGGGAGTCGAGAGTAGATTTCAGGCCGGGAGGGGGATTCTTCCAGAACCAGGCGAGGTAGTCGGCGCGGCTCTGCGCGTTGCCCGCAGTCGCGTATTGCTGCGCCGCGTCGGGCGCGAACGCGGCAAGTACCAGGTAGTTGAGCTTGTCGTCGTCCGAGAGTGAGTCGGCCGGGGTGAGGCGGCGGACCTGCGAGCAAGCGCCAATCAGAAGGCTCAAGCACAAGCACAAGCGAGGAGCCACAAGCCTCAAGCCGCAAGCCACAAGCAGGAGCTACCCGAGCATCGGGATTTTGACGTTCTTGGTGCGAGCGACGGTCTGAGCGTCTTCGTAGCCCGCGTCGGCGTGGCGGGCGATGCCGGTGCCGGGGTCGTTCAGGAGCACGCGCTTGAGCCTCTCGTCCATTTCGGGCGTACCGTCACAGACGATGACCTGACCGGCGTGGATAGAGTAGCCGATGCCGACGCCGCCGCCATGGTGGATTGATACCCAGGAGGCGCCCGAGGCGACGTTGAGCATGGCGTTGAGCAGAGGCCAGTCGGCAATTGCGTCCGAGCCGTCCTTCATCGCCTCGGTCTCGCGGTTGGGTGATGCGACCGAGCCGGTGTCGAGGTGGTCGCGGCCGATGACGATCGGCGCGCTGATTCGTCCTTCGCGCACCGCCAGGTTGAAGGCCAGACCGGCCGTGTCGCGCTCGCCGTACCCGAGCCAGCAGATGCGGCTGGGCAGCCCTTGGTACGGAATCTCGGCGCCGGCCCTCCTTATCCAGTTGACGAGAGCGGCGTTGTCCGGGAAGAGATTGCAGATGATACGGTCAGTCTCGGCGATGTCCTTGGGGTCACCGGACAAAGCGGCCCAGCGGAACGGGCCCTTGCCTTCACAGAACAAGGGACGGATG
>Ga0136653_10002033_pt1 | contig 11079 bp, 12 predicted proteins | sample LakKivw275mmetaG_FD_94866 | JGI IMG/M metagenome (GOLD analysis project Ga0136653, IMG submission 94866) | Anoxic lake water microbial communities from Lake Kivu, Rwanda to study Microbial Dark Matter (Phase II) - Lake Kivu water 275m metaG... | ecosystem: Environmental > Aquatic > Freshwater >... | reverse complement strand
GGCATTAGTGGTAAGACCGTCCGTTTGACGATTTTAAAAAATGCTCGCGAGGTCATTAAAGATAATTTAAGAGAAGAAATTGACACCGTGGTGGTTATCGGCAGCGATAATTTGTTGGCCGAATCGGCTATGGCCTTGGCCGGCACTAACTTAACTCTGGGTTTTATTCCGGTCAACTCTTCGTCCTTATCGCAGATATTAGATATTCCGGCCAACGAGAATGCCTGTGATGTTGTTTCTGGCCGCCGTTTAGAGCAGATTGATTTGGGCCGAATTAACGGTCAATATTTTTTAAATTCTGTTCAAATTAATACCAACAAGATTGAAATTCAATGCGATCATTCTTATCAGATTAAACCGCTAAACACCAAGGCCGTTAAAATAGTTAACCTTGACTGGTTAAATTTTTCTTTAAACGAACCAAATATTTCTTTGAGTAAACCCACCAGTAATGCTCGCGACGGACTTTTGGAGATTCTTTTTACCAAAAAAACGCGGAAAGGTTTTTTGGGCCTGAAAACCAGTGAACAGCCAGACAGCCTTTTTTGTGTGAAAAGGGTCAATATTCAAGCCGCGGGAGAAAAGGACGTGATGGTTAAAATTGATAGCCAGAGGATTATAAAACTGCCAATCGTGGTGGAAACAGTGCCGCGGTGTTTAAAAATTATTGTGGGCCGGAATCGGTTGATATAGAAATTAGAATCTAGAATCTAGAATCTAGAAAGTAAAAAATAGAATCTAGAATAAACAATAAAAGACGAGACAGAAATCTCGTTTTTTTGTGTATAAAAACTTGACTTTTTTCTAAAGATATGCCATAATATTAGTATAAATGGTCAAGCAGTGAGACTTGAGGTTCAACTCCTCAAGCGGCCTGAAATTCTCATTTAAACCCAAAAAGGAGGTTGGTCGTGACGAACAACGAAACGACCGACGGGCATGCGAGGGACAGATCCCTGTGTTTGCTAACAGATCTCGTCGTCAAGTATAAGGATAATGTTATCACCGATCAAGAGCTCGACCTATTTCTGAAGCGCCAGAATCCATTCCCTAATCCCGAAGAGCTTTTGGCCAAATGGCGGCGGTTCTACCACGAGATGCTTAACCTGGACCTCGAAAGCGATATAGTGATTCCAAAATCGCCCTGGGGCTTTGGTTGGCTGGTGGTGATTGCCAAGGGTCTTGCTCTTGATAAGGTAGTAGAAATAGACTATGTTTCCCTTAGTCCTTATCAGGATCGGATTCAAAAGATCAAAGACGACCGTACGCCCGACAAAAGAACATATGCCTTATGGGCTCGTCCGCGCGTTAAGGCTGATAAGGAGCTGAAGAATTGCTCGGCTCAATGGATTTGGGACAGACAGATCAAGACGATGACGCTGCTTGAGCGTTTGGTAATCGGGGCATACTATCACCGGGAAAATCCCCATCATCTCGACGAGGCTAGCGGTATTGGCGAATTTAGCAGTGAAACTCTTTGTGCTGGCTCGCGCGATTCCGAAGGTTTTGTTCCGGTCGTCGGCTTTACTATCGGTGGATCCTATGTCAGTTTGCATAACCCTGGGGAGGGTAATCGTTATCTTCGCGCTCGGCAGGTGATTACTGCCTAAATCAAACAGGTCTTGGCTTGAGCCAAGACCTGTCTTTATATTTAATAAATTTCTACCCAATCGTTTCGCGGCGTTTTAAGGCATTAGAAAGAGTAATTTCATCCGCGTATTCTAAGTCGCTACCTATAGGTAAGCCGCGGCCTAAGCGGCTGATTTTTATCCCCATACTAAAATTATGATTTGTGGTGTGGGGATTTATTTTTAGAGATTTTAAGAGATTAATTAAATAAAGCGAAGTGGTTTCGCCTTCTAAGTCAGGATTTAAGGCCAAAATAATTTCTTTAACTTTGGTGGCTGATTTGTCGATGCGTTCCAATAATTGTTTGAAGCGCAAATTTTCCGGTCCAATATTTTGGGTGGTACTAATGACTCCGCCGAGCAAATGATAAACGCCTTTATATTCATGAGTTTTTTCCAGAGCCATTAAATCCTGGGGGTCAGCCACGACGCAAATAATGGAATGGTCGCGGTTTTTGTTGGCGCAAATCGGACAAATATCTTTTTCACTAAAATTACCGCAAAGGGGACAAAGAGACATTTTTTTAATATCCTTAATCATCAGCGACAATTTTTCTAATTGGGCTGGCGATTTCTTTATTAAATAAAAAATAAACCGTTCAGCGGTTTTGGGCCCAATTGACGGAAACTCCGCAAATTCGTTAATAAGTTCTTGAATATTTTTAGGGTACATGATTAAAAAATCAAAAGTCAAAAATCAAAAGTTAAAATTATTAGTTGATGGTTTTATTTTCTATTTTTTAGTTTCTGTTTTCTAGATTCTAATTCTAAAACGGTTCAGTCAGGGTTTCTTGGCCGGGTTTTTTCGTATCATAGCTAAACTCTTCAGCAGAAGCGATTTGAAGATTTTTAAAACCGGCTGTGTTTTCATCAAAGAAAAGTTTAATGGTCACGCCAGCTGGTCCGTGACGATGTTTGGCTACGTGAATTTCGGCGATGCCGCGTTCTTCAGGCGGGCAGAATTTGATGCCGCGGTCGGTCGTTTTGCGATAAATAAACAAAACCACGTCGCTGTCTTGTTCCAAACTGCCGCTTTCGCGTAGGTCAGCTAATTTGGGAATGGCCGGGGTTCTGGCTTCAGTGGCTCGAGAGAGTTGGGAGATGGCAATAACCGGAATGTGCAGTTCGCGGGCAATGGCTTTTAAGGCGCGAGAAATAGCCGAGACCTCTTGGACGCGGTTGTCGCTTGGTTCAGCGCCGTCCATTAATTGTAAATAATCAATAATGATTAAGCCCAAGCCGTGTTCAGCCTGCAGGCGTCTGGCTTTGGTGCGAATTTCCATCACATTAGCCATAGGTGAGTCGTCAATAAAAAGAGGGGCTTCGGATAAAACATTAATTGATTCACCGATTTTTGAGAAAGAATCTTCGTCGTGTTTTGATAAAGCGCCGGTGCGCATTTTCCAAAGATTAATATTGGCCTGCGAACAAATCATGCGGTCAACAATTTGTTCGCGCGACATTTCTAAACTAAAAATACCCACGGGAATTTTGTGGAGCACGGCTATTTGGCGGGCGATGTCAAGAGCTAAAGCGCTTTTGCCAACTGAAGGACGAGCGGCTAAGATAATTAAGTCAGATGGTTGTAATCCGCCGAGAGCCGAATCTAAATCAGCAAAACCAGTGGCTAAGCCGCGCAGCCGTCCGCCGCTTTTATGAATTTCCTCAATACGAGTAAAGGCATCGCCTAAGACATCTTGAATGGGAATAAAATTTTGTTTTAAAAATCTTTGCGAGACGGCGAAAAACTTTTGCTCTGACCGATCTAAAATTTTATCAATCGACTCTTTTTCGTCATAAGCCATTTTAGTGATTTCACTGGAGGCGTTAATTAAATTTCTTAAAGTGGCTTTGCGTTGAATGATTTGCGCATAAGACACCACGTGAGTGGCGCTGGGAACAGCATTGGCTAAGTCAGCCAAATAACTGCGGCCGCCAACCAAATCTAATTGATCCTTTTCTTTAAGGCGGTTAGAAATACTTAAAATATCAATCGGTTCGCGGTGCTCAAAAATTTCTAGCATAGATTCATAAATAAGGCGGTGAATGTCTTTATAAAAATCATCTGGGCCGATAATGTCAGCGACCTTAATAATCGCGTCTTTGTCAATTAAAAGCGAGCCCAACAGCGCTTCTTCAGCTTCAATGTTTTGCGGCGGTAGTTTTTCTAAATTATTTTTCATAATAATTTCCCCAAAACTTGACTTTACAAATTATTATCTTTATTCTATAATTTTATCACATTATTATCAAGCAATCGTTTACACACTTTATCCCCATTTTACAAATAGAAGCCAGAAAATAGAATCTAGAAAGTAGAATATAAAAATAATGATTGATAACTTTGATTTTTGACCTTTGATTTTTTGACGCCCCCTTAGCTCAGTGGCAGAGCAGTAGCCTTTTAAGCTATTGATGAAGGTTCGATTCCTTCAGGGGGTATAGTCCTTCGCTAAAGCTACGGACTACAAGTGGGAGTTTAGATTGGATAGTCGGCACCTCTCGTCCTCCGTAGCCTTGGCGAAGTTGCCTGAAATCGGTGCCAGGCACTGGAAAGTGGTAACGGGAAATCCGCATCATCACTAACTTATAAAGCAGAAATTTAAATTTGGCATAATTTTTATCAAAGAGGAAACAACATTCCAACATTCTTGAGAATGTTGGAATATCCTATTATGATAATTCCACAGTATGATTTAGATAAAATTAAATTTGCGACTGGCTCACCAACATTTGAGCGAGCAGTGGAAATTTATAATTCTGGCGGCGTCATAAATTTTGAAGAGGTAGGTTTCGGTTTTAATACGAGGGTTCGCGGTAGCAAGGGCAATTTCTATAATGTCTATGTTTCATCCAGACATTATGATAGTGGCAATTGTAATTGTTATCTTGGACAAAACGATACGCTTTGCAAACACCTGGTGGCTACTGCCATTTATGCCATTAAACGTGGTGAGGGGTTAACTGAAGAAGAAAAAGAACTAATAATTAGTCCAAAATGTAGCGGCCGGTTGGGCGAATTAGGAAAATCAGAATTAATGGAAGTAAAGGCAGGGATTACCGCGGCCTTGCGTTTTCTCAAATCATATACTGGTCCATCGCGGATTTGGTTTCAATATCAGAATTCACTCTGCGAGGGGTGCAATCGTTTGACGGCGATTGTTTCCAAATTGCCGGTCAGCGAACAGACAGCAAAATTATTAGTTGATTTGCTTCTGCGGGTCGAAAATAAATTATCTTACGGTATTGATGACTCTGACGGCACAATTGGTGTTTTTATAGAAGAAGTTGTGATGGTATTAAAAAAATACGCTGAATTAGATTTAAATTGCATCGCAATTTTTAAAAAACTTTGTGGCTTATCAACTTCTTTTGGTTGGGAAGAACCACTTGTTGAGATATTTAATAAAAATTTAGCCGCCAACACACATAATAAATAAAATTCAAAATATCTATTCTCAAATTCTTCCAACTTCGCCAAGGCTTCGCTGGACAGGTCCAACTTCGCTAAAGCTACGCTGGACAAGCAAGAACATCAGAATAGCCCAAATAATCTTAAATTTCGCCGTAAACGACATTCCAACATTCTTGAGAATGTTGGAATGTTAGAAAGTAATTTAAAACCGAAAAAACTAAAGAAGTGGTTTGGGTATTTAAAATTTTTATGCACGGAATATTTCAAGCTATAATTTTTGGTATCGTCCAGGGCCTGGGAGAATTTTTTCCCATTTCCTCAACCGCTCATCTTATTTTGCTGCCTTATTTTACCGGTTGGCCAGATCCGGGCCTGGCCTTTGACGTGGCTCTGCACCTCGGAACCTTGCTGGCTGTTTTGTCGTTTTTTTGGAAAGATTGGGTCAAAATTTTTCAATCGGCTAAAAGCAGTTTAAGTCAGGGCTTTAGTGGTTTTAAAAAAGAAATTTTGTTTTATATAATTATTGGCACAATTCCCGGCGGCTTCTTAGGTTTTTTGTTTGACAAAAAAGCCGAGACCACTTTCCGTTCTCCGCTTTTAATTGCTGGTGCCTTAATTATTGTGGGTATAATTTTGTATTGGGCTGATAAAAAATTTAAAGGCACTAGAAACATAAAAGGCGTTAGTCTCAAAGATTCTGTTATTATTGGTTTAGCTCAAGCCATGGCCATAATTCCCGGCATTTCCCGTTCAGGCGCGACTATTTCTACGGCCTTGTGGAGAAAATTAGATAAAGTTAATGCGGCCAGATTTTCATTTTTACTTTCCACGCCGATTATCGCTGGCGCGGCCATGTTGGAGCTACCTCATTTATTTGAAAATGGCCTGAGCGCCTTTATTATTTTCGGGATTTTGTCTTCGGCCATCAGCGGTTTTTTGGCCATTAAATATCTTTTAAAATATTTAGAAAGGCATAGTTATAAATTATTTTTTCTCTATAGATTAATCCTCGGCCTGATAATTTTCTTGGTTTACTTTATAAAAAAGTTTTGAGATGTTTTTCTTTAGGCCTCTTGGTGAGCGAAGCTAACATATAAAAATAGAAAGCCTTGATGCTTGTCATCATTGTACGGAATTGTATGGATTAAAACTATTCCACTATTCGAGCGAATTAGACCATAGGTAACACAGGGCTGTAAACCCGGTGGCCCTTGCTAATTTTTTTAAAATATACTATAATCCTAGTAACCCCTAATTCGTGTGGGGGCGTTCGGTTCCTGTCGCTGGTTTTACGCTGGCTCGGGAATCAAAAAAAAACCAAGCAAAGGAGGTACTGATGATTCACTTATTTTCCGGACGCCGATTTTGTTTGCTACTGGTTGCTATTTGCGCTTTGGGTTTTGGTCAATGGTTGGAGACAACCATTTATCTGCCGGATTCATCAGGACCAGCTGCTCTTTGTTATAACTCGACCAACAACAAGGTTTACTCGGCTAATAACTGGAGCAATAGCGTCACTATAATTGACGGTGCGACTAATTCGGTTATCACCACTGTAGCCGCTGGAAGCGGACCCATAGCCCTTGGCTACAATACGACGAACAATAAGATTTACTGTGCCAATAATCAGAGTAATAATGTAACTGTAATTGACGGCGCCACTGACCAGATTATTAACACTGTGCCAGCCGGCTATAGTCCCCATGCTCTTTGTTACAACCCCCAAGATAATAAAATATACTGCGCGAACGTCTGGAGTAACGACGTAACCATAATTGACGGTGCGACTAATTCGGTTATCACGACTTTGCCGACAGAAAGGGATAGCGCCTGGGATCTCTGTTATAACTCGCGGAACGATAAAATCTACTGCGTGAATCGTTATCTCATCGGCAGCTTCACGGTGATTAGCGGTAGATTTGATTCGGTTATCTCCCACCGGGGGGCAGGTGGTCAGCCTTGCGCTCTCTGTTATAACTCGGGGGACAATAAAATCTATTGCGCGAATCGTCGTGGCGGCGTGAATATAATTAACGGTGAGCGTGATTCGATTATCGCTTCAGTAGGTGGAACATGGGGGCCCTGTGCTCTTTGTTATGATTCTCAAGATGGTAGGATTTTTTGTGCGGATGACGAGTATCACTACCAGGTAGATGTAATTGATGGTGAATTGAATTCGATTATCGCCACCCTAACCGTAGATTGTGATCCTATTGCTCTTGGTTATAATCCTCTGAATAATAAAGTTTACTGCGCGAGTTACGGCAATATTATGGTGATTGACGCCGCTCAAATTCAGGTGATCGAAACTTTTGGCGGGGGCTGTGGAGGGCCTCATGATATCTGTCATAATCCCCGACAAAACCGAATGTATGTGGCGAATCAAGAAGGTTCATGGATTACGGTTTTAAGGGATTCAGGCGGCGGGATTGAAGAAGGGGTGACCAGTGAAAGGCGAGCGAGAGAAATCAGTCCTTCTTTAATTCGCGGGACATTCTTTCTCTCTCAAATGACCCCAATTCCTCTCTTTGATATTTTCGGCCGCTCGGTTATGTTGCTTCGTCCTGGTTTGAATAATATTGAGGCCTTAGCTCCTGGCGTGTACTTCTGTTATAAACAGAAACTCATCGTTCAGCATTAGTTGATAGATCTATAGGAAAAAGCTTGGACCAAAAAAGTCCAGGCTTTTTTAATATTAATAAATTGTCAGAAATATTATTTTCCATTCCCGACCGTGAGAAGTTGTTTTTGTCTTGTTTTTTATCTAAAAATCTTTATACTTGATTGATGGCCGGGGATTATAGGTTTTAGGCCTTGATAGCAGAGAGGGGGACAAATCCTCCTGGACTTTATTCAAAATTTGTGCTATAAAGGAAAAGTAGATAATTTTAATCACTAATAATTATTATGGCATTTAAAGAACTATTTTTTGGCCGTGGTCGAAAAGAATCTGGGCCAGAATTATTGCCGCCCAATCAAGAGTTGCCAGTCGTAATCCCGGGAAAACCAGCGGTCAGCCCAGAATCAAAAATTCCTGCCGCAGAAAAAATAGAGATTAGAGATTTGCGGATTAATGTTTTTGTGCGATTAAAAAATATTTTAACCACCCCGATTGAACAAGTTCTGCGGCAACGTTATGCCAAGGAAATAAAAGAGAAGCCAGCCGAATTTTTGCCCCAGAAATTAGATGAGTCGTTGAACAAAATAAATTCAACCTTAGAGGATTGGCAGACGACCGACCCAAGAAAATTAGAAATTCGCCAGCGTAATTTAAACGCCCTTGAGGAGGCCAATAAGACTGTTGAAGGGATAAAACAATTCACGGCCAAGCGACTTGGCCCAACCACTATCAGAGATTTAGACAGAAGAATTAGGGTTTTGGAATTGGCGCAAAAACGAGTTGGTCCTCTGGCCTGGTTAAGACAATCATCTGGAGCGCAAAAAGAAGCGCTGGCCATCGCTAAAAACGAATATAAAATTCAACCGCGAGACATTGCCAAAATTTACTGGAAGCTAAACGCGAAATGCAGTTATTAAGGTATGTAGAAAAGGAAAAAAATCTGTTTAAACAAAAAGCCGCCACTATTAGAGATGGTTTTTTTGAACGATTTTGGTTATCTGGAAGATTATCGCCAAGTTGAATTAGCCGAAAAGAGGCGTTTAGCCCGCGAAGAAATGAGACGGCAGCAAGAGGAGGCTGATAAGTTGTGGCACGAGGAAAGGGAATCGTTTAAAAAATAGGGGCAATAACTTTAAATTATGTTGAAATTGACCAACGAAAAACTGGTCAGTCAGTATCGGCGAGGCGACGAAGAAGCGCTGGAAATTTTGATTAAACAAAATCTTAAGCCAATTTATAATTTTGTCTTTCGTTATGTGCGAGATGTTTCTGACGCCGATGATATTACTCAAGAAGTGTTTGTAAAAACGTGGCGAAATATAAAGAAATTTGACGTTAGGAAAAAATTTAAAAATTGGCTCTTTACTATTGCCAGAAATACGGCCATTGATTTTTTAAGAAAAAAGAAAGTTATACCCTTCTCGGAATTTGAAAAACAAGATGGCGGTAGCATTATTGACACATTAATTGACACCGCGCCTCTTCCTGATAAAATATTTGAACACAAAAATTTAAGGCAAACAATTTATGCGGCTGTCGGAAAACTTTCGGCCAAATATCAAACCGTTCTTTTACTGTATTACAAACAGCAGTTAAATTTTAGCGAAATAGCCGAATCATTGAATCAATCCATTAATACGGTGAAGAGCAATCATCGCCGAGCCCTGATATCTCTAAAAAAAATTTTAGACTACTAAAATGGCTTTAATTATCCCCAAGGATGCACCAAAAGGCGTCCTTTTTTCGTATTAGTAATATAGAAAACACAGAAACCATGACTAAGTATTATAAAAATCAATTGACGACCATTGAATTACCTGACCCACCGCCTTATCTTTTTAGTAGAATTATGAATCGTATTCAGGCCGAAAAACAAAGACTGGCTCTGCGGCGCCGGTTTATTGTCTTTTCTATTATTTTGGCGGCGTCGGTGATGGTTTTGGTGCCGGTACTGAAAATGGTTCACCAGAATTTGGTTGAATCTGGCTTTATCCAATTTTTATCTCTTTTGTTTTCTGATTCGGCTGTCGTCGTTACTTATTGGCAGAGTTTTGTCCTTACCCTTTTGGAGTCCTTGCCAGCTATGAGTCTCATAGCTCTTTTGGCAGTGATTTTTATATTTCTGGAGTCTGTCAAATTTGTGGTTCATGATGCGATTAGCGCCTTTAAGCCGAATTTAATCAATAATTAATATTTATGGAAGACAACAAATTAATAGCCAATAAAAACGAAGCACCCCAAATCTTTAAGGGAATCAATAGGGTTTTTCAGTCGAAAACTTTTTATGTCATTTTAATAGCAGTGATTGCTTTAGCCGTGGCTTTATTGATATTTAAAATTGGAATGTTTGTCGGATTTAAGAAAGCCGGCTTTTCTTATAATTGGAGTGAGAACTATCATCGTAATTTTGCCGGTCCGGCCGGAGGATTTTTTAGAGATTTTGGTGGCCGAGATTTTATTGATTCCCACGGTGTCTTTGGTCAAATTATCAAGATTGATGTTCCGATCTTGGTCATTCGCGGCCGGGATGATATAGAAAAAATCGTTTTAGCGCAAGACAAAACAGTGATAAAAAATTTTAGAAATACCATTAAGCTTTCTGACCTGAAGGTTGATGATTATATTGTAGTGATCGGTAGCCCTAATCAGGCTGGTCAAGTTGAAGCAAAATTAATTAGATTGGTGCCGCCGCCTGCCGAGTCCATGATGTTACCGCCTCCCGGCCCAGCACCGTTTAATCATTAATTATATTAAAATGCCAATTATGAAAAAATTGTTGCAGCACAAGGTGGTTTTAGTTTTCATTATTATCGTAATATTAATTTTAGGTTATAGCGGGATTAAGGCGATTATTAAAAATAAATCCTCCCAGACCCGCTATGTTATAACGACTGTCGAAAAGGGAACTATTATCAGTTCTATTTCAGGTAGCGGTCAGGTTTCGGCCTCAGACCAAGTTGATGTTAAATCAAAAGCATCAAGTGATGTAATTTTTGTGAACGTAAAGAATGGACAAGATGTTAAAGCAGGGACGCTTTTGGTGCAGCTTGATTCACAAGATGCTCAAAGGGCAGTCAGAGATGCCGAAACAAGCTTAGAGACGGCTAAACTAGAATTAGACAAATTAGTTGCTCCGGTAGACGAACTTACTTTGCTTCAGGCAGAAGATTCTTTAAATCAGGCAGAAATTTCTAAAGAAAAAGCAGAAGATAATCTTGATAAAGCCTATGAAGATGGATTTAATACGGTTTCCAGCGCTTTCCTTAATTTGCCAACCATTATGTCTGGTCTTGACGATATGTTTTTTAGTTATTCAATAGAGCCAACCTACTTAAACATTGATTGGTATTATAATCAAATAAGTCGTTGGGAGGATTATAATGTATTAATATATAAAAATGATGCTAATACTAAAT
>Ga0136653_10002032_pt1 | contig 11081 bp, 12 predicted proteins | sample LakKivw275mmetaG_FD_94866 | JGI IMG/M metagenome (GOLD analysis project Ga0136653, IMG submission 94866) | Anoxic lake water microbial communities from Lake Kivu, Rwanda to study Microbial Dark Matter (Phase II) - Lake Kivu water 275m metaG... | ecosystem: Environmental > Aquatic > Freshwater >... | reverse complement strand
GATATAAAGCGCGCCCCGCTCCTGGAGATTAAAAAGCGCGTAGCCCAGGGCTTTCCCTGTGGCCATTGAAGTCATGGAACCAAAATCCCTCTTGATAATATCGCCAGCCAAGGCCTTAAAACCAGTCACCCGGCTGCAGATAATTCCTTCGCCGCGAGTATCAATCATAAATTCACCGCGATAACCAAGCAGCCCCCGAGTGGGAATGTCAAAAATAATTCGAGTATGGCCATGTTCCGGCCCGATCTTCAAAATAGCGCCCCGCCGCCGGGACAGCTTGGCGATAACCGCGCCAGACAGCTCATCGGGCACATCCACCGTGACCTCCTCATAAGGCTCAAATTGCCGGCCGTTTTCCTCTTTAATAATCACCTGGGGCTGAGAAACCTGAAGTTCATAACCTTCGCGCCTCATATTTTCCAGCAATATCGCAATGTGTAGCTCGCCCCGCCCGTAAACCTTATAATAATCGGCCGAGGAAAAATCAACTTTCAATCCGACGTTTACTTCAAGTTCTCTAACCAACCGCTCTCTTATCTGGCGGCCCGTCACAAACTTGCCTTCGCGGCCGGCCAAAGGAGAGTTGTTGACCAAAAAATTAAGCGAAATTGTCGGCTCGTCTATATTGATAGCCGGCAACGGTTCCTGGGCTTCATCAACGCAAATAGTTTCACCGATAAAAATATCGGCCAAGCCCGCTATCAAAACGATATCGCCGGCGCCGGCGCTTGTGGCCTCTTCTCTCTTGAGGCCGCGAAAAGTAAAAAGCTTGGTAATTTTTCCGCTTCGTATTTGGCCCGACACTTTTTTTATAAAAACGTTCTGGCCGGTTTTTATTTCGCCTTCATAGATGCGGCCAATGGCCAGGCGCCCCAAAAAGTTATCGTAAGCCAGATTGAACGGCTGAACCCGCAAGGGCAAAGCAATTTTTTCCGGGCTGGAAGCCAGCGGCACTTCTTTTAGAATAACGTCCAGCAGGGGTTTCAGGTCGCCGGATTCGTCCGCCAGGTTCATCTTGGCAATGCCGTGCTTGGCAATAGTATAAACCGTTGTGAACTCCAACTGCTCGTTGCTGGCGCCAAGGTCCATAAACAATTCCAGCACCATTTCGTGCGCCCAAACTGGCCGGGCCGCCGGTTTGTCTATTTTATTGATAACAACGATGGGCTTTAACCCCAGCTCCAGCGATTTTTTCAAAACGAATTTAGTCTGCGGCATCGGCCCTTCCTGCGCGTCAACTATAAGCAACACCGAATCAACTGAACGCAAAACCCGCTCAACTTCAGAACCAAAATCAGCGTGGCCGGGCGTATCCACAATATTAATCTTTGCGCCCTTGTAAAAAACCGCGGTATTTTTGGAATAGATCGTAATGCCCCGCTCCCGTTCCAGGGCGTTTGAATCCATACTGGCGCCTTCCTCCGCCACGCCGGTTTGCTGCATCAAAGCGTCGGTCAGACGGGTTTTACCGTGGTCAACGTGAGCAATAATTGCGATGTTTCTTATTTCCATAAAAACAAAAAGCCGCCCATTGTTTGCCGCAAATAGAGCGACTGTATTATTGATACTTTTATATTATACTACTAATTGTAATCCGCGTCAAATGAAAACTGCCCCGCAAGCGCGGGGCAGTTTTTAGAATCAGTGTTAGGCGCGCGCCACGTTCTGCGCGGCTAAGCCCTTTTCACCTTCAACGACATCAAAGGTAACGGCATCGCCGGCCTTGAGTTCCTCGAAAGTCACACCTTTCAAATCTTTCGAATGAAAGAAAAGGTCCTTTGTCTCGCCTTCGCGAGCAATGAATCCAAATCCCCGATCCGTCAGAGTCTTGATGGTTCCAGTCATAGTTATTTTTTTGTTTATGCTCGCAATTTTTACAAACTTCGACCAAGTCTCTTCTCTGCAAGCTATGTTAACTCTAACATAAAACTGGCAGGGAGTCAAAGCCTCCCTGCCGATATTTAGCGTTCATCCGAAGCGCGCCAGCCGCCACGGGAACGTGACCTTTGACCCAAAATGGGTTTTTGATTAATTATTTTCATTTATAATATTCCTCTTTATTTTCCTCCGGCTCGTTTAGAGAGTTATAATCTATGGTTATCTCCTCTCCTACTTTTATGTCCCTAAGGGCGTGGTACTCGTAGTTTTTATGATAGGCATTCGGGGTTCCAGAATGGTTTAAAAGCCACCCTATTTCCATACAACCAAAATCCTTTGGACACTCAAGAATATCTCCTCTATCCACGCAGTATTTCCGAAAAGACTCCGGAACATCTTCTTTTTTCCTGATGACCGCCACGTCAACTGGCGCGCCCTCATCGCCGAATATTCTTAGGTAGGTTCCGGCCTTAATATCGTGAGTGGCAAAAACTCCAACGCCGTGTTCAGACGGTTTAAGCACAAAAGAAAATTCGTCTGTCTTATTTCTCATTATTTTTCGTGTCCTTCCTGGCCGCCAAAATAACCCCGACCACAATAATAGTCAAAACCAGAATGCCCAAACCAATCATCATATAATTATTTTAGTTTCTCTTACCTCAATTCTAAAACCGCCCCGAATTTAAGTCAAACCAAGAAAAAAAGGCCTCTTGATATGCGTTATTAATTTTACATATCTTAAGGCCTTTTATCGCCAACTGTTAACAATTTTCCTTAGCCGATTATAAAATCTCCGGCTTTGCGGTGTTGGCGCTTCAATTGCCCGCAAGGAACCTGCTCCCGCCAACTGCAAACCCTGAATTTCTCTCCGCCTGAGCCAAGACGGCGTGTTGTTGCCCGCAAAAGCTGTCATCGCCGCATATTGGAACGAAGAATCGCCGTTTTCAGAAAAGAATCCCACTAAGCGCTTCAACGATTCGGCGGTATTCCCGTAGCCCACCTGATCGTCCACAAAAAGAACGCTTTCGGGCTTCTGGGAAAGAGCCGCGTAAACATCGGGAAATTCTTTCTCTAAAATTTTAACGGCCAACTTCATTTTCCCGCCATTCCTTGGCTCCAAAGAACTCAGATAATGCGGGTCCAGGCACACCACCGGGCAAGGAACGCCGTACCACTCCAGGGCCCGACCCACCGGCCGACCGCTTCCGTCAAGCGCGACTATAAAAGAAAGCCCATCCCCCTTGACTCTTTCACAAACGGCCAAAACAAAGCCCTTAAGCTCCTCAACTTCGTATTTGTTTAAAAGCTTTTTCCTCTCTTTACAGTAAGCCGCTTCTTGACGAAGTAAGATCATAAGCTTTTTATGTTTCTCTTTGCTTTGACACAAGGCTTCCTTTCTCCAAAAAGAAATAATATTTTCTCCGAAGAACTCTTTTGCCTGTTTCCGCAGTTTCGCCATTTGGCTCTTTCCGTAGACCACGGGACTGATAAAATCGGATCCAGCCGCCATATCCATTAGCGGAAACCTCTCTTTCTTGTCGGCGAAACGGGAAAACCAGGGATGCGGATCATATAGACAAGAAAGGTAGCAATGCCATTTTCTCGAAAACATCAACGACTTTTGATGTTCTTTTGCCGCCTCTTCAACCTTATTCTTAAACGCCTGCTCGTCATCGCCCCGGCGAGGCAACATTATCAAAGAAAACGGCGCCTCCCCGCAAGAGAAACGAACACGATGCTTATTGCGCACCATAACGCAATAGAGGTTGAATTGTTTCTCAAGTTTTCTGCAAAAATCAACAATCTCTCTTTTTGTCTCTGGCTCAATTCTATTTTTCAAAGTACCGCCCCCTTTTCCTGATATTTTTTGACTACAGGTTAATAATAAAAAATACAATCTTCCTCTTTTTTTGTCAACTCTTATTCTCTTAAAACCGCCCCAAGTTTAAGTCAAACCAAGAAAAAAGCCCCCTTGGAATATTATTCCTCGGGGGCGGAAAGATGATTGACTTGGCCGGATTCTCACCGACAGCGTTTGAGGGCCTCACGGTTCCCTCCATCTGCGATTAGATGTTCGTAGGTGGCCCACTTTTGTCCTTTTCGGACCAAATTGCGGGTGGTAGGGCGTCCGGCATCACCGGCATCCTCAACTTCGCTCCGCAAGCGCAATTAGCCGCCGCGCCGCAAATCAACCTCCTCTTTGAAAATTACGCGCCGATGACCCAGGGCTTGGCCGCCGCCAGAAACCGGCGGACTTTGGCCAGGTCAAACAATTTGTCATTGTCTGAGCGTAAACGAGTTTCCGCGTCAATCCAGATTTGGCCTATGGTCACTCGAACTATCCTCTCCATTTCTCCGGCCAGATTGTCGGGTGAAAGCCCTCCCGCATAGCCGCAATACTGGTCAACTTGCCTCGGCCAGCTTTTGGGCAGAATGCCGGCTCCATGGGAAACATCGAATAAGGATAAAATAGAACGAGCCTGCCACAACATAGCGTAGAACAAGTTGTCGTTTACATCGTCCAGCTGAAAAATGACGGGCCTGAGCGCAAAGCATTGCCGAATAATTCCGGCCAGCTTCTTCTGGTCAACGGGGTGCGGCTCGGCGTGAAAATTCAGCTGGAAACGATTGAACATTCCCCAGGTAGGCCCGAAGTCCTCAAAAAAATTCGTCTCGCCGAGGCATAATTCCTTCACCCAACGGCCGCAGATATGGCCGGACAAGGTCAAATTTTCCTTCTGGACCAGCTTTAAGGCAGCCAGCTTGTCCAGCCACTCCTCAGACGGGAATCTGTTTCTCCCTTGCTGCTTTTTGGACAACAGGACCCCAAACTCAACGAAAGGGAATTCCTGGGCAATAGGAATTAAATCCTCGGGCCGAATGCTGTCATCCGCTCCAGTGACCGTCACTACCTTTACGATTTTCTTTGGCATTACCTTCCCCTCCTCTCTATAGCAAGTGATTTACACCTTGGCCAATTTGGCGCGCAACCAGCGAATCTCATCACGCAGATTTTTCCTCGCCTGCGCTTCGTATCTCTCGCGAAAATACCCGGTGTGATAGATGCTTTTAATTATCCCGCATCTTTCGTCCACGCATCTTTGCTCCAAAAATTCCTCCAAGATGATGGCGCGCCTACGGCAAAATTCTTTAGGCGGCACATGAGCGTATTCTTCGGCCACGCGGCTCGCATAATCCAGGTATTCATTCCGGGACGCGCCTAGAATGGACAAATCAATGTCAACCAGATATTGTTCGTCATTTTCCGACGCTATTATCCGCTTGTGATAACAGGTTTTTCCAATCAACCTTAAGATGTCCCGAGAAAAGGATATCCTCATGTCCATGTTCTCAATAAGTCCGATGGCAAAACAAGCGCTGGCAAACTCGTCCGACTTTGCGTCGTGGAGCCAAAACGCCAGCTCAACCTTATCGGGCTCACGGAGACGAGGCCGGACTTTCTCAAAAATCTGAAGACCCTTTTGAATGTGGAATTCCAGGCTGTGGTAAGGCCGCGGCGGATTGTTGTATGCAACCCGAATTTCATTAAAAATAGTATCCGGATTGCCTATCGCATTGATACGCTTCCAAAGATCGTGCCATTTTCTCCTTAATTGTTCCATTTTTACCCCCTTGCGGATAGCTTTTATTCACTTTGAAAAGAATACAAAAAGATAATACAAAATGTGTTATCTTGTCAAAGCCGCCCCGACGTTACGTCGGGGCGGCTTGGCTTAGACAAAAAGATTACAGCGGGATTGCGTTGAATAAGTAGCCGATAAGAATAATCCCCGCTGCCACTATGCCAAAAAACATCGCCAAAAGCTTCATTGAAAGAACCCGCTTAAGCATTATGGCTTCAGGCAGCGACAAGCCGGCAATTGCCATCATAAAAGCTAAAGCCGTGCCCAAGGGGAAGCCTTGGCCGAACAAAGCAAAAATTATCGGCACAACTGTTGAACAGCCGGCATAAATGGGAACACCTATCAAGGTGGCAATAGGAACGGCAAAAATTGAGCTGACACCCAGATATTGCCTGAAAAAATCAACCGGAACGTAGCCGTGGATCAAAGCGCCAACGCCAACGCCGATGGTAATGAACAGCCAAAGTTTTTTGAAAGTGGCCAAACTTTCGCTCAGCGCAAATTGAAGTTTCCCTTCAAGGCTCCGCGGCAAATAATCCAAAGTTAATTCCTCGCCTCCCCCGTTATTAAAATCCAGTATTAATTCTTTTTCCAATTTCATTTTCCCCAATGTTAAACCAACAACAACGCCCAAAATAATTCCGGCCAAAGCGTACCAAATGGCTATTTTCCAGCCAAATAATCCGCCCATCATCACAAAAACCACCTCATTTACCAGGGGCGAGGTGATGAGAAAAGAAAAAGCGATGCCCAGCGGCACTTCGGCCTTTAAGAAACCGATGAAAATGGGAATGGAAGAACAGGAACAAAAAGGGGTGATGGCCCCAAAAATAGCGGCGGCCAGATTCCCCGCGCCAAATTTCTGCTTAGATAACGTTTCTTTTATCTTGTGCGGCGGCAAAAAAGTGCGCAAAAACGCGATAACCGCTATGACGACAATCACCAAAAAATATATTTTCAGCGTGTCATAAACGAAAAAATTAACGCTGCTACCTATCTTGGAAACAGAATCAAGATTGAAGACAGAATAAGTCAGCCAATCGGCAAATTGTTTAAACATAGTAATTTTACAATTTTAATTATTTAATTTATCCGCAACAGCCGCCCTCGCCACCCGGTTTTTTGGGCCCGCAGCAGCCGCCGCCTTTGTCGCCGCCGGAAAAAACATTTTTGACGAAATTGGCGGCCGAAAACTGCTGTAAAATCCTTTTTGACCGGCACTTTGGGCAAGCAAACCTGTTTTCTCCGCCCTTCTCTTTTTCCTTAAGGGTGGCTTGGGCGTCAAAGACGCAACCGCAATCCATACATTTGAAACTATAAGTTGCCATAATTTTTTATTTATTTTTTATCTTTTTTAGCGTGTCTTAAACAACAGCAATCAATATCGTTGAAAAAATCCGTCAATTCTTTTATTTTTTTCTCGTTAAGACAATAATAAACCCGTTTCCCGTCCTTGCGGTTTTTTATCAATCCGATCTGCCGCAAAACGCTTAAGTGATGAGAAACCAGGTTCTGCGGCAGCTTCAAATGCTTGAATATGTCGCAGACGCATTTTTCACCATCGGCCAAGCACAAAACAATGCCCAGGCGGTTTTTCTCGGCCAGGGCATCCAACGAACTGGCGACCTTTTTGTTTCTGCCGACTTTCATATCAATGTATATTGATATATTATTCCTTCTCTTATTGTTTGTCAAGGCCGTTTTTATCCTTAAACAAAAAACCGCCCCGATGTAACATCGGGGCGGTTTTTTCGCATAATTTCCTATTTATTCAACCAACACCGCTGTGCCATAGCAGAGCACCTCGGTCACTCCGCCCATAACTTCGGTGGCATCATAGCGCACGCCAACTATGGCGTTAGCGCCCAGCTCCTCGGCGTGCTTTACCATTAGCTCATACGCTTCGGACCTGGTAGTTTCGCAAAGATTAGTGAAGACCGTGATATTGCCACCCACTAAGGTGTGCAGCGTGCCGCCCAGCGTGCCGATGATGGAGCGGGAACGCACGACTATCCCTTTCACCAGCCCAAAGTTTTTTACGATTTTCTTATTGGGCAACTCAAAAGCGGTGGTAACGTTTTTGTGGTCCATAGATTTTTAGGTTAATTTATCGAGCAGGGGCGCAAGGAATCGAACCCTGATCATTCCTTTTGGAGAGGAAAGTTTTACCATTAAACTACGCCCCCGTATCTTTTCAAAAATGCCCGCCCAATTCCTAGCAATTCACGCGCTACCTTGGTGTCGTTATAGCGAATATTGGCACATCCCTGATAATCAACCTTTATTCTTTTGCCAGTATTGGGCTTGCGATACGGTTTTATAAATTGTGATTTTGGTATCTTTGTTATTTTGGACCAAAAATTTATCTGTTTTTGAACCGAATGATAACCGTGGAGATGCAATGAAACGCGGAATTTTCTTTCATCTAACTTAAAAGATTTCCGCAATAAACCTATAAATGAAGCGGTTAATTTTGGTTCGGAATTAGTGAATTGTAAAACATTATCGTCCGCCTTGCTTCCTTCGCACCAATATAGCAGGCCGCAAAAAAGCTTTATAAGATCCTTGCTGGTTTTTATTCTTCCGATTAAATCCCCGCCTTCTTTTTCATATCGCTGTCGAATTGCGTCAGTTTTTAATATTCTTTTCTGGGCGGAAATAAATTGCGCCTGACTAATCCGTTTCAATAAGCGCCGCTTTGCCTTATCCGATAAAATAATGCCCCTCGACCAAAGAGAGGCTGTGCTCTTAGAGATGTTAAGCCGCTGACTTATTTCGTTCAATGAATAGCCGCTCTTTCTTAGTTTTTGCGCTTTAAAAAATTTTTGCTTTAAACGAGGCATACATTTAACTGGCTATAATGGTTATATAACTATTATAGCGCATTCCCTCGTTCAAAGGAAACCCTATTTCTTGGCTTCTTTATGAACTGTATGGGTTTTGCACCACGGGCAAAACTTTTTTAGTTCAATTTTGCGCTCAACTTTACGTTTGTTCTTGCGCGACCAATGGTTAATGCGTTTGCATTTGGTGCACTGAAGCTTTATCAGATTGTCTTGGGACATGTTCGCTACCGCTCAAGTTAAAAACTAAAAGTGAAAAAGTAAAAAGGGTTTTTCAGTTTTTAATTTTTAATTGTCGTTTTTAGATTTTAATTTTAAATTTTTAATTTTTCTGTGTCCATCGACCAACTTTCTGGTCATATTCAAACAATATCAACGGCAAACTGGAAGTCTGGTCTTTGCCGCTTTTTAAAATCCAGTCTGACTCCCCCGGCTCAAAAACGGCATTCACCTTATAGCTGATTTTCTGCGGCGCCTGGGAAGTATCGGCGGTCATCAGCATCTTGCGCATAATATGGCCGTCTTCATACTCCACATAAAACGTGGCGTAGGAGCCGTCAATGAACCAAAACCGCAGGGTATACCATTTACCGCCTAAAACCGGCTGTTCGGGTGAAAGCTCGCCAAGGCGCTTGGCCACGTCTTCCATCACATAATCCCGCGGTTCTTTGATAATTGGCGAAACGCTGGTGGAAGCAGTGGGAGTGGCGGAATTGTCAGTCGGCGGCAAAACTACGTTCCGCTGCCAAGGCCATCTATCGTATCTCGTCCAAAAACCAAAAATAGCACCCGCCAGCACTAAAATCAAGATTATTAAAATGTAGGATTGTTTTTTGGTAAACATTTTTATTACTTCACCCCGCCAGAGCCGATGCCCAGATTCGAACTGGGGACCTACTCCTTACCATGGAGTTGCTCTACCAACTGAGCTACATCGGCTCTGGCGGGGCAAGCTGAGCTAATTCTCAAGCTTACCTTTATATTGACGATTTTTCTTTTTTAACCACTTCTCGTGTTTCCGGGCTTCGGAATAAGAAAGGTGTGATTTTTTATATATTAATTTCCAGGGTCTCTTGACGGCGGTATTTTTCAATACTCCCCGATTATGCGCTTTTACTCTCTCTTCGGGATCTTCAGAGATACCCGTATAAAACGAACCGTCCTTCAAGCTTTTTAGAAGGTACGTAAAAACCATACAAGCTTAACTTTCCGGATACGCTTCTTTTATCAATTTTTCTTTCTTGACTATCGCCTCTCTGACCGGCGCCAAAATCCTGGCTAATTCCTTACTTAACGCTTTTTTCAAATCTTCTGGATGTAATTTTTTGGCGACAAAATCCTTTTCCAGGTCCGCGTAGGTTTTATATTCAATGTTCCCACCAAACTTCTCAGCCCGCTCTATCGTCAACGCCTCACCCTTATCCTCTTTAAGCGTCATAACCACGTATTTTAGAAACACCATAATGCCATTATCAGTTAAATCCCCTTCGGGGCAGAAAGCCTTGTTAATTTTGGCGGCAATTGTTGCCTCACCATCCAACAGATCAATTTTAGAACCGGCGTCCGACGCGCTCATCTTCCCTCCGTCAATGCCGGGCAACATCGGCGTCATAATTTCCACGCGCTTGGCTTGCTCTAATTTCGGGTGTGATTCACGCGCAAAGCCCATAATTTTTCGCTGGTCAACACCGCCATATTGAATGTCAGCCTTAAGATGCTCTTCGTCCAAAGCCTGAAGCAAGGGGTATAAAAATCCGCCGAGCTTCGGCGACTCGCCAAATTTCACTACTTCGGCGGCCGCGTGCTTGGCGCGCTCCGCGCTACTCAACGATGCTAATTTATAAACATCCAGCGTGTATTCTTTGCTTAACTGAAAATCGCTGCCTTTGACAAACTCAATTTTTTTGACGTCCGCACCCAAGGCCTTATACAATTCCCCCAGCTCCAGCTTATAAAATTCCACCCGCTTATCCAGCAACTCAAAGGGCGTTTTCATATTGTCCAAAAACGCATGCAAATCAGCCAATAAGATCTTCACCTTCAGCCCGGCGTTCACAAAATCCTTGATTTTCATCGCCGGTATCATATAACCAATATGCGGCCGGCCAGTTGGCGCGTAACCCAAATAAACCACCGGTTCTTTTTTATTCTTTAAAAGCTCCGCCAGCTCTTCTTCCATCAGGATTTCCTCGGTGTTGCGCTTGATTAGACTAAGTTTTTGTTCCAGCTCCATAACAATTAAATAATAACGCCTTTTAAGGCCTCTTTCAACCCTACCGGCCGTTGCGTATTTCACGCTCAGAAAACTCTTTCAGTACCCTTTTAAAGTCCTGATGGCTAAGGGCCGGCCAGCAGGCTTTAACGAAAAACCACTCGCTGTAGGCTGACTGCCAGGGCAGAAAGTTTGAAGTGCGCACCTCACCGGAAGTGCGGATAATAAGTTCCGGATACGGCAACCCGGCCGTCCAAAGATATTTTGAAAATTCGTTTTCGGTCAGTTTGGCAATTTCCGGCCCGGTTTTGTCGGCCGCAATTTTTTTAACCGCCTCCACAATTTCCGCCCGGCCGCCGTAGGACAGACAAAACACCAAATTGCCATTCTTAAAATTGGCGGTGGCCTGCTCCAGGCTCTTGATAGCCGTTCTCAGGGGCAGTGAAAAACGTTTTATCTGACCAACAAATTTGACGCGGTATTTTTCGGCCATCAGTTCTTTGG
>Ga0136653_10002029_pt1 | contig 11085 bp, 10 predicted proteins | sample LakKivw275mmetaG_FD_94866 | JGI IMG/M metagenome (GOLD analysis project Ga0136653, IMG submission 94866) | Anoxic lake water microbial communities from Lake Kivu, Rwanda to study Microbial Dark Matter (Phase II) - Lake Kivu water 275m metaG... | ecosystem: Environmental > Aquatic > Freshwater >... | reverse complement strand
GTCAGGAGCTGTGATGCGCCAACCATAACCATTCTGATAATTAGAGCCCAAGAATTCAAGCCCTCCAATATTACTAGCGACTCCACCGGCATCACGAATACGCAGAGCTCCAGCGTACGTAGGTTCGCCTCCTGGGGCCACGTTGTTTGCATTAACTTCGAGTTTCGCCGCGGGATTCGTCGTCCCGATGCCGACGTTGCCGGTCATGAAATAGCTACCGGAAGAGCCGGTAATGTTAACTGGAGAATCAAATCTGGTCCAAATATAGCCGTTGCTATTTCTTTGAGCTAATAATATACGATCACGACTGTCATAATTTCTATCCGTATCGCTCCAGGCTATAACTGTCGGAGTAACCGTGGTACCTCTAGCACCGGCTGGCGGTATCGGCGCCCATAAAGATCCCCATCCTCCAAGGGCGTAAGTTCCGGCTGCCACTCTTTCCCAGGAACCGGAAAGCGGATTCATGATTATAACGGTACTGGATAGGGTCAAATTCCCCGCCCCGTCGTCCTTTACATCGCCTTCGGGAATGATTATCAAACCTTGGGTCCGGGCATTTAATCCCCAGGTCGCCAAATTCTGGATAAAAGCGGAATTACTGGTGCCGCCGACATCCAGGGTCGAACCCGGCGCCGTCGTCCCGATGCCGACGTTGCCATTCTCACTAACTCTCATTCTCTCGCCTGCAGATTCGCCTGATTTATGAGTATAAAAACGAATATCATTACTTACGCCGCCTGTTCCGCCTTGGGCAAAGCCAATATACGAACCAGCCCCCGTCCAAGTGGCACCGTTATAAGGCACGCCAATATATCTTTCTACTCCGTTACCCATGCCATTATAGCCGGAAGCTAAGGCGATGCTACCTTCGACCTGTACTTTATTCAAAGGATTCGTCGTCCCGATGCCGACATTGCCGCCGGGATTAAAGATTAAATTGTTCGATCCTTGAGCCACGGCGGTCAAACCCGTAGTTTCTAAAGCTACGTAAGAATCTTCATTCTGCCAAAAATCATAATTTCCTCTTTCAAAAAGCGTGATATCCCAGCCGAAACTCTGGACCGTGGCCGTCGGCTGGAAACCTATAACCACCCGCCCCGAAGACGTATCTTCATAGACCTTTAATTCCGGCCAGATACCGTAATAAAAACCTCCCCTAGTTCCCTCCTGCCACCAAGTAATCTGTTTACTTGGTAAGGCATCGGAACGGATAACGACGCTGAAATTTGTGTCACCAGATTCTCCCCCCGCCTGAACGTATATTTTGCCCGTAATTAAAAGATTTTGCCAATTCCCCGATAAAGTCAATTCTCCCATCTTTATCATCCCGCTTTGCGTACTGGATATGGATGAGGAAAACTTCCGCACCGTGCCGTCACTGTTACTGGTAACTAAATCACCGGCTACCTGTAAAAGCCCCCGCGGCGCGGTCGTCCCGATCCCGACATTGCCGGAGACCGTCCCCCCGAAGATAAAATTGCCGCCGCCGGTATTGGAGCCGAATTCGCCCGCGGAAACGTTGCCGGCGTTAATCGTGCCCGTGAAGGGGCCGACGAAGCTGGTCGCTTCCACCGGGCCGTTGACTTTCAGGCCGGAAGCCGGGGCGGCGGTATTGATGCCTATCGGGCCCGTGGCCGAAGCCGCAGTCCAAGTCTTAAGAAAATCATTGGGCAAATTATTCCAGTCTATGCTCTCTAACGTGCCGTTATATTCTTTGTTATAATCGCCGTAGGCCCGGGCCGGCTTTGGGGCTCCGGACAACAAAAAGACTCCGCCAATTAAAAATATGGCGGCTATAATTCCGAATTTTCGCTGGGGCGCCTGGGGCATTAAATTGATTTTTACCCTTTGACCGGAACTTCCATTCTTTATTTAAATTATACCATTTTTAGACTTAGTTGCCAATAAAAGCAGGGTGGGGCCGGGCGGCAATCCTGGGTCAAGGCCAAACAGCCCTAAATCCTCACTTCCACGCTCCGCCTGGTATTCTGATAATCGCCCACGGAAGTGAAAATCAAGGGCGGAAAATCCTTGAAATAGACTTCATAGCCGCCGCCGTTATCCAAAGTGCCGGAAAAAATGACCGCCTCCGAAGAAGTGGCGTCATAAAGATAGCCGTTCTTTCTTAGCTCCCAAAGCAGGCGCTCGGTTCCGGATTCGGCGACGAAATAGGTCTTGGTTGACTGGGCCTGGATGCCGCTGGCTTTTATGCCCGCCAAAACCAAATAGCTGCCGCCGAAAGCGACGATCATCATGCCGGCCAGAATAAACATGGTTAAAATCAAGGCGCTACCCCGCGCGCGGGCGGGCGTTTCCGTTTTTCCCAAGGGTTTTCTCCTCTTCATAATCATTTGTAATAACGCGAAGTCAGAGTCGTCTGCAAAACCATTTCCGAGCGGGCCACCCCCTCGCTCAAGGCATGGGCCCGCAGATTCACGGTCACGGCCGGCTGGACGTCGCCGGTGTCGGCCAAAACGAAATTCAAGTCATCAATCATTATTCTGGCCGGCGAAATAAAAGCGCTGGCGGCGCCGCGCTGGATGGCAAAACGGGTCGCGCCGTTATCGTCGGACAGGTAGTAACTGACGCACTGGCCGTAATAATTCTTGAAATTCAGGACGTCGCCCCGGGCGTTGGTGCCGACGGCGTAAACGGCGCCGACCGGCACGGCCGCGCAGGTGCCGTCATTCTTCTGGGCCATCCTGATTTCCTTGGCGATCACTTCCAAAAAATATTTCAAGCTTTCTTGCACGTTCTGGGTGGCGATCGCCTGCCTCTGGCCGTCGATGACGAACTTGAAAATCTGGGTCGCCGACAGGATTATGACCGTGAAGATGCTGACCGAAACCAAGACTTCCATAAGCGTGAAGCCAGCCGCCAGCCGCAGCCGAAAGCACCCGTTTTTCTCCGGCCGCCGGCCGGCGAGAGCCGGCCACGATTTTCTCTTCCCCGCCTTAACGCCAATCATAAAGGATCGTTTCCAAGGAATAAGAATAGGCCCGCTGATGTTCCGACCAGAAAACGTCCGCTTCCACCTTCAGGGAATGCTCGTCAAGCGCGGTCAATAAAATCTCGCGCGAAAAGCCGCTCGCCGGCTCCGGGCTGGCGGCGTCATGGAAATAAAAGCCGTCCTCGTCCTGTTTCAAGATGACGTCGTCGTCGCTTAAGGCAACCTGCGGAGCGCTGTCGGCGTAATCCATATAATAGCGGCCGTCGGCCAGTCCGGAAAAAGTGGAAGTCGCCGCCCGCCAATTGGAGTCGCGCGTTTTCCGCACCAATTCTATCCCCTCCTGCGCCAACTGGTAGGCGATCAGATTGTTCCGGTTATAAACCTGGCTCTGGATGTTTTGGACGATAAGGCCGAGGAGGCTGACTAGCCCCACGGAAACGACGAACAAGACCACGATCACTTCCATGAGCGTGAAGGCCGGGCGCGAATTGTGGCGAAAATTGATCATGAAAAAAGTTTAAAAATTTTTTGCCGCCCTTTCCCCGTTCTCGCGCCTTTGCGGTCGCGTCGCCGAGTAGCGATTTTAAGCGGTTTTAAGTGCTTTTAATCAACTACTTCCACCAAACCCAAAAAATTAACCTGGACGTCTTTGGTCTGGCCGGTTTTTATTTCCTCTAATTGGATCACTAAACTGGTGGCGGTGGCCGCGCCGTTATAGAGATTAGTTTGCGGATCGGGCGGCAAAAAAGTAACCGTGGCCGCTGAACTGGTGGCGCCGTTCATAGTTAATGAACTAACGGCAATTGCCGGCGACAGTTCATCCAGGCGGGCGCCGTAATTTATATTACCTTCGCTTTCGGGGTCGTAGCTCATATAACCGGCTGTCCCCGGAGCGTTTAAATCGGCGAAGATTACGTAAGAAGAAGTGGCTTCGGTCAAATGTACTCCCCAGCCGCCGGCCGGTACGGCGGCGTTGTATTTGACTAAACCTAAAGAATTATTCTGGGCGGCATGCAAATCAGCCACCAGTTTCTGGGCCGCCATAGTTAAATCGGAACGGCGATTGCCGGTCCGATAATCAGCGATGAACAAAGCGGTAATGGAAACGATTAAAGCAATGCTGACGATCATTTCCATTAAAGTAAAGGCGCTTAATTTTTTTCCCCCTAATGATTTAGGCAGCATAGAACTTTTAAGAAGCCCGGCTATTGGGCCTTAATTTCGCGCCAGAGCGGCAAATCGTAATTGATGTATAAAGTCGTGGAGGTGCTGCAGACATAGGTATCAGTATCGGTTAACTCTAAAGTGATGCTCGTGCCCGTCGCCTGTTTGAAAATAATGGAGGTCGTGCCCTCGCTCGGATTAGAAATAATCGCGCCTAAATCGGTCGTCGTCCATAAATAAGCGCAAGTAGAGCTGGAACAGACTTGAGGCGTAGCGGGTTGGGCGGCAGTGTAATAGCGCGAGGCGGCGGAATCAAAGAGCGTAGTCGTGCCCACCAAGACGTCAAAGGGGCTCCAGGAGAAATAGGGGCTGGGGAATTCATGCTTATAGGTCTTAAAGGTTTCACTCGTATCCGGCGAACCGTCCGTCACTTCGCTGATTAAACCCTCCAAACCGCTGCCGAATTGGTACCACTCGGTCGGCGCGTCGTTTTCGTCATATAATCTAAGCCACCAATAATAATTGGTATTATAATTCAAGACGTCGGGACAAGTCAGGTTGGGAACAATGTATTGCCGGGCACTGGCGCCGGTCGGCCCGGTAACTTTGTCGCTCCAGCAGATGGCCGTACTGGTGCTTAAAGAGTCGCTGTCATTGACGACGACTTCGTAGGCAGTTTGCTGGCCGCTTTTTAAGTACCATTTCAAAACCGCTTTTAGGGCGCCGCCAGTACAAGCCTGGCTGTAATTCCAATTCGGCGCCGACAGTTTGCCGATTTGCAAATTACCGATATAGACTTTGTAATCGCGGACGGAACAATTGGCGCCGGTGCCGCCTAATTCGCTTTCACAATTAAAACTCAAGTCGCCGGCCGTGGAGGTGGCCGTGCCGACGAAATCGCCGGCGCTAATGTCATGGCCGGGCAAAACCGAATCAGTCAAATCCCAGGATTGCAATTTCACCGGCGTGGTCGTGGCGCTATTTAGCTTCAGCCAAGCGCCGTCAGCCACTACTCGCGCCCAGCCGTAAACGCCTTGCGTGGTCGTGTTATAGCAAGCCCAACAGCCGTTAGCCAAAATACAGCTCGGACAATTGCCTTGGCTCGGGCCGTTAAAGGCGTAGGCGTCGGGCGGGCTGGTGGTGGCGTTAAAAGTTATTAAACCTTTGGCGGCGTTCCAAGCCTCGCCGGAAAAATTATTGCTCGTGTTATTGATATAGACGCCGTGGACCAAATGTGAACACGGTTCGGAATAAAAATGAAAAGCGCAATCCGGCGGCGTGCATAAATTGCCCTCAATATCTAACTGGTCGCCGATAATATCGTCCAAACAGCTGAAATAGACATAGCTATTATCGTCTCCCCACCAGGCCGCACCTCTCAAGGTGGAAGTGGCCGCCGCCTGGGTATTTTTTGTTAAACAAAAAAAGGCTAAAAATAGCAAAAAAATACCGAAAATCAAAGAAACGGTAAAAGTAATTTTGCTTTTAAGAAAACTACTCATGGCGATGGAGACCGGATTAATCTGACCTATTAATTATAACATGTTTAGCCCGGGCGAGACAAAGACTTGAAAAGAGTAAAAACCGATTTAAAGTCCGCCCGGACGAAAACGCGCCAAAAATTCCCGGCCCTTTTTTAACATTAACTTTTGACCGGCAGCTGTCTTATCGTCGTAACCGAGAAGATGTAATAAACCATGGACCAAAACGAAAGCCAAAATATAAGCGGGTTTTTTGTCCGTCAAAAACAAATCCCGATAGCTGGCGCTTTTTTTGACGGCACCTAAATTGACGACCACTTCCCCTAAATAACCGCCGGCTCTCGGGCCTTTCCCCCTCCCCGGGCCGGTCGCCGTCCGAGCCGGAAAGGCTAAAACATCGGTCGTCCGGTCGCGGCCGCGATATTTTTTGTTTAAAGCCCGCATCCTTTTCTCGCCGACCAAGGCCACGGAAACCGTCCTCGCGCCTTGCTTGTACGCGCGCAAAAGCTTGGCCGCCAAATTTCGGGCCGCGGACAAATTAACTTTTTGCCGCGTGGTATTATTTATTTCCACCATAATAAATAATCAAAATAAACGCCGCCGGCGCCGTAAGAAATTATAAGCGCGATAAAATCCTTTTCGCCAGACAAGATCAAAAGTGCCGGGATAAAAAACACGGCCGCCGCCGAAACCTAATTTAAAGCGGGTCACTCCGGGCCATTGCTTTTCATTAAGGCCGTAAAAATCATAATACTTATAAGCCTCCCTTTGCGCTTGACGGATAATTTCCCAATGCAATAAATAGGGGGCCATCAGCGAGCGAAAAGAGTAATCCGAAGCGCCGTGGGCGTAAGTTACTTTATCGCCGAAGGCGAAACTCAAAACAGCGGCCACGTTTCTTCCTTGATAGCGAGCGAAAAATAGTCTGACAAAATCACGACCGGCCGTCAAAAGATGCTGATAATGCGCCGGGCCGTGAAGACGAAAACGGTCGCGGTCTTTGGTTAATTTTAAGAGGCGCCAAAATTCCCCAAAGTCGGCGGCCCTACCCTTAACAATACTGACGCCTTTTTTTTCGGCTAAACGGATATTATAGCGGGTTTTAGGGTGCATGGCCGCCAGAAGCTCCTCTTCCGAGCGCTTCAGGTCTAAAATCAGAGTTTGCGCCGGTTGGATAGCCAAAGTTTTCAGCAAAGGGCCGGCATCCGCGAGCGGCGTCATGACAGTCATCGGTTCCAAACGCCAAAAAAGCGCCCGCCGGGACATTTTTCTTAGCGCCCTGAATAAAAAATCCAGCGCCGCCTTTTTCCCCAAAGGTCCCCGCGGGCTATACCAATAAAAATAGCCGGCGCCGAGCCGCTTTTTCGCCAGGGTGGCGACCGCTTCCAGCCGGCCGTTATCCATAACCCCGACTCTTAAAATTTCTTCGCCGTCGGCGCGCAAAATTTCGCCCCAAGTCCAACTCTGTAAAAATTCGCTGCCGGCCGGACTGGCCGCCAAAATGAAATTATTCAAGGCTTCCGGACGAGAAAAATAAATTAATTCCATAAAATAATTATACCATACTAACAACAAAAAAGGAGCCTTTTCCAGGCTCCTTGCTAAGGGTAAAAATTAACAATTAATGGATACCAGCCGGCGTCGCGGTGTTAAGAGCGGCACTAATACCACTCGTATCCGCGCCCAAACAATACTCTAAAGTATAAGAAGCGCCGCTACCCGTCTGCGTGTAGCTATATTCCACCGACCCGGTGCAGCCGTCGTCAGGCGTGGGCGGAGTGGGCACGACCTGCATGTAAGTGGTGGTGCCGATACCAGTATCATAGGCGATGGAAGTGCCGGAAGCGACGGCAGCCGGATAAGAAGCAGCGTCATTGAAATACATTTCCAAAGCTGTCTGAATTTGTTTAACGTCAGCCACGCGGCGGGCGTCGCGGGAACGCGCCCGGGCGCTATTTAAGGCGACGATGGAAAGAGTGGACAAGAGGCCGATAATGGCGATGACCACCAGCAATTCCACGAGAGTAAAACCCTGTTTTTTATTGGACATACTTAGCTCCTTCAAGATTTCCCTTTCCTGCCTTAATACCGGTCATTAAGGCGGCAAAAGAAAATTGAATTTAATTAAATTATTAAAAAATTATCAGAAGATTGGCTTGTGGATAACTCTTAACCTAATTATATTATAGCACATAATCAGCAAAAAAAGGAACTTATTCAGCTTAGCGACATTTTTAACTAATGAGACCGTTTTTCGCTATGGCTAACTTGGGAAATTAAAACAAGCCTGGCCTACATCTGGCTGGCTAAGTTATACATGGGCAAAATCACAGCCGCCACCATAATCCCGACGCCGATACCCATAACCACGATGATCACGGGCTCCATCAAATTAGTTAGATTCTCCAGTATGTTATTGACTTCTCGGCCGTAAAAGCTGGTAATGCGGTCCAAAACCGAATCCAAACGGCCGGTGCGTTCGCCGACGGCGATCATCTGCGGCACCATTTTCGGCACGTCCCGACTGGCTTCCATGACCATGGCTAAAGGGTTGCCGTCGTTAATGGCCTGTAAAGTGTCTAAAATTAACTCGCGGTAAATCGTATTGCCGACGACGTCGGCGGTAATTTCCAGGGCGCGCGTAATCGTTACCCCGCCCTTTAAAAGCGTGGATAAAGAACGGGTAAAACGCATCAAATAAATATATTTAAACAAGCGGCCGAAAATCGGCAGTCTTAACTTAATCAGATCAATGCGCCGGCGGCCCCCATAAGTGCGGACGTAGGCGCGCAAGAGAAAGCCCAGACCGAACGAAAGCACGATTATTAAAAGAATATAGTTCTGCAAAAATCCAGAGAGGCCGATGACGATGCGCGTGGAAAGCGGCAAAACCATGTTCGTTTCCAAAAGAACGTTGGTTAAATTAGGAATGACGTAAACCATTAAAACAATGGCCACGGCAATAAGACCGGTAGTGATGAAAATCGGATAAATCATAGCGCCCCTAATCTTGGCCATCATATCGTAATTTTTCTCCATCTCATCGGCCAAATAATTCAAAACCTCGTCCAATTTGCCGGAAGTTTCCCCGGAACGAATGATATTGACGAAAAATTCGGAGAAAACTTTGGGGCGCTTGCGAAAAGCGTCGGACAAAAAAGCGCCGCTATCCACTTCAAAAGCGATTTCGGCGATCATATTCTTAAAAGTCAGATTATTGGTCTGGTCCACCAAAACCAAAAGCGATTCCACCACCGGCACGTTGGCGGCGATCATGACCGAAAACTGGCGGGCGAAAACAACGATGTCTTTGGCGCGAATGCGCTTGAAAAATTTCAAGAGGCGGATATTCCAAGCATTGGTCACGTCCGTTAAAGCGAGGGTGTTAAGCTCCTTTTGTTTTAGCTTGGCGTTGACCTCGCTTTCCGACAAACCGACGATTATCCCCTTTCTGACTTTATTGCTGGCGTCTTCCGCCTGGTAACGAAAAATGGGCATAATTTAACTCTCAATGACTCTTAAAACTTCTTCCATGGTGGTGATACCGGCTAAAACTTTCAAAAAGCCGTCCTGGCGAATGGAGAGGAAATCTTCGGTTTTTTTGACGTCTTCTAAACTTAATACCTTGTGGCCGGTATTGATAATTTCCCGTAAGGCGTCATTTAAATCAATGACTTCGGCGATGGCGATGCGATTGACGTAACCGGTGTTTTCGCAATGACTGCAGCCAACCGCTTTGTATATTTTACAACGGCTAACGGCTTCCGCCGGCGTGGTAAAATCGGGAATTTCCGCTTTAATGGCGGCTACTGGCGCCGCCTTTAATTCGGCGACAATTTCCGCCAAAGCATCATCGGACAATTTCGTTTCCTGTTTACAATTGGGGCATAAACGCCGGGCCAAACGCTGGGCAATAACGGTTTTTAAAGTGGAAGCCAGAAGAAAACGTTCAATTTTCATGTCCAAGAGACGGAAAACCGCGCCCAGAGCATCATTAGTATGCAAAGTGGACAAAACCAAGTGGCCGGTCAAAGAAGCGTGAATGGATAATTCTGCGGTTTCCTCGTCGCGGATTTCGCCGACCATGATGATGTTCGGATCTTGGCGCAACAAAGAGCGCAAACCATTGGCGAAGGAGAAACCGATCTTGGGCCGGACCTGGGCCTGGTTGACGCCTTTGATTTCATACTCAATCGGGTCTTCCAAAGTGGAAATGTTTACTCCCTCTTTGTTTAAAATATTAAGCAAGGCGTAAAGGGTGGTCGTTTTACCAGAACCGGTCGGACCGGTAACCAGCAAAATGCCGCTGGTCTTTTTCATGCCTTCTTGAATGCGGGCCAAACAAATTTTGTTAAAACCCAATTCTTCCAGGCCGGGAGCGCCTTTCATGGGATCTAAGATACGCATCACCACCTTCTCCTGGCTGGTCAAAGGCAAAGTGGAAATACGGAAATCAATCTCGCGGTTGTTAACCAAAAGGCGAATGCGGCCGTCCTGGGGAATGCGGGTCTCGTCCAATTTCAGTTTGGCTAAAACCTTGATGCGGGCGACAATGGCGTTATGAATGCTTTTCGGCAAGGTCAAAGACGTATGCAAAATGCCGTCAATGCGGTAGCGGACGCGGCTTTCTTTGGCATAAGGTTCAATGTGAATGTCGGAGGCGCGCGCCTCAACGGCGTGGCGGATAACGACGGAAACGATGCGCGAGACCGGGGCGCTGTTGACGTCTTCGTCGCTCAAAGTCTCGGCTTCCGTTTTAACCGTAACCAATTCGTCGCCCTCCTCTTTGGCCTTGACTTCCAGAGCGCTGGAAATTTCCTCTTCCAGTTTTTGGTACTGCTTGAAAACTTTTGCCCAGCTGGAGGGAGAAATTAAATAATAGGCGACTTGCAAACCTTCTTCGGCCGCCAAAAAATTGATCGCCTCCAAAGCCTTCGGGTTTGGCTCCACCAGGCCGATCCTGATGGTTCTGCCCTCCCGGCCGAAAGCGATGATTTTATAGGTCTTGGCGATCTCTTCCGGCAAAAAATTCAAAATTGATTCCGGCACGAGCTCATCTTGTAAATTATAATAAGAGAAACCGAACAAAGCCGCCTTGAGCTCGATCAGCTTCTCTTCGGCTACAATTTTATTGGCTATTAAAAAAGCGCTCAAGTCTCCCTGACTAGTCGCGATTTGCTTTTTTATGTCCGCCGTTTGACCGGCGCTGATAATTTGTCGGGCCTCCAAAAGCGCCAACAGCTGGTCGTTTTTGTCCATGAAAATTTAATTTTAGGGCGCCGCGGCAAAAGGCCAATTATTGCCTAAACGGCAAGCGGCGGCATTGACCGTCGTTTTTTTGGTCGTTAAATTGATAATTGTCGGGCTGGCCGCCGACGCCTGGCAAATCTGATCAAAATTAAAATTAATCAAGTTATTTTTCAAAGCGCTAAAACGCGGCGAGGCTAAAATCGCCGTGTCCAAAGCGTTATTGACGGTCGGCAATTC
>Ga0136653_10002024_pt1 | contig 11101 bp, 10 predicted proteins | sample LakKivw275mmetaG_FD_94866 | JGI IMG/M metagenome (GOLD analysis project Ga0136653, IMG submission 94866) | Anoxic lake water microbial communities from Lake Kivu, Rwanda to study Microbial Dark Matter (Phase II) - Lake Kivu water 275m metaG... | ecosystem: Environmental > Aquatic > Freshwater >... | reverse complement strand
GGCCTTCTTCATATCCAGCAACACAACATCCTCGGCCTGCTTATCCGAGGCCAACTCGACTGCCCTTCGGGCTATTTCCAGTGGCTCCAGATTTATCTCCTCTATAGTACTATAGTACCGGTTACCTATTCTTTATATCTGATTATAGCACAGGGAAGGCGCTCACGGTAGCGGGGCAACACATATCCGGGCCGTTACGTCGGAGTGATGACCACATACGTTTGGGAATGCAAGAAGGTCGGGTTTGACTTTTTCACAATAATCGTCATAATTAGCTCAGGCTTACGGCCTTGATCAAACAGATGCTGTGCCAATATCGATGCAAGCGCAAAATATGTTGGCTTTCGATAATCGTAAATATAATAGAAATTATCAACGGAGGTTGATTAAATAATGGCACAGCAAATTAAGGCGGACAAGGATTATACTCTTGTCACGCAGATTATGCAGGTGGCCGACATATTCGTGAAGGTCAGGGAGAGGGAACTGCTCCCCCAAAACCTGTCGGCAACCTCAGCCGCCATTCTTTTCCTTGTAGACGCCATGGGCAAGGATGTTACCCCTGCCAGGATTTCCCGCATGCTGCTGCGCGAGCCGCATTCCATATCCGGTATCCTTATGCGCATGGAAAAGCAGGGTCTGATCAAACGAACCAAAAACATGGAGCGCAAAAACCTGATCCGCATCACCCTTACCGCAAAGGGAGAGAATGCCCTGAAACAGGCTATGAGAAAAGAAGGGACCAATCGTGTCCTGTCCAAGCTAAGCGCAGAGCAGCAGAGGCAGCTCAAGGCAACACTGACCATGCTTAAAGAGGCCGGCATGAAGGAGTTACACCTCAGCCCCAAGGCTTTGCCCTGGCCTTAAATTAAACGATGTCATGCAGCAGGCGCCCGCGCCGTATTAGTTACGGCCGGGTGTCTTGCTGTAATCTAAAGTCCGGAGACGAGTATCGTCCTGCTATCGTTCTTATACGATTTTTCCTTTATCATCTCCGGAGCATTTGATATAATTAGCTTACTGTCTCAAATAAGGTAATATATGAAAGCAAGATGGTGGCAAGGTAGCCTTCTCTACCTACTGATCCTGGTAGCCCTGCTCGCGCTGGCATTCAGCTTCTTCCCCATCAACAAGGGACCCAAGGAAGTCGATTTCTATACATTCATCGATAATGCCAAGAGCGGCCAGATTAATACTATCCAGCAGGACGGCAACTCCATTATAGGGCTCAAGGATGACAATCCGGTGGTCAAAGCTGCATACGTGGGCAGCACCAAGGAATTGATGGACAGCCTCAAGGAGGCCGGCGTCAACCTGGGGGAAGGCGGGATCAAGTTCGATGTAAAGACCGGCGGCTTTGACTGGGGCAGCATTATGCTGAGCTTCTTGCCTCTGGTTCTTTTCGGCGCCCTGCTGTTCTTCCTTTTCCGTTCGGCACGCGGCGCCAATACTCAGGCTTTCAATTTCGGCAAGAGCCGGGCCCGTCTGGCGTCGGGCGATAAGCCGACCGTAACATTTGCTGATGTGGCCGGTATAGATGAGTCAAAGGGTGAGCTTGAAGAAGTTGTGGAGTTCCTCAAATCACCGCAGAAATTCCTGGCCCTGGGGGCCCGCATCCCGCGAGGCCTGCTGCTGGTCGGCCCGCCGGGCTGCGGTAAAACGCTGGTCGCCAAAGCCACTGCAGGAGAGGCGGGAGTCCCCTTCTTCTCCATCAGCGGCAGTGAGTTCGTCGAGATGTTTGTTGGCGTGGGCGCTTCGCGTGTGCGCGACCTTTTCGATCAGGCCAAACGCAATTCACCCTGTATCGTCTTCGTAGACGAGATCGATGCTGTGGGACGGCACAGGGGAGCAGGGCTGGGCGGCGGCCATGACGAGCGCGAGCAGACACTGAACCAGATACTGGTGGAAATGGATGGTTTCGACAGCAACACCGGCGTTATCGTGCTCGCAGCTACAAACCGACCGGATATACTCGACCCCGCCCTGCTAAGGCCGGGCAGGTTCGACCGCCATATCGTTATAGACCAGCCGGACATAAACGGCCGTAGCGCAATACTGGCGGTCCATGCCAAGGGCAAGCCGCTGGCAAAGGAAGCCAACCTCGATGTGATCGCCCGGCAAACTCCTGGATTCAGCGGCGCCGACCTGGCCAACCTGATCAACGAGGCGGCAATTTTGGCGGCCAGACGAGACCGCAAGGATATCGGGCCAAAAGAGCTGGAGGATTCCATCGACCGCGTCATCGCCGGGCCTGAGAGAAAGGGACGCGTTATTACCAAGAAAGAGAAAGAACTGATAGCCTACCATGAGACCGGCCATGCGCTGGCGGCCAAGATGCTGCCGGATGCTGACCCAGTGCATAAAATATCGATAGTGGCCAGGGGCATGATGGGAGGATGGACAAAATTCCTGCCCAGCGAGGAACGCCGCCTCGACACCTACGAACGGTCCAAAACTTTGATGGTCATCAGCCTGGCCGGCAGAGCGGCCGAACAGGTCGTCTTCAAGGAATTAACCACGGGCGCGCAGAACGATCTCGAAAAGGTCACCGCGATAGCCCGCCGCATGATCACGGAATTCGGCATGAGCCCGAACCTGGGGCCGCGCACCTTCGGCAAGAGGGAGGAGATGATCTTCCTGGGCAAGGAGATACACGAACAACGTAACTACAGCGAGCGTTTTGCATTGCAGATAGATCGCGAGATTGAGCAACTGGTAAAAGAAGCATATTTCAAGGCTGTTGATATCATAACGGAGAATTTACTCCGGCTTAAATATATAGCCGAATACCTCATTGAAAAAGAGACCATAGACGATCTTACCTTCGAGAAGCTGTTGAAGGACCCCATCCCGACGCCCGGCCTCGAGGCCACGCCGGCTTCCTGACACCGCCTACTTATTCCTCTCGATAACGAAGGCTACCAGAGCCTTGAGCGACCGCCGCGCATCACAATCCGGCAGTTTATCCAGCGAAAGGCTGGCCTTCTCAGAGAATCCCCGGGCTATGGATCTGCATTCATCTATTATTCCGGACTCGCGCACTTTTTCCACCGCGCCCGGCACAAGGTCTTTGCGATGATCCCCGATAATAGCCTGGATCAGGCTATTATCGGGATGCTTCTCCGCATACAGGATGGACGGCAGGGTGGCGGCGCCCTCGCTCAGGTCCGAGCCTATAGGTTTCCCCAGCGCCGAGGGATCGCCCACGAAATCAAGTATGTCATCGATAATCTGGAAGGCCAACCCGAAATATAACGCATATTCTTTAAGCGCCTGCACCTGTTCCTCCGGGCAACCGCTGAGCACAGATCCGCACTCAGAAGCCATGACAAACAGGCAGGCTGTCTTGTCGCTGATCCATTTATAGTAGTTATCCCTGGCGGTGGACAGGTCGAAGGTATGGCTGCCCTCCCTGAGCTCACCACCTGAAATAGTCATCAGCGTCTCGCTGAAACGCCTGATGACCCTGAGGTTTTCCGTGGTGGAGGCCAGGCTGCCTGCCTTGGAGAACAAATAATCTCCCAGTAAAAGGGCGCAGTTCTGTCCCCAGGTGCGGTAAACAGCCGGCTTTCCGTGGCGCATATCCGCATTGTCAATGATATCGTCATGCACCAGAGTACCTATATGAAGCACCTCGGCTGCCGCGGCCATGGGGACGAGAGTTGTGAGATCGTAGCGATAGAACTTGCCGCTGAGCAGCGTCAGAGCGGGCCTGACCCTTTTGCCGACTTTCAAAAGGGCATACTGCAGCAATTGCGACAGCAGAGGTATCTCGTTACCGGCTATCTCCTCCAGCTTGGATTCCACCAGATCGAGGCCGGGCTTGACCGGGGCGTATATCTGAGCGAGGTTCATACCGTTCCGTTGCTCCCCAGTCTCGCCATCTCTTCATCCACCAGACTATCTTCCAATTTAGTGAACAGCGCCTGGGGTTGCGGCAGGGCCTGACCCGGCTGCGGCGCCTGCAATGTCCAGCCGGTATCGGTTACATCTCCTTTGAAGCCCAGATAAGAGTGAAGCTTTTGTGAGGTGAAGGGCAGAAAGGGATAAAGCATGGTTTTCAACGCCGCGATGGCGGCAATGGCGGTATATATCGATCTCCCGGCCGCCTGACGGTCCTGCTTAATCATTTTCCAGGGCGCGGTATCGTCGAGGAAGCGGTTAACATCCTGCGCCAGGGCCATAGCGATTTTAAGCCCCTCCTTGAAATGGCAACGTGCGAGTTGGTTGCCGACCTGGTCAAGCGTACTGCGCGCCTTCTGAATAAGAGCATTTCCGGCCTCGTCCATATCGCCCGGTTCAGGCACGGAGGCGTTGAAGTTGCGGTAGTTGAAGGAAAGCACGCGGTGCACCAGATTGCCGTAGGTCGCCACCAGTTCGTCGTTGTTCTTGCGCAGGAACTCGTGCCAAGAGAAGTCCATGTCGCCCGTTTCAGGCATATTAATGGACAGATAATAACGAAGAGGATCAGGATCGTAGCGCTGCAGGAAATCGGGCACCCACACGGCCCAGTTGCGACTGGTGGACAGCTTTTTGCCCTCTATTGTTAGGAACTCATTGGCGGGGACATCGTAGGGCAGGCTGAGATCGCCATATCCCATCAGCATGGCCGGCCAGATAATTGTATGGAAGGGTATATTATCTTTACCAATGAAATAATAAGCTCTATTCTGGCCCGTCCAGAAAGGTTTCCAGGCATCCCTATCCCCCTGCAACGAGGCCCATTCCCGGCTGGCCGACAGATACCCGATAACCGCTTCAAACCAGACATAGATACGTTTTTTTTCAAAGCCGGGCTGGGGCACCGTGACGCCCCATTCGATATCTCGGGTGATAGCCCTGTCCTTGAGGCCTCCCTCCAGAAATCCCAGTGTAAACTTTTGCACGTTCTGGCGCCAGAAATCCTTATCTCCCACCCATTTCCTTAGCGGTTCTTCGAAGGCACTCAGCTTGAGAAAAAAATGCTCGGAATTCTCAAACCTGGGTGTGGACGAACAGATACGGCAGCGGACATCCAGCAGATCGCTGGGATTCAGGGTACGGCCGCAGTTGTCGCACTGGTCTCCCCTGGCCGCATTGAAATTACAGTGGGGACAGGTGCCCTCGACGTAACGGTCGGGAAGGAATCGCCTGCAACTCGGGCAATACGCCTGCGGCATTGAGCCTTTATAAATAAAGCCTTTCTCAAGCAGTTTAAGGAAGATGTCGTGTGTGACCGCCGCATGGTTATCCGTATCCGTGGTGGTGAAAAGATCGAACGAGATGCCCAGGTTTTGCCAGCTGTCCAAGAATTCCTTATGATACCTGGTGGCCAGTTCCGAGGGGGGAATCCCCTCCTGCTCAGCTCGCAGGGTGATGGGTGTACCGTGCTCATCGCTTCCGGATACCATCAACACCCTGTTGCCGCGCAGGCGATGATAGCGGGCGAAGATATCGGCGGGTAAATAAGCTCCCGCGACGTGGCCGAGGTGAAGCGGGCCATTGGCATACGGCCAGGCTACAGCAACAAGTATGTTGTCAGGCAAGTAACAATCTCCCGTCTAATATAGTGTTATTTCACAGTCTTCGATGGGAAGAAGGTGAACACCTTGTCCCCCTTCTCTTTTTTTTCCATGCCGGCCTTCCGTTTCTCGCAGCAGGCTTTGCAGAAACGAAGGTCCTGACATGCCTGCGCCGATTTCTTATATTCGATTACGCATCCGCAGTTTTTCTTTCTGAACGTCTCGCCGCCTTTTTTCTTATAGCAGGCGGGGCAGTAGCATCTCTCGCTGTCTCCTTCAAGGACAAACAGATAGGTTTCACCATTCTCTATCCTGTTGCCGCAATCCGAGCAGTCCAGGTCGTCAATATATATCACCTCTTCCTTGAGCTTATCCGATGGTTTCTCGTCGACAGCCAGATATACATCACCGTGTTGTATGATGCTGTCGCAGCCGCTACAGCTGGCCGGACCTATGGAGATTGCACCTCTGCGAAATCTTTCCTGCATGATTAAACTCCCATTTTAGATTTGTCCTTTGTTTTACGCAAGGACTTTTTTATATCACCGATACCCTGTATCACAATTGTGAATTCGCCGCGCGGCCTTTTGAAATGCCTGACCGCTTCACTGAGCGGCCCTCTAAATATCTCCTCGTGCAGTTTGCTCATCTCCCTGCACACTGCAACATTGCGGTCACCCAGCGTCTCAAGCATGGCCGACAGGGAGTCAACTACCCTGTACGGCGACTCGAAACAGATAATCGTCCGCGGCTCCGAGCTGACCGATCCCAGCAGCCGTCTTTTCTCCCCTTTCTTGCGTGGCAAAAAGCCCATGTAAAGAAACTGGTCGGATGGCAGGCCGGAGGCAGCCACGGCAGCGGTCACTGCCGAAGGTCCGGGCAATACCTCAACCCGAAATCCCTTCTCGATGGCCCCCCTGATAAGCTCATAGCCCGGATCGCTGATGCCAGGCGTGCCGGCTTCCGAGATAATGGCGATATCCTGTTCCTCCAGCATTTTCAGCAGGACAGGCATCTTGTTTTTTTTATTGTGTTCGAAATAACTGGTCAATCCGGTCTTAATATTATACCTGTTAAGCAGCTTACGTGAGGTGCGGGTATCCTCCGCAGCGATCAATTTCACCTCACCCAGTACCCGCAGGGCTCTCAGCGTGATATCCTCGAGGTTGCCGATGGGCGTGGCTATAACGTACAAAACAGGCACAATAACGCAGTAATTATAGCCCAGTTTAAGCTTGCGGGTAAACTGCATGACGTACTCGAGTACAAATGGCAGCTATTGAGATTCGCTCAGGCTTGACTTGAAGCAGTCCATTTTGATATAGTTTCCGCTAATCACCCCCGAGGCTTGAAATGCCAGTACCAAAATTCAAAGAGCTCGAACGAGCATATGGTTTCGATGAAGTGGCAATTGTGCCAGGGGACGTCACGGTCAATCCGGACCAGACCAATATCGAGTTTAAAATCCGCGATATCACATTCGCCATCCCGATAGTAGCCGCCGCCATGGACGCCGTGGTAGACCCCGATTTCGCAATTACATTCAATAAAGCCGGAGGGCTTCCCATACTCAATATAGATGGAATCCAGGTCAGGTACGATAACCCTCGTGCTGTACTTGATGAGATAATCAACGCCCCTCAGGGAGAGGTCACCACCCTGATGCAGAAGATCTACAGCCAGCCCATCAAGGATTCGCTCATCGCCCAGCGCATTGAGAAAATAAAGAAAGCCGGCGCCGTCTGCGCCGTATCTATGATACCTGCAACGACCAAGAAGCTGGCCCCCGTGGCAGAGGAGGCCGGCGCCGATATCATAGTGGTACAGACCACCGTGACCACGGCGCGTCATATATCGAAAAGCTACCGTGGCCTGATCTTCTCCGATCTCTGCAAACAACTTCGCATCCCGGTTGTAGTAGGCAATGCTGTAACTTACGGCGCATCACTGGAACTGATGCGCACCGGCATCGACGGCCTGCTGGTTGGCATCGGCCCGGGCGCCGCCTGTACAACGCGCGAGGTGCTCGGTGTGGGAGTACCCCAGGTTACGGCCACCATCGACTGCGCCGCTGCTCGCGATGTTTATTTCAAGGAGACGGGCCGCTATGTCTCAATCATAACCGACGGCGGTATCCGCATAGGCAGCGATATGTGCAAAGCCTTTGTCTCAGGGGCCGACGCCGTGGTTTTCGGATCCATCCTTACCCGCGCCGGGGAAGCGCCGGGCAAAGGATATCACTGGGGAATGTCCCAACCATCTGCCACGCTGCCACGGGGGACGCGCATAAAGACCGGTATCAAGGGTTCACTTGAGAAGCTGCTCTTCGGGCCGAGCCATGTTACCGACGGAACGGAAAACTACGTGGGCGCGCTGCGTAACGCCATGGGAGTATGCGGGGCGCTCAATATCAGAGAGTTTCAGAAAGTTAAGTTGGTGATCGCACCCTCCGTAAAAACCGAGGGGAAATACTTCCAGTCTATCCAGCAGAGCTGCTAACTCCACGACAGCCGCAGCCACTATCCCGTGTAAAAATGTATCTATCTTATATTTTCCGGGCGATAAAGACCGTAACGATTGACGTGGCCATGCTGATGAGACCTACGATGAAAAAGACATTGGAGATGCCAGCCATGTCCATGAATACACCGTATACGGGCTGCAGCAGGCTCTGTCCCTGCTGCCCTATACCGAAATAGATACCAAAGACCAACCCATGCATGCGTAGCGGCGTCTTCTCCATCAGATATGTCTGTACCGCAGTTTCCCTCATTGTCCACAGGATTCCGATAGCGACCATCAGCACAGCCAGGGCGGGGAAATAGTTGACCGTAGTGAAGAGCAGTATGGCCGGACCTATGGCTATCAGTGTCAGCAGCACGGTAGGCTTATTACCCCATCTGTCCGAAAGCCATCCACCCAGCAGACTCCCCAGAACTCCTGACGCTCTCAGTACACTGGTCCAGACAGCGGCCATGGTGGTGGTCAGGTTGTAATGGTCTACAAGATAAAGGGGTACGAAAGGTAGCAGAGAGCCGGATGTGAATGTGACGATAACTACCAGGATGATGACTGCGGATACCTTTTTCAGCACCTGCCAGAGTGACGGCGAATCGGCGCCGGCCTGTTTACCTTTACCTGCTGTAAGTTCAACACGCGGTATATCCGGTTCGATTTTGCGCAGCCAAATAGCGACGCTCACTCCGGCAATCATGGCAGGTATGGAAAGCAGGAGAAATGCCATGTGCCAGTTAATCGTTGCGGCAATTACCGTGCCGATGAAGGGGCCGAGGCCGAAGCCTATGGCGCCGCCGATCATATGGAGCCCTATGGCCTTTCCACGCCTGTCCTCGAACAGACTGCTGATTGCGGGCACCGCGGCAGGATGATATGCGCCGGCAAAGATACCCATGGCCACCATCGCAATGAGAAGTGTCTCATATGTCGGCATCAGGCCTGCGGCAAAACCGCTGATGCCTACTCCGATCAAACCCACGGTTATCGATATCCACCTGTGCCTTATGCGGTCGCCGACCCATCCACCCAGTATCTGCGAAAAGCCCGAGGTGACACTGTACGCGGAGACCAGCAACCCGGCCTGGAAGTAATTAAGCATCATATCCTGCCGGATAAACGGCAGCAGCGTGATAAGCAGGCCGGTCATCAGATCCTGGCTGAAGTGGGTAAAACAGAAGAAGAGGCTTATGCCTCCGCCCCATTGATTGAAATGCTTTTTAAGCGTATCGAACAATTTTTAAATCCGCAGGGCTATTTCTCAATCCAAGTCCGGACAACAACGGAGCTTGCGTTAAGTCAGTATTGCAGATACCCGTTCATAAGAAGACCGATACCCCATACCAGATGCCGAAACCTATCAACACCAGCGCGCAAATACTGAATATAATTTTCTGCACTTTCGGCGTCCACAGGTGCCTTGTACGAAATACCGTCATTGAGACAATCTGATCCCAGGTGATATCGCAGGCCAGGTGTACCACCGTAAAAAGCGTCAAACCTACAATTCCGAAAGTGACGGCGCCGGTTATCAATGCCACACCTATAGTAGCCCACCAGAGATAGATATATGGATTGCCCCCGGTCATCACCATACCAGTCACCAGGGGGCTGTATGGTATAACGGCCCCCCCTTCAACCGGTTTCTTGAAAGTAAAAAAGATTAGCAGCCCCATTACTATCAGCAGCGCCCCCCCGGCCAGTCCGGTAACCGTTTTCACCACTGGATCGTTAAGATAGGAAGCGAAACCGAAATAAATTAGGGCGATAATAGGTATCTCAATGATGCCGTGCCCGATGCCGATCATAACACCGGCGTTCCTGTCATCATATCCTTTGGCAATGGTAGCCGCCGTCAGCGGTCCGGGCAATATCACGCCTGATAGTGAGATACCGGCTGCGGAAAGCAGGAATATCCACAGATTCTGGGTCATATTAATTGAACCTTATGCAGGCACTACTGCAGAAAATAATCTTTATCAGTCATCATTATCGCCATTATCATCTTCGCCATCACCTTCGTCCTTTTTGGGCGCCGGTGACAGCCCCATCCTGGGTATGATAGCGATGCCCCTTTTATCCTTCCTTTTTTCGGGTCTGGGCAGGGCATGGACATCATCGATAAGCGAGCCTATCTCCGCCGCGCTTGAACCTGCAGGCAAAACCAGGCATTTGACACCGGCCTCGCGTAAAGCCGTAAGTTCAGCCGCTGTAAGGCCGGCATTGGTGAGGGCTATAACGGGCTGTCCCGAGAAATCAGCCACCCGGCGGCATTGCATCAAAGTTTCCACTGTGAGGGCGGGCACGCGAAGATCCACCATGACAGCCTCTATTGCGGGATGGAGACCATTCACCGCTCTCATCAGCCCGGCTTCGATCGACATATCCAAACTCAACACCCTGCCAACCGATTCGGGTTCATTGCCTGCCAGCGATTTAACCGGCAGATTAATATCAAATACCACGAAGTCGATATCGCTGCCTTCCGGCTTGGCCCCCGTGCCTGTTTTCCCTCCGCTCAACACAAGGCCCACCGGCATATCAACCTTTGTTTTAAGGTATTTTACGATGGCGGCACCGGTCAGGCCGGCAGGATTGAGTATGCCGGCACAGGCGCCCGTGGTGGCGACTTCCTTTAACTCATCATCAGGTTTGCCGACCAGTTCAATAGCGACCAGCATCGAAACAGGTCTATCACTGCCGCCACTTGCATGAAAACCCATGGCAGGAGCCACAGCCTTATTCAGATTATCCAATTTATCAATGAATTTACTCATGCGTCACCGCTCCCTTGGCTATAAAATAAACATATTATCTCACGGAAAGACATAAATAATCTCTGCGGGAGACCGGCCCGATCACCAGTAAGGGGGTATATCTATGGAAACCACCGTGCCCATGCTGGGCCAGTTCTGCATCTGGCCGGGCTGCGGGAAAATGGCAACCGGTTCGTATTCCTGGCCGACTTCTACATTGACCTGTTTGTCGGCGTAATAGCCCTGCGAAGAGGACGTCGTATCTATATATACCAGCCCCCTGTCCGTTGTCTGAAAAGCGTTCAAAGAATGATTGGTATAGCCTTCAGC
>Ga0136653_10002022_pt1 | contig 11102 bp, 8 predicted proteins | sample LakKivw275mmetaG_FD_94866 | JGI IMG/M metagenome (GOLD analysis project Ga0136653, IMG submission 94866) | Anoxic lake water microbial communities from Lake Kivu, Rwanda to study Microbial Dark Matter (Phase II) - Lake Kivu water 275m metaG... | ecosystem: Environmental > Aquatic > Freshwater >... | reverse complement strand
TAGACGTCGCCGACCTCGCGGGCGGTCGTCCGCGTACCCCACTGCTTGGCCAAACCGTAAACGGTATTCATGTCGAAGGTGAAGAGCCCGCCGGCCATGACCGCCTTGCGTACGCAGCGGAAGCAGCGGACCAGGTCATCCTCGGTCAGCAGATAGTTCATGCTGTCGTAGAGGCAGATTGCCGCCGCGAGCGGTTCGTGCACCGTGAAGTCACGGATGTCGGCTTGGATTGTCGTAGCCGGCAGGTTCCCCCGCTTCGACTCAAGCACGGCGAGCATCTCGGGTGAACGATCGACGCCGATCACGCGGTAGCCGCGCCGAGCCAGCATCAGGGTCGGGATGCCGGTGCCGCAGGCGATGTCGAGAATCGTCTTCGGGTCAGAGCGGAAGTGACCAAAGAGACGCACAACGTAGTCAATCCACCCTTTGTAGTCAACGTATTTGACCATGAACTTGTCGTAGTGGCGGTTGAAGCGGCTGAACGGCTCGCGCATCATGGTCGAAGCCAATATAGACCGAACGACCTCGAAGTCAAGCCGACGTGGCGAGGGACATTCCCAGATGACGGAGATAGTGCCGACCAGCGCCAACCGGTCATGGTGCCGTTGGCTGAAGGTTGCTTGTTGCGCAACCGACGGTGATGGCGCGAGCGGACATGAAAACCCCGGTCGGCTGCTTCCGCGACCGCTACCGCGTTCGGATTCGTGTGGCCGAGCCGCACCCGGTTGACTCCTTGCTCGCGCCCGACGCGGGCATCATCCGTTGGCACCACACCTCCTCCGCTTCCCGATCAGAAACCGCTGACGGGATTCCCCGCCGACACTCCTGCCTCTGTCGGTACGTCTTTCCTTCTCCTTCTGCTTTCGTGCGTGGGCGACAATGTGATGGAATCCGCATTCTCGCGCACGAAAACGATTGACAATTCATTCGATATGCGTATTCTTTTCGCGATGGATTGTGCGACCCCGAGTTCGCGGGTCACTCTGATGAGTCTATCGTTACTTCCTCTACACACAATTGTCCGTTCCGTAAAATGTCTGCGTCGGGTTTGCCGGCGCGGACTACGCACAAACCAAAGGAGGTGCGAATGGTGAAGAAAGCGAAGAAAGCGAAGAAGGCCGTCAAGAAGACAGCCAAGAAGACCAAGAAGAGCAAGAAGAGGTAGTCTTCTCGACAGCCCACCATTGCCGCCGCGCAAGTCGCGGCGGCGTGGCTTTTGTGACCGGCCAACTCAGGTACGGGCGCGCCCGATACGGGCGTACGAAAACAGAGCGGCTCGGTACGCACCCGAGCCGCGACAGTAGACTCTCCTCGACTAACGAACCCGCAGGATCTTGTAGATCTCTCCCGTCTCCCGGGCGAAGTAAACCCCTGGCTTCAGCGCCTGCGAGCGCCGGCCCAGGGCATCGTACATGCAGGCCCGTCCGGCCAGACGCCCGGACACAACCGACGGTAGTTGGCCGCACTTGTTTGAGGACACCGGCAAAGGTTCGGCGACTCCGGTAACAAGCACATCCACGTTGCCGTAGACATCGCGGCTGGTTCCCTGATCCCATGCGACAAGGCAGTTGGAGTCAGAGAAGGCCAGCGCCGGCCACCAGCGCTGAATCGCGCTCGTGCCCGAAACCGGAAACCGGTCACCGACAAGCGAACCGTCCGTCGCGACTAGCTGGCCGACAATCGTCTCCGGTTCATTATTCAGACCGCTCATCCACACTACAAGGAAGCGCTGACCGTCGTATGCCGGCGCAGCCCAGCGCTGGCAGCCGGAACCGGTCGCAATAGCAAACGGGTCGCACAGCTCGCCGTGACGCGACACCAACCTGCCATATAGCTCGAGCGTCGGATACGAGCCGGTGTGCCAGACAACAAGGTAGCTTGAATCCCCGAAGCAGAGATTCGGCCCGGACGCGTTGCCGGGCGCAATCTGAAGCACACCGTCCTCGGGCATTCCCTCGCGGTTGACGAAACGTCCGTACGAACCGCTCGAAGACCCGGACCAGACAACGAGACTTCGCTCGCCGTCGGCGGCGACGTTGGGACGGTACTCGTAGCTGCTCGAGGTCGAGACCTTCACGCCCGAGTCGAGCACAACCCCGGACGGCGACACGCGCGCGGCGAACGGGTGGTATGCGTTGGACGGACCGTACTTCTCATCCGACCAGACCACGAGGTAGTTCTCGCCGGTGAAGGTCACGACCGGGTCTGACTGAATGAGCGAGTCTTCGGCCGGATTGCAGATGTAGAACGTATTTAGGGTATCGAGGTCGGGAGTGACACGCACTCCGAGCAGGTCGCCCTTCGTTCAGCAGTGCTCGCGGGTGACGACGAGGAAGTTCGAGCCGTCCCAGGCTGCGCTCACCCGGTAGCCGATGCTGTCGGTGAAAAGCTCGACGCCGTTCGGATCGACCACAGCGCCTTGCTTGGTCACCCGCGCTCCGTAGACGCCCGTGAGCGGATACGCCCGTTGGTCCTCCCAGAAGACATAGAACTGGTCCCGGGCGTAGACGACCGAAGCATAGCCGGTGAAACCGGCGGCGGTGCAGATGGGGAAATCAGCGCCGACCAGTGCAAGCAAGAACAAGGTACTCATAATCACCTCTCGCGGGATTCGAGTCCCGGCTGAGTTCTGCGCAAGGCCTCACGGATTGACCGCTATCACCGAACCATCGTCGAAGCGAAAGACAAACTGCTCGCCTTCCACCTCGAACAGGTTGCCGGGAGGGTAGACTTCCCGGTCGTAGAAAGGGTGGAAGACGAGTTCGACAAGCTGCGCGCCGTATGGAGCGATGGTCACCGGAGCAAACCGCACCGTGTCCCCTGGTCCGATTCCAGGCTGCCCATCCGGTATCGGGCACCCAGTCCCGAGAGCGCTGTCTACGCGAAAGCTCCTCATGAACGCGGTATCCGGCGTCGCTAGAAACTGGAGCGAGCTGATGGTAAGTTCAGCTGATCCATTATTGACAATCCGGATCATGAAACCCGCTTCGTCGAGAGTCACCACCGGCGCGCCTACCGTTCGTAGGAAGCCTCGCTCGACTCGGTCCGTGCGACCGGTGTTCTGGAGGTCATGATGGAACTTGGGCCACGGCGAGTCGGCCAACGGGCTGGTGCCTTCGAGTGCGTATAGGTATCCGTCTCCGCTGGTGAAGTAAACGGTGCCGTCGGTCCCGATGGTCGGGGCGGACTCGATGAAGCCAGCGGTCCAGTATCGCCACTTGGCCGTGCCATCAGGGCGCAGGGCGTACAGGCAGGGCGTCCGGCCGAAGTAGACGGTGCCATCGGAACTGACTGCTCCCGGGGTCGTTTGTACATAGTAGATAGGAAAGCCCCAATGCGGCGTCCCGTCTGGATCCAGCGCGTAGAAGTAGCCCGGGTCGTACGCCGACCCGAGGTAGATTGTGCCGTCAGCAGCGACGGCAGGTGAGGAGTTGGCGTCACCGCCGGTACCGAAGCGCCACTTGAGCGTGCCGTTAGGACGCACGGCGTAGAGAAAGCAGTCCTCCGATCCGACGTAGATTGTGCCGTCGGCGGCGATGGCCGGGGAGGAGGTGATGCGACCGTTTGTCGGAAAGCTCCACTGCAGCGTGCCGTCTGCGTTCAAGGCGTAGAGGTAGTTGTCATCTGAGCCGAAGTAGACTGTGCCATCGGCCGCGATCGCTGGGGACGAGTTAGCGCAGCCCCCGGTCACAAATGTCCACCTCTCGTTGCCATCCGAGTTGACGGCGTAGAGCTTGTGATCATCCGAACCAACATAGACTGTTCCATCTGAGGCGATTGCCGGGGAAGAACTCACCGGGCCCCCGGTCTGATGGCTCCACGCGAGCTGGCCTTCCGGATAGACAGCATACAGATTGCCGTCGCCCGAGCCTACATAGACGGAGCCGTCCGAACCCACGGCGGGTGATGACGCTACGTCCCCGCCGGTGGCAAACCGCCACTTCACGGTGCCGCCGGGGCTGACGGCGTACAGCGAGCTGTCGCAGCCCCCTACGTAGACGGTGCCGTCCAAGCTGATGGCTGGCGACGAGTACAAGTAGACGCCACTGCGGATGGCAATCTGGACACGCCACTTGAGCATTGTGTCAGGAGCACGAATGATTGTGGTATGGGGTGAGGACCAGAGCGAACTCACTCCGCCTGTGTCTTTCGCCTGCGCAGTGACGGCGTACGTATCCGGCGCGGACCACGAGTGCTTCATGCTGACCGGCCCGCCCGGGAGGACGAAGTCGCTCCAGTCCGACGTATCGCCATCGCCCCACGCAAACCGAATCGCCAGCGGCATGCCATCGGGATGGTCCGACCCGGCTTTGAAAGTGTAGAGCGTATCCACCCAGCCACTGCCCGGCCCCAGTGGAGCGTCCGGCGTCTCCGGCGGCCGGCGTATGACCACTTTCACCTTGAGTTTGTCGGACAGGTCGGACACGCGTTCCCGGTCCTGCGCGGATGCGCGGACTTCGTAGGCGCCGGTGTCCGACCAAGCGTGCGCGAACGCAACGGTGTCCCCGCTTGCGAACCATCCCATCCAATGCGAGTCTGATGAATCGCCCCAGTCGAAGCGGACGGACACGCTGTCGTCGTCCGGGTCGGTCACAACTGTCTTGAAGGTATAGGTTGTATCCTTGAAACAGCACGCGGGGCCGCTGGGCATACCCGGAACGTCCGGCGCGTGATTGCTCCTGCAGGAAAGCCAGACAACCGCTACGAGCACCACCGCTGCGGCTGCAAGCGTCCTTGTCTTGTTCACTTCCCCTCCCTACCTTCCTCCCCCGACGCGGCCGGTGTTTCTGAGGTCATGGTGGAACTTGGGCCAGGGAGAATCCGCTAGCGGACTCGTTCCCTTGAGCGCATAGAGGTAGCCGTCATGGCTGACGAAGTATATCGTCCCGTCGGTCCCGATTGTCACCCCCGCCGCAACGTTATCGCCGGTCTCGTACCGCCACTTGAGGGTCCCGTCAGAATGGATGGCGTGAAGGTTGTTGTCGTCCGAGCCGCAGTAGATAGTACCATCGACCGCCACTGCCGGAGTAGCGCGAACTGGCTCCTGGGTGGCATACTTCCACTTGAGCGAGCCGTCCGAGTTCAGCGCGTAGAGATAGCCGTCAATCGACCCGACATAGACTGTGCCGTCGGCTGCGCTGACCGGCGAGGACTCGACATTGCTGCCGGTCTCATACTTCCACTTGAGCGTGCCGTCCGGGTTCATGGCATAGACGAAGTGGTCGCTCGAACCGAAGTAGACGGTACCGTCAGCCGCGATTGCCGGCGATGACGGGACGTCTTCGGTGCCTGTGTAGATCCATCTGAGCGTGCTGTCGGGATTCAGAGCGTAGAGGCCTACCGCCCCGAAATAGATGGTGCCGTCGGCTGCGACCGCCGGTGACGAGGCGATGATGCCGTTGGCCAGGATGAACCACTTGAGGATGCCGTCGGGGTTCAGCGCGCGCAGGTAGCTGCCGTACGTCCCGACGTAGATGGTGCCATCGGTCGCTATCGCCGGGCAGGACGTCACGCTCCAGATAAGCTGGTATCGCCACTTCAAGACGCCGCCCGAGTCCACGGCGTAGAACCAGTTGTCGTCCGCCCAGAAATAGACAGTACCGTCGGCCGCCAGAGCCGGCGAGGATTGGACGTAGCGGCCGGTCCGGTAGCGCCACTTGAGCGTGCCGTCGGGCTTGACCGCGTACAGGGAACTGTCGGCCGCGGCGACGTAGATGGTGCCGTCCGGGCCGATCGCCGGCGACAGGTTCTTGCCCGCGCCCAACCGCAGGCGCCACTTGATAAGCGTGTCCGGCGGGTGGATGAAGATGTCGTGAGTGGGAGACCACTGCGAGCGACCGGTGCCCGAATCTCTTGCCTGCGCCGTCACCATGTATGTGCCGGTATCCGGCCAGATGTGGCTCATCCCCACCGATTCCCCCGAGGCAACGAAGCTGCTCCACTCGGAGGTGTCGCCGTCACCCCACGCGAACCTGATTGCCACCGTCGTGCTCTCGGGGTTGAAGGCGACGCTGGTGAACGTGTAGGAGGAATCCTGGGCTCCCTGGTCCGGGCCTGCCGGTTCGGATGGCGCGTCTGGCGAAAGGACTACCACAACAGTAAGCCCGTCCGTCAAGTCGGACGCGACGTGCTCCTGATCCTGCGCCCAGGCTCGGACAACGTAGGTGCCGGTATCAGACCAGGCGTGGGTCAGCGCGACGGTCTCGCCGCTGGCGACCCAGCCTGACCACCCTGATAACGTAGAATCGCCCCAGTCAAATCGCACTGCAACGCCGTCACCATCCGGGTCGATCACGACTGCCGAGTAGGTATAGGTTGTATCCTTTGCGCAGAAGGTGGGGCCGGTCGGAACAGCCGGCACGCCCGGTGCGCGGTTCTTCTTGCCACACGAGGACACCGCAACCAGTGCTAGGGCAACAGACAGCGCGAGGGACAACCGGATATGACTTCGATGCATCACACCTCCCACGACGACCTGGCGTCATCAATCGAACCTGACGGATGCAGCAAGAAGGACGGGCACACCTCGATAGCCGACGCGCACCCAGCGCTTGCCTGGTTTTCGCTACGGCCGCTGCCGCTGTTGCCCGACGCTTCACCGGGCTCACGGCGGCCATCGCTATGATTGTAGCCTCTGACTATCCGCTGTCAAGCATCCCCTTGACGCTATTCACAAACCTCCCCAGTATCCACATCGTGAGCCACTTCCGGTCGGCCCTCTCACCGCACAGCCTTGGATGCAAGGGCGCCTGACTGATGACAGACCTCTCGAGGCCGGAGGCTGCGATGGAAGCACATCGGGAAGTTCGTTTCGGAGCGTGGCCACAATCCTCCATCTCACGTCTGACCTTCCACCTCGTCAATCCTGCTTCTTGACTTCTGCGTTCCAGCTTCTGACTTCGATTGAGTCGCCCTCCGTTCACCCGGGAGGCCCTTGCTCAGCATTGCATACGGTCCGGAAACTGTTTACAATTAGGCGTGGAATCGATTCCCAGCCCGCGCCGGCACCGTGACCGGCAGCACCGGCACTCGGCGGTAGAGCCCGGCCGCGTCCACACTGCGGGCCATCTGGTGCGCCAGGCTCGAGCAGCATTCTACCGGGAAGAGGAAGATGAAGCGCTGGAGTTACTGCTTGAGGCCCTGCATTTGGCGCCGACCAACCTGCACATCCACTACTTGGCCGCGCTCTGCGCCGACCTGCTCTCCGAGGAAGACACGCTCGACGACGTGTGCGCCCACGCGCTCGAGACCGACTCCCGGCACCCCTACACGGTTGCCTGCGAGGCGGTCCGCTACCTCTACCTCTCGAACTTCTCCCGGGCCGAAGACCTGTTCAACCAGGCATTGAGGCTGTTGCCCGAAGAACTCGACATCCAGATCGGTCTCGGAATCCTGCACGAATACTCAGGTGATGACGCAAAGGGGGCGGCCGCATTCCGGCGGGCGCTTGAAATCGACCCGAACAATGTCCGCGCGCGGGTTTCGCTGGGTGTCGCCTACGCCATGAGCGGTGAGTATCAGAATGCGCTCGAGGAGTACGTACGGGCCAAGGCGATTGACCCGAGCATCGAGAATCCCCACGAGCGACTCGGCCGCGACTACTACCTGGACGGCATGATCGAGGAAGCAACCAGCGAGTTCGGCCGGGCGATGACCGAGGAACCGGACGAGCCGGCCGCCTACTTCTACCAGATGGACTGCTTCAACCGGCTCGGGCGTATCGACGAAGCTCTGGATCTCTACGCGACCATCAAGCAGCGGTTCGGCAACGAGCCGGAGCTGACCAGTGGATTCTACGAGTATTTTCACATGCGGCATGAGGCCCGGGCCGCCCTCGAGACGTTGGCGAGCCGCAACCCGGACGATCCGGATCTGCGGGTCCGGCTCTCCAATCTGCACCGTGAAACCGGGCAGCTCGACCAAGCGATCGCTGCGGCCGAGGCCGCGAGCAAGCTGGACCCGGAGAGTCCCGAGGCGTTCGGGCTGCTGGGATCGCTCTACTTCGAGTGCGCCGACTATCACCGGGCGATTGAAACCTGCCGCCGGGCACTCCAGCTCAATCCCTACGACCAGTCAGCCTACGTAACGCTGGCCGATTCACTGCTTTTCCTCGGCCGCAACGAGGAAGCGCAGACCACGGTTGAGGAAATGGAGCGCAACCGCCAGGTGGCCTGGCGACGCTACCAGGATCGCTTCTCGGGCCAGGACCGCGCCGACGCCGGATTCTGATAAGACTCCGGCCAAGTCAGGAATCTACAAAGAAGTCTTTACAGACCGGGTGGGGGGTATATAATATTGTACTTGACTGGTGAGGCGGGAGACGGTTAGTCAGGCGGCAAAGAGCATCTCAACCTCCGCTAGCTCACTAGGATGAAGCCATTCTATGAGGTAGTCAAACTAAAAGCCGCTTGAGTTCCACCCCGGCCGTCCCCGCCTCCTTTTTGGGTATCCCGAAATAAAACCAGCGGAAGTCAGCGTCGGCCGAGGCGCTGTGCCAGCCGGATGGCGGCAAGCATCGACCCGGGCGAGGCAACGCCCTTGCCCGCTATGTCGAACGCAACGCCGTGCAGGGGCGATGTTCGGATATGGTCCAGCCCCAACGTGAGGTTCACGCCCTGGTCGCGGCCCAGCAGTTTGGCGGGAATCATCGCTTGGTCGTGATACATGGCGACGTAGCCGTCGAACCGACTGGCGGTCGGTGGCTGGCGCTTGGCGTTGGTCTGAACGACAGCAGCGTCGGACGGAATCGGGCCGGACGCGTTGATGCCAACATTACGGGCGCGCGCGACGCCGGCGGCTATGCGTTCTTCCTCGCCTAAGCTGAATTCGGCACCATGCGGGTTGAACGCCATCACACAGATGCGCGGACGTTTCACGCCAATGTCGCACAGGAACTCGTTCAACAGCTCGGTCTTCTCGGTGACCGCGGCAGATGTGATCTTCCGGCTGACGCGAGCCAGCGGTTCGTGAATCGTGACGAACACGACTTTGAACTCGGGCGTCCACGCAAGCATGGCGTGACGCCGGCTCCCCAGCCGCTCGGCCAGGAACTCGGTCTGGCCCGGCCAGCGGAAGCCGGCCATGCGCAGCGCCTCCTTTGATACCGGCGCAGTGACGAGCGCCCTGATATCACCCTTCAACAGTCGGTACACACCCATTTCGAGCGCCAGCAGCGCCGTGCCGCCGCACCGCGCCTGGGGTTTGCCGTATTCATATCGACCCGGGCCTTCCACACTGTCGTCTATCAGGTTCAAGTCGACCTTCGCACGGAGACGTTTCTGCTCGCGTTCGAACACGTCGCGCGGACCGATAATCCGCGGCCGCAGCCGCGGCAAACGTTCCAGCGCCTTGAGAATTATCTCCGGGCCGACTCCGGCCGGGTCACCGACGGAAATGCCAAGCGGAAGGGATCGAGGGATCAAGGGACCGAGGGATCGAGTGCCCGGACTTACTCCCTTACTCCCTTTCTCTCTTCTTCCTTCTATCATTTGTCCTTTGGACTTCGGCCTTTCCTCAATAATGGCTCAGCGTCCCGCTGCGCCGCGTTGACTTGTCGATTAGGGTGAAGACGACCAGACCGAAAATGACCCACACCACGCACAGCACGGCGACGCGCAGGAACGCCGTACCGACCGAGAATCCCATCTGCTCCCCCATCAGGAAGTGCCGGGCGGTCAGGATGCCGTAGGTAGTCGGGACCGCAAGCGCGGCCTTCTGCATGAACACTGGCAGCACCGCCAGCGGGTAGGCAATTGGCGTCACAACCATCAACAGGCTTCCGAGGGCCTCGGAGATGAGCCAGCCCTGCTTGAAAAGGAGCGTCGTCGAGGCCATTATCATCCCGATGCCGTAGAGCGCTACAAGCATCAGTCCGATCATCGCCAGCGCCGGCAGCAGGCCGAGCGGGTTGACCTTGAGGCTGAAGACCGCCAGAATGAAGATCAGCTGCACCACAATCATCAGGAACTGGTGGAGTATCGAGTGCATCGACATCCCCATTGTGAAAATCCAGCGCGGGACCGGTGCGGCGAAGACCGCCTCGAGTGTGCCATACATCTGCTCCTTGCGCAGACTGAAGCCCATCGCCCACAGCGCCATGTTCAGGAACCCGATGAAGACGTAGCCGATGGTGATGAAACTGACAATGTCGGTAGTACCGACGAGCCTCTGCAGGTTCGGGGAGAACCGTCCGCCAACCAGCGCGATGCCATAGAGCACGTAGGGCAGCAGGTACACGACCGGGTCGATAAGGCTACGGAGGAAGTCGAGTGGGTAGGTCAGTTCGAGCTTCCACTCTTTGACGTTCTCGGCCCACACCGCGTTCGCGTAGTGACGGAGCCGCCAGACGAGTGATGAGTGACGATTGTCGATTGCCGATTGTCCAGGCCCGTCATTCGTCATTCGAACTTCGTCCTTGGTCATTTCCTAGTGCATCCCTACCGTTCCGTCCCGGCGGGTCTTGCGTTCGAGCGCGACGAACGTGAAATAGCCACCGACCAGCAGCACGACGTCCATGCCGAGCAACACGCCGACGATGTTCCAGAGGCCGACGTCGCGCTGGTTGAGCATGATGATTCCCCGGATGGCGACAAGCGCCCAGGTCAGCGGAATCAGCTTGCTGACGAACTCGGTGATGATGTTCACCTGCACGGGGTAGCGGATGGGAGAGAAAAGGAAGAAGACCCACTCGAGCGTGTGGACCCAGCCATGGACTTCCTTGATGAGCAGGGTGAACCCGGCAAAGGCGATGGCGAAGCCGTAGAACCCGACCATCAGCATGACCACGAGCAGCAGGACCGGCAGGACTTTGGCGACCGTGAAGGCGATGCCGAACGGCAGCAGGCTGATTATCGTCGCCTGGAGGGCGACGATGCAGGTCGTCACCGAGGCCTCGGCCAGGGTCTTGCCGATGAGCACGACCAGCGGGTGCGTGGGAGAAGCGATAATGTACTCCATCGTACCCCAGTAGGTCTCTTCGCGCAGGCTGTTGCCGACCCCCCACAGCCCGGAGAACACAAAGTTCGACACCATCGCGCCGATGAGAATGAAGGCCATGTAGTTGCCCGAGCCGGTGAGGTGCTGGAACGCCGCGCTGTTACCTG
>Ga0136653_10002015_pt1 | contig 11122 bp, 12 predicted proteins | sample LakKivw275mmetaG_FD_94866 | JGI IMG/M metagenome (GOLD analysis project Ga0136653, IMG submission 94866) | Anoxic lake water microbial communities from Lake Kivu, Rwanda to study Microbial Dark Matter (Phase II) - Lake Kivu water 275m metaG... | ecosystem: Environmental > Aquatic > Freshwater >... | reverse complement strand
GGGAAGAACACAGCGAGTTTTACCTTCTTGGGTGCCGACTACTCCGAGGATTTTCTCAACCTTAAGAATAGAATGCGAGCGCTCGGTTCGGAAGAAGTGTTCACACATGTCAAGACGTTTACTGTTCTTGTTGATTTCTATGGCTGGGGTCTTCTACCCTCCGACACGTATCCTCCACCTGCTCACATTTTCTCGGAAGGTGGAGAGACAGTTCTGGCATGGGATTTGAGCTTCGCGAATGCGGATCCGGTATATGGTCAAACTATCATTCTATCCGTCTCTGACCCTCACGCTGAGACTCAGCGTGACATCTCACTCTTCCTCGGAGGCCTGCTTATGGCCACAGGAGTCGCTGGGGGTTTCGACGCAGTAAGACAATCCCTCAGAAAAATGCAAAATGTTCCAAGAAAAGCTGAATACTGAAACAGTGCACTGTTATTCGCGGATTAGTGGAGCGAAGCTCTAGTCATCGTGGCCTCCGGTTCGATGAGTATTTCGAGGGACGCACACTCAACTGAGTGCGAATACCGGCGGCCGCACCAGCCTCCCAGCTTTCCTGGGTTGCGTCGCACAGACCAGGGTCGGATCCGCGCAGAAACGCGGAACCTGACCTTTGAAACCGCCCATTTCCGTTTGCGCTTAGGCCAAAGGCGCAGATCCGGGATATTTCGTCAGATATTTCTCGGAGCTTTTTAGCGTTCTTGCGGTCAGGATCGGCGACGTTACGCTGTAGCCTTACGCTTTTGCCTTCAGCGAGACGGTGCGAGTCAAGCTGGTTTCCTTATGCACGCCCACTAGAACGTTTGTCTTGGGGGCTTCGTGGCCTCCTGTGATTGGCTGGGCTACAGGCGATGCGCACGAATTCGGGCGTCCACGCTATGCGACGCTTAATTCTTCAGTCGAGTCGAGAGGTAGCCCGGTCAGCACTCGAGCCTACCGTTGGCTGAGCGACCCCGCGCGCTTGGCCAACCATCTACGCCAAAACCTCGCAAGTAGAGTGAAGAACCGTTCCATCCGAGCGAGATTCTCATGAGGACACGAAATCAAGGCGCTCTGGCAAGCGGATTGTTGGGTTCATGCATCACCCGGTGATGTATTTCTGCGCACTCTGTCTCCAACTCGATCGTCTTTGCTTGGTACGGCCTGATCTAGAGGGCCGTCGTGGTGATGTACGATCCTCCAGTTTCCTGATTCGTCCTGTTCTTCTACGTTGTGGTACTTGCGACGCTTCTCCTTGTCGATCTCAAGGTACTCTTGGGCCGGACTTCTCGTCTTGCGAGATGTCTTTTCTGCCCACTTTCGCAACACCCGGAATCTTCTGAATCCCTGCTTCTTATCCTCAATTGTGATCGTTTCCATTCCTCTCCCTTCTTCAGACATGAAGATCTTCCGATCGCCACTGCCGCAGAGGGGGCATAGCTTATCTTCTGGAAGCAAGTTGTGACCACACGACTTGCAGATGAGTGAGCTCATCACCGCATGCCTCTGACAAATACGATTATCTGAGATTCTTCTTCCGACGCACCCTATAACGGCGATACTGAGAGCAGTCGCCTCAGATAAACCGGAGAAAATCATCTCTTGATATGTTGCAGTCCTTTAAGATCCTGTGAAGAAGGCCGACCTGTATCTCCTTCAAAGGAACCGTGACGAATGTGTTATTGCGCTCGAGAGTCACATGACTGCCTTTCTGCCGAACGGCCACGAAGCCGAAGTTGTTGCACAGAATCCTGATGAGATCCCTTCCGTGAACTGGTCTCAGGCGGGGCAAAGAGCAGACCTAGAGGTCAGCGGTGTGTCGCAACGGTCGCTATCTGCTTGGTTGCCTTTTCCTTGAGAACAGACAGGTGCAGATCAAGCGCTTCCTCGAAGTTCCCCTTAGCCTCTGTCAACGTCTTGCCCACCGAATACACTCCCAGCGCTGAGCATATCACCGCGTAACTTCCATCCTTCTCCCGGATCACTTCCGTCTTGATATCTCTTAGCTTCAGGGCCAAGCCGTCCCTTCCCTGGCCTGAGGAAGAGTTGAGACGACTCTGATATATGTTCTCCAGAACGCTGGGGCTTTTGAGGGGGAACTTCTCACTGACTTAGCGCCCGGGTCAGAGGTGGCGAGACAGCATTCGCTCTTGGCCCACGAAATAGAAAGATAATGATTGAGGCAGTGATGAGCTAAGGCATTTCGTCAAGATGAGCGCAGAAGAAACACCATGGTTTTGAACCCAAACGGGTTCAGACCCCGGCGGCCGCACCTATCAAAATACTCACCTGATCCACCGACAAGATGTAGCAGATTCCTCTGTGCACCCAATGCTCAGAGCATTTCCTGAAGCCCTTTCTCTAGTCGTGAGATCCCTTTCACAGCCATACTCTCGTCTACGTTGGCGTATGCCACTCTGAGTGCAGGATACCGTGTACCAAAGACCTCTCCCGGTATCGTTATGACTCCATATTCCTCGATTAGTCTCCTTGCGATATTCCAGTCGCTCTTCTTCGTCCTAAGCCTAAGTAGAAAGTAGTAACTGCCTTTCGTGACAGGCATTTCAACAAAGTGCAGGCCGGTCAGTCTATCTATGAATATCTTCCTCACTTTCTCTATTCGAGGAATGAACTGCATTGGATAAGCGGCGCCCAGCTTCATAGCAGCTTCTGCTGCAACCTGGAGCGCACTTGGCGCGCATATAGTCAGCGTGTCTTGAACTTTGAGCATTTCACTGTAGATGCCAGCTGGGAAGACTGCGTAACCGATCCTGTATCCTGACATCCCGTATGATTTCGAGAATGAGAAGAGCGATATTGTGTGCTCAATGTCCCTGTCAAACGAAAGTGCGCTCACAAACTCAGCGCCATCGTACACGAAATGCTCGTAGGTCTCATCAGTTATGAGGTGAAGGCCATTCTTGGCGCAGAGTGCACCTATCTCGTTGATCGTCTGCTTGGAGTACACGGCACCTGTGGGATTGTTAGGTGATACCAGAACTACTGCCCTGGCACGTTTAGTTATCCCCTTAGCAATGCGCTCAACGATCGGCTGATAGTTTCTATCAGTATCAATGACTACGGGTTTGCAGCCCGCCAACTGTATGGCCATCACATGGTTGAAGTAGTATGGCGAAAGCACCAGGACATGATCTCCCGGCCGAGTGATCGAGAGGAGCGCGTTCGCAAATGCCTGATTCGCTCCTGCTGTAACCATGATATTGCTGCTCGGGTCAGCTTCGACTCCGTTCTCGGAAGCAAGCTTCCTAGCGATTGTTTCTCTAAGGTTTGAGAAACCGGAATCTGGGGAGTACTTGAAGCCTGATTCTTCTTGGAGCGCTTCGCGCGCAGCGAGGATGGCCTCTTTTGGAGGACCGTAGAATGGCACGCCCTGGCCAAGATCTATGACGTCGCTGGGTAACTTCGATTCCGTGATCAGCTTCACGATTGGTGCTTCTTGTATCCTCTGCGTGCGTCCTGGTTGGGGTTTCATGACATGCAGGAAGCTGCGACGAGAATAAAGGCCTGCGCTCCCCGAGCTCGTCATTCGTCAGGCGAAGTATGATGCTCGTGACAATCCATTGAATCAGTGTCGTGGCCTGAACCGGGAACAGCCGCTCATCCGCAAAATCAACGCACGTATCTACTTGTTCACCAACAAGTGCCGAGTGACATCCTTGGCCGGGAGAGCGAGAAAGACGCGCGGAACACACAGCCGGAACAAGAAACGCAAATCCTACTTCGTCTACATGCTCCTGTGCGACGACGGCAGCTACTATACTGGGTACACGAGTAATGTGTTGTCAAGGTTTGAGCGACACAAGAAGGGACATGGGGCGCGGTACACGAAGATGCGTCAACCAGAGAGGATTGTATATCTGCAGAGATTTTCGACGCGCCGGGCGGCGATGAGGAGAGAGCGGCAGATGAAGATGCTCAGTCATGACCAGAAACTGGATCTCACAAGAGGCCACAAATCGAGGACAGCAGATTATTGGCGCAGGAAACCTTTGCGAGTCACGTAGACCGTCCTGTCTTCTACTCTGACTCTCAGAGTGTACTTGGCCCTTACACTTTCTCCTATTCTGCGGGACCTTGACCTGAACGCACGCGCAAGGTTCTCTGCGTCCTTGACCGATTGACAGCGAACCTTGAATCCGTCCATTATGCCTCTGGAGACCAGCAGGAGTTTTCGTTGTCGCTGCCCGTAGGCAACATACCTGTCGAACGTTCCGGGCCTGTACTCCTTCATCGGTGAGTCCTCAGATCATGCATCTACAGATTGTCTATTGTTGAGTCTTTGGGATGAGTCGTATGGTGAAGGATTTGAGTCGCCGCCTTTGCCCCCGCAGCGGCGTTGGAAGACGACGATATTGGCACCGTTCACTCGGTGACAGTGATGGCCTGGGTGGGGCACTGAACCTCGCAAGCTCTGCAGACGATGCATGCGTCGTTGTTGACGACTACGGATTTCTTGCCTTCGTAGCCCTTCACTTCTTGTAGCTCGAATACGGCAACCGGACAAACGTCTACACAGACGGAATCGCCATTGCACTTGCTCAGGTCAACTACAACCTTAACCATGATTTCTCACCGCGAAAGTTGATGGCGTAGTCCGGTACGGGGTAATAAGCTCATGGTTTCTCTGTTCGTCTCCTTGGCGTGTCTAGATAGTGGACTAGAAAGTAAATAATAGATGAATCACGAGAACAGCCCGATTCGTTCCGGCAAACTAGGTGCCGACGCTGACCGCGATTACTCTTGCTTGGTCAGAGACATCCTCGCATCTGTCCGCGATATTCTCAATTGCGTCCATGAATTCGGCCATCAGGATGATCTGTCCAACTGTAAGCTCTGGTCCGGTGATCTCGCTCAGAAGCCCTCTAGCATTGCGGTAGAGGTCATCGACCTCTTCTTCAAGACGCTCAACCCTATCTGCCGAGTCGAGCGCCTCCTGCACTTTCTTGTCCGTTAGCAGGTCAATGCACTGCTGCACGCCTAACACACAGTCCTTCACAACTTTGCACATCTCGAAAGCTGTTCGCCGAGTCTCTTCCGATACCTTGTTCAGCGGGGCTTGCCTGACAAGTCGACCGGCCTCAAGACACCAGTCTGCAACCCAGTCAATCTGTCTCGCGAGACGCATGAAGCTGCGCCTTTCATCCACGGGGAGGCTTCCTCGCGCAAGTTCGGTGATGATCAGCCTGCGAAGGCTGTCTCCTTCTCGTTCAAGCTGATGCAGCCTCGTGAACGCGCTTTCCAGCTCATTCCTCTTTCCGGCAGCCGCACTGTTGATGCATACCATCAGCTCCTCCACTGATGGTACCAGCATTCTGGTTGCCTGTCTGATCATCTCTATGGCGCGCGCTTTGGTTCTCGCAGCGAACCAGCTTTCAAAAGTCGCTTTCATCTTTCCTAGACCTCATGACAGTTCATTCGAGCGCGAGTTCTACATCCAGACCGTGTGCAGGGATCTGATAAGCTAATAGGCCGTCTTTGACGAAATCGACCGTAACACGTTCTCCCACGTTTCCCGCAATTTCAGTCGCTTGGTTTATCGTCTGAGCAATCATACGTAGGCCATTGTCTAGCTCAATTTCACTGCGCAAGCAGTCACCCAGAAGCATGTGTTCTCTCACAGTTCCGACCCATTGCCGGTCAGCCTGTTTGAGAGGGGCAACGATGATCGATTCTGGGCGGACCGTGAGCACCACACCTTCTCTCTTGGCAAATCCTGCTCCTCGCGAATCCACACTCCAACCATTGGCGACGGCGGTGACGTGCCCTTGATCGCAATCCTCCACTTCCGCGGGAATGAAGTTCGTCTCTCCTAGGAAGTTCGCCGTGAATAGTCGCTTTGGAGAAAGGTACAGTTCCAATGGTGTGCCTACTTCGATCACCTGCCCGGCTTTCATGATGACAAGGCGATCCGAGATCGACATGGCCTCTTCTTGGTCGTGTGTGACGTGTATCGCCGTCAAGCCTAGCTCGTTGACGAGTCTTCTCAATTCGTATCTGAGAACTGCACGAACGTGGGCATCTAGTGCACCCAGGGGCTCATCCAGCAGCAGGAGCTGGGGCTCTGCGGCGATCGCCCTCGCAAGCGCGGTCTTCTGTCTTGCCCCGCCGCTGAGCTCGTCAGGATATGTGTGGCGTCCGATCTTCAGCCTAGCCAATTCCATCACTTGGCCCACAAACTGCCTTGTAAGCTCCCTGTTCTTCCCTCTAACTCGAGGCCCGTATCCTATGTTGTCCCAACTCGTCATTTGCGGAAAGAGGGCGATCTCCTGGAACATGTATCCCAGCTGTCTCTCTTCTGGAGGAAGGGCGCTTACTTCTCTGTCTCCAATGAATATCTGTCCGGAGTCCTGTCTGATGATGCCGGCAATGCATTTCAGGAGAGTTGATTTTCCGCATCCGCTTGGCCCGATGATCGAGACATATTCTTGATCTCTGATTTCGAGTGACACATCGTGCAGTGCGTCTATGTCCTTGTACTTCTTGCCGACGCCGACGACTCTTACATTGGGCACCTAGAAGGCCTCCAACTCGACAGCCAATGGCCTTTTTGGCCTGTCGAAAAGCATGATCCGGCTGCGGTCGGCTCTCACGTAGACGAGCTCCCCAGTTCGATCGGGAAGTCTTCTCTCCAGTGCCTCGCGGAGTGGCACCTTGGCCACTACCTCTCCAGCTCTTCCCAAGCTGACGACGCATCTGAGGAAACTGCCGAGGAAACTGGTAGAGACAAGTGTCCCGGGAACTACGTTCTCCTCTAAACTGGCGTTCGTCAGGATGAGAGTTCCCTCTTGTCTGAAAGATGCTACTACGAAGTCACCCATGCCGTGGTCATCATGTGAGGACGTAATCGAGAACCCTTCAGCGATGTTGATCATTGTCGCATCGCGCGCTTCTCGAACCACAACCCCTTCCAGAAAATTCGCTCCGCCGACGAAATTGGCTAGGAACGGAGATTCCGGCGCCTCGTATATCTCGGAGGGGCGTCCAAACTGCCGTATGGCGCCATCTCTAAGTACTGCGATTCTGTCGGCAATGGACATCGCTTCCTGCTGATCATGAGTGACGTGAACGACCGTGACGCCAAGCCCTTTCGCTAGCTTTCGAAGCTCATAGCGAAGGATCATTCTCAAACGGGCGTCGATTGCACCAAGCGGCTCATCTAGCAGGAGCAATGGCGAACGGCCTGCAAGTCCGCGTGCCAGTGCAACTCTCTGTTGCATGCCCCCGCTAAGTTCGTGAGGGAACGCGGTAGCTCGATGGGCGAGTCTTACAAGTTTCAGCATCTCGTCAGCTGTTTCCAGTGATTGTTGGGGGGTAAATCCGTGCGCAAGAGGTCCGAACGCGACATTGTCTCTGATCGTCATGTGCGGGAAGAGTGCGTACTGTTGCGGAACATAGGAGGCGTTTCTGTCTTCTGCGCGGATATTGGTGACCTCACGCCCGTTCAGCTCAATGCGTCCGCTTGTTACAATCGCGAGCCCTGCTATGAGGCGAAGCAAAGTTGTCTTCCCGGCACCCGTGGGCCCTAAAACGCAGACGTACTCCCCTTCGGCGATCTCTAGGTTCACTCGATCGATCGCCTTGATTCTGCCGAATGTTCTGGTCACGTTCACAAGCTTGATCGTCGGCATGAATCTCACGTCCTCCGAGTTGCGATCGTCAGGACCAGTAACGATGCAAATGACGTCAACACTAAGATGCCCAAACCGAGGCCTATCGCATGCGAGGAGGCAGGAACCGTACCTTTGACCCAGTCCACCATCAAGACCGGTGCGGTCGTCAGCTTCTTCGCAACGGCGAGGGTGGCACCTGTCTCGTCGATGCTTCTGGTGAAAGCCATGATCGCCCCGGCTACTAGAGCGTACTTTGACAGCGGGATCGTGAGCCTTCGGAAGATCATGAGAGGCTTTGCCCCCAAGGTGCGTGCGACATCCTCGACTTCCACAGGGATGCTTTCCACTGCCGCGATCATGGACCTGACAAAGTAAGTGTATGTAATGCTTGCATGAGCGAGGACCAATAACCAGAACTCGGAAACGCCGGTCACCCCGCCCCAGAAGATACCTATCGAGACACCGAGCGCTATGGATGGAACTACGATTGGGATGTTGATCAGTGTGTCCAGTATACCTGAAATGGCACTCCCACTCCGTCTTCGCGCGATCAGAACCGACATCGGCAGACCGGCAGCAACGTTCAAGCAAGTTGCAACCAAGGCAATCAAATAGGAAAGACCAATTGACTGCCAGTAGTTCGACCAAATGCCTTTCGCCGAGATTGCCTCGTACAACGTTCCATCCAACACTGCTCCGGCACCAGGCAAGACCACAAAGAGCGATGGAACAATCACAAACAGGATGAACACGGCGAACGCGAGGAGATTCCTAGACTTGGTCGCTGAGGTGGAGCTCAGCCGCTTCTCGAGTCTTGGCCAGACGGTTGAGATTGGAAGACGCATCTTTGGAGCGAAGATTCTGATTGCGATGAAGAAGAGGCTGGATGCAATTATCAGCACTAAGCTCACGAAGAGCAACGGGCTTTCTTGGCCAGCAACCCTAGCATTTCGGATGAATACCGGCCCATTCTCGAAGACGCCTGCCACGATCACCGTAGCTCCGGTCTCGGACAGAGATCGAGCGAACGCTAGAAGAAACCCCGCAATCAAGGCCGGCTTCAATAAAGGCAGCGAAACTGTTCGAACGGCAGTGAAGGCCGACGCGCCCAAAGTGCGTGCAGCAGTCTCGTACACCTCTTTGTATCCCTGCAGTGCGCCTACCATTACTCGAACTATGACCGGATAAGAGAATGCAAAATGCAGTAGTACAATCATCTGCCACCCCGGCGAGAAGAGAAACTGAGAACCCAATAGGTAGCCGATACCCTGACTACTTCCCCAGAATGCAAGAACAGAATACCCAAGCGCCACTGTGGGGACAATGAAGGGTATGTTAGCGAGCGTATTGATCGTGCTGGCCCAACCAGATCTGCTTCTGACGATGAACCAGGCCATTGGCAATCCCGCAGCGAGATCCATCAAAGAAACAGTCACTGCGATCGCGAACGAAGCAGCAATCGCAGATCCTCCTCGGTTTAGGAGATCCGGATTGGACAACATCTCGAAGATCTTTGAGCCGCCAAGCAAGATTCCGAAAACAGGCGGGACGAACACGATGACAAGAAAGAACAGTACACCAATCGCGTATGCCGCGATCCTTGCGCTACGCGAGCCGGAGATTGAGTCGAGAAAGAGCACAACCCGTCTGCTCAGGCTCATCCGCGAGCCTCGAGCCGGTCGGCCCATTTCCGACCTGTCTCGCACTTCCTTGCCTCTCCCTATCCGTCATGCACCCGACCCACGCTAGTGAGAAGAAAAGGCTTGCGCCGTCCCAATGTTTCATTCAACAACATATCAGCAGGCTTTCCATGTGGATACTCGCATGTGGGTCAGGTCGCGTCGCATCGGCCCTGCCATGTGCCGGACTACGAAACGGGATCATGCTCTGACTGATTCAACCATGCCATCGCAGATCAGGGCGCCATCCGGTCAAAGGAACGCCGGCTCCGTGCCACGTAACGGACGCCAGTCTAACGTGCTTGGAAGCGCCAATTCCATTGCACTAGCATGATTCCCCCGTTTTAGCTCCTTGAACATGGGTCAACGTAATCTTGACGTGAGCCTGCTAGACCAGCATGCCTAAGAACGGCCATTTTGGTTGGTCGGTGTGTAGAATCCATAAGGTATCCCGGCGGTGGTTCGCTAGCAGGACAAGTGTAGCAGATGACCGTCTTGGCCGAACCTGAGCTGAAGCAGAGGAGGTTCCTCTGTGAGAACTGCGAACGGGAGCTTTTTCTAAACGCACTCTACTGCGACAACTGTGGCGGAAAGATTGAGTGGCCGGAGAAATACAAGCCGATCCTATCTGGCAAGAAGCACGACGAGAAGGGCAACGACAAACACCGTCACGAGAAGAAAGACTAGCGCGAACCCCCAAAGAACCGCCGACACCATATTTCTTAACGCTCAGATCATCACGCTAGATAGGGTACGCCTTCAAGTTCAAGCACTCGCGATCGAGCACGGGCATATCGCCAAGATTGGAACAGACCGTGAGGTACTCTCGGTCGCAGGAAGAAACACTGAAACATGGAATTTGGACGGAGCGACCGTTCTGCCTGGCTTCACTGATTGCCACACACACCTCGTGGGCTATGGCATCCAACTCCACGGCGGAAATCTCAGGAAAGCCACATCGATCTCAGAGATCCAGAGTATACTCAGAAAGCAAGCTGAGAAAACGCCCCCTGGAACATGGGTGCTCGGATACGGATGGGACCAAGAAAAACTGAATGAACGGAGATTCCCAAATCGACACGATCTAGACGCTGTCGTATTCGACAGACCAGCATGCATTACGCGAGTATGCGAACACATATGCACCGCCAACAGCCCCGCGTTGCAGCTCGCAAATATCACGAGAACGACCACCCCCCCTATAGGGGGGGTCATTGACCGGGACGAGACGGGAGAACCAACCGGTGTGCTCCGAGAGAATGCAATGGGGCTTGTGCTTTCTCACATCCCAGCCGTTGATGGCGCAGAACTGCGGAAGGCTATCTCATTGGCTATGCACAAGGCCGTTTCTGCAGGTCTGACTTCAATTCATTGTATCGTTGATCAGCCTCAGCATGTCCGCGCTTTGCAGGCCATGAGCCGTGCAGGTGAACTCGGTGCAAGGATCTATGTCTTGATTCCGGATGAATGGCTTGGCCCAGCGAGCGAAATAGGTATCTCAACGGGATTCGGTGACGAGATGCTCAGGATCCAAGCCATCAAGGTGTTCACCGATGGATCTTTGGGGGCCCGCACAGCAGCACTAGAGAGCCCCTATTCTGACTCGCCAGACACGCGGGGAGTCTTGATCCACTCGCAAGACAAACTAAACTCCATTATCGAATCTGCTTCTCGTCAAGGATTTCAGATCGCGATTCATGCGATTGGAGATCATGCAATCGCAATGGCACTAACGGCCATCGAGAAGGCGAGAGACGTCGTCCCACAATGCGACAAGCTGAGGCACAGGATAGAGCACGTAGCGGTCCTTAACCCTGACCTGATCAAGAGAAT
>Ga0136653_10002013_pt1 | contig 11123 bp, 13 predicted proteins | sample LakKivw275mmetaG_FD_94866 | JGI IMG/M metagenome (GOLD analysis project Ga0136653, IMG submission 94866) | Anoxic lake water microbial communities from Lake Kivu, Rwanda to study Microbial Dark Matter (Phase II) - Lake Kivu water 275m metaG... | ecosystem: Environmental > Aquatic > Freshwater >... | reverse complement strand
TGCCGAGGTAGCTCAGTCGGTAGAGCAGCGGACTGAAAATCCGCGTGTCCCCAGTTCGATTCTGGGCCTCGGCACTTAAATAGGAGCAAGGAGGTAACAAGGTGGTAACAAATGAAGCCCGTATACGCCGGGTAAGGAAGGCGGCAATTGACCATGACGCTGCTTACCCCGGGTGCTCCCAGGCTGTTTTAGGGGTTCTTCAAGATGAGTTTGGTATCGGGAATAAGGAGTCGTTTAAAGCAGCCACTGTGCTCTCTGGAGGCATTGCCCGGCGGGGTGAGAGCTGTGGGGCTATCATTGGTGCCCTCTTGGCGCTGGGGTTAGTAATGGGTCGGGAGAAGAAAGAAGATGCCGAAGCCTATCGTTCAATGCTGGGCCCATCTCAAGAGATGTGTAACAGGTTTAGAGAGGAATTGAAGAAGCAATTTGGGTTCAAGGGAGAACTGAATAGTACCTTATGTACAGATATTCAACAGAAAATTTATGGCAAGTCGTTTAAGATGTGGACTAAGGAAGGGTTACAGGAGTTTCTTGATGCCGGTGGTCACAGTAAGACGGCTGGCTGCCCTGTGGTATGCGGAATAGCTGCTCAACTTGCTGCCGAGAAGATAATAAAGCTGATATAAATTTGAGATATAAGCCGAAGTGGCGGAATAGGCAGACGCGACAGTCTCAAAAACTGTTGGAGGGCAACCTCTGTGTCGGTTCGAGCCCGACCTTCGGCACCAAGGCGATACAGTTCATAACCGACATTGATAGAGAACCTTTCGTGACACAAAATGAAGACAGGCTCATCAGGGGCGTCCTTGAGGAAGCAGCGGTAGTAACTACCGATAAGGGGTGTTACAAGAGGCTAACCATTAGACAACCCAGGGCTGTTGACGAAGAAACAGGGATAATCATTCAGACCCTGCGAAGCATGTATTTTAGCCAGGTATATCTTGATGGCAAACCGGTCTCGGAGGTTGAGCTATCGGGTATGCGGGGCTCCCGCCTTGAAGTCCATTTTCTGGCTGACAATGCCTGCCAGATACGCATCACGAAATAGCCGTTTAGGCTTCCAAGATGTAACTTATGGGATACGGGCAGTAACGCCCCCATCAATGACCACTGTCTGACCGGTGATGTGTGAAGACTCGCCACCAGCCAGAAACAAGACTGCTTGAGCCACTTCCTCTGGTTCACCCAGCCGACCCTGTGGTGCTATACCCTTGAAGCGCTTAAGCCCCTCTTGGGACCAGGAGTCGAGCAGCATTGGGGTAGCGATATGCCCCGGTGCCACACAGTTAACCCGGATGTTCTTGGGCGCATACTCAATAGCCGCCGCCCGTGATAACGAGATTACGCCTCCTTTGGAAGCAGAGTAAGCCGGTATACCGACATAGGCTTCAAGCGCAGCTATAGAGGCAAAATTGACGATTGAGCCTCCCCCGGTCTTGAGCATCTCAGGGATACCATACTTCATTCCGAACCAGACGCCATTGAGATTGGTGGCGATAATCTCATTGAACATCTCTTCGGGGCAGTCTACAGTAGAGACTTCCTTTCGGGCAATACCGGCGCAATTCACCAGAATATCCAATTTCCCGTAGGTATCAACGGCTGCCTTGACCATCTTTTTGACCTCCGGCGCCTTGGAGACATCGGTGTTAACAAATATAGCCTCGCCACCGCCCTTTTTGACTATCCTGACTGTCTCCTCTCCACCCTTAGCAGTTATGTCGGCAATAACGACCTTCGCCCCTTCTTTGGCGAGAAGAACTGCGGTTGCTTTGCCCATTCCAGAGCCAGCCCCGGTGATAATTGCCACTTTATTATCCAGTCTACCCAATCTTCTTGCCTCCTTATGTCCTGTTTTCAGACCACGACTTTGCCTATGTTAGCTCCCACCCCCTTTGGCTGTCAACGCAGGATTTATTGACACTCTGATAACTAAAAGATACAATACACCTGTGATTGCCGAGTTGTGTAGTGGTAGCACAGAGGACTTTGGATCCTCCAGCCCTGGTTCGAATCCAGGCTCGGCAGCGTTCCCCGATAGCTCAACGGTAGAGTGGGCGGCTGTTAACCGCTAGGTTGTAGGTTCGAATCCTACTCGGGGAGCATTTATTTAGACATTAAATAGGAAGGTAATTATATCGCCGTCCTGAACTGTGTAGTTCTTTCCCTCCAGGCGGAGGAGCCCTTTCTTGCGTGCTTCAGCTAGGTTATTACACTTCATCAGGTCGTGGTAGCCGATTACCTCGGCACGAATGAAGCCCCTTTCCATATCGGAGTGGATTTTACCTGCGGCTTTAAGAGCACTGGTGCCAGTTTGAATAGACCACGCCTTAACTTCACCTGAGGCTATGGTGAAGAATGAGATTAGCCCTAATAACTGATAGGACAACTTGATAACGCGGTCAAGCCCGGATTCTTTTATGCCGAATTCGGCACGAAATCCCTCAGCGGCACTCTCTTCTAATTGGGCCAGCTCCATTTCTAATTTACCACAGAGAGTAATAACGGCGCATTTTGGTCGTGAGCAATGCGTCTTAAGTCCTGCTTCTAATGATTCAGTCTGAGGAAGCTGTTCCTCCCCAATGTTGACTACTATTAATAGCGGCTTAGCGGTAAGAAACTGGTAATTAGCTATTGTTTTAGCTTCCTCAGCAGTGAGTTCCATTTCCCGGAGGGGCACCTCTTTTTCTAGATTAGCCTTGACTGTGTTTAGCCATTCTTGTTCTCGGAGAAGACCCTGGCGCTCAAGCTGTTTAGCCCCCTTTAGGGATAATTCTATCTTCTCCAGTCGTCGGTCAATAATGGTTAAGTCGGAAAAGGCAAGTTCAAAGTCGGTGGTGGCGATATCTCGCTTTACATCAAGGCTGCCTTCGGTATGGGGGATGCTTTCATCGGTAAAGGCTCGGACGACACTAATAACAGCATCTACATTGCTAAGCTGGCTCAGGAATTGGCTACTTGTAGCCTTGTCCTTAACTGAAGCCCCGATATCAAGGTATCTTACCTCGGCGGGGACGACCCGCTTGGGGTGGAGCATATCGGCTAGCATTTTGAGGCGGGGCTCGGGAACCCTGGCTATTCCTACCTGTGTTAAACCCTTTTGGGCATAGCCTCCGGTCTCAACTTTACCCTTGGTTAAAGCATTAAAGACGGTTGTCCTGCCGCTCTTAGCTAGCCCTATGATACCAACATCAATGCTCATTGGCTTACCCAATGTTTTTATTAACGGCCAGCCTTTATTATTTCCCTGGCGCGCTTAAGGGCAAGGTCTCTTTCCTCGGCAAGCAACGTTTCATTAGCCGCTAGGTCGAGTAAGGCAAGAAAGGCATCACGACTGCTAATATTACAAATCAGGTCAATAGCTTTAGTTCTCAGCTCGGCAGAAAGTTCCAAGTCACTAGCAATAGCAATTAGCTTCTTTAGTTCAGTTGGTTTGTCTGTCATTACACCTCTCCTCTCAGTTCTGCGGTGCCAGTGGGCAAGATATTATTTACTTTCATTTTACTCTTTGTATCTCGGTTGTTCAATAAAATGATTGGTCAATGTGATAAAATGGGGGAGACCGATAAGTAGGGGGGAGCCAGACCTTGTTGTATATACTATCGGGGGAGGATGATTTCTCCATTGGCGAGGCGCTTGAAGAGATAAAAAGAGGCATAGGCGACCCAGCATTTTTAGCGGTTAATACCACGGTGCTTGATGGTCAGCAGGTGACCCCAGACCAATTAAAAGCTGTTTGCGAGACTGTGCCCTTTTTATCGGAAAAGCGGCTGGTCATTGTTAAGGGGCTATTGGAGCGGTTTGAGCCCAAAACCAAACCCAGCGGTCAAAAGAGAACCACACCGGTAACTAGCCGGCAAAACGAGCATAAATTATTAGCCTCCGGTATTAGCCAGATACCCGATAGCACGGTATTAGTATTAATAGATGGTAGGCTGGGAAGCAAAAATCTATTATTAAAGGCACTTTCGGCAAAGGCAGAGGTAAAGGCCTACCCTTTACTTAAAGACGCTGAGCTTCGTAGATGGGTTCAACGGCGGGTGGTGGAGGAGGGTGGCAGTATATCCCCGAGGGCAGTAGACCTATTGGTTAGGCTTGTGGGTAGCAATCTGTGGATCATGCAAAGTGAAATTAATAAGCTTGTCCTGTTCACCTCGGGTCGCCGTATTGAGGAGGATGATGTTAAGGGGGTAGTAAGTGATGCTCAGCAAGCTAATGTTTTTGCTATGGTTGATGCCATCCTTGAGTTCAAAGCTGGGATAGCTGAGCAGTCCCTTCACCAGTTGCTGGAGAGGGGGGCTGCCCCCGTCTATCTTTTGGTTATGCTATTACGCCAAGTTGAGATGATAGTTCGGGCAAAGGGGCTAAGGGACCAGGGAGAAGCTGAAACTGGGATTCAGAATAAGCTGGGTTTGACTTCAGGCTTTGCTTTGCGGAAAACATTAGAGCAGGCTGGTAGATACTCCATGCCGCGGCTTAAGGAAGTCTATCATAAACTTTTAGAAACTGACCTGTCTATTAAAACCGGGAAATATGGTGGTGAGCTTGCTCTCAATATTCTGATCGCCGAGTTATGCCAACAGCGTAAGATACGGGAGTAAAAAATAACCTAATTTGATTTAGGCTAACCGCAAGGTAGCCGAATCCTTAGCCAATCGGTCTCATGTAGTAGCCAGATATACATAGCAGTTAAGCTAGCTAAAAGTGGTATCATTGCAAGTGGTATCACTTAACCCCCCTTTATCATATTTTATCAATAGAATATCCCACATTTTTATAATTTTGGCAAGACCGTTACCGTGTGAACTAGAAATTATAGTTTATTGGCTGGGGGTTTGTAAAGGGGTTAGTGACGGCAAAATACCCGCTTTCTCGTTGACAGTTAGTATGACTTAAACTAAAATCGGGGTAATTGACTGAGGGTGAGCAATAAATTGACTGGTGATGAAATTCGGGCGGCATTTTTGAGTTTCTTTGAGGGCAAAGGGCATAAAGTCATTCCCAGTTCTTCTTTAATACCCCGAGGTGACCCTACCTTACTGCTTACCAGCGCTGGAATGGTGCAGTTTAAGCCCTACTTTTTAGGCGAGAGGGTGCCACCTAACCCTCGTTTAACCTCGTGTCAGAAGTGCTTTCGGACTACCGATATTGAATCGGTAGGTGACCCCACCCACCTTACCTTTTTTGAAATGCTGGGCAATTTTAGCGTCGGTGACTACTTTAAGAGGGAGGCAATTAACTGGGCGTGGGAGTTTGTCACCCAGCGCCTAAGCCTCCCACCACAACAGCTTTGGGTAACTATTTTCCTTGATGACGAAGAGGCGTTTGGTTATTGGCGGGAGATAGGGGTGCCTGAACATCGGATACTGAGGTTTGGTGAGAAGGACAACTTCTGGGGACCAGCCGGCGATTCTGGACCCTGCGGACCTTGTAGCGAGATTGTCTACGACTTTGGTGAGGGGGTTGGCTGTAGGAAGCCTTCTTGTGCCCCCGGCTGTAACTGTGGTCGCTTTTCCGAAATCTGGAATCTGGTATTTACCCAGTATAATCAAGACAAGGAAGGGCACCGCACCCCACTGCCAAAACCTAATATTGATACCGGCATGGGTCTGGAAAGGACCACGGCTGTAGTCCAGGGCAAAACCTCGGTCTATGGGACTGACTTCTTTATTCCTTTACTGGAACGAGTATCTGAACTGGCTAGGAAGAAATATGGCTCTAATGACGCCGTGGATAATACGATGCGGGTTATCGCTGAGCATAGCCGGGGGATTGCCTTTCTTATCAGTGAAGGAATAATCCCCAGTAACGAGGGGCGGGGCTATGTATTGCGTCGGTTACTGCGCCGGGCGGCACTGTTTAGCCGGAGGCTGGGGGTAGGCAAACCATTTATAGTTGAAGCGGCTAAGACTACCATCCGGCAGATGGGGCATATCTACCCTGAAATAGTGCAGAAGCAGGACTTCATTATTAAGGTCATTGAGGCTGAGGAAGCCAAGTTCAAGGAAACGCTTAGCACCGGGCTGGAATTGCTGGGCGAGACTATAGAGGAGCTAGCCAGGAAGAGAGAAAGCAAAATCCCTGGCGAAGAGGCTTTTAAGCTCTACGATACCTATGGTTTCCCGGTAGAGTTGACCAGGGAGATTGCCTCCGAGCGTGGTTTTTCGGTCGATTTAGAAGGCTTTAACCAGGAAATGGAGAAACAGCGGGAGAGAGCCATGGGGTTGAGGTGTGCAGAGTGTGGCACACGGTTGAGGGAGAGCGATGAAGAATGTCCAAATTGTGGGTCTACCAAGAAAACCCGCGGCCCTATACACTTTGTTAGAAAGGTTGAAACCAAACTTGGCCTTAAAGTTTCTGTAAGCGCGGTGCATAAGAAGACTCATATAAAGCCTTTTGTTGGTTATCATAATCTTGAGCAAAAATCTAATATTGTTGGTCTTTTGGTTGGTAATAAACGTGTAAAGAGAGTAAAAGAGGGGCAGGAAGCAGGCATTATTTTAGACACTACCCCGTTCTATGGGGAGATGGGGGGGCAGGTGGGTGATACCGGCGAGATAATCAGCCCGTCTGGGAAATTTCAGGTTACTAATACCATTCGGCTTCCGACTTTTACTGATATTGTTGTCCACCAGGGGCATGTTACCGAGGGCAGTCTAACTGAGGGGGATGAGGTTGAGGCGGTGGTGGATAAAGAGCGGCGGCTTGATATTGCCCGTAATCATACTGCTACCCATCTGCTTCAGCTAGCGCTGCGGCAGGTATTAGGCGAGCATGTTGAGCAACGGGGCTCACTGGTAGCCCCAGACCGGTTTAGATTTGATTTCTCTCACTTGGTGGCACTGATGCCAGAGCAAATAGAGGAAGTAAACCGTATTGTCAATGATAAAATCCGCCAGAATTTAAGGGTTTATGACCAGGAGATTCCATATGAACAGGCGATAGAGGAAGGGGCTATAGCCCTGTTTGATGAGAAGTATGGCGACGTAGTCCGGGTGGTAAAAATAGGCGAGCCGTTTATTAGTGCCGAACTATGTGGCGGCACCCATGTCGCTTCAACCGGAGAAATAGGCTTCTTTCACATCATTAGTGAGAGTAGCATTGGTGCTGGGTTGCGCCGTATTGAAGCCGTCACCGGGAGGGGGGCTGGGGAATTTATTAGCCGTCAGTTTTCCAGTTTAGATAATATTGCTCAATCTGTAGGAGCTTCGCCTAGCGATGTTCAGGACAAGGTGTCTAATTTAGTTGCCGAACTGAGTAAGGAGCGTAAGCGGTCTCTAGCTCTGGAGAGGGAACTGGCTAAGAAAATAGCCACATCGTTATTAGGGCAGGCAGAGGTGGTTAAAGGGGTAACCGTGCTGGCAGCTAAAGTGCCATCCTTGCGGATAGAGGCTCTACGGGAAATGAGCGACCTACTCAGGGAGCAGCTAAAGAGCGCGGTCATAGTCCTGGGCACAATTTATGATGATAAGCCCCTTTTCTTAGCCATGGTAACCCCCGATTTAGTTGCCAGAGGCTACAACGCTGGGGAAATAGTTAAGCAGGTGGCTGAGATTACCGGGGGCAGTGGTGGGGGTAAAGCCCGATTTGCTCAGGCGGGTGGTAAGTATAAAGATAAATTAGACCAAGCCCTTGGGTTGGTGAAAAGCTTAATATAATCAAACCGTCTGGAGATATATGGCGCGTAGCCTAGGACTTGATATTGGGGACAAAAGGATTGGAGTAGCCCTCAGCGACCCTCAAGGTGTACTAGCCAGCCCGTTAACCATTATCACTCGCCAAAATGAGACCGCCGATATTGAGACGATTATTAGCATTATTAGTCAGCATCAGGTCAAGTGCGTTATAGTTGGTTTGCCCCGCTCCATGGATGGCAGTCTAGGTAAGCAGGCAGAAAGGGTAAAGGCTTTTGTTCAGAAACTATCTAGCCAAACCGAGGTTCCGGTAGAATTCAGGGACGAGCGATTATCAACGGTATCAGCCAAGCGCTTGATGCAAGCGGCTTATGCCAGGAAGACCAGAAAGAACGCTCGGGATGATGCTGTAGCCGCAGCCATTATCCTGCAAAGTTACCTGGATGAAGAGTGCGCTTTTTAGTCAAGAAGGCTTGGCAAACGCTATTGTTTGGTGTATAGTTAGGCAATTATGAGGGCTAGGTTGCTGGCTATCAGGGGTTACTTTGCTGGAATTCACCGAATAAGGCATCTTCTGGTGGCGCTAATTGCCCTTGTCATTGCCGACGGTGTGATAACTCACTTTCTTGTTAAACGCGGAATAGCTCAAGAGGTGAATCCATTCCTGCGGAATTTGGTCGGCAATCAAAATTTCTTGGTTGTAAAAGTGGTGGGGGTGCTGCTAGCGGCGTTTATCCTGTGGGATATTTACAAGCGCTGGCCCAGGGCAGCAGTGATAAGCAGTCGGTGTTTCGTGGGCTTATATGCCGGAATTATAACCTGGAACTTATCGGTATCCTTCATTGCTTAGGTGTGAGCCTTTACCTCGGCGTCTTATTAACCCGCTTTACCATAATACGCTAGATTCAGCTAAGCCTTTGTTAATAGTAACCCTGGTTGCCTGTTGAGGGTACAGCAATACCAGGAGCAATGTATGATACAATGGCACAGGGTGAGTTTATGCTTCCATTTTTAGCCAGCGTAGCCGTAGTTTCATTATCAGGGGTAATGATGCCCGGCCAGCGTTTGCTGTTACTGTAGCTAAGAGTTATAAATCCCGGTCTGCTGGCGTAAAGGTAGCCCTGGGGCATGCTCTAGTGGAGGTTCCCCTGATGCTACTAATATACTTTGGCTTTGCCCGGTTCTTTTATCAAGAGACGGCTCAAATTGTCCTCTATTTAGTGGGTGGGGGTGTCCTGGTCTGGATGGGCATAGGCATGTTCAGAGCCAGGAGTCGGCTTGTAGAAGGCGGCCGAGACTTACCCTATAATGCGGTTGTTGCCGGGGTAGTTACCAGTGCCGTCAACCCGTTCTTTATCCTATGGTGGCTAGTTGTAGGTAGCATGCTTATCATGAAATCCTTAGCTTTTGGCTTAATCGGGTTTGCTTTGCTGATTACTGTCCATCTGCTATGTGATTTTGGCTGGCTATCTTTTGTTTCCAATCTCGTCTATCGGACCAAATCATTCTGGAAAGGGAAATTTCAAGAAGGGTTGTTTATTGCCTGCAGTTGGCTGCTTATTGGATTTGGGGGTTGGTTTCTGGTATCAGGAATCAGATTGATAACCTAGACATATTTAGGTAGGGTAGCCTGAGGATGAGGGAAAATAGTTTATCGTCAGCTTCTATTACCGGTGGTTTGGAGACTAAATTTATCGGGTGGAGGGTCATTTACTACCCCAGGCTGAGTTCGACCATGGGGGTGGCGAAGAGGGAGGCTCGACTGGGAGCGGCAGAGGGAACGGTTGTTATTGCCGGTGAGCAGACTGTCGGCAGGGGGCGAATAGGGCGTTTTTGGCTGTCACCCAAGGGTAGCATTGCTTTGTCTATTATTCTCTACCCCAGCTTAGTCTATTTACCCTCCCTTATTATGCTGGCTTCTCTGGCTGTGGTTCATAGTATTGAGGCGGTTACCGGTCTGAAGTCACAGGTTAAATGGCCTAACGATGTTTTGGTTAATGGCAGAAAGGTGTGTGGGATTCTAATTGAAAGCGATGTGCTGGGAGATACTGTAGTCTACGCTATTATCGGTATCGGGGTAAATGTTAACCTTAGGACTTCTGATTTCCCTGAAATCTCACAGTTGGCCACCAGCCTCTCCGACGAGCTGGGGGGAGGTATATCGCTGTTAAGCCTGATACGGCGATTATTGGTCGAAGTAGAGGGGTTATACCTGACTTTACTGGCTGGGGGGTCTATTTATGAAGAGTGGCGGGACAATTTGGTGACCCTGGGTAAGAAAGTCAAGGTAGAGTCGGGCAAAATTAGGTATGAAGGCATAGCTGAATCAGTAGCCAGGGATGGTAGCCTACTGTTACGTCAGGCGAATGGCAGCCTAACTAAGATTGTGGCTGGTGATGTTACCCTACGTGACTAAAATAACTCCAAGAGCCTGCACCTGGTGCAGGCTCTCGATTTACCCTTGTTAATACTTTGGAAGCGGCTTGCTAGCTCTTTCTTTTTGGCGATTTGGGTGTTTCTTCTTCTAGGAATCTATTACCAAAGCGGGTAAAGGCAGTGAGAAGGTCTATAGGCAATGGGAAGACGATAGTGCTATTTTTCTCGGAAGCTATCTCAGTGAGTGTTTTTAGGTAACGGAGTTGCAGGGCGGTTGGCTCTCTAGAGATAATAGCCGCCGCTTCAGCCAGCTTCTCTGCGGCTTGGAGCTCACCCTCAGCGTGGATGATTTTGGCTCGCCTTTCTCTTTCTGCCTCAGCCTGAGCTGCCATCATGCGCCTTAGCGTCTCCGGAAGTTCCACCTGCTTGATCTCCACGATGCTAACCTTCACTCCCCACGGGTCAGTTTGTTCGTCAATTATCTTCTGTAGCATCTGATTAAGCTTTTCCCTGCGCATCAGCAGCTCGTCAAGTTCAGATTGTCCTAACACGTTCCGCAGTGTCGTCTGGGATATCAGTGAGGTAGCTCGGATGTGGTCTAAGACCTTAACTACCGAAGCCTCAGCATCAACCACCCTGAAATATACCACGGCATCTACCTTAACGGTAACGTTGTCCTTGGTAATTATCTCCTGCGCTGGGACATCCATAGTTACCACCCGAAGGTCAACCTTCACCATCCGGTCAACGAAGGGGATGAGGAGAAAGAAGCCGGGACCTTAGCCCCAACTAGCCGTCCCAGGCGAAAAATAACCCCTCGCTCATATTCCCTGATAATCCTAACCGACGCTGGAATGAATATGGCGCAAAGTATAGCAATGACAACAATACCCCATATTGGCATTTTTGTACCTCCTTTATTTTTATTTTACATCTGGTTTCTTTTTGGTTACATATAATTTCAAGCCATCAAACCTAGTTATAATCACCTCCTCCCCGGGCTTTGCCTCGCCCTCGTCTAATATTGCTGTCCAGAGTTCACCCTCATGAAGAACCATTCCTTCGGGTTCTAGGGCTGCCTTGACTGTAGCTGTCTTCCCTGGCAGCTCCTCC
>Ga0136653_10002010_pt1 | contig 11134 bp, 5 predicted proteins | sample LakKivw275mmetaG_FD_94866 | JGI IMG/M metagenome (GOLD analysis project Ga0136653, IMG submission 94866) | Anoxic lake water microbial communities from Lake Kivu, Rwanda to study Microbial Dark Matter (Phase II) - Lake Kivu water 275m metaG... | ecosystem: Environmental > Aquatic > Freshwater >... | reverse complement strand
GCTCGCTTTGTCTTCCGACACCGACGCCGACTATTGACTCGCGCCGTCGCTTGCCTAGTATCTACCCCGAAATGGATACCACCTGATGGGTCGCAAAGCCAGACCCGCGTTGCACGGCCTGGAAGCCCTGGGCGCCCGGCTCAGGGACGTGCGTATTGATTCCGGAATCTCGCAGATGAAGCTCGCCTATCTCATGGGTTTCGACCCTTTGCACGGCTACAAGTACGTCCTGCGACTCGAAAAGGGGCGGGTGGCCAATCCCACGCTTCGGACCATCGCTGCCTACCTCGAATCCTGCGGAGCGCGGTGGCGGGATATCGCCGGAGTGCTCCCGAGCACCGGGAAGGACTCCACGCCCGCCACTCGTCCGCTGTATGTCGAGACGGCCCCACTGGGCTCGATGGCCAACGGCCCGCGTCCGCCGACCAAGGCTCCAACTCCCGCGCCGCCGCCGGCCCGACGCAGAGATTCCCGACCGATGCGCGAGCAGCTCCGTTCCCGGCGCATCGAGCAGCGCGAACTCCAGACCAGCCGTTTCTGGTCCAGCGTCAAGCAGGCGGACGAGACAACCGCGGCCCTGCTCCGTTCCGCGCGCGTTCCGCCCGGTCTGCAGCGTGCGTATCTCTCCTTCGCTCGCGCATGCTGCACGGCCATCGATGCCTTTGCGGCTGCCCGGCCCGAAATCGTGCAGCGCGAACTGGCGAAACGAATCCAGCCGGCAGTCGCGCAGGGACTCGACCGCCGGATACTCACGGACATACTGTCGGCCTGCAATCGGGTCTTCCGTTCACAGTCCAGCGCCGGATGAAGCGGCTCGCCGTCCTGCCGCTCCTGCTCGCCGCCACCCTCGCCCAATCCATCCCGCCTGAAACGGGAGGACAGGGAAAGGAAGGAGCGGTCCAGCCTCGTTTCCCGATGGCGGACTACACCATTGCCGCGCGGCTTGATGACGTCGCCGGAGTCGTCCGCGGCGACGAGACCATCCGCTACCGCAACCTGACCCCGGACACACTCAGTGCGCTCTGGCTCCACCTCTACCCCAACGCCTATCGCGACCGCTCGACGGCCTGTGCCCGCGAACTGGAAGCGATGGGCCGGTTCGATTTCTCGCTCTCCGGCCGGAGCGGCCGCGGGTCGATTGCGGTCGACTGGGTCGAATCCGGCGGCAGAGTGACACTGACATCCGAGGTGGAGACCGAGCTCGGTCTGTTCCTCGCGCCGCCGCTGGCGCCGGGCGAATCGCTGACCGTCAGTCTGGGTTTCCACACCAGGGTCCCGACGCGGTTCGGTGAACTTGCCCGCAAGGGCCGCAGCTTTGTGCTGGCCCACTGGTATCCTGAAGTCGCGGCCCGTTCTTCCAGTGCCGGCTGGCTTCTCGGCGGCTACCACGTGTTCGGCCACTCCCCATCCGCGTCCGGCGACTACCACGTCACGCTCGACGTTGCTGCCGACCTGGACCTGGCCGCTCCCGGAACGCTGTCCGACTCCGCGCTTGCCGACCCGGGGCGCCGACGTTTCAAGGTCGAGGCGGCGAACGTCTCCGGGTTTGCGGTCGGAATCATGCCCTCGCTCAAGGAAATGTCGAGCACAATCGCAGGCACGAATATCACCATTCGTGCCCGCAGCTTCGCGAGCCCGGAATGGTACTACGCGCTGTGGACCACCGCCGCGATGCTGCGCCGGATGCAGGACTGGTGCGGCCCCTTCCCCTTTCCCAGCCTGACCGTGGTTGACGGCTCGGGTATCGTCCCACAGGATGCATCCTATCCCGGGCTCATCATCATGACGACGCGGCCGATTCCGTACACCCGCGTATTCGAGCTCGCGCTTGCGCACCAGGTTGCACGGCAATGGACCGCCTGCGCGACCGGCGCCGACGAACTGAGCGAACCCGACATCGCCCAGGGCCCGGCGGCGTATTCGGCAATGCGCTACATGGACGAAAGGTACGGCCGGACCAGCCTTGTCTCGCACCCGCTGCTCGGCTGGCTACTCACCGGCCTCAACACCGAGTACTACAACCGGCTCTACTACTACCTTGGCGCTTCGAACAAAGTGCTCTGTAAGAAGCCGACCGAGTGCCGCGACCAGGTCGGCTACCAGGCGGCAGACGTGTCCGGCCCCGCGCTCCTCCTGCTTGCCCGGGAACGGGAAATCGGCCGTCCCGCTTTCGATTCCGCGATGAGCAACTGGGTGCAGTCGAAGGGACATGACCCAATTCAACTCGGCGAATTGGGATCGTGTCCCAAGACTCCAGGGGCGCCATCCTGCGACTCCGTCCTCCCGACCCGGCTCGGCGACCACCACGTGGACATCCGGCCGGTCTTCGCGCTGCCCAGCTTCCGCGACTACCAGATCTTCTACGGTCCGTTCGCATGGTGGGACTGGTATCACGGATTCCAGTTCTGTGGCTGGGCTCAGGGCCGCCAGTTCCTCGACGCCGGACCGCTGCGTGGCCGCCACCAGTGGATGGTCAGCGAGGTCTACGGTACGAACTTCGATGACTGGCACTCCAGCGTCAACTACCAGACTCCGCTCACCTTCATCAACGACCGGTTGCGCGTCTATCTCGCGCTCGACGAATCGCGCATGGATGAGGGAGCCAAGCTCTACTTCCGCCAGGAACTCGGCCCGGTATTCCGGCCGCCGCAGACGACGATCGACTTAAGCTACCGGATATTCCGAATCAAGAACGACAGCTTCCGCGACAAGCGCGCCTGGGAGAAAGTCCGCACCGCTGATATCCGCACCCAGGTCGTCCATACCTATGAATCGCGGCTCTTCCTCGGCAGCGCTCAGGTGTACGCACGCCTGGGTACGCAAAAACTGGGCAGCGAGGATGACTACCTCAGGGTCGGACTGGAGCAGTCGCACACCTGGCGCGGGCTGCGTCCGCTCAACCTGACGCTGCGGCTGTTCGGCGGCTATATCTGGGGCAAAGTGCCCAAGCAGGACGAGTTCTACCTCTCGGGCGGACTTACCTCCAATTCGGCTGAACCGATAAGCTGGAGCTACAGGGGAATCGGGTCCGGCCAGGAGAACTGGCACTACGACGCCGACGTCAACTGCCGCGGCTGGGCCGGCGAATACACGCACGGCTCGGCCGCCTATGGTCTCAACCTCGAAACCGAACTGCCCAGACTCGGCTTCCTCTCCGTCTGCCCCTTCTTCGACCTGGGCAACGTCAAAGAAGAAGACCCGTCCACCGGCTTCCTGCAACCGCGTATGGACGCCGGGGTCCGGCTCAAGCTCGGACCGCTCTACGCCGACTTTCCATTCTGGCGATACCAGGTGGGCGGTCGGCAGGAGTTTGGATTCCGCTGGATGCTCGGACTCAAAGTCAGCGGCTCCCTCGGCAGTTCCTGACCGCGGCTGTTCCATAGTCACCGGTCCCGCCCCGGGAATGACTGCGTCCCGAGCCCGCGTAGAGAGAGAGGGATTGTGTCCGCCCGAGCACCAGAACAGCGGCAGACGGAGCTGAGCCGGACACCGGCGCCGGGGCGTGCTGCAGCTCCCCTACTTCCTGCGGAAGTAGGGAAGAGTCTGACAGCCCGTTTGAGGCGGGTCGCACATCTCCAGTTTCCTATATGTCCTCCTGGAATCAAGCCCCGAGTTGTTCTAACTTCGTCATTAGTAATTGGTTATTAGACATTCACTCTCCTCCCCTACCCCGCCCCCCAGGTTGTTTGGGAGGTTGTTCGGCAAGCTGTCCGGAAAGCAGTTCGGAGGCTTGCCCTACCGGCTATCCGGAGAGGAATCCGGAGAGCTGCCTGGACGGTTGTTCGGTCAGCTACCTGGCGGGCTATTGGGAGGAGAACTCGGCGAGCTGCCTGGCGAGCTGCAGAGAGAGCTGTTCTCCGAGCTGCTCCGCAGTTTGTCCGGAGAATCGCTCAGCAGGTAGTTCGGGAAGCAGCCTGCCGGGCAATTCGGAGGGGAGTTGGGAGAGCTACTCGGAGGGCTGCAGGGCGAATCGCTTGCCCGGTGCTTTCCCGAACTCCACGTTACCGGACAAGTACGACCCTGCGGATAGCTTGCAGCTTGCTGCCGGCTGCTTGGGCTTGCGCTTGGGCCTCTCTCACAAAGTACACCCCCGGCGCCAGCCCCCGCACGTCATTCGCACCCGTCTTCAGATCCATCACCTTCCGCCCGCCGACGTCCAGGAACTCCGCCCCGTATGCTGTCTGCTGCCTACTGTCTACTGCACCGAGCTCTAGCAGGCCGCGCACAATGCTCGGCTCCCAGTTCATCCCTCCTCGCTCATCGTTCATCGCTTCCTCGATCCCGGGTGGCGCGTCCGGATAGACCAGAATCACATCCTGGCACCCAACATAGATGCAGTGCTGGTCTGGATTCGATACGATTGCAGCTACACTCGGCGTATGCGGATAGGCGGCAACCAGACTATCGAACCGCGTGTCGTAGACCTTGAGCGTGCTATCTCTCCGTGATCCTCCACAGAATAGATACTTGCCGGTGGCGTCAAGACATGCACACCCGTACACCAGGCTGGTCCCAATCCGAGCCACGACCGTATCGCAGGTCGCGTCAATCACCAGCACGCTGTCGTGCTCACCTATGGAGAACCAATAGAGCTTGTTGGTCGCGTCGGAATACACAAGATAGTCACCGTTGTCGTTGACCCCGTTGGGACGCCAACAGGTCGTGTCGAGTAGTGAGAGCGAGCTGGCATTCCGAGCCGCCAGCAGGCCGTTGCATAGGGTGTACACCTTCTCGCCGTCCCCGGTGTGCGCGGCCACCCACCATCCATTCTGCGCAGTGGCCGAGTCGGCAATAACACTGTCGGTCTTGCAGTCTATGAGGGTAAGGCCCTGATAGTGCATGGAGAGCATTCGGTCGTTGCCCAGGTACTCGAAGCCCACGATGGGATCGTCAACAACTCCGATCAGTCGCACGACCGAGTCATCATTGCAGTCGACCACCCCGACGTAGAAGCCGGAGATGTCATCGAAGAAGCAATACACCCGGTTCCCGTCCGGGTACCAGCAAGGGTAGGGCCCCAGCAAGGCCCACCCGGCCTCGATGAACCCGCGGAAGCTGTCCCTCACCCCATCCATCACGCCCAGGCCTCTCAGATAGGAGGAGAAGTAAAGCTTGTTGCTTGTAAGGCTGAACGCCATCCCCCAGGCCGCAAACGTCTCAGACAGGAACGCCTGCGCAACCACGCGGTTGGTCTGCTCATCAACAACGCTGACGCCGCCGGCCCAAGGGCAATACAGCTTACCCATCACAGGGTTTCGGCACAGGTAGCGGCCTCCAACACTCAGCGGGACGGCCATCCTCTCATAGCAGCTATCGCCCTTGTAGTCGAACACGGCCAGCGTCGACGACCGCGACTGCACGCCGGCGCACATTAGCCTGAAGCGTGCCGGGTCCGCCTTGAAGTCAGCGGAATAGTCATCGCCAACGGCCGTCTCGTAGATAAGCTCGAACTTCGAGCAGTCCCAGGCCAGAAGAATGGCTCCGTAGCCTGCGATCAGATAGTACAGCCGGTTGCGCACGGTGTCGCAGAACATGCCCTTCACCTCGTTGACCCAGTCGCCCGCGTAGCCAGACCGGATGAACGTGTCCTGGCTGCAGTCGAACTCCCAGATAGCCGAGTTGCCGATGGCATAGAGCCGGTCGGTGACCTCGTTGCAGGCCATCGCGGGCTCAAAACCGATGCCGCCCGCACAGACCATTCCCGCAACTACCGTGTCAGTAGTCGTGCTGATGACGAAGATGGTATCGGGAGCGGTCCAAGGAACTCGCTCCACGTACAACTCCTGTCGGCGTTTGTTGACGCAAAGTGCCGTCGACGACTTGATCTCGTCGATGTTGGCGACAATAGAGTCGGACGAGCAGGAGATTGCTCGCACAGCATCACGGGTTGCAGCATACAGCTTGTTCGTGGTTGGGTCGTAGGCCATGGCAGTCAGGCTGTCGCCAACCGGAATGACCTTGAGGACCTGGTCTGTGACGCAGCTAATCGCCGTGACCGTGCAGTCGATGGTGTCGCCGCAATATATCTGGTCGCTGCCCGAACCATAGACAAGCGAGGTCGGCCTCGTACCGACCTGAATCGTGCCGATGATGCTGTTGGTCGCGCAGTCGATGACGCCGATGCGGCCCTGCTGCGGGTACGAGCAATACAGCTTGTTGTGCTGGCTGACGAGGAAAGCATCCCCGACCGGAGTACCGGTGTTGATGCGCTTGATACGCTGGAAGGTGTTCCCGTCCACCACGATGATGTCCGAGGACTCGCTCGCGACATAGATATTCTCTGTCGAACTCCCGAACGCCAGATGGTACGGCGGCCGCAGCGGCCCCAGCGAATCCGGCAGCAGGATCGTGTCGGGTACCGCTAGTGACAGGGCCTGCCCAGCGCTCACGCAGACACCCAGCACCAGCGCGCAGAAAAGCGGTCTTGGCTTCATCATGCTGACACCTGGTCGCATGAGTTTAGAGAGGTCTTTCGCATCTGTCAAGCCTAGGTCGTGTCTGGTCTAGGGCGGGAATGCGTAATCGGTGACGGCCGCTGGAAGCGGCCGCCGATGCCAACGAGCCTGACGATGCCGCTCAGAATCAAAGCCGCCCGCATCGCCCTTGACGAAGACTCAATGCTCCTCGCCCACGAGTCGGAAACGCTAACGCTGGTCGGGCAGCGATGGGCGCGGACGCGTACCCGTTTACAGGCGGGCGCGGGCGGGTAGAATAGACATCTGCTCAACTGGAAAAACCCGAAACTCGAAACCCGAATGACGAGTCAGGATCAACTACCGCCGCACAAGCCCGGCCTCGAGGTCGTCGAGGAGGAGGTGGTGCGGGCGACCGGCGTCGCGCTGCCGGCGACGTTTGCCGCGTTCGAGCACCGGAACTACCGGCTCTACTGGTTCGGGAACCTCGCCTCCCTCATCGGCACCTGGATGCAGAACATCGCCACCGGCTGGCTGGTCCTCACTCTGACCAATTCGCCGTTCTTCGTCGGCCTGAACTCGACTGTGACCTGGCTGCCGGCCTGGATTGTGTCACTGCCGGCCGGGGCCATGGCCGACCGGTTCGACAAGCGGCGACTGATGATCTGGACCCAGTCGGTGCTCGCGTTTTTCGCGCTGGTGCTGGCCGTCTTGTACTGGGCCCACGTGCTGACGATTTACCATGTGCTGGTGATTTCCTGCGTGTCCGGTTTCGCGGCGACGATGAACGGCCCGATTGCCCAGACGCTCGTGCCGGACCTCGTCGGCCGGAAGAATGTGCTGAACGCCATCGCTTTGAATAACGCCATGTTCAACTCCGCCCGCATCGTCGGCCCGGCGATTGCCGGCGTACTGCTCGGCACCATCGGCGCGGGCGGCTGTTTCGGCATCAACAGCGCGAGCTTCCTCGCCATCATCGGCGCGCTCTGGCTGATAAGGCTGCCCGGTTCCGGGCATCACCGTGCCGAGGAATCGGTCTGGCGCCAGATCATGACCGGGCTCCGTTTCGTCCGGGGCCACCAGGACATCCGTACTATCGTCATCCTTACCGCGGTGTTCAGCTCGTTCGGAATCATCTACCTGCCCTTGATGCCGGTCTTCGCCCATGACGTGTTCCACCAGGGCGCGCGCGAGTACGGGGTGATGATGACCTGCGTCGGCGTCGGCGCGGTCGCGGGCGGGCTGGCCCTCGCAACGATATCGAAGACCCGGCACAAGGGAGTGATTCTCCTGCTCGGTACCGGCGGCATCGGCGTCGTATCGATCGCGCTTTCGCTCGTCCGCGACATCCGTCTGGCTCTGCCGCTCATCGCGCTCATCGGCTTCTGCCAGACCTCGATTACGTCGCTGATGAACACCTTGATTCAGACCCTCGCGCCGGAGCACATCCGCGGCCGGGCCCTCTCCGTCTACATGCTCGCGTTCAACGGGATGTTCCCGCTCGGCTGCCTTTTGGGCGGAGCGATTGCCCAGAAGTTCGGCGCGCCCGCTGCGACTCTCGTCGGCGGATGCGCCGTGCTCGTCAGTCTCGGTGCGGTGTCGGTCTTCGCGCCGTCAATCCGCCGACTCTAGGAAAACCCGAAACCCAAGCACGGATGGCGATTAAATGACGAAGTCCGAATCCCGGACCAGTCATTTCCGCGATTCGAGCTTCAATCGAGTTTCGAGTTTGACCTCTGCGGTCCCTGTCCGACAGTGCGTCATTCGGACTTCACTCTAGTCCTTTCACCTCGTATCCATACCACGTCCCGTCCGCGCCCTCGGCACCGCCGTCGGCGTCATCGGCAATCCAGAGAAGCCCGTTGGCCCACGACAGGGAGAAACCGAATCCCGAACGCGGCAGCGTGAGCCAGGTGACATACTTCCCGTACAGGCGGTAGACCAGTACGTTCCGGTCGCTGTTCGGCGCCCAGACAAAGAGGAACTTGTCCGCGACGGCGATGGCAGACGAATAGCCGTCGTCGTCTTCCGTGCTGTAGCTCGGCAACTGGAACGACGTCGCTTCTCTGCCGTCGTCGGCATTGTAGACGTGTACGCGCCCGCCGTACAGCTCGTAGAGCTTCTCTCCGTCCGGCGACATCGCGACCGAGCTCTGTCCGCCCGCGAAGATATTCTCAAGGGATATGTCCGCCGTTTGAACGTCGAGGCGGACCTCGTCCAGCGACGTACCGTAGGGTTTGATGTACAATTGCTGTTTGGCGGTGCTGTAGAGTATCGACCGCGCGTCGACGCCGACGTTGTAGCCGTTCTCGAACGAACCGGACTCGTCGTACTGGTTCAGCTTCGAGTAGGTGGCGTTGCCGCCGTTGACCGTGTAGTAGTACTCACCGTCCCAGGCTATGCCCATATTGTGATAGTAGACGTGGTCACTAAAGCTCATCTTCTCAACCGGCGTCACCTGCACGCCGCCCGGCGGGCCGCAGGTGGCGCGACCAAACACGACAATTGCCAGCATGGCCAGCCCGAGTCTCAACACCTTCTGTCTCACCATCGTCCTTTCGTGCCCGTATCGTCCGGGCCAATAGTGGACTGCTGTCTTTCAGAAGAACCAGACCGAGGAACCACCGGCCTGGGAGGTCTGAGGTCGAACTGGAATCCTCGAATCCTGGAGTCCTCGAATCCTACCTGAGAACTACCGCCTTCCGGTTGACCGTGCCGGCGGGCGTGCCCACACGGTACACGTAGATTCCGCTGGCAACCTTGCGGCCCGCTTCGTCACGGCCGTCCCAGCTAATCACATGCTCGCCGCGCGCGAACTGGCCGCGGGTAAGAACCCTGACGACCCGGCCTTCCACGTCGAGCACCTCGACCAGCACTCGTCCCGCCTGCGGCAGCGCCAGCCGAAGCTCTGCGCGCTCGTTCATCGGCGACGGCCCTGCCTGAAGCGCGACCTGCATGATGTCGCCGGCATTGGCCGGCTCGACTACCGCGACCGAGCGGTCGAACCAGGCCTGGGCCGAGTCGGCATGCTCGAGCATCTCCGGTTCGGTGTTCCCGCCGACGAGAGCGAACGCGACAAACGCCCGGCCGCCGCCCGCTTCAAGGTCAAAGGGCCCGGCCGACACCACGCAGGACCAGTTGCGGGTCCCGTCGGAATTGAGCACCGATATCGCCCCGCGCAGGAAGCTGTCTTTTACCGCCTCGGTAATCATCGCGGACGGGTTGATGTATACAGCGTTGTCGATTGCCGACAGGTTGGCCGCGGTCAAAGGTGACAGCAGCTTGATGCCGGCGGAGTACTCCATGCTGTCCTGGTAGGTCATATAGGTCAGCCGGCGCAGCGTGTCGGTGCGGACGTCATTAGCAGTCTCGTTGAAGATGTCGAAGTCCGACAAGAGGCCGGCGTACACGCTGTCGATTGCCTGTGGGCCATGGTTATTGAGGTCGTAGGTGATGACCACGAAGTCACGGAGGCCCGGGTCCGACACCGATGCCGACCACTGGGTAACGGTCAACCCCCGGGGCGATGCGTGAGCGCTGTCGTCTATCACTGCCTGGTATTCCTGTGCTCCGGCCCGTGGCGGCACCACCGCCTGCAGCGTTTCCACTGCTCGCCAGTCGGCCTGGTAGTTTGTGCTTGGATGTCCGTACCAGCGGTCAACCACGTAGTCAGGGCCATTGCCGCAGGCGAAGCTGGTGAAGTAGAGGTCGCCGTTGGCCGCGTTGCGCGGATACTTGAGCCCCGACCCCTCGTCGTAGGGGCCGAGCGTACCGATTGAGCCGAGCGAGGTGACCGAGAGAATCATGTCGTTGTTGTCGTGGTCGGCCCAGAGCTTCCGGGCCGGGGGCAGGTCGCCGATGCGCGTCTCGAAGTACGGCTCCCAGAAGCCCTGGACGGCGGTGCAGGCGGCAATCATCTCGGCCAGCGTGCCGCCCGGGGTCGTGTCCGGGGCGGTCACGCGGAACCGGTCGCCTTCAACCGTGGCCCCGGCGGCAATCGTACCATAGCTCGATGTCGAGTCGACCATTGTCAGGTAGGGGCAGAACGTCCTGAGGACCGCGTTCGTACCGGTCGCATCCATTGTGCCCTCGTTCTTCACCGATACATAGAGGTCAGCGGTCTCGCCCGGGTCCAGACTGCCGTCCGGGTCATCGATGCGCAGGCCGGCAAACACCAGGGCCGGCAGATTCGAACTGCCGCGCACCGGTATGTTCCCGTCCCACGGGTAGAAGTCCTGGGCGCTGACCGACATATCCAGGCTGCCGGTCGTAGTCGGTGCGACCAGCAGGTCGACCCAGCCTTGCGAGTTGGTCCAGCCGCGGGCATAGGTCTCGGTGCCCTTGCTCAGGCAGACCAGTGCGCCCTTCACCGGCGCGGACCCGTCGCTCGCCGTGATGCGTACGACCTGGATGCCGGTCGGCACCGAATCGGGCTTCGTCACGGTAAACGTCCCGGGCATCTCCGACCAGACATGGAGCGTGGGGTCGCCGAACAGGTTGAGCTCGAACACGCACCAGCGCCACACCTCCTGGTCCATCGCCAGGCTGCGGAAGTAATCCTTGGAGAGCATCCCGAGCGTGCCGAACTGCGTCGCGTAGCCCTGGACGAAGTAGCGGTAGAATTGAAGGTCGAGCAACTCCGAAGGACCGAGCGCCGGAGGATATCCAAACCCGTAGCGCGAGTTGAGCATGCAGGCGATACAGCCGCCGTTCGCGGCCTT
>Ga0136653_10002009_pt1 | contig 11138 bp, 3 predicted proteins | sample LakKivw275mmetaG_FD_94866 | JGI IMG/M metagenome (GOLD analysis project Ga0136653, IMG submission 94866) | Anoxic lake water microbial communities from Lake Kivu, Rwanda to study Microbial Dark Matter (Phase II) - Lake Kivu water 275m metaG... | ecosystem: Environmental > Aquatic > Freshwater >... | reverse complement strand
GCTCGTCCAGCAGCAAGACGCTCGCGTCGTGGTGCAGCAGCCGGGCCAGCGCCACGCGCTGCTGGTTGCCGCCCGAGAGTCTGCCGACCGGCTGTTCCGGCCCCTGGCAGCGTATGCCCAGGCGCTCGATCCATCGCCTGGCCGCCTGGGCCCGGCGCGCTGGCAGAACCATCCCCGGCGGTCCCAGCCCCTCCAGACGGGAGAGGACGATGTTCTCGTCCACGGCGAGGTTCAGCGCCAGTCCCTCGGCCTGGCGGGACTCGCTCAGCAGCCCCATGCCGGCCCGCCAGCAGCGCGCCGGCGAACTCGCCTGCGGCCGCCCGCGCAGCAGGACCTGGCCGCCCGCCAGGGGGTCCAGACCGAAGAGGACGCGCAGCAGCTCGGTGCGGCCGGAGCCCATCAGGCCGGCCACGCCCAGCACCTCGCCCTCGTGCAGGATGAAAGAGGCCTCGACCGGCCGCCGGCGGCCGGCCACGGCACGCGCTTCCAGCACCGGACGGCCCGCGGACCGCGGCGGCTGCCGCGAGCGCTCCGCGGCGGAACGGCCGGCCATCAGCGGGAGCAACTGGGAGACCGAGACCGCGCCGGTGCTGCCCGCGCCCACCACGCGCCCGTCGCGCAGCACCGTGAATCGGTCGGCCACCGCCAGGGCCTCGTCGAGGAAGTGCGAGATGAAGACGATGGCCAGACCGCGCCGCCGCAGGCGGCCGATGAGCGCGAACAGCCGCTGGACATCCGCCTGTCCCAGGCTGCTGGTGGGCTCGTCGAGCAACAGCACGCGGCCATCCACGACGAGGCTGCGCGCGATCTCGACGACCTGCTGGGCAGCCGGGGCCAGCCCGTCCACCCGCTGATCGGGCTGGATCTCCTCGTGGCCCAGCTCGGCCAGGGCCGCGCGGGCCTGGCGCGCCGCGGCATCGCGGTCCAGCCAGCCCCGGCGCCGCGGCTCGCAGCCGAGCGTGATGTTCTCGGCAACGGACAGGTGCGGCGCCAGGGAGAGCTCCTGGTAGATCATCGCCACCCCGAGTCGCCGCGCCGCCAGCGGCCCGCCGGGACGATAGGGGCGCCCATCCAGCCACATCTGCCCGCTGTCCGGCCGCTCCGCGCCGGCGACGATCTTCACGAGCGTGCTCTTGCCGGCGCCGTTCTCGCCCAGCAGCGCATGCACCTCGCCCGCGCGTAGCTCGAGATCGACGCCCGCCAGCGCCCAGGTGCCGCCGAAGCGCCGGCGCAGGCCCTGGAGCCGGAGCCGCGCCGTCGTCGCCGCCCTCACGGGTTCAGCCATCGCTCCAGATCGGGCTGCAGCAACTGGGCCGGCCCCGGCTCGTCCATGTTCGCGGCGGTGATCAGGTGCACACCCGTGTCGATCCGGCGCGGCACGGCCTCGCCGCGCAGGTGCTGGACGAGCGTGCGCACCCCGAGATACCCCATCCGCACCGGATCCTGCAGGACGAGGGCGTCCAGTTCGCCAGCGCGCAGGGCCTGGACGAGCTTCGGCGAGCTGTCGAAGCCCACGAAGCGCACGGTACCCGCCAGCTCGCTGTCCTGGAGGGCGCGCAGCATGCCGAAGGTGGTCGACTCGTTGGGGCAGAAGATGCCGTCCACGCTCAGACGGCCGTCTGCGGTGCGGAACGGCGCCAGCAGGTGCTCGCTGGCCTTGTACGCGCTCTCGGTGGTGGCGCCGCCGTACTGGTTGGCGCTGGCGACGCGGAGGCGCGGGTGCGCCGCGATGGCATCCAGAAAGCCTTGCTCGCGGTTGCTCGTGCTGGCGGAGCCCTCCTGGTACCGCAGCATGACGACCACGCCCGCGCTGTCCAGCAGCGCTGCCAGATGCTCCCCGGCCATGCGTCCGCCCGCGTAGTTGTCGGTGGCGACGAAGCTCACGTACGCATCGCACTGCAGGTCGGAATCGATGATGACCACCGGGATGCCGCTGCGCGCCGCGCCCATGACCGGCACGCGCAGGGCCATGTCGTCCAGCGGGGCGAGGACGATGCCGGAGACGCCGCGACTGACGAAGCTCTCCACCTCGGCGATCTGGGCCTCGCGGTCGTCTTCCTTCAGCGGGCCGCGCCAGATCACCTCGACCCCGAGTTCGGCAGCGGCGCGGTTGGCCCCGGCGTGGATCGATTTCCAGAACTCGTGGGTGGTGCCCTTGGGAATCACGGCGATCGTCTGCGCCGCCGCTCCCGTCGGCGAGCAGGTCAGCAGGCTGGCGAGCGCCAGCACCAGGGCGGGCAAGAGCCGTCGCATCATCGTTCCCTCTCCATCGCTGCGTCGGTCAGCGGATCGCCAGGGGTCGCGTCTCCAGCCACCGCCGAAGGCGGCGCGGTCCCGCGCAATCTAGCCCCACCGGTCTGCCGGTCAAGCAGCCGCAGCGGCGCGCCCCCGGAGGGGTTGACAGCCGGGGCTGGCCGGTTCAGCTTTCGCCCGCCGCCCAGCCCTGTGGCTGCGCCAGCCATGCGCCCTTGCGGCCGCTTCCCCGGCGGCCAGACCAGCCGATGCCGCCCGCAGCGCCGCGCCAGCGTCTCGATCGTGCCGCCGTTGCCTGGGCGCTGTACGACTGGGGCAACTCCGCCTTCGCCACCACCGTGATGGCGGCCTTCTTCCCGCTGTTCTTCGCGGAATACTGGTGCATCGGGCTGCGCGCGGAGCAGACCAGCTTCCGGCTCGGCGCGGCCAACTCCCTGGCCAGTCTGCTGGCGGCCGTGCTCGCCCCCGTGCTGGGCGCCATCGCCGACCGCGCCATGGCGCGGAAGCGCCTTCTCCTGCTCTTCGCCGCGCTGGGCGTGGTCATGACCGGCGGGCTGTGGCTGGTTGCCGCCGGCCAGTGGCTGCTGGCCCTGTGCCTGTACGTGCTGGCATCCGTGGGCTTCGCCGGCAGCCTCACGTTCTACGATGCGCTCCTGCTGGCGGTGGCCCACCCGCGGGATATGGACCTGGTGTCGGCGCTGGGGTATGCCTGCGGCTACCTCGGCGGTGGCCTGCTGTTCGCCCTGAACGCGGCCATGGTCCTGCGTCCCGCCGCCTTCGGACTGGCGGATTCCAGCGCGGCGGTTCGCTGGGCCTTCCTGAGCGTGGCGGTCTGGTGGGCGCTGTTCAGCCTGCCGCTGCTGCTCTGGGTGCGCGAGCCCGCGGCACGCCCCGCGGGTGGGGCCGGCGGCGCGGTGCGTGACGGTCTGCGGGAGTTGCGCGCGACGCTGCGGCGCCTCCTCCGCCTGCGCGACCTCCGGCTCTTCCTGATCGCCTACTGGCTGTACATCGACGGCGTGGACACCGTCATCCGCATGGCGGTGGACTACGGGCATGCGCTGGGCTTCGGCGCGATCGACCTGCTGCTCGCCCTGGGCATCACCCAGGTGGTGGGCTTCCCCGCCGCCATCGCGTACGGCAGGTTGGGGCAGCGATTCGGCGCCCGGCGGGCGCTGCTGGCCGGCATCGTGGCCTATGCGGCGCTGACCGCCTGGGGGAGCACGATGGACACGGTGGCGGAGTTCTACGCTCTGGCCGCGGTGGTCGGGCTCGTCCAGGGGGGCGTGCAATCGCTGAGCCGCTCGCTGTACGCCCGGCTGATCCCTCCGGACCAGGCGGCCCAGTTCTTCGGGCTGTACAACATGCTCGGCAAGTCGGCGGCCATCGTCGGGCCCACGCTGATGGCCTGGATCGGGATGCTGGCCGGCAACCCCCGCTGGGGGATCCTGTCGATCCTGCTGCTCTTCGCTGGCGGCGGCGTGCTGCTGGCGCGCGTGCGCACCCCCTCGCCTGCCTGAGTCGCCGCCAGCCACGGGCGAGCCGGAACCTCGCCGGCCGCCGCGGCCGCCGCATGGCCGGCCGGTCTAGAAGGTGGACACGGAGACGGCCTTGTCGATCATCTGCAGCGCCGCGCACGACATGCCGACCAGCGACATGCCCACCCCGAAGCCGACCGCGGTGACCATGGCGTACTGGCGCCACTGCTGCTTGCCGTAGCGCGGCCAGAAGTAGTAGCGCGCGACGAAGGCGCCGATCACCTCGGTCACCATGGCGAAGAAGGTCGCCGTGCCGCTGGAGGCCACCGAACGAATGTAGCCCCAGATGAAGAACATCGGCATGCCCACGAAGCTGAGCACGGCGTAGAAGCCCAGCGCGAACAGCGCCCCGCAGAGGGCGATCGGCCACTTGCGGCCCTGCAGCGGATGGTGGCAGTCCTCGTCGATCAGCCCGTCGCCGTCGTCGTCCCGGTGGTTGTGGTACTCCTCGTCGACGCGCCCGTCCAGATCGTCGTCGCGCCCGTTGCCCGTGTAGTCCAGATCCCGCCACAGGGTCTTGAAGAACATGGGGATCTCGGTGGAGGTCTGCACGAAGTCGCTGTCGAATTCCGGACGGGTGTCGATCTGGAAGACGAAGTCCAGCGAGTCGGGCCAGTCGCCGACGATGCGGGCCGGCAGCAGCGGATTCGGGTCGTGCACGATCTGGCCCGAGTCGAGCCCGGCAGGCTCCACCACCGGCAGGCTCACCGCCAGCCGCCGGGCCTCGGCCGGCTCCAGCTGCGAGCGGGCGGCCCGCGGCGGCGTGCGCTCGACCCCATCGCGGCCGAAGTCGGTGTAGAAGTAGCCCACCCGCGACCACGGGCCGTAGCGGCGCTTCGCTGGATTGAGGACCTGCACCTCGTCGGTGAGGCGGACGCGCCAGTAGTGGATCCGGTCATCCTGCAGGTTGCTGGGGCTCCACACGGCCTCGTGCCGCCCCAGCAGCCTGCCGTCCACCTTCTCGCCGCCGCGCCACGTGGTGCTGTAGGAGGTGCTCGACCACGCCACCGCCTGGTTGAACGCGTTCAGCGGCCAGAACTTCTGCGCGTACGGATAGGCGTCGGAGGGGATGGGCGCCATCTTCCACAGGAAGCTCCAGTACATCAGGCTGGCGCCCAGCACGATGGGCACCATGAACAGCTCCGCCTTCAGCAGGCTGGTGAAGCGCATGCCGGTCAACTCGACGATGCGGAACTGCGCCGCGTTGCCGCCGAAGTCCTCGCCGGGGAACGGCACGAACCAGATCTCCACACCCCGGTAGCCGGTGAGGAACACCACCGCCTGATGCAGGTACGGAATGCGGATGTCCTGGCCGATGAGCCCGTCGAGGCGGGCCGACACGAAGGACATGAGGGGCGCGTACACGAACGCCATCACCAGGAAGAAGATCAGCAGTCCGGTGCTGACCAGCACCGGGAAGAGGGTCTTCGCCAGCAGGATCGGATAGGCGGCGAACAGGAAGAAGAGCGTCAGGCACAGCCACATGCTGAAGTCGCCGCGGCCGAGGTGCCGCAGGCAGTAGCCGCGGACCTGCGCCGGCTGCTCGCAGCCAGGGTGGCGGCAGGTGCCGCCGGGAGCGGGCGCAGCGTTGCCGGCGCTCTGCCCGTCCGCTTCCCGCTCGGCGCGCAGCTGGCGGCTGGCCTGGATCAGCTGGATCAGGCTGATCACGAACACCGCCACGGTGACGCCCATGGCGAAGGCCTGCCAGAAGTCCACGCTGCCGGCGATCTGCGTCTGGATCGCGTCGACCCCGGGCTTCCAGCGCGGGATGAGGCCGTAGTGCTGCAGGATCGGCGAGCTGATCACGAACAGCAGCACGCCCGTGAAGGAACCCATGACGCTCCAGAAGGGCAGGAGCAGGCCGGCGAACACGGGACCGAGGCTGAAGCTGATCGCCAGCGGCGTGCCCATGATGTACTGCCCCAGCGCCGGCGTCAGATCCACGAACGGGATCGGGATGATGGTGACCTTGACGCCGGCGAAGACCTCCGTGAAGGCAGGGACACCGACATAGATGAAGCCGAAGACGAGGCCGATCGTGCCGCCGGTGGCGAAGCAGGGCCACTTCCAGGTGCCGCCTTCCGAGCCACTCTCCTCGGCCAGCGCCATGGAGCTGAGGGCCGACATCGGCGCGGTCGGGAACGGCAGGCGCTCGCGGTCGGATACCAGGCGGAACAGCACGTAGCCGGAGGTGAACCAGGTCACGCGGCCGACGACGATGCCGATGACCATCAGCGCGATGGGCAGCAGCCAGTCCTTGTGCAGGAACGTGCGCTCGATGATCGCGGGCGAGTCGGGCGCGGGCGAGAACCACGAGTACCCCATGAACTTCAGATTGACCAGCCGTTCGGTGAGACCAAACTCCTGCATCTGCTGGGAACCCACGTAGTACTGACGCTGGATCAGGTTCAGGAACGTGCCGGTCTCGGCCCGGCTGATCAGCGCCACGGCGACGTAGGTCAGCAGGTAGATCTCCTGCCGGCGCAGCGTGGTGAACGAACGCTTGGCGATTTCGAGAAAGAGGACGACCGTCACCCACTGCGCGGCGTCGCCGATTCCCAGGCCGGTGACCAGGCTGAGATACATCTGGCCGGGCGTCATGATCAGGGCGATGAACAGCACGCCGATGATCGTGCTGCGCGTGAACCCCTCCTCGTAGGCCGGCGGCGGCTGGAGCAGGTCGCGGTACTCGTTGATCTCGCCCCACTGGCGCTGTCGCCGGCTGTTCTCGCGGCGCTGGTCGGTCATCGCCTGTCGTCGGTCCGTTGTCTCAGTCAAGCGGCGCGGCGTCGATGGCCACGCGCCGGGTCGTCTGCGCGTGGTCGCGATGCAGCTGGTCCTTCAGGGTCTGCCAGACGAGGAACTGCTGGCGCAGGGCCAGCATGAAGCCCAGGTTCAGGCGGCGCCAGAAGGCCACCGGGCCGCTGATCCGCTCCAGGTACAGCTCGATGCCCGAGATGCCCGGCACCTCGGTGGGCGCGATGGTCAACTGGAGGTACTCGCTCACGCCCATGTCGAACGGGGCCAGCCAGACCAGCAGCTGCACGGCGTAGCGAGGCTGTTCCCCGCCGCGCGCGTCGACGACGATGCGCGTGCGCTCGGTGTACAGCTGCCCGACGGACTCGTGGCTGTAGGCCGAGAAATAGCTGTAGAGATAGCCGCACAGGCTCTCGATGGCGTTGCGGTTGACGGTGAACGGAAAGAAGAAGCGCCACACATCGCCGTCGGGCTCGGGGAGCTGCCAGCGCCGGACCACATCGGGCACGGCCTGCCGGGAGGCCATGCGCGCCGGGTACAGGCTGGAGAGCAAGACGACCAGCATGACCAGCAGCGCCGACGAGACGGCCGCCGTGGAGGAGTAGTTCAGCGAGATGCCGCCCAGCAGGTCGAGGGCGATCAGCAGCCGCGCCATGGCCTGGCCGATGAGGTAGCCCATGGTCACGCCGAGGACGCCGTACACGCACGATTCGGCGATGAACAGGAAGGCGATGTGCACGGGCGCCAGCCCCACCGACGAGTAGACGCCGATCTCGCGGAAGCGCTCGTACACGGCGCCCATCATCGTGTTCAGCACGATGAGCGCCGCGATCGCCATGGGGATGGCCAGCGCGCCCAGTCCCTCCATGCTGGTGACCCCCAGCGAGGTGTAGGCCAGGGCGCGCAGGCGGCCGCTGGCGTCGGGCAGGCCGACGAAGAAGCGGAATCCGGTGCGGCTGAGGAAGCGCTGCACCAGCTTCTCGCCGTCCACGCCGTCGGCGAAGCGCAGCGCCACCGAGTACAGCGGCGCGTCCATGCTCTCCAGAGCCCGGTAGGGGGCGATGGCGATGCGGCCGGCCTCCTGGTGCTCGAAGCCCAGGTTCACGTCGGACTTGGCGCTGCGCGCCGTGCTGGCCATCAGCTGCTGCATGCCCGGCATCAGCCCCTGCGCCGTCTTCTGCTTGGCCGGCGTCAGCGGTTCGTCGTTGAGGTCGCGCACCGCCGCGAGGGTATCCGGATCGAAGAGCCCGCGCACGGTCCACTCGCGGCCGAAGACCCGGACGGTGGCCCTGCCAACGTCCGCCGGGCCGATGTCCAGCCGCGCCGCCATGGGCAGCGGCAGCAGCAGGCTGCGCTCGTTCTCGTCCGCGAACCAGGAACCGGCGACCAGGGCGCGGTCGATGCCGGTCACCAACGGCTCCTGCGGCGTCAGGCCCAGCAGCGTCAGCGCGTCCACCTGCTGCCCGCCGCGCAGGATGGGTATCTCCCCTTCCTGCCGCTGGCCGCGCGACAGCCAGGTGCGCGGCGACACCACGGCCACCTCGCCGAAGTGCGACTGCACGTAGTCGAGGACGGAGAACTCCCAGGGCCACCACTGCAGATCGTGCAGGAGCGCCCCATGGTAGGGCGCCTCCCAGTCCTTCTTGAAGCCCACGTAGCTGATCTTCGGGCGGAACGAGGTGAACGACAGCACCGAGAAGGTCAGCAGGGTGATGGTCGTCAGCGTCAGCGTGGTCCGCAGCGGGCGCCGGCGCATGTTGGAGATGCCGAGCATGAACGCCACGTACGAGGTGCCCGAGCGGCTGATGTCGGCGCTCTGCGTGCCGGCCGCGCGTCGCTGGAGGTCGGCCATGAAGGCGTTGAAGCGGGACACGATCAGCGCCACGACGAACAAGGCCATCACGGCGATCAGCAGCGCCAGCAGGATGATGATCGGGTGGGCGAGCTGGAACGCCGGATGCACCTGTGCCAGGATCAGCCAGATGACCAGGAGGATGGCCGCGAACACCAGCAGCTGCTTGCGGATGTCCGGGACGGCGAACAGCAGCCGCTCGGCGAAGAAGGCGGCCGGGATGATCAACGCGACGAAGAAGACCAGACCGGCGATGACGTCGTCCTGCGTGCCGCGCACGTCGTGGTAGGCCTGGTACTCGATCCCGAGCGCCTCGCGGGCCGCCCGCGCGTAGCGGCTCCACGAGCGCTCCCCGATCGCCGTCTCGGCCAGCCGGATCAGGCGCTCGGCATAGGCGTGCCGCTCCTCGACGCGGGGATTCTCGATCGCGTACCGGCGCAGCCGCTCGTTGCGCACCTCGTTCAGCCGCCACAGGTTGCGCGCGGACTCGAGCGTGGCGAACGGAATCAGGCGCTGCTTGCCCAGCCGGTACCCGACTCCCTGGGCGCTCTCCTCGTCGGTGGCCCCGGCGTTGTTCAGCAGTACCAGCGATCGCTCCAGCAGGCGCAGGGAGTCCCGCTCGGTGCCGAACAGCACCAGACTGGTCGACTTCCAGTCCCCCAGGACGAGGCCGTACTGGGCCGGCTTGGTCCCGCGCTTGTCCAGCACCTGGATGCCGGCGGCGTCCTGTCCGAGGCTGAACAGAAACTGGCTGTCGACGCGCTCGAACACCTCCAGCGGCAGCGCGGGAAACATGATGGTGGTCCACAGCGTCTGCGCCTTGCTCAGCGTGCGCACGGCCCGGCCGAAGGACTGCGCCCGCTCGCCCATGTCCGTGGCGTACCGGATGCTGCCGTTGACCGGGTCCAGGAGAAAGGCCTGGATCCCCACCTGGCCCGGCGTCAGACTGCGCGCCTCGTACTCGCCGTCCAGGTCCGCCATCAGGATCTCCGGACGCCAGGGCCTGGCCGGGAACATCGGCTGCACCGCCACGACGGCGCCCGGGATGGCCGTCGTGGGCGTCGTGCTGCGGCGCGGCAGCAGGCGCAGCGACCCGTACACGTCGAGGAGCTGGTCCTTGATGTTCTCGTCGTGCTTCTTGCGCAGCTCGCGCCGTTCCGGCCCGAATACCCCCGTGTCGCCCAGGGCAGCGTGCAGGAGGCGCTCGAGCAGCTGCACCTGGGCGTGGAGCGACTCGCAGTCCACCCGGTCGGCGCGATCCAGCGGGGTGTCCGTGGCCAGCCGGGCGTCGTGCGTGGTCATCAGGCTGACGGCCATCTGTCCGGCGTTCTGCGCCACCACGCCGTCGGGGATCACCACGTCCGGGTTCACGTAGCTCTCCCACGCATAGCCCTTGATCGGGCTGATCCCGTTCACCAGGGCCCGCTCCGGCGGCCGCCCGAGCGCGGCCGCCACCTCGCGCGCGTGGCGGACGAAGCTGCGGGCCAGCGGTACGTAGAAACGCCGGTACTCGGGCCTGTTCGTGTTGTGCCAGATGCCGATCTGATCGCTGTGGCTGGCCAGATCGAGGCAGATGAACAGGTCGATCGCCAGGCTGTCCGGCTCCAGGTAGATCCCGAGCGAATCGGGCGCGTTGAGCAGCTGCATGAGCTTGAGCTGGGCCACGAGCCGGTCCATGTCCACCCCGGCGAAGGTCGGCTCGCCGGTCACGGGGTCGGCGGTCAGGCGGATGCCCAGCGAGTCCAGTGGCAGGCCGCGCTTGGCGCAGCTGCTCAGCAGCCGGTCCACGCGCAGGGAGTCGGCGACGAAGCGCTGGGGCATGCGCCGCCGGAACTCGACCCGCTTGCGCGCGTGCTGGTCGAAGAAGTGCTCGAGCCCTGCCTGTCCGAGGAAGTGGGCGCCCGTGGCCACCAGCGCGACCGACCGCCCGGGCGGATGGTCGCGCAGGTAGTGGGCCAGCTCGATCAGCGCGGCGGCGCTGCCGGCGCTCTCCGCCGCCGGAGTCAGCGCCGGCACCACCGAGAGGCCGTCGTAGTAGGTCTGGACGACCCAGAGCTCGTCGCGCAGCGCCGGATCCTGCCCCGGAATCATGCCCCAGATGTTCCAGGCCGGGCGTCGCTGCCAGGCCATGCGGGCGGTGACCCGGGCGTCGCTGCTGCCGTCGGCCAGCAGCTCGCGGAGGCGCAGCCCCTGGCGGCGCTCCACCCAGAAACGGGGCACGTCGTGCGGCGTCCAGCTCCACTTCTGCCGGGCCTCGAAGACGGTCGTGTGCTCCGGCTCGATGAAGATGATGGCCCGGGCTCCCAGCGCGGCCGCGCGCAGCCAGTTGTCCCACGAGTCGAATTCGAGCAGCAGGATGGCGTCCTGCACCGGCTTGCCATCCAGCTCCCAGTACTCGCCCCGGCCCGCATAGGACAGCGGCCCCACGATGCCGTCCGGCCCCGTGCTCGAGGTGCGCACCAGGTTGGGCCACAGACTCGCCAGCGGCACGCTCACGCCCTGATCCAGCAGCTCGAGCGTGGCCCCCTCGTCCATGGGGACCACCACCTCGAACTGCTCGCGGGTGACCGCCGAGACGCCGGCGCCGCGCAGGGCTGCCTCGAGGAAGTCCGCTGCCAGGCTGTCGCCCGGGTACCCGGCCAGGCGCGAGCCCTGCGTGCTCAGCGCCTGGATGGTGTGCGCGAGCCGCTCCTTGTCGGCTGCCCGGGCAGCGGGCAGGTGCAGCGCCAGCAGCCCCACCG